>ENA-ORBV01012056-ORBV01012056.1-microbial-mat-metagenome-genome-assembly--contig:-NODE-12056-length-13419-cov-13.053590_pt1 | contig 13419 bp, 15 predicted proteins | sample MGYA00237777_ERZ505514 | MGnify/ENA primary metagenome ERZ505514 (study PRJEB26160, sample SAMN06269048) | microbial mat metagenome | isolation source: Oligotrophic lake microbial mat | place...
GGTTAAAGAATTACGTTTCATTGGTACAGCTCCCTGCTGCCCTGTTTAGTTTGATAGAAGTAAGTAGTAAGTTTCTTTTTGCCAGGAGTGACTAGAGACACGCCACGCGGGCGGTCATAAAGCCATTGCTAGAAAAGATTGTGTATCGAACCATGTTTGCCGCCCTTTCCTTTATGTAATAAAGCTGGGTTCAATTATACCACTGCTGTCAAACAGAGGCAAAACAGAGGTAGGGTTTGATACAATAGACAGGATATGACTACTAAGCAGTTAGAGAAAAAACTAGCTACATTGCCGACTGCCCCCGGCGTGTATTTTCACAAGGATGCTGGCGATGGGATTATTTATGTTGGTAAAGCGGCTAATTTGCGTAACCGGGTGCGGCAGTACTTTCGCCCTTCGACTTTGCTCAGGGCAGGGAAAAGCGATCCAAAAACACAAGCTCTCATTGGTGAGATTGCTGATACCGATTGGATGGTAGTCGACAGTGAGTTGGAAGCGCTCTTTTTAGAGGCCGAAATGGTTCGCCGCTATATGCCACGTTACAACATCTTACTTCGCGACGATAAAAGCCTTATCTATATCCGTATTGACTACGATAGTGATTACCCAACGGTTAGTACCACGCGCCGGCCGCTGGATGACGATGCGCGCTACTTTGGACCGTATTTTAGTGCGTTTAGTGTTCACCAGGCACTCAAGCTATTGCGGCGCGTATTCCCCTATGCAACGGGCAAAACACTTGGGCAAAAACGAGCAACTTTGCACTATCATTTAGGGCTGGATCCAGGTCTTGAAGAGGGCAAGACAACGCTAGCTGAGTACCGCACCAATTTACGCAAATTAATAGCGTATATTATGGGCAATCGCAAAAAGATTATTGATGAACTGGAACGGGACATGAAACGCCAAGCCAAGATCAAAAATTATGAAGCGGCAGCCAAAACACGCAATCAATTATTAGCGCTAAAGAATCTGAGTAAACAAGTTGTTTTTAGCGATAAGGAATTTTTGGACATCAGTAAAGACCATGCCCTAAATGAGCTAGTAAATCTGTTGGGTTTGCCAGCTTTCCCTAAGCGCATAGAAGGTTACGATATCAGTCATCAGCAAGGTAGTGATGTGGTAGCCAGCATGGTTGTCTTTACAAACGGGGTTAGTAATAAGGCTGAATACCGCAAATTCAAAACCAAAGTTAACAAAAACGATGATTTTTATAACATGCACGAAACGCTGACTCGCCGCCTGAGTGAGCGCAACCGCAAGGTTTGGGGGTTACCTGACTTACTGCTAATAGACGGTGGCAAAGGACAGCTAGAGGCTGCACTACGGGCTCTAGGCGAGACCCAAGCTTTGCAAGGTGGCACCTTGCAAAACGGTATTGCAGTAATAGGGCTGGCCAAGCGCGAGGAGCAGATAGTAATTGCCAAAGGCAATCAAGCCCACAGTGTTGGAAGTGGAGCAGTACTTAACCATCAGGTATTGAAGAAACTAGGTGGTTTTGCCTCCGAAACCGACAAGTTTATTCTTGTTAATTTACCGCATAGCACTAACTTGGTTAAATTGCTGCAGCGTATCCGGGATGAGTCGCATCGCTTTGCCGTTAGCTATCACAGTGCGCTCAAGGCCAAACGCCAAACCGCCAGTTTACTGGATGATATCCCAACGATTGGCCCAGCTACTCGTAAAAAGCTTATTCGTACATTTGGGTCGATGCGCGGTGTCACGCAGGCAAGTCAAGTGGAGCTAGAGAAAGCGGTAGGCGTCAATAGAGCTACTACTCTCCTCCAGTACCTAAAAAATTAAATACATTCTTGATACGGCACGATATACAAGGTTATAACCATACTTTGTTCACATTATGGTACTTTACCTATCGCAAAGTCTTGACTGTTTTTTCTACAAGCTCAACATTATTTGTTGTGCCAGGATTAATAGAGTACGATAGATAAATTCCCCGACCATTCTTTACAAAATAGTAAGCGTATTCCTTACCGCCTTTTTCAAGTCCTATACCCTCAAGCTCGGAAGTTTGTTCGTAATAATACTTAGTCCCCTCCATATTACCAGCCATTATGGTGCCTTGTTTCTGAAAGCTTTGAAAACGCTCACCAGACTTATCATTGTCATCAGCAACAATAAAGTAGCCGAAAATTCCGTCGCGCCCGCCTTGCGTTTTTCCTATTGTCGCAGGCGTACCAACTTTAAAGTCAGTTGTCTGTGAATATAGACAGTCACAATCATCATTTTGATGTAAAAACGTCCACCCGTCGGGAAGTTTTATAGTGTAGAGTTTATTGTTTGGGGTAAAGCTAGCCCATTTTTCTGTCTCGTCCTTTGATTCTTGAGTTTGGGGCGTTTCTTTATTGGTTTGCTGTGTCGTTGATGATTGGTTATTTACCCCAGTCTTGGTTTCCTTGTTTTTCGATTGCCAAACATACCAACCCACACCACCAATTAGACCTACTACAACTATCACTAGCACTATCTCTACTACACTGAATCCATCTTGGTTTTTTCTCATAAAATTACTATATCACAAAACAACAAAGTGCTTATGCTCGGTACGGCATAATGTATAAAGTTATAACCATTTTAAAACCTATAATAATCTTGGTCTGCCTTGTCATAATCAGGTGCGAAAGTATTTTTACCCTTGTATGCTCCAAATAGCTTACCTGTTTTACGTACTGCCTTGACCGGTGTTAATTTGAACTGAGTTACGCCACTACCACGACGAGTAATTATCACTTCATCGCCCTCGGCAGCAGCATTTAACAGCTTGCTAAGATTTGTTTTTGCTTCATGTACATTTGCAGTTGTCATATTTCGATATTAGCTAATATAGCTACTTTGTCAATATTTTTCTGTTACAAGCAGGATTTGTACCGACGTGTTGTATACTAGGGGCTTGTTATGGAGTCGCATTTTACAGCGGAGTTTTTTGTAAACAATCGCAAAAAACTTCGTACTTTATTTACCGGAACAGCACCGATTGTTCTTACTGCTAATGGGCTCTTGCAGCGCAATAGTGATGTGACGTTCCCATTCAGGCAGGATAGTAGCTTTTGGTATCTGACTGGTATCGACGAACCAGACCTAATTTTGGTGATGGACAAAGACAAAGAGTATCTTATTATGCCACATCGTACAGATATGCAGGCGGTGTTTGATGGAGCAATCGAAAGTGACCAGCTAACCGCTTGCTCTGGCATACAAACTGTATTTGATCATAAAACTGGTTGGAAACAGCTAGACACTCGCTTAAAGCGAGTCAAACATATAGCTACCTTGGCGGCTGCACCACCCTATATTACTAAGCATGGATTTTATGTTAATCCAGCGCGGGCAAATCTAATAAAGAGGCTCAAAGAACTAGTACCGAACGCAGAGCTTTTGGATCTACGCCCACATGTAACGCGTTTGCGAATGGTCAAGCAAACCCCAGAGCTAGATGCTATTAAGCAAGCTATCGCTATCACCACCACTACTCTGAAAGAAGTTACCACCAAGCTATCACAATACCAGTATGAGTACGAAGTAGAAGCTGCTATAACGGCCGGATTCCGCCGTCGTGGCGCTGACCATGCCTATCAGCCCATTGTCGCCAGTGGAGCAAATGCTTGCACCCTGCACTATGTGGCCAATAACTCCGCCCTTGACGCTAAAAAATCGCTACTCATAGACGTGGGTGCTGAAGTTGACCACTATGCTGCCGATATTACCCGCAGCTATGCTCTCTCCAAGCCAAATAAGCGCCTGCAAAGCGTCTTCAATGCCGTTTTAGAAGTTCAAGCCTTCGCTAGCTCTAGTCTTAAGCCGGGGATATTAATGAAGGATTATGAACATGCTGTTGAGCAATTTATGGGTGAGAAATTACGAGCGCTGGGGCTTATTAAGACTATCGAACGCGAGGCGGTGAAGCGCTACTATCCTCACGCTACATCACATTTCTTAGGCTTGGATGTGCATGATGTGGCCGACTATGACCGACCGCTAGAAGCTAATATGGTTCTGACGGTTGAGCCCGGTATTTATATAGCGCAAGAGGGTATTGGGGTGCGCATAGAAGATAACGTCATGATTAGTCAAAAGGGCATCAAAGTGCTCAGCAGTGGGTTGCTTAGTGCTCTTCAGTAACCTACAATAAGCACAAGCTATGAAACGGCCATTTACCCGTTTTCTAATTCGTTGGTTAGTATGTAGTCTGGGGCTATGGGTGGCTGCTGGCTTGCTTGGCGAACGTATAACCTATGACAGCCGTATTGTGGTGATCATTGCCTCGGGCTTTATATTGGCGCTCGTCAATGCTGTTATTAAGCCGATTGTGGTTATCTTGTCACTACCGGCAATTCTCTTTAGCCTTGGTTTATTCATGATAGTTATTAACGGCTTGATGGTAATGCTAGTTAGCAAGCTGTATAGCTCGCTACATGTCAGAAACTTTGGTGCCGCTCTGCTTGCCGGTATGGTTATAGGTCTTGTGAACTACCTAGTCACAACTATTCTAGAAGAAAGGTGAGTCCCTGACTTCACTTCTGCTTCGTACTGCCTTACAATAGTATCGTCCCAAGCACGAGGAGCGTATGAATATATTTAACTACATTACGATTGGTTCTATGGTACTACTTTGTCTATTAATCCTAGTGCAAACTCGCGGTGCCTCACTGGGGGCAGGCCTGGGCGGCGGCGGAGAGGTTAACACCATACGCCGCGGTTCAGATAAATCCCTGCACCAGATTACGATTATTCTGGTGATTATATTTGCGCTTTCGTTAATCCTGGGCATTATAATCTGATTGAATAGTCATGATTGATAGAACCACACGCTTACGATGGCGGCGGCGCTTTCGTCGCAGTAAGCGGCAAGTTGAAGACATTAGTTATCAGGCAGAAGAACAACTAGAGCGCCACTTTTTTAAACGTTTAACTCGTTTGCCGATTGTTTGGCGTTTTACGACTGCTTGGATCCTGTTACTGGTACTGTTGATCGGCGGTGTCATAGTGCAAACCAGAGGACTTGCCTCTTATTATTTAGAAGCGCAACCCAAAGCCGGTGGTATCTATGTCGAGGGTGTACTTGGATCGTTTACTAATGCCAACCCCCTTTATGCTACCAATAGCGTTGATAGAAGCGTTGCCCGCCTGCTCTTTGCGGGGCTTTTTAAATTCAACCAAAAGAATCAGCTAGTTGGCGATCTGGCTGATAGCTGGAAGGTAACAGATGATCGTGGTGTACGTTACGAAGTTCATTTGCGTAAGAACCTCAAGTGGCAAGACGGTCGTCCACTGACTGCTGCTGACGTGGTCTTTACCTACACACTTATCCAAAATCCGGATGCCAAATCTCCATTTGGCCTTAGTTGGAAGGGTATTACGGTATCAGCCGATAACCCTGAGACGATTGTATTTACACTGCCTAGCCCACTAGCTGCTTTTCCTTATTCTATGACGAACGGCATCGTCCCCAAGCACTTACTAGAAAAGATTCCGGTAACGCAACTCCGCTCAATCAATTTTAATACGCTCCGCCCGATCGGCTCTGGACCCTTTAAATGGGAGGCGCTACAAGTCAGCGGCTTGACCCCCGAAACGCGCGAAGAGCAAATAGCCATGTCACCGAATCCTTATTATCATGGTGAGCAGGCAAAACTTGGCAAGTTTGTCATACGTTCATTTCGTGACGGTAAGCAATTACTAGATAGCTTCAAAAAACAGGAACTCAATGGTGTGGCTGGTCTATCTGAATTGCCTAGTGACTTACAACGTGACGCTACTATTCGTGCCCATGATATTTCCCTATTAAGCGAGGTGGCAGTGTTTTTAAAAAACTCCAACGAGATATTAGCTGATCCCAAAGTGCGTCGCGCGATTGTATTAGCTACAGATACTAATCAGATCGTTGGTAGCCTTGGCTACCCAGTGGCAAGTGTTCGCGGGCCTTTACTGAATTCACACATAGGTTACGATAAAACCCTTGTCCAGCTTGGCTTTAATCCTGCCGAGGCCCAAAAATTGCTCGATGAAGCCGGCTGGAAGATCGACAATCAAGGCCGGCGTGTTAAGGCTGGCAAAGCATTGACCTTTAATCTTTATACCCAAGATGATCGTCAGTATACAGTTATTGCCAATAACCTAAAAAAGCAATGGCAAGCCGTAGGCATTAAGCTTGAGCTAACGGTGCAATCAGACACGGAACTGCAAACTACACTATCATTGCATAGCTATGATGCGCTGCTTTATGGTATTGAGCTTGGTCCCGATCCTGACGTTTTTGCCTACTGGCATAGCTCTCAGGCTGATGCTCGCGCTCAACAACGTCTTAACTTCTCGGAATACAAGTCACCAGCCAGCGATGCTGCCCTAGAAGCAGGACGTACCCGCAGTGATCCTACTATTCGAGCCATCAAATACCGGCCGTTTTTGGAGGCGTGGCGTAATGACGCACCAGCCATTTCTCTGTATCAACCGCGATTTTTGTACGTTACTCACGGCCAACTCTTTGGTTTTGAGCCAACTGTTATGAATAGCGGTTTAGATCGTTATGCCAACGTTGAAAACTGGATGATTAGGGAAGAGAAAACCGTCAAATAATCCGCTAAAAGTGGTTTTAAAATCCATTGCAAGAGTCTTTAGATCCCAAATATTAGTACACCTGATTATGTGAACCAACATCTAGGAAGATGATGAACTCGTCTTGCTCCTCGTACACGACACGAACATCGGCGGTAATGGAAAAGGCGCGTTTACCAGCCAGCTTTCCAGTTAGCTCGTGATCCTTTAGTGGGTAGCCTCGTTCACCGATACTGAAGAGTGTGACTCATTTAATATAACTTCTTCGTAGTTTTGAATTATGAGCAATACGTTTTAGATAGACCTTATCAAAATACTTGGTAGTCCGGACGGGCTTCATTGCTTGTCAAGATGATTCATCATGTCGTTAACCGTGTGAAAAGGCTTCGAGACGTTGATGCCGCTCCTTGCTTCGTTTGCACCACGATTAATTCGCTTGGCTGCCGTCTCACTTGGTTCACCCCACTCATCACCAAAGCTCAGCACGCGACCCTCGGCTTCAGCCTTAGCCCAAACACGGATGTAGGCCTGTGCTGAATCAAAACCGAGTTTCTTGGCCTTAGCCTCAAGACTATCGCGAATCACTTTGTCCATTGGTATATGTAGTGTAGTGTTATTCATATACCAGAAGTATACCAAAGATATATCATTATGTCAAGTTTAACACGTTAACAACTCACGCAAATGGTGAGCTCGTCGAACCATGGTGCGGATAAGAGGACTTGAACCTCCACGGGCCTAAGCCCACTAGCTCCTGAAGCTAGCGCGTCTACCAATTCCGCCACATCCGCGTAAGTCCAGTAAATAACAAGGTGTCTACCAACCAAGGCCACCAACGCACAAGGAACAGACACCGTCATTTTAGTGCAACCAGCTAGTGAGCGCAAATATGCTATCATGAGTGGCAGCACACTCAATATGCAAGAGGGGGAATGATTAGTAAACATGAGCTCAAAAGTTGCCTATTATTTACAAGAACACTTACTGGGAGAAGTCCTAACAGCCTCGCATGTCTGCAAGCAATTTTCGACTGATGCCAGCGTCTTTACCGTCACACCATCAATTGTGCTGTATCCGAAGAATGAACAAGACGTGCGTAAAACTGCGCGATTTACTTGGCAATTGGCTGAGCGTGGTAGAACAATACCTATAACTGCGCGTGGTTTTGGCACCGATCAAACGGGTGCTGCGTTGGGCAGTGGTATTATCATGGTTTTCCCGGCACACATGAACCGGATTCTGGAGCTAGACACCAAAATTGGCTTGGTCACTGTTGAACCAGGCATAACCTTTGGTAAACTTCAGCAAGCGCTCCACACTCACAGCCGCTTTTTACCCCCCTTCCCAGCTTCGCTAGAGTACAGCACTATCGGTGGTGCCGTAGCCAACAATGCCAGCGGGGAGAAATCGCTAAAGTATGGCAGCATGCGTGGTTATGTAAAGGGTCTACGGGTTGTTCTGGCTAATGGCGAGATTATCGAAACCCGCCGGCTTAACAAACGGGAACTAAGCAAAAAGCTCGGCTTGGTCACCTTCGAGGGTGAAATTTATCGCAGTCTCGATGCCCTAATAGAGGAAAACCAGCCCCTGATTAAAGAAACCAAGCTAGGAGTGAGCAAAAATACAGCTGGCTATGAGCTGGCAGATATCAAGCACAAAGACGGCTCGTTTGATCTAACACCACTGTTTGTTGGCTCACAGGGGACTCTGGGTATTGTTACCGAAGTTGTACTGACGACGGAATTGCACAATCCGCAGACTACCTTGATTGCGGCCTTTTTTGATGATTTGCGTGTAGCAGAAGAGGTAATCACCGAAATACGCAAATGGTCGGATGGACCCAGTGTTATTGAGGCGGTGGATGGCCAGCTCCTAGCTTCTGTTCATCGCCATAATCCTAACCAACTGAAGGACATGATTAGTGAACCTTTTCCCAAACTGGTTTTGTTGATCGAGTTTGATGATTTAAGTGCTCGAGTCCAAAAGCGCCTTGCCAAAAAAACCCAGAAGACGCTCGATCACTATCAGATATCGCACCAAACGGAGACAGAAGAGAGTGGCAAAGAGCGACTTTGGAAAATTCGTCAAGCAGTGGCTACGGCTCTAACTCAAGCCGAGAACAACCTCAGAGCATTACCCTTTATCGACGATGGTATTGTGCCTATTGATCGGTTTAATGATTACATAGAGGCAGTTTATGCCTTATTTACTAAATATCACTTACAGGCGGCTATGTGGGGCCACGCTGGCGATGCGCATTTGCATATGCAACCATTTATGGATCTCAATCAGGTAGGGGACCGACAAAAGGTATTTCGATTGATTGATGAGTACTACCAAATGGTTATTAGTATGGGCGGGAGTACCAGCGGTGAGCGTGGCGACGGCAGGATACGTGCCCCCTATCTAAAAGCCTTGTACGGTGAGGATATCTATGGCTTGTTCCAAAAAGTAAAACAGTTTTTTGACCCGTACGGCACGCTTAATCCCGGGGTTAAAATCAACGTTGAGCTGGAAGATATTAAACCGCTGTTGCGTTACGAGTATTCGCTAGACCATCTTTACAATCATTTACCACATTCGTAAACCTACAGCCCTCCCAAAACAAAATGGCCATTCTTGACTACGCCTGCTGGTCTAAAAACTACTTTTTTATCTGCAGCGTATCTACAGATACACTTTAGTATAAAGAAAGATAGTTTTTAGCTTCATCAGCCATCAATCAAGATTTGGTCATTTTGTATTGGAATAGCTATAGAAATGCTTGAGTTTTCCCCTGAAAACACGTAAGATAACACCTGTTCTTTAACGGGCAAGTGGTGGAACTGGTAGACACGCAGCCTTGAGGTGGCTGTGCCGCAAGGCGTGGAGGTTCAAGTCCTCTCTTGCCCACCAAAATGCGGCAACTCTTTTGGGGGTTAATGCATTTTGAAGAGAGAATAGACTTGAACCTCCAGGCAGGTTAGCCCTGCGCCGGAGGCCAGAGCGCTGTCCTCTCTTGCCCACCAGGTCGGAGCAAAAGTGATCTTATCAATTTTGCGAAAAACGACCGTCAATTCTGACGAGGGTGATTAGCTCAGTTGGCTAGAGCATCTCGTTTACACCGAGAGGGTCGGGGGTTCGAGTCCCTCATCACCCACCAAACGGCTCTGTAGCTCAGTTGGTAGAGCAGAGGCTTGAAGAGCCTTGTGTCCACAGTTCGAGTCTGTGCGGAGCCACCAGTATTTCCTGATTTAAGGGAAAGAGCAGCCCGAGCAAAAATCGCACTTTTTGCCCGGCGCGATGAGAAAAACCTCAAGTTTGTCTCATTATGTAAGCGGGTGTAGCTCAGCCCCGACGAGGTTTGTCGGGGAGCCGACCGGAGCGTCGGCTTTGTTTAGAGCCAAGTATACTTCAGCGTACTTTTCCAATAAAATGTTCATTTATGCGGGTGTAGCTCAGTTGTTTAGAGCGCGTCCTTGCCAAGGACGAGGCCAGGGGTTAGAGTCCCCTCACCCGCACCAATGAAAGAACCGTCCTTTTGGGCGGTTTTTTCATTGGATTCGGCGTTGATCAGACTCTAACTCTCGACCGAGTAAAATAATCAATAGTCGAGAGTTGCAGCTAAACTCTTTAGCCGGTCCTACCGGGTCAAGGGCTTAGAGTCTCTTCACCCGCACCAAATAAATTGCAGAACATGACCTCTATAAAACGTCGAGTAAATCGACGTTTTTACGTTCAACCCAAACTAGGACTCTAACTAACTTCTTTGATATTATTACATTATGTCTAAAAAAATTATTGTATTAGCTCCGTCTGCTGGCGGCAAATCAACGCTTATGAATTATTTAAGGGATAATACCGACTTGCATATATTTGAGATGGATGAAGAAGTGATGTTGGCTAACCATGATGAGTGGCCGAGCGATAATGAGTATAAAGATAAGGTTCTAGTGCCAAAAATCGTAAAATCCATCTTAGAGAAATCTAACGCTGTCTACCTCGCAAGTTACGTTCCAGAAGAACTGCTCAGATTAGCTCGCCGTAAAGATTTTAAGATAATTTTAATAAATGTTTCTTTGACCGAACTTATAGAAAGAAACAAGAATAGAATGAAAGTGGAAAGTTATGCAGACGCGACCCCATGGCTTCAACTTCAACTCGACACATTTAAAAAACTTACCAAAAAAGGTTTAATCGATATACAGATTGATGGCCATCAAGCTACCAAGAGTATCGCAGAAGAAATTGTTGCTTAGCTAAGTAAGTTGTTAGCTAAGTTGAACTGATTAACTAATTCTTTTAACTTATAAATATCAACTTCACTACTGTTAGCGGTTAGAAATATGCCAGCTATCCGGCACCATCAAGCTTATGCTTATAATAAAGATGCCATTAGGGTCTCTTTTTGATATAATTACGATTGTAAGTCAACATATTTATTAAGACTAAAAGAGAGGGCAGACATGGTTACAGGATATTGCGTTAAGTGTAAGGAAAAAGGCGTTGATTTGTCAGCACCAGCGATTCATCAAACTGCAAAAGGTGGTTTCATGGCCAAGGGGAAGCACGAGAAATGTGGAACAACTGTTTGTGCAATGATGTCTAAAGACAATGCTGAAAAAGCAGTAGAAGACGGCGCAAAAAAAGCCTACTAAACTTCTTTTGCGATAAGGATTTAGATTAGGTAGCTTTTAGCCACAGGTCCACAAACAACGGAGTACCAACCATAAGCACTATATGGATTATACTGTCATGCTAATAGCGACTATTTATACAGTTAGTGTAACTCCCACCTCTTACCTAGATAACAAGTACTCTTGATACTGCACTTCTAGAATGGACCTCCAACGAGCTATTTCATCCCTAATAAGGTGGAAACTTTTACTCAGATGCTGCACCACAATCCGCACATAACCAGTAGCTAATTAACAGAGATAACCGTATTGCCATGCAACGGTTTATTATCTTGTAAAAACGCAGCTATTAACATAAACCTCGAAAAGCGTATTTATTGTTGGTTATGACCTATACTAGTTAACGTAACGAGATATCTAAGTTCAAGGAGTATCCTTATGGCATCTATAGTACGCAAAAACTTTGACTCAGCTGATGAACAGCACTACCCCGGGCGAGGGCAAGTTGATATAGTGAACGTTGATGGCACTGCTATAAGACGACTGACTTTTCAACCTGGCTGGCGGTGGACTGAAGACGTAAAACCGACTGCTCAAACTGATTTATGCTTGGTACCACATGTCAACATTCATATTGCCGGCAAACTTGGCGTCAAAATGGCAGACGGCAGCGAGCATGAATTTGGACCTGGGGATGTAGCTGTAGTACCTCCTGGACATGATGCGTGGGTCGTAGGCAATGAAACAGTCGTCATCATCGAACAAACGCCGAACAAAGTCTAAGAAAGTTCCAGACTGTCCTGCTCAAGCATTACCATATCATCAGGCAATTAAATAATTGGCCAGTTTTTCCGACCCGCCAGGGTCAGGAGCTTTTAAGCCCCCGCACTCGCACTAAGATTTTAAAGTGACAACTTGACAACTTATGTTGCTGGGAGTATACTTTTAAGCATGAAAACAATGACCTCAGCTAAGCTAAAGGCAAATTTCTCTGCAGTAGTGGCAGAACTTAAACTTGGGAATGAAGTGGCAATTACATATGGTCGCAAAAAGGAACCGCTTGGCACGATTGTGCCACAATCTAAGTTGAAAAAACCAGATTATTCTATTCAACTTGGCGACCTTAAACTGCAGGGGTGGAATTACAAAATGAAGAACTTTGAGATAACTGACGACGAACTACTTAGCCTGAATGTACCTGCTTGATACACATACATTACTTTGGTCACGCTTAGAACCAACAAGGTTGAAGAAGTTGCACCAAGAAATAATTAAAGACGCTGACAAGCAAAAGTTCATCAGTGTAATATCCGTCTGGGAAATAAGTTTAAAATACTCTTTGGGTAAGCTTGAACTAGGCGGGCATACACCAGAAGAATTTTTAAGCACCGCCATGGAAATAGGTTTTCAAGTAACGGCTCCTGTACCTGAATATTTTGCTTCATTCTGCCAGCTTAAGTCCATTCCTGGCCATAAAGATCCGTTTGACCGTATGCTAATATGGCAAGCCATTCAAGACAACATGACATTATTATCGTCTGACACTGAGTTCCCAAAATACAAGCCAGAGGGACTTCGGTTGATCTAAGCTTATCAGCTAGATGCACCATTACAACCCACATGATTTTCTACCAGTCCTTCCGTAGCTTTAGCGACGGAGGATTAAAATTTAGAGTTTACCGCCCCTATCGTCCCGCCTTCCACAAATATCGCTGGGGTTACAGTCTGCTGCACATCCTTTTTTCCGCGGGCGGTGGCGTGAATGATTTGATCATGACTGGAGGCGCACTAGCTCTGACCACAACGGAAATGTTCACGTTTAATCAGTTGAATGGTGCCTTGGTTACCGGAAGCGCTTATACTCTGATTTCGGGCGCAGCTTCTGCCAATACCAGCGTGGTTACCAGTGGATGGACCACAACATTCCTGAACGGCTCGAACTACACCCCGACCTACTCGTTCAGCGGAAATGACCTGCAAGTGACCTTCGCTGTCATCCCAGAGCCTCGCGCAGCGCTGCTCGGATGCATTGGTGTGCTTCTCCTCCTCCGTCGTCGTCGCTGAAAATTTAAACCCTAAGGAATGGAAATTATTTTAAAATCCCCGACGCAGCAACGCATTGGGGATTTTTGTATATTGGACCGTGCGACTACAGGTGCGTATGATGGAGATCGAGGGTCGGTATCATGCACCATCACGGCTGTCTCTTATACACATCTCCGAGCCCACG
>ENA-ORBV01012061-ORBV01012061.1-microbial-mat-metagenome-genome-assembly--contig:-NODE-12061-length-13416-cov-3.226404_pt1 | contig 13416 bp, 18 predicted proteins | sample MGYA00237777_ERZ505514 | MGnify/ENA primary metagenome ERZ505514 (study PRJEB26160, sample SAMN06269048) | microbial mat metagenome | isolation source: Oligotrophic lake microbial mat | place...
GGGCAAGATCCGCTCGATCGACGAGCCGGTCTCGAACTACCTCGGTGAATGGAAGGACGACCGGCGCGGCCGGATCACGATCCGCCAGTTCCTGACGATGTCGAGCGGCCTCGCGGGGCTCGATCGCACCCGCGAAGGCGGCCCGAACAGTTTCGTCACCCAGCTCACCGACGGCGCCGACGTCTACAAGGCGGCGCTCGCGTTCCCGAAGGTCGCCGAGCCGGATACCGTGTTCGGGCTGACCCAGGTCGACTCGCAGATCCTCGGTATGATCGTCGAGCGCGCCACCGGCAAGGCCTTCGCCGACTACCTCTCCGAGAAGCTGTGGCGCAGGATCGGCGCCGGCACCGCGACACTGAACGTCGACTCGAAGGGCCAGGCACGCACGCTCTGCTGCACGCGCAGTGCGCTTTCCGACTGGCTGCGCATCGGCCAGCTGATCGCGCAGCAGGGCCGCTGGAACGGCGAGCAGGTCGTGCCCGCGGCCTATGTCGCCGAGATGCTGAAGCCCTCGAAGCTGAACCCCTACAAGGGCCTGCACATCTGGCTCGGCTGGAAGCCCGGCACGCCCGAATCGAAAGTGCCCGGCCGCCTGCTGCAGATGCCGACCACCAAACCCTATCTGGTCGACGACATCGCCTACCTGATGGGCGGCGGCTTCATGACGGTGTGGATCAGCCCGTCGACCGATCTCGTCGTGCTGCGCTGGGGCTTCGAACCGTCGAAGGAACTCGGCTGGGACAACTCGGCGATCCCCAATCTCCTGCTGGCCGATCTCTTAAAGAAGTGAACGCCTGCGGCAACGCCGCCCGGCATGCCGGGCCCTGCGTGCGACGATTATGGTGAAACCGCCGCGCTGGCGGCGGTGACTGGGCGTCGCTTCCACAGGCCCGTGCGCCGGGCTGTGACGTCGCTCCGGGAGCAACCTGCCGGCGCCGCGATACGTTGCGCCAATGCCTGGCGCAGATCGCATCCCCGTATTGCTGGTCATCGACGTCGAGCCAGACGGTTTCTTCGTCGACCCGGACGCGCCCGTGCCCTGGCACGGCTTCGAGCAGGCCTGGACCTGGGCCCAGTCGGCACGCGGCCGGATCGCCGCGGCGACCGGCGTTCCTGCGCATTTCTGCTGGGGCGTGCGCCTGGATGCGCAGATCGAGCGTGTCTACGGCAGCGCCGCCTGGCCGCTACACCGCTACGAGCCCGAGTTCGACGATTTCCTCCAGCACGGTGACGCGCTCGGCGTCCACGCCCACGTCTATCGCTGGGACGGGCCCCTGCAGAGCTGGGTGATCGAGCAGGGCGATCCCGACTGGGTCGAACACAACGTGCGGCTGTCCGTGCGCACTTTCGAATCCGAACTCGGACGGCGCTGCGATTTCTTCCGCTTCGGCGATCGCTGGATGAGCGAGGCGGCGATGACGCTGCTCGATGAGCTCGGTATCCGCTACGAGATGACACTCGAACCCGGACGCGCGCAGGTGCCGTCCTATCATCCCGACAAGCCCTCGACCGGTTTCGTGCCGCAGCAGCGCGGCGTCCCGCCGCATCCCTACCGGCCTGCGCGCGGTCATTTCCGGCGCGCCGATCCCGCGCGCCGCGAAGGCCTGGTCGAGATCCCGGTCACCACTGCCGTGGTGCGCCCGCTGGACAGCCTGCGGGACCGACCGACGCCGGCCTGCGCGCTCGAATGGCTGCAGTATCGGCTGCGCCCCTGGGTCGACACGGCCGGGCTGTATCACGAGCCCCGGCGGTTGCGATCGCTGGTCGACGCCGCGCTCGAGGGGGGCGCGTCCTACCTCTCGCTGACGGTGCGCACCGACAGCTTCGCGCGCAACCTGCAGTCTGGCGAACTCGATCGTTCGCTTGCGCTGCTGCTCGCGCACCCGCTCGCCTCGCGCTTCGAGTTCACGACGCCCGAGCGACTCGTGGCGACCATTGCGCCAGCCCTCGCCGACCAGCGCGGCCCGGCCGCGACGGCTGCCCGCCACGCCAGCCTCGAACGCATCGCGCCGTCCAGGAACATTGCCGGCTAGCTAGCCGCGCTGCGTTCGAGCAGATCCATCGGCGCAGCCGGCGCGAGCTCCGGCGCCACTTCGCGCACCAGCGCCCAGGCGAGACACAGGTTCGACGACAACACCGGCAGCGCCGTTTCGCCACGCAGGATGCGCAGCGCACGCAGGCTCGGCATGCCCGTGCCGCTCGCGACGATCGCGCCCGCGCCATCGCGGCCCACCGCGCGCAGCGCCTCGAGCGCATCGTCGCTGGTCAACTCATAGATGCGGTGCGTGTCGATCAGGTCGAGGTCCACCCGCCGCTTCGCGACCACGCGGATGTCCGAATCGTTCCAGTAGCGATACCCCGCTTCGGCGAGGCCTTCGGGGTAGGGCGAGACCAGCGCGATCGTGTCCACGCCGAGCACGTCGAGCGCGCGCCGGATCGCCTGCGCCGCGGTGATAACCGGCAGCCTTGCGGTCGCGGCAGCCTCCGCGCTCAGGCGGTCCTCGAGTTCGCGTCCGGCGATGTAGGAAGACCCGGTGCAGCCGAAGCCGAACGCCTTGATCTGCATCGCGCCGAAGCTTCCGATTGATTCGGGGATGTGCCGGATGTAGTGGGCCAGCCGATCCTCGACCTTCGGCGAGGCATGCGTCAGCCGGGTCGCGTAGACGCCGATCGAAGCCGGCACGAGTTCGCGGATCTCCGGCTCGACCGTCGGATTCGCGGAGGGGGTTGCGATGCCGAGGCGGGCGCGGGGCCCGTAGTCGGCCGTCGGTGTCGTCGTCATGGCGGGAATGGTAGTCGAACCGGCCGCTGCATTCCGCTGGTCGCCGCCCGCCGTGGCGTTCGAGCCACACCCCGTTCGCCAGGGGGCCACCGGGGTCAGTCCATGCGACAAAAAGCGGACCACTCGATGATCGTCACTGCGAATGCGTCGCACATTCGCCGCCAGTTCTGCAATGATCGGCTTGGCCGCCTTTCAGGGGTGTTGTGTTCTCGCAACAAGCGAGCGGCCATTCGAAGCAATCACTCAGGGGAAACGATGAACAGCATCCGCAATCCGAAACTGCGCCGCGCCATCTGGGGCGTCACCGCCGGTTTTGCAGCCACGCTGGCCGGTGAAGCCATGGCCCAGGCGACGCTCGAAGAGATCGTCGTCACCGCGCGCAAGCGCGAAGAGTCCGTGCAGGACATCCCGGTGGTCGTCACCGCCTTCACCGCCCAGGAGATGAGCCGCCGCGGCGTGACGGAACTCGAGGACATCGCGGCCGCCACGCCCGGCCTCGCGTTCGAGGACTTCTCCTCGAGCTTCTCCGCCGCCCCCGTGATGCGCGGCCTGACCCAGGTCAACGTGTCGTCGGACGTGCAGAACGTCGCGACCTTCGTCGACGGCATCTACATCCAGCGCAACTACGCGATCGACATCGGCCTGGCCGACGTCCAGCGCATCGAGGTGGTCAAGGGCCCGCAGAGCGCGCTCTATGGCCAGAACGCCTTTGCCGGCGCGATCAACTACGTGCTCAACAAGCCGGGCGAACAGTTCGACGGCTATGGTGAAGTGACCGCCGGCTCCGACGGGCGCCTCGACTACAAGGCCGCTTTCGGCGGCCCGCTGATCGAAGGCAAGCTCGGCCTGCGCGGCTACTATGGCCACACCGAGTTCGACGGCACCTGGACCAACGAACTGGCGGGCCTGTCCGCGAAGGACGCGCGCCTCGGCTGGACCGACAACGACACCTACAGCCTGGTCGCGGTCGCCACGCCGACCGACTGGCTGTCGGTCGAAGCGACGTACATGAACGTCGAGCGCAACATCGGCAACCGGGCCGGCTGGAGCGTCAACACGGGCGACGTGCAGACCACCGGCAACTGCGGCCCGCGCGTCGGCACCTCGACGCGCCTGGCGTTCATCTGCGGCGAGATCTCCTCGGATCCGAACACCTATCGCACGGCCGCCTCGACCCGCCCCGCCGGCGCGATCAACGTCGCCATCGCGACCCCGGGCTTCGTCAACGAGACGGACTTCTACCACGCGCAGGCCAAGGCCGAGTTCACGGACTCGCTGTCGCTCATATACCAGTACGGCAAGGTCAATTCGTCGGGCCAGGAGATCAGCTCGCCCGCGGTGAACGCGGCGAACCCGTCCCTGACCACCAACCTGACCGCGCTCGCGATGGGCGTGTTCCAGGTCGGTCGGTTCAACGCCGGCCAGAAGGAAGGCAGCACCAACGACTTCAAGAGCCACGAGCTGCGCCTCGAATACGCGCCGCAGGGCAGCCCGCTGAAGGCCGCCATCGGCGCCTACCAGTCCGAGTTCGTCGACGTCTACCGCTTCAACCTGACCTCGCTTCCGCCGGGCCAGCCGCTGCTGGACACGACCTCCGGCTTCCTCGACATGACCGGTTTCGCGTTCCCGCTGCGCAACCTGCGCAACTCGGGTGAGATCGACGCGTTCTTCGCCTCGCTGTCGTACAAGTTCTTCGATCGCCTGACGCTCGGCGCCGAGGCGCGCTACAACGACGAGGACCGGTCGGTGCTCGACGTCGGGGCCAACATCCTGCAGAGCGCCAATTTCACGGACACGCTGCCGCGCTTCTCGATCGACTACAAGCTCACCGACGACGTCCTCCTCTACGCCTCGGCGGCCAAGGGCCTGAAGGCCGGCGGATTCAACGGCGTGCGCGCGGGCACGGTGACGATCCCGCAGGACGAGCAGGCGTTCGGCCCCGAATCCAACTGGACCTACGAGATCGGCGCCAAGAGCACGCTGCTGGGTGGACGCATGGTGCTGAACGCGGCGGTGTTCTCGGTCGACTGGAGCGACATGCAGATTCAGGCGCTGCCGTCGAACACGCCGGGAATGACTTGCATGCCGAACGCCACGCCACGCCGGTTGGTCATGTCCTGAATGTACTTCATCACGTCGTTCCAGTCGGTGGGCTTTTTTTCCTCCTCGATTTTATCGAGCCAGTCCTTGACGCACTTATCCACGGCTTTTTGGGCGACGGCAACCGGGTCTTCTTGGTGGCGAGCGATTGCCGCGTTGGCCCACATCCGGGCCTCGTCCATCCTAATCAAGAAGGCCGCCCCCTCCATCGACTTCACGGGCAACAACTCCATCACGCTCTTGCACGCATTGGTCATAATGGCGCGAGCCTGCCCGTGGCGAATCGCCACTGTACTGCTGCTCGGCGAGTGGTGTGCGTGCCGCTGCTCGATGTCGCTCAGTTCCTGAGCCGTCAACGTTCGAGTCACAGTCCTATCCATTCCAATTCTCACTTTCTGCGGCTGTGCCGCGGGGGTTACAAACACATTGTCAGTTCGATTTCTACTCGGGGATTTGCCGCGTCTTTGGCCATAGCCACCGGGCCGCCGTTGCGAATGAACTTGTCGTCGATCACCATTCCAGCCCGCGCGATCCCGTCGCGGTACGGCTTGCACGCGGAGATCAAGTTGTCGTCATCCCAAAACGTCATGGTCGGGAAAAAGGCTCTGATTCGCATAAGTGCCGCTGGCCACATTGGCCCGTTCTTCCCGCCCAGCATCACCCACGTTTCTGTCTGAGCTCGCTTCCTCGCCGCAACCTTCGCGAAGTGCTTGAACTTGTGGCCCCTCGCTGTCCGGGGCGAGTTGTTCGGATTGAGGACGGATGGCGGGAGCGGCAACACGATTACGATTTGATGCACTGTTCCTCCAGTTTGAGAGAGCGGTCACGATGGCACCGTGAGCTGCACCGACCGAGCAACGGGCATCCCCGCACCCGCCCTTCCAGTCCTTGCCATTCCACCATTTTGACCCAAAGGTGCCCGTGCGGCCTTTGTGCTCGGGGTAAACGTGAATCTCGTGGAGTGCCGGCTTGGGCATCAGTTGTCCTCCTTGAGAGACTTCGGGAATGAGATTCGGGGGTGCTGCTCGCGCCACAGCTCGCGAACGAAGCGGTCGAGCTCCTGGACTGGGTACAGCATCGCGCGGCCGATCTGCACGCCGCGGAGCTTGCCGGTCGTGCGATAGTGCACAAGTGTCCGCTCTGGATTCTTCGTCTTGCTCTTGGCAATCTGTAGGAACACGATCGCTTGTTCTGCCGTCAAAAGGTCCGGCATGGGGGTCGGCGGATTGGTGTCGAGCCAACGCAGGGCGACGGTGGGCGGCTGAGTCGTCACTTGTCCCTCCCCAGCCACAGCGGCGCATTCGAGATCATCGCGTCTACCTCGGCCCGAGTGGCACCGGCTTGCAGCCATGCTCGCGAGTCCTTTCCCCGGCGGGGGAAGATCAGTTTCGTTTTCCATCCGTTGACCGACCAAACTTTGTTTGCGAGATCGCCCGCGCCTTCGATCCCTGCCTGATGGCCATTCTTGTCTGGCGCGTCCACGTCGCCGACGATCACGACAAGATCCGGCTTGTAAGCGTTCAAAATCACGAGCACGTCGCGAGCACTGCCCCGAGCCGCACAGCGTCCGACCGTGACGTACCCAAGGTCCATCAACGCCGCCGTGCTGGTTGGCCCCTCCGGGAACAGTATCGTCTTGGCACCTCGCAACGCCGCCGGCGAATAGAACAGTCCGTTCAAGGAGCCGGTGATGGCCCACTTCTTGGCCTTGGCGTTGCGGAGCCGAATGCCGATGATCGGTCCGCCACCTGACCGCATCGGGAACGACCACGCGTCACGCTGCTCAGAATAGCCGATGCCGAGCGCAACCAGTGAATCGACAGACACTCCGAGCGAGGCGGCGTGTGCGGCAAGAGCATCGTCTCGAATCTCGTGCTGGAACTCTTCGGCCACGGCCGTCGCGTCAATCACGGGCGGCGGGGGCAGGAGCGCGACCGAAGCGGCATAGACCTTGATTTTTGCGGCCGCTTCGCCGGTCAAGGCGTGCTTAAATCCGGACTGGCCCACCTCATGATCGCTTGGCGTGCGGGGGCAGATCGCAAAGTCGCCGTCACGCGAGATGAGGCACCAGTCTGCTTTGCCGCAGATGGGGCACCGCTTGCGGCGCGAAACCCGAACATAGTCCTCGGTCAAGCTCATTACGGGCGCGCCTCCTGCCGGTTGCACTCGGCCAGATCAACGAGCCATTGTCCAGCCGCGATGCCATTGGAGTCGGGCGTATAAAAGGCAACCACCGGGTCACTGCCTTCGTGGCGAACCGTCTTTTTGATTGTGACGTTCTTGAGCATGCCATTTGACCGAACGGACGCATGGTAGATGTTAAGGAGCGTGCCGTGAATCTCAAGAGAAACCGTAATCTTTGGGCCGTTATAATGCTCTTCAAGAACGACCGAGTCACCGACCAATGGTATCTTTCCGCTGGAATAAATCATCCGATGCTCCTTTGCAGGCAGTCTCGGTCCATGTAATGAGTCACGCCGCGCTGGCTGGGGTTGCCGTCGAGTCCGACAAGTTGCACGGCAAGGGTCGGCCGACCATCAACGTCCATGTCGGCACCGATCACGCGCACGCGAACCGTCATCATTTGACCGATGGGCATAGGCGTCACGAACTGAACCGGGGGCGGAGGGGGAGGGGCGGTCACGTCATCACCGGCGCTCTCTTGGACACACGCAGTCGCGCGAGTGTGTCTTTCGCGTCTTGGGGCGACACGTCACCGGGCAAGCCGTGCTTGCGGAGAATCTCAGCCACCTTGTAACTGCACAGACCGAGCTTCTTGCGGTTGAACACCGCATCGAGCAACACCGATGCTTCACGCTTGGTCATCTTGGGCGTCACGGGCACGCCGAACCGGTAGAGCCACTCTGCCTGTTTCGATGTTGCGGGCTCGCGGGCGTCCCAGCCGCGGACAACCGGCGGCCGCAAGTCAAGCACGTCGAATGCGTTGATTTCCTCCGTCGAATACTGGGCAACACCGACCACAGCGCGGCGACGGGCCCGCTCGGCTTCCTGCTGGGCCTCAATGAGCTTGCGCGCCTCGTCCAGTTTCTCCGACATGTCGCATGCTTCGCCACACTCCTTCGCGAGCTTCTCGGCCTGCTCAACTTCCGCTTCGGTGTAGTTGCCGCCCAGAATGTCGGCGGTGTGCACCAACTTGTGAGTGCCCGAGTTGCCCTGGAAGTCGAGGACTTCACATGTCGGCTTGGGCGAGCGGGCGATGGCGGCACGGCGTTCCTCGGCAGTCGCCAGACCATCAACGATGCCGGGCAGTGGCCGGGTGCCACGGCCGACCATCTGCGAATAGAGGGACCGACTCTTCGTCGCGCGGGCCATTGCGACAAGCTCAATCGACGGATCATCGAACCCCTCGGTAAACACGCCGACGTTGATCAAGAACTGGAATCGGTTTTCTGCAAAGTCGGCGAGGGTTTGCTTGCGTTCGTCGTTTGGAGTCTCGCCCGAGACCATGCGGGCACAGTGCGGCCGGTGCCGATTGAATATCTCGGTGAGTCGCTCACTCGTGCGGCAGCGGTCCTCGCCTTCGGCTTTGTACCCCGGCGGCGCGAACACCAGCGTCTTGCGCCACTTTGCCTCGTGGATAGTGACTGAGGCCACAGTCTGGAGAATCTCCTCGTTGGCCATCACGTCCGCCAGGTCGCGGCCGTTGAGATCGCCAGCCACAGTGCGGCACCTGCTGTAGTCAAGCGAGTTGACGCGAACTGACCGCTGGGTGATCGGGCAGAGCCAGCCGTCGCGGATCGCGTCTGGCAGCTCGTAGACGTAGGCGACAGATTCGAAAATCGCGCCGAGCGCCGATTCGTCGGCTCGGTCTGGCGTGGCCGTGACGCCGACGTGTGGCACACCCTTGAAGTGCTCGTAGATGTGCTGGTACGAAGTCGCGACGGCGTGATGAGCTTCGTCCGTGATGATCATGCCGAACTCGCTTGGATCAAACCGTTTGAGTCTTGATCCCCGAAGCGTGTCCTTGCTGGCGATGATGACCTTGGCCCGTCGGAACATGTGCGAGTCGGCACGCTGGTCAGCCATCTCGATCTCTGGTTCCTCGCCGGTGATGGCGAACACCTTGCCGGCGGCTTGAGATATCAACTCCTGGCGGTGGGCGACGATAAGCGACCGCTTCGGCTCTCGCGCGACGATCGTCGCGAAGCAGATGGTCTTGCCGCAGCCGGTGGGGAGGACCACGAGAGTGGATGCCTTGCCCGCGGCGAACTCCGCGGCGACACGCTCAATGGCGGTGATTTGGTATGGGCGGAGCTTCATGACTTCACTTCCGGTGGCAGGCGGTCCCAGATTTCTTGCGTCACCCACTGACGGCCAGCGCAGGTCTTGCATTGGCCAACCGTGCACGCGGGCATGTAGGGGCAGGCGTGCGATGGAATGGCGAACCGGATGGCGGCGGTGACAGAGTTGAGGTGGGCCGAGATTTGCTTGATCCGCAGCTCGGCTCCAGTCTCGGTCTTGGCCAGCAACTCGATGTCCCGACGCAGGGCGTGGGTGCGGTTCACCAGCTCGTTGAACGTTTCGGACTGGGCAACGGCATGGCTCGCCTTCGTGGCCGTTGGGGGCACCTCAGGGGGCGGCGGCGCGGGGGGCGCCTTCGCCTTGCGGATCTCTCGCTGGGCGGCCTTGACAGTGATCTCGCCAGACTTCACTTTCGAGGCGAGAACAGGACTCTCTGCGACGACGGTCTTGGCAATCTCGACCATGCGAGGCGTTGCGCCAGTGACCCGTGCGGCTTTTTCGGATGCCTTGCCTGAGCCGACTGACGGTCCGCGCACTGGTGCGCCAACCACAGATTTCGCTCCAAACGCTGTTTTTGCCTTTCGAGCGGCCGCCTCGGCTTCAAAGTGCGGAAGCACTTCGACGGCAATCACAGCTCGCTGGCTTGGCGTCAGCGACCGACGATTGACGTTCTTGTCCAGAACAAACTCGGCCGGCGACTCGCCGTCAGTGGCCGGGTCATACTCCCGAGCGGGAACGGGTAGGCCGAGCTCTTTCGCCGCCTGGTATCGGTGCCGGCCATCCAGCAGCTTCCCGTCGAGCAACACGACCTCTTCGCGAATGCCACGTTCGGCGATTGATTGCTTGAGCGCCTCGTACTGCGACGGGTCCATCGCTGGAAGCAAAAGCGAGAGCGGATGAGATTGAACAATCTGGGTAGACATTGAAGCCCGTCCGAACCGTTTCCGGTGCCGACGGGAGTGAACAGGAGTATCGAAAGAGTCAGAACGGGAGCGCGGCCAATGTCGCGACCTGCTCCCAGTCAGACTCGGTGAAGGTGCCTTCGGGCTTGCCGGCCGTGATCACGGCACTATGCCATGCGGGCACATTGGGCATTCCGCCGGGTGCGGCCTTGACCCATTCAGCCCACGCCCAGTTTTTGTTTTTGACGACGTTCGCCGGCGGAGAGGCCGGTGACGGTGGGCTCGACGGGATGGGCGGGGGCGGCGCACCCTTGGCGACCGGAGCAACAACGCCGATCGGTAGGCGGACTCGAATGCCGTGCGTCGCGCCGTTGTAGGGCCGGTCCAGTTTGTGGGGGAAGGCGTTGATCTTCTTGCCCGCAAAATAATCCGAGTCATCGACCTTGAATATGTCACAGATCGTGTCAAAGTTTGTCGCATTCAGGCCAAGCTCTCGCTCGTCCTCGTGGAACGACAACACGACTTGACGGCTTCCGTCGTCGAGCGAGCCTTCTTTCGCGCCCTTGATAGTCAGGTCCATGCCGTTGGGCAAGTTCTGGTCGAGCATGTCCTTGGCTTTAAGCCATCCACTTGAATATACCTGTCCGCGTTTCATCGTCGTCACCTTTCAAAAGTTGTCATTGGACTTCTTGAGCTTCCGCAGTGGCTTGCCCGTTTTCAAATCGGACATCACCACTGTCGAAAATTTCGTGTGGAACACCGTCTCGCCGAGCAGCTTCTTGCAAGCGCCGGACTTGAGACCGTCGCTGGAGATGCACTCCGCGAGCTGGTCGAGATCGCCGCCAGCGGCGCGGAGAATCGCGTCAACCGTGGCCTTGTGGTCTGTGCTCTTGCTGTGGGTGGTGGTGCCAACGTAATACCGCATCTCGCCCACCGTGATATCGCCGTGGGCTTTGATCCAGTCGATCGCCGCGGCTTCCATTAAATGACCGAGCTCTCTGACCTCGCGCTTCAGCAGGTCCAGGTCATTCATCGTTTTTAGCAGCGCGTCAGGAGCGGCACACTCCATGTCCAGTGCGGCGATGGCGTCGGTAATGCGGACGACGGGATTGAGGCTGGTAAACTGGACCGGGGGCGGTGGTGTGCTTGTCATAAGTTGATCCAATACTTGATGGCCGCGACAATGGCGACGAAGCTACAGATTACAAAGAAAGCGGCAAGCAAGACGAGACACACGGTGCCGGCGTGGGCGTTCGTGTTTTTTTCAAACCACTCGGCATCGCCCGGGTCTGGCGTATCTTCGTCGGGCTTGGGCTTGGTTGGGTTGGCCAACTCCTTGCGGACCATGTCGGCGACGGCGTCGTTCCAACCAGGGTGGTTTGCCTGCGCGTCCGAGATCGCAAGTTCAAGTTTATCGCGCTTCGCCGTCTTCATGCGAGGAGTCCAGAGGGAGGGAATTGTGGTCCTAAACCAACATGAAACTCGGTGGAGTCGCAGGTTGGTGAGAGAAGGCAATGGTCGCGGCTGGACTCGAACCAGCAACCTTCGCCGAAGCCATTTGGCATGCCAAACAACCTCGAACATGCTCTACCCTTGAGCTACGCGAGCCGGAACGGAAAAGAGAGTCTCAAGCAGGTTCGTCGTCGTCATCGTCATCGTCGTCATCGTCGATGTCGTCAGCGGTGAGCACGTCAAGCAGCATGGCCTTGGTCTGCACGTCGTCGTCTTCGGGCATGTGGAAACTCCTTGGACTTGGAAGGGAGGAAAATCAGGACGCTTTGCGGACGGGCTCGGCGGGCACGCGAATCGCCTGGAGTTGCTGCGCTTCGGTCAGCAGCTGCCAGCCAGCGACCAGCACCGACGCCACGCTGGTCTGTTTCATGCGATACGCCCGAGCGATCCGAACGACCTCGACATGGGCCGCCGGTTGAAATCGCACGAGAGTGTTTCTGGTCATTGGTTTCATGCTTCTCAGAGTATCGGTTAAAAACACGCACAAATCAACACAAAGCGAGTCAAATGATGCAGAATGTTGCCTGGTGAGTGATATTTAACTGGCAATCATGGGTTTGTGGTATCATGGTTTCTTTTGTTTTTTTGTGCACAACTTCCCAGACCGGTGATTCGCTCGATGTCCTCGGTCTCTGGTCGGCAGTAAAACTCGGCGGCGACGGCCGGCGAGTTGCCCAGCCACGCGCAGACGAGCGGCACACGAAACGCGCGAAGCCATTCGGTTTCGAGATTCTTCCGCAGCGTGTGAAGCGGCTTGGCATACTCCGGCAGGCCCGCGGCCTTGATCATCGGCTTTAGTCGTCGGTGGAGCGTGCCGTAGTCGCCCGGCAAGTCACAGCACGGACCATCTCGCTCGCGGTCTCCGCCCCTCAGCACTTCGACGAGCCGGGGGCTCATCGGCACTTGTCGATATCGCTGCTTGGTCCCCTCCTCGCGGGCCTGACCAGCGACCGACTCGGGCCGCACGGCAAGGATTCCGGCGGCGTAGTCAATATCAGACCACAGCAGCCGAATCGCTTCGCCGGCCCGCAGACCAGCCAAGCGGCACAGCGCGAAGATTGCCCGGCACTGACGGCCTTCGGCGGTGTCGGGGCACTGGTGGACAATCCGCTCCAGCGCGGCCGGCGAGATCACAGCCCAGTCTTTTGCGATCTTGGGCACCGCCGATGCCTCGAACCGCCAAGGGTTGTCGCGGCGGGTGCCACGGTTCGCCCACTGCCAGATCGTTTTGCAGTTCCGCACGTGCTTGCGAACCGTCGCCGTGCTGATCCGCCGTGCCTCCAGAAACAACCGGAAGTTTGCGGCCTCGGCCTCGTTGATGTGGATCTGTTGATCCTTGCCGAAGTGCTCGCATAACAGCGCAAGCGTTCCCTGCTGATCTATGATGCTGGAGGCTTTCAGGTCTGACCGCAACTCGAAGTACCTGGCTCGCCACTGAACCATCGTGGGTGCGGGCCCGGCCGAGTACCGAGCCGGGTCGTTGTTGATCGCCGCCTGGAGTTCGCGGCACGCGGCGAGGGCTTCGCGCTTGCCGACCGTATCACGCGCGCCAAGGCCGCGGCACCGCCGGCCTGAGCCGGGCTGAACCCAGACCGCACGCCAGTACGAGCCGTTTGCCTGGAGCGATACCGAAATAGATTCGTGATCGCTCATGCGATGGGCTTCTTTTTGCGGCTGTTAAGTGCCTCTTGCACCGCGAGATGGATCACACTATAAGTCTTCAACGGAAAGCCAAATTCCTTCTCCAGAAGGGACTGGAGCTTGTCCAAGTTTGCTCGCACGTTGTCCTGTCTCTTATACACATCTCCGAGCCCACGAGACTAAGGCGAATCTCGTATGCCGTCTTCTGCTTGAAAA
>ENA-ORBV01012064-ORBV01012064.1-microbial-mat-metagenome-genome-assembly--contig:-NODE-12064-length-13415-cov-4.963038_pt1 | contig 13415 bp, 11 predicted proteins | sample MGYA00237777_ERZ505514 | MGnify/ENA primary metagenome ERZ505514 (study PRJEB26160, sample SAMN06269048) | microbial mat metagenome | isolation source: Oligotrophic lake microbial mat | place...
CGGCCGCCCGTACCGAGCCGCAAATGGATGTCGCCTACGAAGCAGCGTTCGACATGACCACGCAGCTTGACAACACCGTCAAGACGGCGAACTTCTCGCTCTGCGCACGCACCAGCACCCCTGTGAAGGTCAAGGGCCGTCAAAACGCCCTCGACGCATCCGCGAACGGTTGCTTCGGCCGCAAGTTCAACATGCGCCCGGCGGCAGGCACCACGGTTTCGCAAGCGATTGCAGACCGTACGACCTACGCCTCCGAGCGTGTGAACTATTGCTTCCCGCGCTGGAAGGTGCGCATCCCCGAGATCGCCGAGAAGGGCGCAATCGCTGGCGGCGTCGGCTTCACGGATGACGGCGTGATCGGCATCGGTTCCGACGGTCCACTCGCGACCATCAACTGCCGCCTCGCACCGGAGGAAAACCCTGGCCAAGACACCAACGGTCTCATCGACGAGTTCTTCGCCGTCGAGCCCGTGGACGTTCCGCTCACCCAGAGCGTATACGCATCGTTAAAGGCCAACGGTATCTGCGCCCCACGCGTCGATACTGTTTCGGGATCCATCTACCAGTCGGGCATCACGAGCTCGGTAGAGCCCGGCCTCAAGACCCAGGCCCGCCGCAAGATGGCGGACTTCATCCAAGATACGTTGGCTCAGCGCCTCGTGCCTTACTCCAAGAAGCTCGCGACGAACGCGCGAAAGACAGCCATTCGCACGATCATCGACGAGTTCCTCGAGAGCCTCGAGAGCCCGAACAACCCCGAGCTCCAACGCATCTTCGATTACTCGGTCGACTCGATCTCGGGCAACACGCCCTCGATGGAAGCGCTCGGGATCTTCGTCAACATCGTTCGGGTACGCACTCTCGCGTCGCTCGACAACATCGTAATCCAGACCGAGATCGGCGAAGGCGTCGTCATCGTCTCGGCAATCTGAACTGCCCATCATCGTAAGGAGACTTAGAACATGGCTCAGCGCATCAAGGGGCAGGAGACCAGCCTCGTTTTCACTTCGTCGTCCGTCGGGGTCGAAACTTCCTTGTCCGACATCCAAAGCCTCGAGATGGAAATCAAAATGGAGATCCTTTCGGAGAGCTATCTTGGTGAAACCTCCGAGCGGAAAGACGACATCTTCAAGGGCTTCCACGGCAAGATCGAAGCACACGTTGAAAGGGCGGAGTACTTCCGCCTCCAGCAACGCCTGGTCGATCGTTCGCGCCGACGCACCCCGGCAGACGCGCAGTTCAACTGCGCGACGACCCTCAACTACCCAAACGGCGAGATCGTTCGCGTGCTCTACCAGGACATCTTCTTTGCGTCACTGTCGACGGCTATCGCAAGCCGAGAAGACTACGTCAAGATTTCCTTTGAGTTCGAGTGCGCGAACTACAAGGTGATCGCATAACACCGCCCGGTCCTGCGGCTCGGTGTCCCTTGCGCGAGGTGACATCCACGACCGAGCTGCGGGGCTGTGCCTAACGTGGAGGCAACACAATGTCTGAAGAGAAGAAGTCAAAAAAGTCTAGCTATAGTCAGATGGCAGCTCGCCGAGCGCCGATGGTCGACATCCAAACAGGCAAGTCGCTTAGCGCGCTGCCGAACCGGACAGCGACCTTCATTTTCGACCACACGATCTGCAAGCCCGGCGCGTTCGATGAGGATTTCACCCTCACGCTTCGCGCGCTCTCGCCTGCGGACGAGATCAAGGCAGCCCAGATCGCCAAGGGCGACACCTACGCAACCGTTGTGACGATGGCGCGCCTCGCGCTCCACGCTGTGAACGGGTTCGAGATCGACCGCGGCCAGCTTGAAGACGAACAGCTGTGGAACGACCTCGATCAAGCCGGGCGAAACCTTGTGATTTCCATGTGGACGGAAGTGGGAACCAGTGGGTCCGAAGCCGTGGGAAAAGCTCGAGCGTCGCTTCAGATCGGATAGCCTACGGCGCGACACGAAGCCTCTTTGCGGGGGCTTCGAATCGCTCCATGGCCGCGCGGGAGAAAGAGCTTTGGAAGACCATCGCGTTCGCCACCCGCTACGGACACATTACTCTCACCGAAGCCGTGCATTTGGACACGTACTACTTGAGGCTTTTTTGTGAAGGGTTGGCCGAGATCGTTCAGGAAGAGAACAAGCGATCTGACGGATGACCTTCGCTGTGTGAGAATGCCCGTATGTCCGAGATGAAAGTCCAGGCGAAGCTCGAGCTCGACGCGTCTAAAGCTAATAGAGAGACGCATCAGCTGCTCGAAACGCTTGAGGCCGTCAAAGCGACGCTGGATCAGGTAGCGAAGGCAACGGCGGGCGTGACCGCTGCGCTCGCTGCCGCCCGTACTACTGCAAAGACGATGCGCCGAGCAATCGGCGGCCAAGCGTTCGGCGGGGATCTCTTCAAAAACGCAAAGAAGCAGATGGCGGACGTAGCGAGCCGCCGCCAACAGCTCATGGGCAGCTTCATGTCCGGCCCCGCTGGTGGCGGCGGGGGTGGCGCTTCGATCGGGCAGATGATCGGTGTGGGCGCCGCGGTTGCGGGCGTTCACGCGCTTACAGGCGCGTTCTCTGGGCTCGTACGCGAGGCAGCGCAGTACAGCTCCTTCCTCGAGACCGCCAAGATATCGATCGGCACCGTCCTTTCGCAGGTTGAACACGTAAGCCTTAGCGCAGCGATGAAAATGGCAGAGGGTTCTTTCGGCCGCCTGCAACAGGCCGCTATTCGCGGCGTGGGCGAGCTCCAAGATTACGTCGGCGTTTTTCAGAACGTCGTCGCACCCGCGCGCGCTGCGGGCCAGTCGATCATGCAGATCGAGGAGATGACCACGAACGCGGTGACGGCTGCGGCTGCGCTCGGTGTCGACTTCCAGCAAGCCGGCCGTGACATGAACATGATGGCGACTGGCGTGGCAGGCACCGACGTCAAACTCTTTAGAATCCTCCACAACATGGGGGCGATCCGCGAAGACGCGAAAGCGTTCAATGCGCTGTCCAGTTCCGATCGTCTCGTGAAGCTCCAGCAAGCGCTCGCCGGCTTCTCGGCTTCTGCTGCGCTCGCGGCGCGCACGTGGCCCGGCCTTCTTTCCACGTTCTCCGAAATCCGAAAGACCCTCATGACGTCGCTCATGGGGCCGCTGTTTGAGAAACTGCGCACGGCCTTCGAGCGCGTCGTAGACCACGTGATGGCAAACTTCCAGCGCCTGAAAGACCAGTTCGGCGCCTTGGGAGACAGGCTCGCGGGGAAACTCGGGCCGTTTATCGACCGCGCAGTTGATGGCCTTCTCTGGGTCATCGACCACTTCGGCACCATCGTTAGCAAAGCGGCTCAGCTCGGCGCCCAGATCCAGAAGTGGGCGCCTACGCTCTTGCGAGCCGCCGTGGCGTGGGAAGCTGTTTCCCTCGCGCGTGCGGCCGCAGGCGTCGCCGGCGGCGTTGCCCGAGGCGTTATGGGCGGCGTGAACATGGCCGCAGGCGCCGCGCTCGCGGTCGGCGCTGGCGGTGCCGGCGCTGCGGGTGCGGCCGCAGCCGTCCCCGAGATGGCGCTATTCGCCGAAGCGTTGGCGATTATCGCGCCGCTTGTCGCCCCTATTGCGATCGGCATAGTGGCCGTCGGCTCGGCGTTCTTGGCGCTCCAAGGTATGTGGAGCCAGCTCACCCCTACGATCGACATCGTAAAGAGGCAGTTCGGCGAGATCTTCGAGAACTTCATAATCGCCGGGGCTCAGCTCGGCGAGGTGCTCTTGCCGGTGTTGCGGGTAATCGGATCGGTCATCCTTCCCGTGCTCGTTTTTGCGTTTGAAAACTTCATGTTCCACTTGAAGGTATTGTCGGTTATCGCACGCGCAGCCGGAGCGGTCTTCGCGTGGGCTGCGCCTTACGTGCAGCGATTCAGCGATGTTTTCATGAAGGTGATCGCCGATCTGATCAACGGCATCTCCAAGATGTTCGACTTCTTCTTGGACTTTCTCCATATCGCAAAAGCCGCGGTCCCCACCGAAGCGTTCGACAACCGCGCCTCCCCGAGCGGCGCGGGCATGATGAGCGAAGCCAACATGTCGTTCGACCCGAATGCAGCGGCCGCCGCTCCGGCTGCGCGCGGGGGCAGTCACTACGACTTCCGCGGCTCGAAGATCAGCGTGAAGCAAGAGTTCAGAGAGGCCGATCCAGATCGCGTCATGATGGACATGTTCGGCGACATGGCGCGCTTCGCAGAACAGAAGATTCAATCCGGCTTCGTGCCTGCACTTACCCGGTGATAAGGTGCGCAAATGGCTTTTGACGTCGAAGTACCGGCCATCGAAATCGAGGAGCAGACCGGCGCCCGGCGCAGTGTGCTCCTTCGCGGCCGCGCGCTACCTTACCAAGGCGTAGCGTGGGGCGGCGAGCAGCGCACAAAGACAACCTGGTACCAGGGAAACCCGGTAGCCACGATCCAGCTTCTCGGGCCGACGCTCGATCCGACCGAGATGCACGGCACATGGAAATGGCGCTTTCTTCAAAATCAGGTAGATCTCCAGGGCTTTCCTGGCATTGATGCACAGAACGTCACGCCTACGGATATGGTTGCCGTCTTCGATTCCATCCGAGACGCAGGCAACGATCTACGCGTCACGTGGGGGCCAAACACGCGCTACGGCGTTCTCACCAAGTTCAAACCGAGCTGGATCCGCCTTCAAGACGTCGAATGGGAGATGGAGTTCACATGGGTTGGATCGGAGCCGATCGCCCCGCGCGCGGGCGGCATTACCGAACAGCTCCCCCCTCTTCAGAGCGCCCAGCGAAACTTTGATGGCCAGTGGGTCCAGTCCCCGCTTGAGACCTTCCGAGAGTACCTCTTCACAGCACAAACTAAGGTCAACTCCGTGCGCAGCAACATGGGGCGCTTGTTCGATGCCGTACGTGTAGCCACTGCGGCCGTCACGTTACCCGCTCAGATCGCGGCACAGGCCAACGCAGCCACCGTTTCGATCGCGCGCGAGGCGCAATCGTTGACAGAGCAAATGGGGGATATCCCGTACACGTATGCCCAGAGCAGCGACAGAGTCGTGTCCGTGCTCGAGATGCAGGGCTACCGCTACGGCATGGACGCCCGTTCGCGCGAGATCGAAGCCAACGCACGGCGACAGGCGAAGCAGTTTCTCGACATCGTCTTCCCCGAGGCGATCGCCATTATCATCGTCCCGCAAGACACGTCCCTCCGCGCAATCGCGGTCACGTATTACGGCTCGGCAGATTCGTGGCAGGTCATTGCGGACCAGAACAACATCGCCGGATCTATCGCGGCCGAGGGTACCGTTCTGATCATCCCTTCGCTTGCGGAGCGGACGACCACGTGACTATTTTTCGCCCCAGCGCCCAGGTGGTGCTCTGGCTCCGCGTCGACGAAGGCGTGGATACAGACCCCCTACAACGCCAGTTGTCCGAGGGGACGTGCGGCGACGTACCGTCCGCGACCGTGCTTACGGACGCGGCGAGCACGGGCGTGTCCGAAGATCTCGAGATCATCGTAGATGCCATCAAGGCAGCCAAGGACGCGCCAGACAGCGTGTTCGGTTTGGGTGGCATTCCAAGCCGAGATGAAACCCTATCGCGCTTGCAGTCCCAATACGACGAGGCTCTCAGCAACCAAGCAGCGCCCGACCGGCAGCCCCAACCTGCCGCGTTCGTAGGCGCTTCGCCCGACGAGCGCTTCGTACGCGCGGGTGTGTTGCCGATGTCGGTCTCGATCGATCGCAACGGTTTTCGCACCGCCGACACGGCCACGATCGATATCTCGTGGAAAGACGCCCCCTTCGACCCGCGTCTCGTTCGCGCGTGCGCCGTGGAGATCGTAGTCGGGGTTGTGTCCGCCGAGAACTTCGCCAAGGGCGTCACGGTGTTCGCCCGGAATGCAGACGGCCAGCTTTTGAGCGTGGTCGAACAGAACATCGGCCCCAATGGCGATCTAGCCGCCAATTCAACCCGGTTTGTTGGTTGGGTGGACACCTGGAACGTCAAATACAGCGACAGCGGCGACATCGTTTCGCTCGAGTGCCGCGATCTAACTTCGAGCTACATCGATACACCTCTCGTGGGCGCCATCGATCTGAACCTCCCCCTCGACGAGGGCATCACCCAGTTCTGTAAGTGCTTTCCCGGTCTCCGCGGAATGGCGATCCGCTTTGGCGACGTTAACGATCCAGACCCCGGCACGCCGCCTGTCCCCGCCGATGCCGTCCCACGCCAACGTAAGGCACGCCGCGGCCGCGTGACCCGACAGGCACGCACGGGCGATCATAAGATGAACGTTTGGGACCACATCACGGACGTGTGCGTGGCTTCAGGTTTCGTGCCTATCATCCGCGATTACGAACTGAGGATCTGCCGCGCGCGCACGCTCTACACCAACACGACCCCACGTCCTCGTGGGATGCTTTACGGGCGCAATATTTCCTCGCTCGAGTTCACTCGGAAGCTAGGCGGCGTCAAAGTCCCCACCATCGAGGTTCGTTCTTACGACGCAGGCATCGCGCGCACTCGCTGGGCTCGTTGGCCAGTAGGCGTTGGGCAGCCAACGGCAGGCATCTTTGGCATTTCCGACCCGCCCAAGCTCCCGCAGCGTGCGAACGAAGTCACCCCGTCGGGCGCGAACCCCAGCGAACGAATCACGACGTACGTCATCAAAGGCATCAACGATCCAGCCAAGCTCACCAGCGTTGCACGCGATTTGTACGAGCAGATCGGCCGACAGGAGCTCGAAGGCAACTTTGAAACGTCTTCAGTTTCGAGCTGGGATTTGGGTCGGGATACGGAAAACAACGTCGCCGATCTTCTTTCGATGGTCTCTGGCGATCCGGTTGAGATCCGAATCGCCTCGAAAGATCCACGGCGCCCGGACGCCAACCCCACGTCCGTAGCCGAGCTACAAGCCATGTCGCGCAATGCGCGCGCGGACTATTTGCGCCGCTTGGGCTGGTCCTCTCGCGTCGCAGAGCAGTTCGCTCGGCTGCAAGACGCCCCTGGCTTCACGAGCGTTTTTCGCGCGCAGACCGTGCAGCTCGTGTTCGATCACGACGACGGGTTGAGTGTGAAAGCAGACTTCATTAACTTCGTCGTTGTCGGTCGGGAGATGGGTCAAACCTCCGATTCCTCCGCAGAAACCGCTGGACAGAACGTTTCGGCCTCGGGCGCGACTACCGATCCAAACGCGCCCCAAGGGCAACTAGCCAACGCGCGCCGCACTACTCAAGTACGTCGCCAAAATCTACTTCAGGCACGCACCGAAGGGCGCATTCAAGAGTCGTCGTACATCGATCAAATGCAGGAGTGCGACGAGGAGGAGCGGCTATATAGCGGCAACTTCGACGATCCGCCGCCCAACCGGAGCAACTCGTGAGCAAATCTCGTATTCGCCACACCTTTGACTTCGGCCGCATGGCCGATGCCGTGAGCCGGCCCGGCATCGATCCGCGCGCGTGGATCATGTCTGCGCGCGTGGACGACGACCCAGACGCCATCTCGTTCATTGAGGGCACAGGGTGGGTGGTCGACGTAACCATCACGTCGGGGCCTTTGTCCGGTGAGGGGCCGATCACGTGCCGAGTTGCGTCCGCGTTCGCGTTGAACGCGGCGGCCCGGCTCGAGCCCGTTACCAAGAGTGCTGAAGTGATGGTGGCGTTCATCGACGGCGACCCCAACACGGCCCCGATCATCTTCGGCTACGCATTCAATCCCGCAGATCTGGCCGTGCCCGAGACCGTCAACGGGGAGACCATCGACGAGGCTTTCGCTCTCGAAAACCACATCCTGGTGACTCCGCACTCCGTCCAAGAACAGGTCGGCGGCACGCACACCACCAAGGTGGATGGGGATGTCACGTACACCTCCGAAGAAAACGTCACGGTAGAAGCAGGGTCGAAGGTCACGATCGAAGCCGGAACCGACATCGAGGGGAACGCCGACAACAACATCGATCTGACAGCCACGAATGTTTTCACGGCGCAGGGCGGCCCTAAGGCGCAGCTTTTAGGTGCTTTGATCAATTTGGCGTCGGATACTGCCACGGAGCCGTACGTCAAAGGGGCCACATTTGCGACGAGTTTGAGTGCTTTTTTGACGCTCGCTTCCGCTTCTTTTGCGGCAGATGCGCTTACTTGGACCGCGCTAGCAACGACCGTGGGCGTTTTATTTCCGCCACTTGTCCCATTTTTTCAAACTTCTGCGGCTGCCGCTACTGCGGCATCTACGGGCTGCGGCACTCTTGCGGGCCAAATGGTTCCCGGCGTCGCTCTGTCTGTCCGAATCAAAGGCGAATAGCGACGAGCCGGAAGGCCCGTGATAGGGTTCCGAAATGTCCGCGATCATGAAAATCGATCAAGCGGGTTTGCCCGCAGGTATCAACAACCGCGCCCGAACGGACGGCCTCGCCACGGGCGCTTTGGTCACCCTCCAGAGCGTCGGCAGCGGAACGACGGCCAAGTTTCAGCTCCTAGACGTCCCGGACAACGACACAACGTCGGAATCGTCGCTCGCCTCCGTATCTGCTACGACCTGGACGTTCGCCCCAACGGTTGCTGCCTACGGCTCATATCGCATCGAGCTCATCATCGACGAGGGGTTGGCCACCGAAGAGCGGTCGATCCGCACGTTCGTGGTCCGCACTCCGAACCTCTCGCTGGCAATTCCGTCCCTGAACGAGATCGCCTCCCCCATCGCCACGCTCCTCAACGACGGCACAGATCAGATCGAAGCCTCGGAAAGCAACGAAGCTTACGGGCCTTACATCTCGGGCTCGTACCGTGGCTGGCAGCGCTATCTCCGAGAGCTCTATCTCGCGGTTGACGCAGGCGGCGGCGGCGGTGCGTTGGCTGGTGACGTAAACGGCCCGCCCGGCACAAACCAGGTGGACTTCCTCCAAGGCACACCGCTCGTGGCCTCGCCGATGCCAGGGCACGCCATCATGTTTAACGGGACGGCTGGGGGGTTCGAGCCAGTACCCCTGCGCGACTACGTCATCGTCGACGGCATCGGATTGGCACCGTTCACCGTGGCGACTTTTGACGGCGCACTTGTCGCGGCTCAAATGTACCAAAACTACGCAACGTCGATCGTAGGTGTTCCGTTCACGATTTATTATGCCGCCGGGGGTTCAGACACCATCTCGGGGGTGTATTACCTCAACGGACCGCTCATCATCGCAGGGCTCCCGGATCTAAACTCCGCGTTCACAATCCCGGTGACGATCACTGCTTCTGTGTCGCCTTCTGCGATCTTTTGCGGGGACGTTACGCTCAGAAACATCAGCCTCTTCTACACGGACCCAGCATTCGGCGGCGCATTGTTGCAGGCGCATCCAGGCACTGCTTCCACTGCTTCCTATTTGACGCTCTCGAACGCATCGATGAGCGGCGCTGCCGCCGGCTCTGAGGTGTACGGGAGCCCTAACAACGCAGACACGGTAGTTGTGAAGGCGCTCGATTGTTGCGCCGACACGCTGGGCAACATCGGCGAGTTCAGCTTCACCGACAACGCAACATCCGCGGCGTATTCGGTCTATCTGTACGACGGTGCGTCTGTTTTTGCGGGGCAGATCTTCGGCGCCGCACCACTCAGCGTTGATGTGTATTGGGAGGGGACTGCGTACACGAGCGGTCTGGACGGTTCAAACGCGAACTGGATTGTTACCGAAGGCGCAGGGCTGACATTTCACCGCCAGGCGTCGCAGAAGTACGAAACGGTCCCGCTCTGCAATCTGGCGTTCAACGAGGACACACTCGTCGCCAGCCCAGGTGTGTCCGTTGGCGGCTTCTACTGCCCCGCAGGGTTCAACGTAACTTCGTCTCGTGCGTTTATGGGCATCACCGGCGGCGGCGACGTTGGCGAGATGTACCTATACTGTGTCGCGGACGCCGCAACCATTGCTGTATTCTACACGAGCAACCCGCTCGGCGACGTGCCTATGTTTGGAGCGTGGACGCCGCCCAGCGTCGACAGTTGGATCGAGGTTCGCATCGCAACCTTTGGCATCAACGGAGACACGTTGAGTTTCCGCGGGCTCTACCTCGCCGGCACTCCTGCAACCACGGGCGTCTACCCGCCCGCCTGAGGTAACACGTGGTCGCTTGTAATGCCGGTGGCTTAGGATCGATGGCGTTCGGCGCAGGTCCGTTCGGTACGGGTTCGGCGCTCGAGATCGCTTTCGCGCGCGCGGAACGAGTCAACGCCGCGTTCGTTACGTTCACGTCCCCGCCGGCCATGTCTGACCCAGCCACCTATTGGGACGCCCTCAACCCCGCCAACTGGACGCTCACCGCGTACAACCCGCTCACGGCCACCGTTCGATTGGCCCAATACATCGAGCGCGTGGACGCGTTCACTGCACGCGTATTGTTCGACGGCCCGCTCGACTCGCTGGCCTTCTATCAGATCGAGGCAGCGAACCTTCAGAGCCTCTACGGCGTCAGCATGCTCGACGCTTGCGCGCAGTTCGTTTTCCGAGCTCTCCAGATCGCGCGTCCCATCCTTACGCCCGATGCGGGATTGTCGCTTGGGACCGACGTCGCAAACCCTTGGGGACCGAGCGACGATCCAAACTCCAAGCTCGGCACCTACCAGATCACAAACCAAGGCGACCTCGAGCTCGACTCGGGCCGTATCTACCTTCGCAAGCGTGTCATTCGACGTGTCACCACGGGGCTTTCGGGCTTCTTTCATTTGCCCGACTACGGAACGGGCATGCCAATCAAAGGACTTATTACCCCGTCGCAACTTCGCAGCGTACAAGCGCGCGCGAACACGCAAATCCGCCAAGAGCCTGGTGTTTTGGCCTGCTCCGTAATCGCTCAACAACTCGAGTCAGATCCGTTCGTAGTCGTGCTCACGATTCGGATCCGTGATAACAACGGGACGTCGGACACCTTCACGGTGCCGATCCCCGTTGGTGGAGGGATCTAATGCCTGATTTGCCAACAAGGATTGACCTTTTTAATATCGGTGCGGACGAAATCCTCAACCGCTCAGCAGTTCGCCCGCCGGGGCAGCGCCTTGATCCCGCCCAGGTTTTCACCGCCGGTTCTGACATCAACATCATCACGGCATCGGCATCGGCGATGGCGGAAGAAGTCCTGCGCCAAGCAACGCTTCGCGTCAAAGCGCTGTACCTCGATGGCGCAGATGACATTCAACTCGATCGCCTTGTGGCCGACCGCTACTCGACTAGCATCGTGCGCAAAGACGCCGTCCCGGCCGCCGGCACCGTCGTGGTTTCCCGCGTCGCTGGCGCTTTCCCCGCCGTAACCCTCCCCGTCGGAACCAAGTTCAAAACCGACAGCGGCGTAGCGTTCATCTCGATGGCCACCGCTTCGATCGCGCTCGGTTCAACGGGACCCGTCACCATCATCATCCAGGCCGTTCAGGCAGGGCTTTCGGGCAATGTAGCTTCGGGGACCATTACCCAGTTCTTCACGCCGCCTTCCGATCCGAACCTTCTCGTAGCTAACCTCGAGCCCGCTGCGGGCGGCGACGAGCGAGAAACCGACGCGAGCTTACGCGAGCGCGCACGATCTTTCTTTCTGGCCGCACGACGCGGCACGTTGGCCGCTATTACGTTCGGAGCGCTTACGGTGGCGGGTGTTCGCCAGGCCACGGCGATCGAGGAGCGCACCCCGCTCGGTGACCCTACGGGACGTGTTTATTTGTACGTGGCCGATGCCCAAGGCAACGGTAACTCGATCCTCGTGGCGGCCGTTCTCGCGGCCCTGGTCGAATACCGCGCGGCGGGAATCATCGTCGACGTCTCAGGCGCCATCCCGTTGTTCGTTTCTATCGTCTACAACTTGCGCTTCCTGGCCGGCATCGATACCACCGCCGCCTTTGCACAGATTCAAACGGCCACCATTGCGGCCGTCAACGCGCTTGCGCCTGGTCAAACGCTGACCGTTTCGCTTCTTTTTGCCACGGCGCGCTCGGTTCCAGGCGTCATCGTTCTCGACGACGCCATCGTGGCGCCTGTTGGCGATCTTGTGCCCGTGGGTCCCCAGGTCATACGGACAAGGGCGGATTTGGTCTCGTCCCTCTAATGTCTTTTCCGGCGTCTACAAAAGCTGCGCTGCTCGAGATCTGGCGGCGGATCTTCCCGCGGGATTACACGATCCCCATCGAGATCCAAGCCAACGGTCAGGGCTTCGACGTGCCTTCGCAACAGGCCGCCCAGCTCGCCCGCACAAGCGACGCCGTCAACACGACCGCGGGCGCGTACTACATCGCCTCGCATTCGTCCCAAACGGCCCCGCCGGGCGCTGCGGCTGTGCGCGCCGTGGCTACGCTACGCATTCACCGCGCGCCCCCTGCCGGCGTAGATCTTACGCTCGCGCAGGGGACCGAGTTCGTTGCCGTTCTTAGGTCCCCCAACGACGGGCGAGACGTAGACCAAGAGCACTACCGCCTGGTCCAGGACTACCTATTCCCCGCGGGCGTGCTGTACGTAGACGTGACCGTCGAGGACGTGCGCGTAGGCTACCAAGGCAACACGCGCCTCGGTACGATCAACCGTTTCGCTTTGCGTGGGACCGCCACCGTGCAAGCCGCCGTGCTCGCAGGCAACCAGCTATCCGACAACGGGTCGGCTGACAGGCTGACCGAAGCCATGATCGGACAGTTCGTCCGCTTCATTTCGGGACCAAACGCGGGAACAAACCCACGCAGGATCCTTTCGGTGACCGCCTCGCTCGCGGTAAGCGTCGCATTGTTAGACGGCGACCCTCTCATCGTCGGCTCGGCCCCAAATACCGAGGTCGAGGAGTTCGCGGACGTCGGCCTTACGGTCGAACAACTCACTGCGGCGACAGGCGGCAAGCACGGATGGCTCGACGCGTCGGGCGCAGATCGCCGCGTGTACCGCGCGCTCAACGAATCAGATGCGTCGTACCGCCTGCGGATTCAGAACCTTCCCGACGTCGTATCTCCCGCGGCTATCCGGCGCACTGCCGCGCGCATTCTTACGCCGCTCGGTCTCGCATTCGAGATCCACGAGACGCGCAGCCCTGGCTTGCTCGGTTTTATTTGGGACATTTCCCCCTTCGACATCGGCGAGATCTGCGATGGCGACGTGCTCCTCGACGAGTTTGACGCGGTCCGCTTCTTCGTCATTTGCATCGAGCGCGGCAACCAAGGCGAGTTCGGCGCGCCGTACGACACGCCGTTCCCGGACAACGCTTGGGATGTGGTGTTTTTCGACGGATACCCCGTTGGGTTTTACGCCGAGCTCGCTGCCTTGTATGCTGCCGTGGAGGCCGCGCGAGCTGCGGGCGTTCACTGGACGATCGTCATCGACCCCGACCTCTGAGGACACTTTATGTCACTGAACGACAATGTAGTTTTCAACACACGCGAGCGCGCCCTCTCAAGCGACGTGAACAACCTCGAATCGCTTGAGGCACGCACCCTTATGGAG
>ENA-ORBV01012065-ORBV01012065.1-microbial-mat-metagenome-genome-assembly--contig:-NODE-12065-length-13415-cov-4.413780_pt1 | contig 13415 bp, 8 predicted proteins | sample MGYA00237777_ERZ505514 | MGnify/ENA primary metagenome ERZ505514 (study PRJEB26160, sample SAMN06269048) | microbial mat metagenome | isolation source: Oligotrophic lake microbial mat | place...
GGTACCGGAAGATACCTTCTCCGGGGGTTTGGCAAAAATCATTGTGCCGAGGCTTTCGGTCACGCGTTCCTGTTCGGAGGCAATGTCCTGGAGTCCGCCGAGTGTGTCGCCCATGCGACCGAGGAGTTCAGCCCGTTTCTCGACGGTGCTGACCACCCGGAGCACGTGGTGCTCGGACTCCCCGATCCCGGGTCCGGTTGAGGTGTTGGCATCCTCGACAGCGATCCAAAACTCGATCACGTCCCCCTCGACGGGTGGCGGATCCAGCTTGGCAATCTGCCAGTCGAACCGGCGCCGGATTTCCCGGCCGCTGTTCGGTCCCAGATCGAACTCGACGGTGATCGGTTTGGTCTCGGTCCCCGCCCGTTTGTGGGCGAGCAGGGCGCGCGCAACGCCGAAGTCGTCGGCGGCCTCAAATGCCAGCAAGGCGGTGCCCGTCGGCGTCACCAATTCCTCGCGGCGTTCGGGTCGGGTAAGGCGAACGACCGGCGGTCGGTCGGGGATGATTTCGACGGGGTGGAAGGCGCCTCCTTTGGAAGTGAGCCCGCGCACGTCCGTGAGGCGCAGGGTGATGCCCGTGAGGCCTTGGGGCGGAATGTCAATCGTGCCGGTGATGCGGACGGGGTCGGCGGGATCGACGGTGAGCGGGGCATCCGTTTCGAGCCCCGCCAGCAGGGCCCCGGCGGATTCGAGCGCGGTGCTGGCGACCGCGGTGAGATGGAGTTTGCTGCCTGCGAGCAGGTGCAAATCCCCGGGGAGTCGGCGGATGCGGGGGAGGTGGGTGTAGGCGGGAAATTCCTGCTCGAAGGCCACGGAAGTCACTGCGGGCCGGGGGAGAGTTGTGACGGTAAACGGGCCGGCGGATGCATCCCCGATCTTCAGGGTGTAGGTGAACGGGTCCTGCACCCGGGCGATGACCCGTCGGAACTGGGCCGGGTCGGCCGGATCGGGCTCCAGCGGAAGGTCTTGTCGTCGCCCCTCCGGCAGGCGCAGCACGATCCGGCCCTTGGCCGGCACCCGCCCCTTAACCCGTGCCGCCAGCGTCAGATCGTCCCCCCGGGCTGCAAGCAGATTGCCGGTCAGCTCGACAAATTGCGTCCGGCGAGGAATGGGGAGTTCCGCGAGCAGCGCGCGCCGGAAAAGCACGGTGCTGGTCTCCAGGGTGAGCAGCGCCGCGAGTGTGGCTCCGATGCCGACCATGCAGGCGATGCGGATTGCCCGGGCCGCGGGTCCGCGGTCCACCACGGCGGGCCCGGCTCGTCCGCCCAGCATCGAGGCCGTTTCGCGCAGGAGCGCCGCGATGAGCCCCGAGGGAGTTCCGTCCCGGGTCGAGGCGCGTGCGAGTTGGACGCTCGAGATCAGGCGGCTCCGGAGGTCCGGACGGGCTTTCTCGATGCGGAGCGCCACGGCGTCGTCGCTGTGGGAGCGGCACAGGGGTTGGAGGAGGTATTGCCACGCAACCCGGGCCAGCAGCGCGACGAGGCCCGTCAGGAACGCCGCACGCGTGAGTCGGGGGAACTCGGCTGCGTAATCCGCGAGCATCAGGCATCCCAGACCGCCGATTGCAGCGGCCAGCAACCACCCCGTTCCCTCGCCCGCGGCGGCCGTCCGGAGATCGGTTCGGGTGCGGTCCAGCGCACGCACCATCGGTTCCATTCCTGGAATCCGGCGGAGCGGGAGCGTGACCGGGGCCGGTCCGGAGGCGGGGCGTTCGCGTCCGGAAACGGCGCGCCACTTGGCCGGCTTGCGTCGGGAGCGTGTGGCGGCGCGTCTCATCTGAGGTGCCAGCGTTTGCGGAGGATCCACTCCGTGGTGAGCAGGGCGAGCACGAGCAGGAAGAGGATCGGGGAGGACCAGATCTCCGCTTCGATCACCGAGCGGACCCGTTCGTTGCGGTCCGCGAGCATCGACGGGAGCCGGTGCAGATCTTCCTCGCGCAGAAAGGCGCCGTTCGAGCGGTCCGCCAACGACCGGAGCAGGCGTTCGTTCATGGCGCTCTCGCCCGACTCGAATCGCGGTTCGGAGACGTCGAAATCGAGATGGGTTGCCGCGTCGTGGCCGACGCCGAACCGGTGGAGCCCGGTGGTGGTGGCCACGAATTCGCCACGGTACATGCCGGGCTGATCGGGAACCGGGCGCAACTGGATGTCCCGGCGCGCGGCGGTCGTGCCCTCGCCGGTGCTTACCGAGGCATCCACCACTGGATCGCGCATCGGCTCGAACGCGTCGGAATAGAGCCGCGCATACAGCGTGACCCGGTCGCCCGCCGCGTATTTCTCCTTGTCCGCCGTGAGCTGGGTTCGTTTCGAACCGCCGAGCAGGTGTGGCAGGGCGAGGCGCTGGACCAGCCGGGTCCAGAGATTGGTGTGGAGCGCCGCTCCCTCGTTGCGCCGCCAGCGCCAGAGATTGTCCGACCCGACAAACAGCACCTGGCCGACCCCGTATTGTTGGATGGCCAGGATCGGACGGCGGGTGTCGCCGGATCGGTCGCCGGTCGCGCTTTCGGTCAGCAACACCTCCGCCGCCGGTTTCGCGCGCCCGACCGGGCTGATCCATTGCAGCGGTGGCAACCGGCTCCACTGGGCGGCCGATTCCTCCTCGGGCCCGGAAAGTTTCAGCAACGGGCTGCGCCGTCCGGCCGCGGTGAGCTCGAACCCAAACGGGCCGGGCGTCTCGGGTGAAGCGGAGTCCGGCAGTTCGACCGGCAACATTTTCTCGAGCTCGGTGCGGGCATACGAGAGCGGGTTGTGACGCTTGCCCGCCAGGAAGAGCAGCGCTCCGCCGAATTTGGAAACGAACTCGCCGAGGTGCTCGAAATCCGCCGCGTCGAGCGTCTTGGGATCGAGGTCGCCAATGACGACGAGGTCGAACGCATACAGCGCCTCCTTCTCTCTCGGGAACCCCGGGAGATACGGCGAGTTTTCGGCCTTGCTCAACCCCGGGTCGCCCTCGACCAGCACCATCTTGAGCTCCACCCGCCGGTCGCGCAGGAGGACGGCCTGCAGATGCTGGAATTCCCACCGGGGCGCCTGCTCGACCAGAAGGACTTTGATCTTGTCATCCACGACCCGGAGCTTTTGCGCCACGCGGTTGTTGTCCGTAAGCGTTTCCCCCTCGATGGGCTCGATGGCCGCGGAGAGTTCGAGTTCCCCTTTGGTCTTCGGCGTGAACTTCATGGGGACGAGTTGCTCGCCCTCGGCGGTCAGCGTTACTTCCTGTTCACCGACGCTTTCCTCGCCGAGCCGGAGTACCAGTTTGGCGGTGCGCCCGGGGAGTCCCTGCGAGCGGACCCGCACATTCACCGGGACTTCCTCGTCGGCAAAGGCGATCTCGGGCCCGAACACATTGGCAACAATCACGTCCTGGGGTGAGGTGAGCCCCACGCCGTAAAGAAACAGCGGGATCCCGTCACGCCCCGCGGTGGTCGCCGCATCGAGAGGGGGTGCACCGGTGTTGCTCGCCCCGTCGGTCAGGATGAAAATGCCGGCCACGGCCTGGCCGCGTTTGCGATCCAGCAAGGCCCGCACCGCATCCCCGAGCGCGGTGGTTTTGTCGGCGGCGGTGAGTTCCTTCGTCCACCCGAAGTCGGTCGTCCCGCCAATCGTCTGCGAGGGAACGGGTGATGCGTCGGCGGCTGGGGCGGAGGTGGCGGCCGGCGCAAAAAGCGGTTCAGTCCGGGTGCCGAAGGTCCACGGCTCGAGCTCGCAATCGCGGGCGAGTTTGGTCAGCAGATCGAGTCGCGGGTTTTCGAGCACCGCCCGTGCGGTGTCGACCCGCGAAATGCGCCGCAGCGCGCCGGCGTCGGCACTGTCGAGTTTTTGGTCGAGTCCGCGGGTTGGATCGAGTTTTCCCATGGCGATCCCGGCCCGGTGCAGATCCTCGTCGGTCGTGCGCGGGTCCTGGATGTTCATGCTCGCGCTGCGGTCGGTGAGAATGAGCAGGGTGCGTCGGATGCCCGACTCGACCGTCGCCGCCAGGATCGGCCGCAGCAGGATGGCCAGCAGGAGGAGGAGGGCGGCGGTCCGCAAGCCCGTGAGGAGCGAGCGGTTGCGGAGCGGCAGATCCGCGTGGCGATAGCTGCGCCAGGCGATGAAGGCGAGGATCAGGGCGCCCGCGATGACCCACGGGAGCTGGACCTGGTTGCGCAGATGCAGCGCCATCGAGACCACCGTTTCTCCAGGGGCGGTGTCGATGCCGGCCAGGCGCAGGAGGAGCGGGGTCATTTGGATCGGCTGAAACGTTCCGCGAGCACGGTCTCGGCAACCGCTGCGACGAGCGTGGCGAGGGCGAGGGCGAGCCACAGTTCCGTGCCGGTGCGGTCGCGACGCAGCATCTCACGGAGGTTCAAGCCCGGTTCCCACGCGAGGAGGCGAGCGCCGAGCGCCGTCAGCGTTTCCGGAGTGATCTCGGCAAGATCGGACTCGCCGGTGGCGGCCTGTGCGGCGAATCGGTGGGACCAGGGCGGTTCGCCCGTGATCGTGACGTCGAAGGCGCCGGCGTTGTCGATCCGGTCATAGCGAAGCAGCGTCTCGCTCTCGCCCGATTCGATGCGCGCGGAGTCGGTGGTCGCATCCGGGAGGGTGACGGTGGCCGAGCGGTCGCGGAACTCGGGGTCCAACGGTTCGGCAAGGTGCCCGCCCACCGGCAGGTTGAGCGATTCATCCCGCCCGGCGGTGACCCAGCCGAGTGCGCGATGCACCAGCGGGACAAAGGCGGGCCGGACCGACAGGTCGCTCCATGCGGTGTCGGCCGGGCCTGAGAAAAGCAGGACCCGGCCGCGTCCCCAGGTGCGGGCGATCACGGCAGGCGAGCCATCGGCGTTCCGCAGGACGATCCCGGGGGTTGCGGCGAGCGGATTTCCCGAGGCCGACGGGGTGGTGTCGGGCACCAGCGGAAATCGCCGTCGAAAGGTCGCGGAGGCGAGCGTGCCCGCGGCGGCGTCGTTCCATCGCTCGACGATGGGGTGCTCGTATCCCGAGGGTTGATAGGTGATGGCGCCCTTGGAGTTCGAGGCGTCGCCGGTCGGAGCTTCGAGGCTCGCGGGGAGGAAGCCGAACTTGCTCAGAAGCCGCTCGTTCATGAACGTCCGGTCCGACCGGTCGCCGGGGAACACCACCAGTCCGCCGCCGCGGACGAGATGATTTTCCAGGGCATGAAGGGCATTGTCGGGGAGCCCGCCGACGTTGCAGAGGAACACGGCCGCGAACGGGTCGAGGACGGCCGAGCCGAGCTGGGAAGGGCTGATGATCGTCGGTTTGATGTGGAAGCGGGCGGCGTCGAGCGGCGCCACCGGCACCAGTGCGCGGCGAAGATAAAAGGTCTCGGCGGTGCGCGGTTCGGTGCCCGGATCGCCGTCGACCAGCAACAGCCGAAGATCATCGACCACCCGCACGATGATGGTCCGCTGGTCATCGGCCGGGAGCCGGTCGCCGGAGACACGGGCGGTCACCGAATGCAGGCCCGGTCCCCGGAATCGCGCAAACAAGGTCGCCGAACGGTCCCCGCCCGGCTCGATCCGGTCCAGGGTGGTCTCGTCGGCGGGCGGATCGGCGTCGATCTGGAGGGTGACCGGCACGGGGCCGGTCTGGCCCGCGGCGAAGTTGCCGACTTTGATCTGGAAGGGGATGGATTGGTTGGCGGGCACGAGGGCCACGCCCGGGCGCAGATCGGTGACCGCGATGTTCGTCCCCTGACTGCGTCCCACCAGCACCACGTGCGCGGTGATCCGCTCCTTCCCGGCGGCCAGCAGGGCCGTTAGTTTCTCGCGGGCCCGCCAGCCATTGGCGCGGCCGTCGGTGAAGACATAGAGTTCCTTGCGCGAGCCGGACATTCGCCCGAGCATTTCGAGGCCCGCCTCGATGGCCGGCACCAGCTCGGTGCCGCGGTCGGAGAGTCGGGCGTCGCGCAGGGTCTTGCGGACCAGCGCGCCGTCGTTGGTCGGCTCGGGGATCGGTTTGCGGACGATGTCGGAGGCCAGGAACACTGCGGTGGGCGACCCGCCGGGCAGGACGTCGAGCACTTCTTCGGCGGCGGTCCGGGCGAGATCGAACCGTGACTGGGTGCCGTCGGTTTCGGACATGCTGTAGGAATTGTCGAGCAGGAGCAGCACGGTCGGCCGGGCCATGCCGAACCAGCCACCCTCGGCCTTCCGCAGGGCGGGGCGGGCGAGGGCGAGGGCGAGGAGGGCGAGCACCAGGCAGCGCAGGAATAGAAGGAGGAGATCCTCGATGCGCAGGCGGCGCTGGTTGCGATCCACGCTCGACTGCAGGAAACGCATGGCCGCCCACCGGACATGCCGCACCTGGCGTCGGTTGAGCAGGTGGATCAGGATCGGGACCGAGACGGCCGCGAGCGCGAACAGGAGGGCGGGGTTGAGAAAGCCCATGGCGCACGCTCAGCCGACCCGCTGCCGGAAAGCGAGATAGGTGCCGAGGATCTCCTCCCAGGGGTGGGCAGTGTTGACGAGCACGTGGTGGCACCCGTTGCGCTCGCATCCCTCGACAATCCGGCGCCGGAACGCCCCGAACTCTTCGAGGTAACTTTTCCGGATCTCGTCCGGTCGCGTGGTGATGCGCGGTTCGCGCTCGAGCCCCTCGAACTCGACCACGCCGCGGAACGGGAACTCGATCTCGTGGGGATCGAGGGTCTGGAACACGATCACCTCGCTGCCCCCGAACCGGATGTGGCGAATGCCGTCGAGCACCGCCTGTTCGTTGTCCATCAGGTCGCTGATCACAATCACCAGCCCCCGCCGACGCAGGCGCAGGGCGAGGTTGTGAAGCGCGGTGGCGATGTCGGAACCCTCGGAGGGTTCAAAATCCGAAAGTCGGTGGATGACGTTGTGGACCGAGGCGAGGCTGTTGGTGCGCGGGATCTGTTCCCGGGTTTCGCGGTCGAAGATTTCGAGGCTCACCGCATCGCGCTGGTGCAGCACGAGATACGCGAAGCAGGCCGCCATGACGCGGGCGTAGTCGAACTTGGTGAGCTTGCCGGAGCCGTAAAGCATCGAGGCGCTGCCGTCGACGAGCAGGTGGGCGACGAAGTTGGTCTCCTGCTCGTATTGCTTGATGTAATAGCGGTCGGTGCGTCCGAGCACTTTCCAGTCGAGATGCCGGGTGTCATCCCCGTGGGAGTATTCCCGGTGCTGGGCGAACTCGATGGCGAACCCGTGGTAGGGCGACCGGTGCTCGCCGGCCATGTAGCCTTCCACCAGGAGACGCGCGGCGAACCCCAGCGATTCCGCCTTCGCGATGGCGGAGGCGTCCAGCAGGTCGGGGGAGATTTTCTCGCCTCGGGCCATCGGGTGACCGTGGGGCTCAACCCAGCGGCTCGTCCACCGGGATGCTCTTGAGGATGCGGCGGGTGATGGCGTCGGGCGTGATGCCCTCGCTCTGGGCCGCGAAGTTCGGGATGATGCGGTGGCGCAGAATGGGCGCCGCGACATCGGCAATGTCCTGGCAGCTCACGTAAAACTGGCCGGTGAGCAGGGCCCGGGCTTTCGCCGCAAGGATCAGGTTCAGGCTGGCCCGCGGACCCGCCCCCCAGCTCAGCCATTTCTTGCAGAAATCGAGCGCATCCGGCTCGTTCGGCCTCGTCGACCGGACGATCCGCTCGGCGTAGCTGTAAACATGGTCCGCCACCGGCATGCGGCGCGTGGTCTTTTGAAGGCGCAGGATGTCGTTCTCGGTGAGCAACGGCTCCGGTTCGCCCATCGGACCCGAGGTCGCCCGTTTCATGATCTCAAGCTCCTCCTTCGCGCTCGGATAATCGACGCGGATCATGAACATGAACCGGTCGAGCTGCGCCTCGGGCAGCGGATAGGTTCCCTCCTGCTCGACCGGGTTTTGCGTCGCGAGGACGAAGAACGGATTGGGCAGCGCGTAGTTCACGCCCCCCACCGTCACCTGCCGCTCCTGCATCGCCTCAAGCATCGCCGCCTGGGTCTTCGGCGGGGTGCGGTTGATTTCGTCGGCCAGAATGATGTTCGAAAAAATCGGCCCCGGCAGGAACCGGAACTCGCGCCGGTTGGTCGTGGGGTCCTGATAAATCATCTCCGTGCCGGTGATGTCGCTCGGCATCAGGTCGGGCGTGAACTGGATCCGTTTGAACCCGAGATGCAGGGTCTTCGCGAGGCTGGAGATCAGGAGGGTCTTGGCCAGGCCGGGCACGCCGACCAGCAGGGCATGGCTGCGGGTGAAGATCGCGATCAGCACCTGCTCGATCACGTCGTCCTGGCCGACGATCACTTTCGCGAGTTCGGTGCGCAGCGCCGCGTAGGCTTCGCGGAATCCTTCGACGGCCTCGATGTCCTTTTCTTCGATCGGTTCGGAGGCGGTGTGGGTCTCGGTTTCGCTCATGATTGCTTGGGAGGTGTGCGGCGGTGGGCAGCGGTGGGCAGCGATTGGGCGGCCCCCTCTTCCGCATCAGAGGCCCGATAAGTCCCTTATCTGCCTCACGAAACCGGTCCCGTCGAACGCAAACTCCTGCCATCGCCCTCCCCACGTGGCATTCGCGCATGGAAAAGCGGGGAGGCTGAGGCTGCGAACCACCCCGTTGGCGGGTCAATCCCCCGCTGGAGCCACCGAAACCACCAGGCTGGTCAATGCCAGCGGCCCGAACTGAGTGACGAACGCCACGTCGGTCGCATCCCTCCCGTAACCAATCGCGATCCGGTTGCCGGACGTTCGCTGGCTCGAGCCGTCAAACACGAACCAGCGCCCCCCGACATAGGCTTCGAACCACGCGTGGATGTCGGGCACCGCGAGCTGGAGCGCATATCCCACGATCATCCGCGCGGGGATGTTGAGCGCACGGCACAGGGCGATCCCCAGATGCGCGAAATCGCGGCACACCCCCGCGCGCGCCGTGGCGGTGTCGAGCGCCGTGGTCGCCGGGTTGCTGGTTCCGTAGCGGTAATCGATGTGGCGGAACATCCAACTGCGGATGGCCTCGACCTGGGGGTAGCCCGGTGCCGCTTCGCCGACGATTTCCGCGGCCAGCAGCGTCAATTGATCGGACGGACAGTACCGGCTCGGATACAGGAAATGCAGCACGTTTTCCGGCAGGTTGCCCGGTAGAATGTAGACGGCTTTCGTGTCGACATCGACATCGTCGGGGGTCTCGACCGTGCAGCGGGCCTGCAGGGTCGTCACGCCGGGAGGCACCACGACGCGCTGACAGAGGTTGCCAAAAATGTCGGTGAACTCGTTGACTGGCATGCGCGGCTGGAACGTATACTCCTCGCGGGCCACCCACTGACCCCACCCGCTGCGCGGGCGCAACATCAGGATGGCGGGCACGAAGACGTCGGTCTGAAACGTGATCTGGCAGGAGGCATCGAGGCGCATGGAGGATTCTTGGTGGGCGCACGCATGCTCGGGCGGAACGTGCGCGAAGCAAGCGACAAGATCGAGGCCTCCGTGCGTCGTTGACGCGGAATTCCCAGGAGTTTCGTCTCCGTGCGATGTGGCCTCGAACCCCGGCCGGCGTGGGGCGGACGTCACCCGCCCCCGGGAAGTCTCGGGAAGTCGGGAATCCGCATTGCTGACCCCGTGTCCGGCAGCTTAGCCTTCCGGGACGTATGCGGTTCATCTCCCGGGTTTTCATCCTCGTCCTTTTGGGTTGCGCGCTTGCGGGCTGTTTCCCGTTCCGACGCAATCGCACAGCCGATCAACCTGCGCCCGTCCCGGTGGGGCCCGCCCAGGTGCAGGTCCGATGGCTGGGTCACGCCGCGTTTCTGGTGACCTCTTCGATTGGCATTGCGGTCGTGACCGATCCCTTCAGCCCGAAGGCAATCGGCTACCAAATGCCCTCCGATCTCCGGGCCGACCTTGTCCTGACCTCGCATGAGAACGAGACCGCCAACTTCATCGAGCCGGTCGGTGGGAGTCCGCTTTTACTTCGCAGCCGGCTCGCCGTCGGTGTCACCCGCGCCAATGGGATCCTGTTCCGGGGTGTCCCCTGTGGCAGCAGTCGCAGCGGGGAACAGGCGGGGACGGGGGTGAACGTGGCGTTTGTATGGGCCATGGATGGCGTGCGTTTCTGTCACCTCGGCGCTCCGATGCGTGCGCCTTCCTCCGATGAGCTGGCCCAGATCGGCCCGGTGGAGGTCCTGTTCCTGCCTGCGGGGGGCGGATTGTCGCGGGCGGATGCGGATGCCGTCATTGCGCAGTTGACCCCGCGGATTCTGGTGCCGATGGCTTATCGCACGCTCAAGGCCACCCGGCTCGGCCTGTCCGGTCCGGAGGCCATGCTTGCCGGACGACCGAATGTCACCCGGCTGTCGGCTCCCACGTTCACGGTCGCCCGGGATGCCCTTCCCGCGGAGATCATCACCCTCGTTCCGTCGGTTCCTTGAAGATCCTCGTCATCGGGTCGGGTGGGCGTGAGCACGCCCTGATTTGGAAACTCGCGGCTTCACCGCGCCGACCGGTGCTCTACTGCGCCCCGGGCAACGCCGGCACCGCCGACCTGGCGACCAATGTCCCGATCTCCGCAGGCGATCTCGATGAGCTGCTCGCGTTTGCGTTGCGGGAGCAGATCGATCTCACCGTGGTGGGCCCCGACGACACCCTCGCCGCGGGCTGCGTCGACCGGTTCGAGGCGGCTGGCCTCCGGATTTTTGGACCGTGCCAGCAGGCCGCCCGCCTCGAATCGTCGAAGATTTTCGCGAAGGATTTCATGCTCCGTCACGGCATCCCGACCGCGCGGGCCGGGTCGTTCGACCATCCCGCCGACGCAATCCGGTTTCTCGACACCGTGGCGTTTCCGGTGGTGATCAAGGCCGACGGGCTGGCGCTCGGCAAAGGGGTCGTTATTTGCGCGAGCCGGGACGAAGCGGTGGGCGCGATCCGCTCGATGATGGAAGCGAAGATTTTCGGCGCTGCGGGTTCCCGCATTCTGATCGAGGAATATCTCGAGGGGGTCGAGTGTTCCATCCATGCCTTGATCGATGGCGAACACGCGCTCCTGTTCCCGGTGGCCAGGGATCACAAACGCGTGGGGGAGAATGACATCGGCCCCAACACCGGCGGCATGGGCACGGTGAGCCCGCCTCCCGAGGCGACGCCCGGGCTGATCGACCGGGTCCGGCACGAGGTGATCGATCCGTTCCTGCGGGGGATCGCCGCCGACGCGATCCCGTTCCGGGGGATGCTGTTTCCCGGGCTGATGCTCACTGCCGACGGACTGCGTGTGCTCGAGTTCAACTGTCGGTTCGGCGATCCCGAGACGCAGCCGATCATGTGTCGGCTGCGCTCCGATCTTCCCGCGCTCTGCGAGGCCGCGCTCGACGGCCGGCTCGACCAGGTCCGCATGGACTGGGATCCGCGCGCCGCGCTCGGCGTCGTGATGGCCGCGGGCGGCTATCCCGACGGCGTGCGCAAGGGCGACCCGATCGAGGGACTGGAGCGCGCCGCGAGGCTGCCGGGCAAGGTATTCCACGCCGGCACCGCCATTGGCGCGGCTGGCAAAGTGCTCACCAGTGGCGGCCGCGTGCTCTGCGCCGTCGGTCTCGGCGACACGGTCGGCGCGGCGCAGCGCGAGGCCTATGCACTCGTCGCTGCGATCCGCTGGCGCGACGTGCAGTTCCGCAGCGACATCGGCCATCGCGCGATCGCCCGCGAGCGGGCCTGAGCGCGCGCCCGGATCGCCCGTAGTGTTCTCGGCCGCATGAGCACCCCACAGGCTCCGTCAGCCTGGGATTTCGCCTCGCCGCACCTGTTTCGCCTGCGCGTCGGCGCCGACGCCGTAGACGGCTTCCGCCACGTCAACAACGCGGTCTACCTGCAGTGGCTCGACCTCGCGGCGTGGTCGCATTCCAGCGTCCTCGGCATAACGGAGAGCCTCTGCCTCGAGCTGGATCGTGGCATGGTGGTGCACCGCGCCGAACTCGACTATCTGCGCGGCGCGCTCGAGGGCGACGAGGTCGAGATCGCCACCTGGATCGTCGAGAGCGATCGCCGGCTGCGCTGCTCGCGCCGCTTCCAGGTGCGCCGCACCCGCGACGGCGAGACCCTGCTGCGAGCGCGTCTCTATTACGTCTGCATGAACCTCGCTACGGGTCGCGCCACGCGCATGCCCGAGGTGTTCGCGACTGCCTACGTCGCGAGCTGACGGGCCGCTCGCAGCCCGCGACGCGCTCGCGCCGCCGGCGCTTTCAGCTTTGGCCTGACGGTCAATGCGGGAAAAGCGCATGGCCAGATCCTCCGCGAATCGCCATGATTTGTGTGCAGTGTCGGCTGCGCCCGATGCCTTGCGTAGCCCGAGGCGCCGCCATGCATCAACCATTCCGGAGTACTGAACATGCCGAGCAAACAGACCCTGTCCGCCGCGGCCGCACTCATCGCGATCGCCTCCTTCGTGGGCGCGAGCGCAAGCGCCGAACAGGGCGACTGGCTGGTGCGCGCGGGTGCCAGCATCCTCGACCCCAAGTCGGACAACCTGTCGCTCGGACCCACGACCCGGCTGCAGATCGATGAGGACACTCAGTTCACGTTCGACGTCACCTACATGTTCCGCCGCAGCTGGGGCGTCGAGCTGATGGCCTCGAGCGTCTGGAATCACGGCCTGTCCGTGAGATCTCCGACTGGCACCACGCCGCTTGGCGAAATCGAACTCCTGCCACCCACGCTCAGTGTCCAGTACCACTTCAATCCGGACGGCCGCATCCGTCCCTACGCCGGCGTCGGACTGAACTACAGCCCGATCTTCAACGAGAGGCCCTCGGCGCTGTCGGTCGACAACGGCTTCGGTCCCGCTGCGCAGATCGGCGTCGACGTCGGCATCAACGATCGCTGGTTCGTGAACCTCGCCGCCCGCTACATCGACATGGATGCCGATGCCCGGCTCGGCGCCAGCGGGATCGGCACAGTGAAAGTGGACCCGTTCGTGTATGGCGTGCATGTCGGCTACCGGTTCGGGCGCGCGGCGCCGGCCGCGGCCGTACCGATCGCCGCTGCCGTGGCGTCTACCCCGCCGCCGCCGCCGCCCGACTCGGACGGCGACGGCGTCGTCGATCCGGCCGATGCCTGCCCCGGCACGCCTTCGGGCACGCGGGTGGATACCCGCGGCTGCGAGCTCGACAGCGACGCCGATGGCGTGGCCGACAGCCGCGACCGCTGCCCCGACACGCCTGTGGGCACGAAGGTCGACGAGTTCGGCTGCAGCCTGAGCGCCCGCCTGGAAGTGTTCTTCGACAACAACTCCGCGGTGCTCAACGGCGAGTCGTACGCCGATCTGGACCGCGTCGTGAAGTTCATGAACGACGTGCCGCGCGCGGCCGGCGTGCTCGAAGGTCATACGGACAGCGTGGGCAATGCCGCCGCCAACGAACGGCTGTCGCAGCGGCGCGCCGACGCCGTGCGTCAGTACCTCGTCTCAAAGGGCATTGGTGCGACACGCCTGCAGGCCAAGGG
>ENA-ORBV01012069-ORBV01012069.1-microbial-mat-metagenome-genome-assembly--contig:-NODE-12069-length-13413-cov-3.028194_pt1 | contig 13413 bp, 18 predicted proteins | sample MGYA00237777_ERZ505514 | MGnify/ENA primary metagenome ERZ505514 (study PRJEB26160, sample SAMN06269048) | microbial mat metagenome | isolation source: Oligotrophic lake microbial mat | place...
GGTCACAGTTCGACCTGACGGTCTCCCAGTTCGAAACGCATCAGAAATAGCCGACGCCGTTTGGGTAGCTCTTTTCTAGCAAGTTGCGGGATCATTCAGTTTATCCTCAAACTCTACTGTGATCGCAGGAATGATGCTGGCGCAAGAACGCATCGCAGGATGCACAAGAAGGCCGGACTTCTCACCCGCCCAACCCTGGCGCGCCGAGACGTGCCTTGTCCCAGGCAAGGCCGCAGCGAGTGAGCAAAGATACCTTCCAAGCTTGCTTGTGTACGTTGTCCCTAGGATGGCCCGGATGAGTCCCCCGCTGCGCGCGTCCAACGAGCGTCTTCTGAGACCGCGCGTTGCGCGAGCACAGGGGATTCACTGGGCCATTCTCCCCTGCTGGTGGACTTTTTCAGCATCCTGCTAGCCAATCGATGACCATGCCATTACAGTTTACACACGAAGAAGCGGCCTTGATGGCCGATCAACAGTTCTTCCTCGCTAAAGCACACATCATGGTGAAGGTGCGCCACTTGCTCGGGGTGACGCACGCGGCGTTGAAAGAGGATGTCGCATTGGCTGCTCTCGTCACTCCACCGGACTTCGATCCCGCCAACTGCCACTTCGTGAAAGGAGAGGCGCTTGAATCTTTTCCGTACCAATATCTAGACTTCCCGAAGCACTTCCATAACTCGAACGCCTTTGCCTTTCGGACACTCTTTTGGTGGGGACACCACGTCGTGTGCGCCTTGCTGTTGGAGGGGGAAGGGATCAAGCAGCACAAGGTACGGATTGTGAACCGGTTTCATCAGCTTGCCGGGCAAGGGCTGGAACTGTCGTTGGCCCCAACGTTGTGGGAGTGGAAACGCGGCGAGGGATATACGTTGCCGATCACTCACGATCGCAAGGCGCAAATTGCCGCCGTGTTGGCCGAACGGTCTTTTCTGAAGATCGTTCGCTTCCTGCCGTTCAGTGATCCAAGGATTCAGTCGGGCCAAGTACCGGAATTCAGCCGCGAGACCTTTCAGGCCATCCTACCAATCGTGACCCCCTAGCAGCCTCCAGAAAACTATTGTGGCATATGAGAGCTTCGGTGATCTGCGCATGTGGCACAACAGAAGAACATTCCGCAGCATCCTGCCAGACAGGTATTTGTCTCTGATCAGTAACTTGGGTACACTGGACAACTTCGATGGTGCAGCGTCCATTTGTAAGGAGGGCGATGTCGTGAAACAGGCAATGGGCCAACTGGGTGTCGGGATCATACTCACAATAAGTCTGCTGATGGGAACGGGGTGCGGAGGTACCGGGAAGACGGTCAATCTCGATCTCCAGCAGAAACACGAAGCGTCGCAATTCATGGAGACGGAACCAGTCAGAATCGTCATCGAATCGTTTGAAGACCGGCGTCCAGACAAGAATCGACTCGGCCTGCGAACCCATTTGTGGGGCGGGGCAACCTACTTCAATGTGGCCGGAGGGCGACCAGGAGACATGATCGCCCAGATTCTCGCAGATCGTCTGAAAACGCGAGGATGGAAGGATCGAGCCTGGGCTGTACAGGTGACTCCCAGCGGGCTCACAACGAATCCAAACAATGCAGACATCGTGATCAGCGGACAGTTGCTCGATTTTTCCGCCAACGCCAAGAGCCGACTCTTCTCAACGGTTGTGACCACAGGAAGCAAGCTGGTGGTCACCGCCAGAAACTTGGTCGACCAGAGCTCGACGACCAGAAGTATCGAGGGAGCACAACGTGAAACCCTGTTCTGGTTTAGCGAAGACGATGTACAAAAGTTGCTGGCGGCAACCCTGAAGGACGATATTGATCGGTACCTCGCTGAAACGACGATCGAGCACAACACGTTACGGTCGACACGTTGATCAGGCCGAGGGAACAGATGACACACCATGCTTGAGCGTCGCTGGGAAACGACATCCCCGTTGACCTTCGGTCAGGTACTTGCCGTGGGCGAACGACTGGCTGCGTTAGGGTTGAAACCAGCGGGGCCTACGAAGGATGTCATCTGTTATGTCGAAGAATGGACGGTCGAGTCTCCTGAGGATTTCTACCATCTCGATGCCTGGTCCACCGAAGATGTGACCCTCATCCAAGTTCGAGAAGGTTGGCAAGGTGATTTTTTTCTCCTGGCCGGGGCCTACCACACGGTCTACCAGCGCTATCAGGATGTGGGGACCTACTGCTCGATCAGTCATCCCTGGCGCATTCGCGATCCATTGCGATTACACGACCCTCGCAGCATGCTCTGGCTTGGATTTCGCCACGCGCATTCGTTTATCCGCGTTCGACTCCAAACAAAAGAAGTCATCACTCCCGGCGAGACGAGGGGCGATACCGAGCGGGCACAGTGGCTGGAAGAACGCCGCACGTCGTTTCTCGAAGCGATCACGCTGTTGGAGCTTCCCGTCGAGACATCGGTGAATAATCAGCAGCTGGTGTTGCGATCCATCGATCCCTCCGTGCCATTTTTCTGCTCCTGGCCCGATGCCTTTGGGCCCTGTCAGTTTGAATACAATACGGCAGACGCCTATGAGTTCCTGGTACCGGCGAGTAAATTAGCGGCGACTGCTGCACCCGAACTAGCCGGCGTCCGAGCATACCTGACGGGTTTTTCTGAAGCAGCACTCGTTGACTTTCAAGCGATTGAACCCACCGCCCGCTCCGCCTATCGCTGTTCGGTGCATTGCCCGCTCGGCGACTTACCGGAGATTCGATCTGTAATCGAACCGGACGGCCGCCTCTACAGCACCCTCTGTGAGTTTCAAACACAGGAACTGCTCCCTGAATGTGATGACGCCTCAGCGATCATCGGCGTGGTTGGGTCGCACACGGGCTTCGGCATTGAGGCCCGCTTGAATAGAGCACCGCTGAAAGACGAGGCCATGGCGGAATGGGTGGAGCGACTCATCGGTCACCCAGTGACCTATGCCCCCTTGCCTGCATTTGTGTGATCGCCGTGATGCCTCCCTTAGCGAGCCACGAATACAGAAGGTAGTGCGGTCGAGCCTCCGTTCCTAAATCCAACTTTTCATTGAACAAACCAGGGAGATTTTGCACAGTGAGGGCATGAGCCCGCTGGCCAATGTCCAATCCGTTCTCGCCAGACCCTTCATGTCGGCGGTCTTTTTTGCCTCAGGCGTCACCTACGATAGCGTGACGCTCACGCGCATCGATCGCCTGCAAGACAATCTGATTCTCCTCCTCTATCTCGTGATGCTCGGCTTTCTCGTCGTTCTCACTGGCCGTCTTGGCGTGGCGGCGGTGGAGCCGATCGCACTCGAACCCCAAGGTTCAGCCTTCGCCAGAGTCCTGATCAAGGCCCGGCCCTACTATCCGATGGCGATGCAGTTTCTCCTCGGTGGACTCTTCAGCGCCTATGCCGTCTTTTATTCGCGCAGTGCGACGCTTACAGGCACCGGGATCTTCTTAGGCCTGTTGGTTCTACTGCTAATGGCCAATGAATTCTTGCGCGATCGCCTCTTGAACGTACGCCTCCTCGTTGCGTTGTTCGCTTTGGCCAGCTTCAGCTTCTTCACCTTCTTTCTGCCTGTCATGGTCGGAACTATCGGAACCTGGGTGTTTCTGCTCGGAGCTGCGCTGACTGTGGGAGTGACGCTACTCGTCGTGCAGCTGATTTATCGACGAAATCCGGACCGATCGCAGAAGAAAGTGGTATCGGTCGCCGGACCGGCGATTGCCTTCATTGGCCTCCTGATCGGATTCTTTTTCTTGAACTGGATTCCACCCGTGCCGCTTTCCATGAAGTTTGGCGGCATGTATCGCGAGGTACAGAAGCAGAACGACCGGTTTGTGCTCAGCTTCGATCGCGAATGGTATCAGGTGTGGAAACGCTCACAGAATCCTTTTCCAGCCGATGAGCCTGTCTATTGTTTCACTGCCGTCTTTGCCCCCGTGGCCCTGAACACGACCGTCTACCACCATTGGTACTTCCGAACGAACAGCGACAAGCCCTTTACTCACGCCGACAGGATTCCGATCAAGATTGCCGGAGGCCGAGAAGGCGGGTATCGCGCGTATACGTTCAAGCAACGGCTCGATCCGGGGGACTGGCGTGTGGACGTGGAAACCGAAGACGGACGAGTGGTCGGGCAAGTGTCTGTCGTTGTGGCGGAGCAAGGTGAGACAGGGGCCATATCCAGAACGTTTTTATACTAAACCATGAAACACCTGAGCGGATTCAAATTGCTTGAAGAACGAGAGGGAGCGGGAACGCCCGCGAACAAGGGTGATGAGGTTCGACTGAACGAGACACAGCCAACACATCTTTCAAAAGAGATGATTCGAGTAGTTGATGGAGTGACATTGATCGATCACACGATCGTACTAGGGCGCCGTGAGGCGATGGCCGGTGTCGAGCATGCCTTAATGGGTATGAAAGTCGGCGGCTATCGAAAAGTCCATGTAAGTCCGCACCTGACCTATCGAGATAAAGGCATTCAGGATCTCATTCCTCCGAATGCGGTGTTGATTTGTGAGATCTGGTTGCGCGACAGTGTGAGTGCTTTTCCTTCGTAAGACGTTACCAGGTACACCAATGAGCCCTCGGACCTTAAGACTTTGCCCTTCCAGCCCCAACTGCGTCTCGACGCAAGCCCAAGATGAAGGTCATGCCATTGGGCCGTTTCGCTATCGCAAGTCTCGTGCTGAGGCGAAAGAGGCGCTGAAGGAGGTTCTCCGTTCTATGCCACGCACGAAGCTTGTCGAGGAAGACGAGACCTATCTTCATTACGAGGTCACCAGTCTATTATTTCGCTTCCTCGATGATGTTGAATTCCTCTTCGACGACGACACGAAAACCATCCATTTCCGCTCCGCCTCCTGCACCGGCTACGGCGATCTAGGCGTCAATCGTACGCGCATGGAACAACTGCGCTCGCTCGTAGATCGACAACTGTAGCGCCAATTGGCAATTTCCTTTTGAGTGGTGCAGCCTCTTGCGTATGATACCCAAAACAGGAGGCAGAGTTATGGGATTCAAGCGGAACGCGTCACGCGTCGAGGTAAGTCGGGCTGGCCGCCTACAACGGGGGGCCTCTCGGCGCCGTGCAAGATTCTGGATGTGAGCGAAGCCGGTGTCCGGACTGAAAGCCGCTTGTTTGTAAAAATCAGCGATGCGCTCCAACTCATGATTGAGCTTAAGCACGGAAGAACGTTGAGCTGCGGGCTGCAAGTCGTCCACGTGCGTTCCCCAAAGTTTGGTGCGAAGATCAACTCAATGAGCCTAGAGTACAGAGAGCGACTCACTCGCATCTTCGACGATCACGTGCAGACCAGTTTTTCACGCAGGTAATCGGTTCCCGCCATACTGTTTGGCAGGCTGGGCTTGGGCTCAGCTCCCTTTTCCCTCCCCTGTAACTCGCTCGTCAAAAGTAGAGTGCGCACATCCAATACCCAAGGAGCTACGCGTTAGATTTCTGGACCACTGACCGAAAAGGGACTTGGCAGGCTGTTCAAAAAGACCGATCAGCAAGGCCACAGCCGATGAAAGCACCGGAGGCGTAGACTTTTCCACCAGCCATCCCACGCTGCCAAGACAGCTCGCTCTCCGAATGGGCTGCGTTGAGGAGGTGTTCGAGGCGAGAACGATGCATGGAGAAAGGCGCATCTCGACACACCAGGGTTGGGTGGGTGAGAAACGCGACTTTTCCAACAGCCTGCTAGTGTGCGGGGGTCGATGGATTTGGGCCGAGCCTGGTGGTGTGCTGGAAGACGCACTTCGGGCAAGTGTAGTGAACGAACTGCTTGCCCCCGACGAGACGCTTCTTCATCTGAAGCCGACACCAGGTGCAAAGGCGATCAGGAAGGTCGGCTGGGAGTGGCGCGTTCGGTATCGATGGGGTGACATGATCCATAAGCGCATTCTCTCCGACCGGTGAGAACCATGTCAATCGATCGAGTAGCCCCTGACTGCTTCAGCGCGAAAAAAAGTTTCTATATCCTCCCTGATATAAATAATTTCATGGTATAGTTCATGCGACAGGTCCACGGTGAGATTTTTACCCTCTTCACAGAAAGGTGTACAAACTATATGAGTAGCTCGCCTGAGTCCGAGTCTGCGATCTTTCCATCCGAGTCCCTAGTAGCCGCGCCCATTACCCCCCAAGAAATGGTGGGTGAAGGGAAGGCGTGGGGACTCTGCACTGCCGTCGATCTTCAAGATTGTCATCTCGACTTGATTCGTAACGCTGACCATATTCGTCGCTATGTCGTCGAGCTGTGTGAGCTCATCGACATGAAGCGTTTTGGCGAGTGCCAGGTCGTCGATTTCGGCTCAGGTCGCGTCGCTGGTTACTCCATGGTTCAGCTGATCTCAACCTCGTTGATCAGCGGCCATTTCGCAAACGATACGAACAGCGCCTATCTCGACATTTTCAGTTGCAAGGGCTATGACCCGGCCATTGTCGAGACGTTCTCCAAAAACTTTTTCGGCGCGCGTCGCAGTACCGCGACAGTCACGCTCCGATACTAGCAAGAGACCGGGGGCCGCGGCACCGCGGCCCCCGGTATCGATCTGAGGGCTCCCTGCCATTCCACAAACCATGAACCCCACCACAGTCAAAGAGTTTTTTCAACTTCTTCCAAGCCGGCTCGACCCCGATGCCGCCGAAGACCTCGACGCGGTCTACCAGTTCGATCTGAACGGAGCGCAAGGCGGGCAGTACATTCTCACCATCAGCGAGAGAACCTGTCATGTCCTTGAGGGAATGCATGCGGCCCCTCACGTCGTGCTCTCGATGACTGGAGAAGATTCTATGAAGGTCCTCAGGGGGCAGTTGAGTGGGACAGCCGTCGCGATGTCGGGCCGACTCAAGATCAGCGGGGACATCGGCTTGGCGATGCAACTGAAAGCGCTCTTTCCAACTGTCGGGTAACCAGCGACTCCGCTATGTAGGCCAGGCCAAGGTTGACCGAAGCTCAAACCTTTTTCTCTCAGCCTGAATCTTAATCTTCTAGCCTTCCACTATCGGCCTGCCGGCTCGGCCGGTATCCAGTCGACATCCTCTCGTGCCTGATCCGCATGGCGAGGGAACCGCTCCTCTAACATCACATAGATCGTGGGCACGAGAAAGAGCGTGAGGACCGTTGAAAAACTGAGTCCTCCGACAACCGTCCTCGCCAACGGGGCATTCGTTTCACCACCAGTCCCCCAACCGATAGCCATAGGGAGCAGCCCTAGGACCGTGGCGAGTGACGTCATTAATATCGGCCTGAGTCGCGTCCGGGCAGCGATGACTGCCGCGTGATGCAACTCTTGCCCTCGCCGCCGTAGCACGTTCGTATAATCCACCAGCAGGACACCGTTCGAGACCACAATGCCCAACATCATGATGACGCCCATCATCGACGTCGTGGAGAGTGTGGTGTCGGTCAGAAAAAGGATCAGAATCACGCCTGGGAAGCCCATCGGAACCGAGAACATGATGATGAAGGGATCGATCAGTGATTTGAACTGCGCCGCCATCACCATGTAGACGAGAACCAACGCCAGAGCCGTGGCAAACAACAAGCCCTCAAATGTTTCTCGTTGCTGTTGAATCTGGCCCGCCAACCGGATGCTGAATCCAGTGGGAAGCTGGATCTTGGCTAAGCCCGCCTCCAGGTCGGTGGTGACGGCACCAAGGTCCCGATCGACAGGGTTAGCGGTCACATGAACCACCCGCTGAAAGTATTTGCGGTCGATCTTGACCGGGCCAGCATTGAGCTTAAGGGAAGCAACATTCTTGAGAAGGACTGGTTCTCCAGCTCGTCCGATCAACACGATGTTCTCGATCGGCTATCTGCGGGCGAAGGGGGATGGGAGGCAGACGCGCTTCTACATGTGCTTCGCCCTGTCGATGTTCGGGGTCATGGGCGTTGCGATGGCGGGAAATCTTTTCACGCTCTTCGTCTTCTACGAGGTGATCACGCTGGCCTCCTATCCGCTGGTGACGCATGCGGGAGACGCCGCCGCGCGGCGGGCGGGACGCATCTATCTGGGTCTGCTGATGGGGTCGTCGGTAATGCTTCTGCTGCCGGCGATCGTCGGCGTCTGGTTCATCGCCGGATCGACGGACTTCACGCAGGGCGGCCTGCTCGCCGGCAAGGCTGACGGGATGACAGCCAGCCTCCTGCTGGCGATGATCGTGTTCGGCGCGGCCAAGGCGGCGCTGATGCCTCTGCATGTCTGGCTGCCGGCGGCGATGGTCGCCCCGGCGCCGGTCTCGGCCCTGCTGCACGCCGTGGCGGTGGTGAAGGCCGGCGTCTTCACGCTGCTCAAGGCGTCGGCGTACATCTTCGGTCCGGAGCTGATCGCAACGGCGCCGGCGGCGCAGTGGCTGCTGTGGATCGCCTCCGCCTCGATCGTGATCGCGTCCCTGGTCGCCCTGACGCGGGACGACCTCAAGGCGCGGCTGGCGTGGTCGACGGTGGCGCAACTGTCCACCATCACATCGGGCGCGCTGATCGCGGTGGGGGCCGGGGTTGTGGGCGGCGGCCTCCACATGCTGACGCATGCCTTTGGCAAGATCACGCTCTTCATGTGCGCGGGGGCGATCTATGTCGCAACGGGCCTGACGAAGGTGAGCGAGATGCGGGGGCTGGGGCGCGAGGCGCCGCTTGTGTTCGCATGTTTCCTGGCCGCCTCTCTTTCGGTGATCGGCCTGCCGCCCTTCGGCGGGATGTGGTCGAAATTCCTGCTGATCACGGCGGCCTTCGGCGCCGGGCAGGCGTGGACGGCGTGGGCGATGATCGTCTCCTCGACCCTGAGCGTCGTCTACCTGCTGCCGGTGGCGATCCATGCACTTGCGCCGACGCCTCGCTCGGAAGCGGTCACGCGACCGACGGGGAGTGGATCTCCGGGGATCATGGTCGCCGCGCTGGTCCTCACCACGATCGGGAGCCTCGGATTGTTCTTTCTGGCGGACGCCGTCGCGACGTTTCTCGCGCCAGTCACGGGGGCCGCGCCATGAACGAAGAGGCCGACACAAAGCCGGCGGCCGGGCTGGGGGAGCCGGGCGAGCATCCCCTGTCGGTGCTTTTGTTCTCGTGGATGAGGTCGGCGCATTTCGACAGGCTTTTCCTCGCGATTGTCGCCGCCGCGTGCGCGGTGGCGTTCGCGCTGGAGTTCCTGACGCCGCGCCAGACCTACTCAACGCTTGAGAGCGTGCCTGGCTTCTTCGCCGGGTTCGGCTTCGCCGCCTTCGGCCTCGCGGCGCTCAGCGGATGGCCGCTGGGCCGGCTGATGCGGCGGCGGGAAGACTATTACGAGGACAAGAAAAGGGAGGGCGGGGATGACGATTGAGCGCCTCCTGGAAATCGCCGTCACGGTCAATCCGGGCTTCTACCTGATTGCGGCGGCAGCTCTCGCGGCAATGGCGCGCGGGAGCGCTGCGCGCGCGGTGGTGCTGATCGGGGCGCCGCTGCTGGCGCTGGGCGTGCTGCTCTATCCGCCGCTCTCGGGCGCCGAGGTGTCGCGCAGCAGCTTTCTGGGGTTCGAGCTGGCGCTCTACCGGCCCGACAGCCTGTCGCTGGTGTTCGGGCTGGGCTTCGTGCTGGCCGCCCTGCTGTGCGGGATCTATTCGCTGCACCGCGAGGATCGCGTGCAGGACGCGGCGGGGCTCGTGCTTGCAGGGGCGGCGCTGGCGGCGGCGTTCGTCGGCGATCTCGTCAGCCTGGTGGTGTTCTGGGAGATTGTGGGCCTCGGCTCGGCCTTGCTGGTGTTCGCGGGACGGGGAACGGCCGAGGGCAGGGGCGCTGGCGCGGCGGGCATGCGGTATCTCGTGATGCAGATGGTCTCGGGCCTCCTGCTGATGGCGGGGGTCGCCATGTATGGCGTCCATGCCGGGACGTTTCTCCTCGCAGAGCTGGGCCCGCTGCGCGAGGGCGTTCTGGTGGGCGTGTTCGACATCAGGGCGCCGGGGGCGCTGGCGATCCTCGCGGGCGTCGGCATCAAGGCGGCGTTTCCGCTGGTCCACAACTGGACGACCGACGCCTATTCCAGCGCCTCCGAGACCGGGAGCGTGATTGTTTCAGCCTATACCGCGACGCTTGCCGTCTATGTGCTGGCGCGGGGCTTCGCCGGCCTCGAATGGCTGATCTGGATCGGCGCGGCGATGGCGGCCTTTCCGGTTTTCTTCGCGGTCATGGAAAACGACCTGCGCAAGGTGCTGGCGTATTCGAGCGTCAACCAGATCGGCTTCATGGTGTGCGCGGTGGGGATCGGCACGCCGCTGGCGCTCAATGGAGCGGCCGCGCACGCCGTCGCGCACATCGTCTTCAAGGGGCTGCTGTTCATGTCGATGGGCGCCGTCCTTCTGCGGCTGGGGACGACGCGGGCGACGGAGCTGGGCGGGCTGCACCGCACCATGCCCTACACGACGCTGTTCTGCCTGGTCGGAGCGGCGTCGATCTCGGCGTTTCCGCTATTCGCCGGGTTCGCGTCGAAATCGATGATCCTGTCGGCGACGCATGCAGGGCCGGATCTCTACGGCGTCTGGCTTGTGCTGCTGTTCGCCTCGGCCGGCGTGCTCGAACACTCGGGAATCAAGATTCCCTACTTCGCGTTCTTCAGCCGCGACAGCGGCAAAAGACCGGCCGAGGCGCCGTTCAACATGCTGCTGGCGATGGGGCTGGCCGCCGCGCTGTGCCTTGCGATCGGACTCAGTCCGGGATGGTTCTACGAGCTGATGCCGTATCAGGACCGGGCGCGCGAATATCTCGCCCTCGATCTGTTCACTCCGGCGCACATCCTCCAGCAATTGCAGGTTCTGCTGTTCGCGGTTCTGGCCTTCCTGCTGCTGAAGCGCTTCCGGCTGCATCCGCCGCCGCAGGAGGGCGTCATTCTCGACGCCGAATGGCTCTGGCGGAAAGCAGCGCCAGTTGTGCTGCGCCGGGCGACGCCGGCGGTGGTTGTCGTGTCTCGCCATGCAAGCGAAGCGGGTGCGCGCCTGAGTGCGCGGGTGTTGGGCGGGGCAAGGCAGGTTCTGGCGCCGTCCGGGGCAGTCAGCCGGAACTTTCCGCTTGCCGCCGGCGCCGTCTGGACCGCGTGTTTACTGGCCTTTGTTGTTTTCGTCGTGATGTTCGACCCGTTGTGAACAGCATTCGGAACCGGGCGTCTTGCATAACCGCCTGATCCTATTTACTGATTCTGTTCGTTGTCAGAGTATCTGAACTATTGACGGTGCGGATACCGGTCCAAAGCATGATCGTTGTCTCCTGGAATCACCAAGAGCGTGAGTCGCGCTCTACGATCCAGATGAGAGTCGGATTCACGCTTCAGGTTCAAGCGCTGTACGCTTCGTTCTGGAATGATCCAGCTCTCGCGCAAGTATGGAAACACTGATCCCATGGAACGCGACGCTCACAACGCTACGTATCTTATCGAGATGGTGTCGGACATTGTATCGGCCTATGTGGCGCACAATCCTGTTCCCGTCGCGGACCTGCCGAGGCTGATCGAACGGGTCCACAGCACTCTGGTCGAGATCGATTCGGCGGGAAGCGTCGAGGAGAAGCCGGAGCTGAAGCCGGCGGTGGCGATCCGCAAGTCGGTCACCGACGATCACATCGTCTGCCTGGAAGACGGCAAGAAGTTCAAGTCGCTGAAGCGCCACCTGCGGACGCGCTATGACATGTCGCCGGAGGAATACCGCGAGAAGTGGGGTCTGCCGCAGGATTATCCGATGGTCGCGCCCAACTACGCCAAGCAGCGCTCCGAACTCGCCCGCAAGATGGGCCTTGGACAGACCAAGAAATAGGTCCGGCAATATCCGCGCCGCGCCGCAACCGGGGCGCTGGAGCAACCTTCGGTCGATCTGGACGCCAGACAGGTTGCTCTAGATTTTTGAGATGGAGCGCCTTTCTGCGGTCTAGGGGATTCGCCTTTGCGCTTGAGTCCCGGCGCCGTTCCATGGTTCCCGGATAGCGCCTTTGGCGCTTCCGGGGTGACAGCGGGAGAGCCAGTCTTTCATTCCGTTGGTATCAGGTTGATCGAAGGATGCGTATCTGCATGGCCCCAGAAGGAAGGCGCCAGTTGAATCGGCTCCGAAACCACCCGCATGCGAGTATTGTCGTGACGCCGCAAGAATTCGCGTTGGCGACTCTTGCCAGATTCCAGTCGTTTGCGCACGATCAGGTCATGGTGATGCGAATCACCTGACCGCTCCTGGCGGTCCTTCCACACCCATGGAGCAATCTTCCAAGTTCCAAAATTCCGGGGACGGTCGGGCTGGCCGGTTCCGGAATGCTCCAGGGATTCCCGCCGACGCCGCACACGCGGCCAGGCATTTGGATGCGAGACGGATTCACGGGATGACATCGCTCCGGCGATCTTATCCCTGCCGATCCGGCTCCAGGGGGCTGGACGATGATGTTTCAAACCGGGCCGGGCCTCAGGGGCCAGGCGATCGTGTATCAGTGCTGGCAGGCCCGCCTCTACGGCCGCGCCTTCATAGGCCGCGACGATCTCGACCTTTCCAGAATGATGTGCGAACTCGCCCATGTCAGCGTGCTGGCGCGCGAGGGCGGCGGTTTCAGGTTTCGCCTCGCGGGCACAGCCCTGCGGCACGCCTTCGGCCGCGAGGCGCGTGGCCTGCTGGTCGAGGACATCGACGCCTGTCTCGGCCGGGTGGCCTGGAGCGACGGCGTGCGACGCGCCATTTCACAAACGCTCCCGGTGATCGGCAATACGCGACTGGAAGACGGTTCGGCGCATTTCTGGATGCGGCTGCCGATGTCGGCCTCAGGGGACGAACCCGACCTTGTGCTGTGCCATGACCGCATCCTGCCGCTGGAGGCGCTGGCCGATCCCGACCGGGCGGCGCGCGCCGCCGACATGCGGTTGCGGCTCGACGCTTTCGAGATGCAGCCGGCCTGAGTGGGGCGGGAAGCGGAAAGCGGGCCTCATCAATGATGGTGGTGCTCGTCGGGCGGAAGCTCGTTGTATTTCCCGCACCTTGGGCAGCGAACGGCGAGGATCGGCTCGCCGTGAAAGACGTCGTCGTGACTGACGTTCGAGAGCAGCTTCGACTTGCAGCCGCCGCACCGGTAGGTGGTGTCGCCCTCGCCCGCCATCGCATAGGTCCCCGGCCTGGGCTCGAGCACACCGTCGCTGCTGTCGGGCTTCGGGATGAGGCGCATGTCTTTTTGCGGCATCGGGCGGCTCCGGCTGGAGTTGGACAGATGTTTTCGGGCGAGAGTGGAAGGCGGGTCAAGCGTCCGGGAAGTCCGTGCCCCCAAAAGAACATCCACTCATGGACTGATGGAAAGCCCTATTTCCTTTTTGGTAAGCGTGCTTATCCGTCCGGGTTCTGCGGACCTGGAACAACCTTTGATCGATCTGGACCGACCCGATCCTGATCGATCGAAGAACTGTCTCTTATACACATCTGACGCTGCCGACGAATAGA
>ENA-ORBV01012070-ORBV01012070.1-microbial-mat-metagenome-genome-assembly--contig:-NODE-12070-length-13411-cov-4.578746_pt1 | contig 13411 bp, 16 predicted proteins | sample MGYA00237777_ERZ505514 | MGnify/ENA primary metagenome ERZ505514 (study PRJEB26160, sample SAMN06269048) | microbial mat metagenome | isolation source: Oligotrophic lake microbial mat | place...
AGCTGGGACGAAGCCCTTCCTTGGGCACTTCGCCGCCGGCTTCCTTCACGGCCTCGCGATACTCCTTCTCGGAGGTGAAGGGCGCGGCCTTGGGGAAGTCTTTCTTGCGCCCGGGCCGGATCTCGCCGGTCGAGGGCGCCACGATCAGCAGCTCGCCGTTGCGGCCAAGCAGCGGGATCTCGCGCTTCCAGCGCGAGTAGACGCGCCGCGCCGTGGCGGAGAAATCGACATAGGTCGTGAATTCGCTGTGGTCCTTCACGAACAGCGCCTCGTAGGTGGCGATGAATTCCTTGACGAACTTGGCGTCGACGATCTCGAGGTTCGACATCATCCAGCAGCGGTCCTCGAACACCCAGTAGGTACCGACGCCGACGAACTGCCGCTCGCGCGTGAGGTAGGGATAGAAGGGAAAGCCGCGGCAGGCGATGGTGCGGTTGTCGCGCTCGCAGTGCCGGGCGCCCTTGCAGTGGATGGCCATGCAGTCCGAGGTCAGCTCGGCCACGATCTGCTTGGTGGCGTAGTCGTAGGGCTTGAACTTCGACCACAGGTCGGTGCGGGTCTTCAGCAGGTCGAACTCGACCTTGTGGACCACCGGTACGGCGTTCTGGGTCGAGCAGCATACGGGCTCGCCGTCGTTCAGCGGCGCGCACTTGCGGCCGCAGTCGAAGCGCGAGACCGGGGCGTTAAAACCCTCGTAGAGGCTCGCGAAGTCGGCGGGCTTGATGGTGGATTTCGTTTTCTGGGGCATGCGCGAGGGCGTTTAGCCCAATCCTATGTGAAAGAACAGTGAAGGAAATTTGAACGCTGCCTAGGGATGAGGCAACACGCGCCATACCACCGTCTCGCGCATGCCCCGGTTCTCGAGCTGGAGCGAGGTCGGGATGTCGTAGCGGGCACGCTCTTCGAGACCCTGGGCGCTGAAGTAGTTGCGGCCTGGATCGCCCAGCAGCACCAGCCGGCCGAGCCTGGCGTGGCCGCGCAGCCAGGCCAGCGCCCGCACCGACATCTCGCGCTCGTAACAGACATCGCCTGCAATCACCACGTCGGCATCAGGGGCACCGTCGGGGCCGGCCAGCCAATCCTCCGCACTGACATCGACGGCAAGGTTGTTGGCCTCGCCGTTGAGCCGCGCCGCCACCAGGGACAGTGCATCGATGTCGTTGGCGATCACCGATAGCGCGCCTGCGCGCGCCGCGGCCAGGGAGGAGACGCCGGAGCCCGCGGCGAAGTCGATCACGCGCTTGCCGCGCACCTGCTCGGGATTGTCGAGCAGGTAGCGCGCGATCGCCTGGCCGCCCGGCCAGCAGAAGGCCCAGTAGGGCGGATCGACGTTGTGCTCGTCCAGCCACGATTCGGTCGCCTGCCAGATCGGCACATATTCGGTGGCGAGCCATAGCTTGAACTCCGGCACCATGACCGGCGCTTCGAGGGCGGTATTGTTGCGGATGAAACCCTCGGGATCGACCGGCAGGCGCGCCATCAGCGCAAGGTCAGGTGGCCGGCGGCAATCGCTGCCAGCAGCAGCCAGCCGACCAGGGCATTGGCCTTGAACTTGAAGTGGCAATCGGCGGGATCGTTCTGGCGTAGGAAGGCGATCTGCCAGACGAAGTGCAGGGCGACGGCGGCCAGGATCGCGAAGTAGAGCGGACCCAGCGCGGCGAGATAGCCTGCCAGCACCCAGGCGCCGATGGCCAGCACCGCGAACAACGTGAGCCAGTGCCGGGGCGCCGCCGCAAAGCGCCGGGCCGTCGAGCGCACGCCGATGACGGCATCGTCGCGCTGGTCCTGCATGGCGTAGATCGTGTCGTAGACCATCGTCCAGGCGACACCGCCGGCGTAGAGCGCGACCGCGGCCCACGAAAGCTCACCGGTGACGGCGGCGTATCCGACCAGGGCGCCCCAGTTGAAGGCGAGGCCCAGCACGAACTGGGGCCACGAGGTGAGGCGCTTCATGGTCGGATAGATCGCGACCAGGATCAGGGAGGCCAGCGCCACGCCACCCGCGAACTTGTTCAGCTTGAAGAGGATGGCGACGCCCACCAGCGACTGCAGTGCCGTCCAGATCAGCGCGTTGCGCAGCTTGACCTCGCCCGATGGCAGCGGACGGCCGCGCGTGCGCTCGACCTGGGCATCGATCTTGCGGTCGACGATGTCGTTCCAGGTGCAGCCGGCACCGCGCATGGCGAGCGCACCGAGCGCAAACAGCGCCATCCAGCCGGTCAGGCGGCCCCACTGGGGGGCCAGGCCGAGGGTGAGCGACCACCAGCAGGGAAACAGCAGCAGCCAGGTGCCGATCGGCCGATCCCAGCGCGACAGGCGGCCATACGGCCGGGCCCACGGCGGCAAGTAGCGGAGCGACCAGTGCTGGCGGTTGATATCAGTAAAGCCGGTTGTTCCGTCGGCGGTCATGGCGGCATCATGCAGCCATGAAGCCGGGAACTCCATGAGCGTATCGCGTCTCTTCGTCGAAGCCGATCTCGCCGCCGGGCTCGAGGCGCCGCTGGACGAGGCGCAGGTCCATTATCTGCGCCATGTCATGCGGCGTCCCGATGGCGCGCCACTGCTGTTGTTCAACGGCCGCGACGGCGAATGGCGGGCCACGTTCTCCGGCCGCGGCAAGAAGGCGGCCGTGGGCGAAGTCGGCGAGTGCACGCGCACGCAGGCAGCCGAGCCCGACGTCTGGCTCTGCTTCGCGCCGGTCAAGCGTGCGCGCATCGACTACATCGCCGAGAAGGCGACCGAACTCGGCGCCGCCGTACTGCAGCCGGTGCTCACCCGCCACACCGCCGTCGAGCGGGTGAATGTCGAGCGCCTCCGCGCCAATGCGATCGAGGCGGCTGAGCAGACCGAGCGGCTCTCGGTGCCCGAGGTGCGCCAACCGGCCGATCTCGCGCGGCTGCTTGCCGGATGGCCCGACGGCAGGCGCCTGCTCATGTGTGACGAAACCGGCGGTGGCCCGCCGATCGCCGAGGCGCTCGGCGGGCTCGATGCCGCTGCCCGCGCCGCGCCGTGGGCGGTCGTGGTCGGCCCCGAAGGCGGCTTCGCCCCGGAGGAACTCGCCGCGCTCCGTCGCATAAAGGATGTCATGGCAGTCGGGCTGGGTCCGCGCATCCTCCGGGCCGATACCGCAGCCCTGGCGGCGCTCGCCTGCTGGCAGGCGCTGGTGGGTGATTGGCGACAGCCGACACCCCGTCTGCCCGCTGATTATCGCACATCCAAGGTTACCGTCTGACCGCTTGCGCTCGCCCCCGTCGGCATGGGAGACGGGAACCTGAACATCATGAACCAGCCGCGTGCTCGCGTGAGAAATGCTCATGTGGCCGCGCCGCTCCCGACCCTCAGAAGGCCGCGGGCGACCAGGGAGTCGACAACGCATGTCCGCACCACCGTCGGGCGGCGGCGCGCCGATTGAAAATCGGCGGCAGCTGATCGAGTATTTCGTCGCCGGCAACAAGCCACGCGCCGCCTGGCGCATGGGCACCGAGCACGAGAAGTTCGGCTACCACAAGGCGACGTTGAAGCCGCTCGCCTATGAAGGGCCTGATGGCATCCGCGCGCTTCTGGAAGGCCTGACCCGGTTCGGCTGGAAGCCGGTCATCGAGGGCAACAACCCGATCGCGCTGTTGCGCGACATGGCCAGCATCACGCTCGAACCAGGCGGCCAGTTCGAGCTGTCGGGCGCGCCTCTCGAGACAGTGCACGAGACGGCGGCCGAGAATTCCCAGCATCTGCGCGAGGTCGGCGAGGTTGCCGGTGAAATCGGCGCGGGCTTCATCGGGCTCGGCTTCGCGCCGCAATGGAAGCGCGAGGACATCCACTGGATGCCCAAGGGCCGCTACAAGATCATGCGCGACTACATGCCCAAGAAGGGCAAGCTCGGCCTCGACATGATGCTGCGCACCTGCACGGTGCAGACCAATCTCGACTTCGAATCGGAAGCCGACATGGTGAAGAAGTTCCGGGTGTCGTTGGCATTGCAGCCGGTGGCGACGGCGCTGTTCGCCAACTCACCTTTCGTCGAGGGCAAGGCAGTCGGCTTCAAGAGCTACCGCAGCCACATCTGGACGGATACCGATCCCGACCGCTGCGGCGTGCTGCCGTTCGTGTTCGAGCCGGGCTTCGGCTTCGAGCGCTATGTCGACTACATGCTCGATGTGCCGATGTACTTCGTCTATCGCGACGGCAAGTACATCGATGCCTCCGGCCAGAGCTTTCGCGATTTCCTGAAAGGCAAGCTGCCGGCCCGGCCGGGTGAGCTGCCGACCCTGAACGACTGGGGCGATCACGTCACCACGGCGTTCCCTGAGGTCCGGCTGAAGCGCTACCTGGAAATGCGCGGCGCTGATTCGGGGCCGTGGGCGGCGCTGAACGCCTTGCCCGCGCTGTGGGTCGGCCTGCTCTATGACCAGGGTGCGCTCGATGCCGCCTGGGATCTGGTGAAGGATTGGACCGCCGCGGACCACGATTTCCTGCGCGCCGAGACGCCCAAGACCGGGCTCGCCACGGTGTTTCGCGGCCGGCCGCTGAACGCGCTGGCGCGCGAGGTCGTGGCGATCGCCCATGCCGGGCTGAAGGCTCGCCGATGTCTCGACGAGCGTGGCAACGACGAGACCGTCCATCTGTTTCCGCTCGACCGTGCCGTCGACAGCGGTCTGGCGCCGGCTGACGAACTGCTCGCCAAATGGCGGGGCGAGTGGCAGGGCGCCTTCGCACCGCTGTTCCGCGAGTATTCGTACTGAGGTAGGCTGGGCTCATGCTCGACCGTTGCGATCGCGTCCAGATTGCCGTGCACGACGCCGCCAAGGCGGCGCAACGCTACGGCCAGCTGCTGGGCTGCGAAGTCGCGCGCCGCGACCACAGCCGCCACCTTGCGGCCAAGCGGACGATCCTTGCGGTTGGCGAAAGCGAGTTCGAGCTCTGCGAACCCGACGGCGCGGGCCTCGCCCAGGATTTCCTCGCCAAGCGCGGCGAGGGGCTGATGACGGCAGGCTACTGCACCGCCGATCTCGACAGCATGGCCAAGCGCTGGGAGGGGCTGGGCATCGCCTACGATCTCGACGGCGAACAGCTCTACCTTAGCGCCGAGGCCACCTTCGGGCTGCCGATCGTGATTTCCGAGAGCACTTATAGGCCGCGCGTCGGGCCGGTGTCGTTCCTCTACGAGACGACCAACACGCTGATCAGCGACTGGCGCCGCGCCGCGGCGGTCTATGCCGGCCTGTTCGGCCTCGACCCGGCGCGGTTCAGCGAGATCGGCAGCGAGCGCTTCGGCTATATCGGCACGCTCACCCTGTTCGATCCGCCCAACCGGCTCGACCGCATCGAGCTCAGCCAGGTCACCGACAACGTCCATGCCATGGGCCGCTACGCCCACAAGCACGGCGACTCGCTCTACATGTGCTACGTCGAGGTCCATGACTGGCCGGCGGTGCGCCAGCGCCTGCTCGACGCCAATGCCCGCTACACGCCGCGTGGCGCCGATCCCGTCACCGAGCCCGACGGCGGCTGGGTGCACCCGAAGGAACTGCACGGCCTGCTGCTCGGCATCTCACGCACCGGCGTCGCCTGGGACTGGTCGGGCCGCAAAGACCTCGTGCCACCCGCATGAAACGTCGCCTCCTCGTTTTCTCTCTCCTGACGGTGCCCGTGATGGCGAGTGCGCAGCCTGCCGATTGGCAGACCGTCGTCGGCAGCGATCTCAGGTTCCGGCTGGAAATGCCGGCACCCGCCAACAAGACTGCGGCCGCCGAGAAGGAGAAGGGGCACGCCGGCGAGCGCGTGGCCTGGCAGTCCAAGCGTGACGATGAATTGTTCGATTTCGACTATGTCGACTACGACGCGGGCTGGTTCTCCAGCCGCGACACCAAGGAGATGGCGCGCGATCTCGGTCGCGGCGAGGCCGAGAAGGCGTTTCCCCGTGCCCGCTTCAAGTACGTGCTGGACGAGCCGGTGAAATTGCAGGGCTGGGACGGCTATGCCCTCGACATCGAGGACACCAACGCCTCGCGCGTGATGATGCGCACCTACATCGTCAAGGACCGGCTCTACCGGATGCTGGTCACCACCAAGGGTGACATGAAGTCGATGAGCGCCGCGACCCGCTTTCTGGAGTCGCTGAGGTTGGCGGAGACGCGATAGGCTTGGATTGCCCACGCGAGAGAGCGAGGATTGTCATGCACCCAAGAATCATGCGGGCCGCGTCCCGCCCGACCACCAAGGCAGAAGCCGCGAATTTCGTCGGCTCCGTCCTGTCTGATCCGGTCTATGCACCCGAGGGCCCCTCGCGGCTGCGCGCCTCGCGTGTGACGTTCATGCCGGGCGGACGCACCAACTGGCACCAGCATGCGGTCGGCCAAGTCCTCTATGTGCTGTCGGGCGTCGGCCGCTACCAGCTCGAGGGCGAGCCGGTGCAGGAGATCGCGGCGGGTGACACCGTCGTCATTCCGCCCAACGCGCGCCACTGGCATGGCTCGGCACCGGACACGATGATGTGCCATCTCGCCATGTCGGAGACCGACGATCAGGGCCGGGCCACAAGCTGGTTGGAGCCGGTGAGCGACGCCGACTATACGAAGGTGCCGGCCAAGGCCTAGCAAACCGTTCTAACGGCCCGACAGGTGCCGGTTGACGAGCGCGCGCAGCTTCTCGTCCCGGATGGCGAGCACGTCGAACAGGCCCAGAGCGCGCAACCCCGGCAGTAGCGCGACGAGGTCGCGCTCGGCGGCGGCGCGATCCTCCGCGGAGACGGCGGGATCGGCGATAATGCGCGCATTGGCGAGAAAGGCACCGACCGATCCCTTGTGGATTGAAATGCCGCCGAGCTCGCCGCGATTGACGTCGTCGGGCAGGACATCCTCAGGGCGCATCGGCCTTCCCGCTCAGGTCGCCGTGCCGCCGACGGTGAGCGCGTCGATGCGCAAGGTCGGCTGGCCGACGCCGACCGGCACACCCTGGCCGTCCTTGCCGCAGGTCCCGATGCCGGGATCGAGCGACATGTCGTTGCCGACCATGCCGACCTTGGTCAGCGCTTCGGAACCCGCACCGATCAGGGTGGCGCCCTTGACCGGCCGGCCGAGCTTGCCGTTTTCGATTAGGTAGGCTTCGGTGCAGCTGAACACGAACTTGCCCGAGACGATATCGACCTGGCCGCCGCCAAAGTTGGCGGCATAGAGGCCCTTCTTCACCGAGGCGATGATCTCCTTGGGATCCTTGTCGCCGCCCAGCATGATGGTGTTGGTCATGCGCGGCATCGGCGCATAGGCGTGGCTCTGGCGGCGGCCGTTGCCGGTCGGCTTGCTGCCCATCAGGCGGGCATTCTGGCGATCCTGCATCAACCCGACCAGGCGGCCGTTCTCGATCAGCACGTTGCGCTGGGTGGGCGTGCCCTCGTCGTCGATCGTGAGCGAGCCGCGGCGGTCGTTGAGCGTGCCGTCGTCGACCACGGTGACACCGGGCGAGGCGATCATGTCGCCCATCATGTGGCTGAACACGGAAGTCTTCTTGCGATGGAAGTCGCCTTCCAGGCCGTGGCCGACGGCTTCGTGCCACAGCACGCCCGACCAGCCGGCGCCCAGCACCACGGGCATCTCGCCCGCCGGCGTATCGACCGACTCGAGATTGACCAAAGCCTGGCGGATGGCCTCGTCGGCCTCACGCTTCCAATAGTCGGGTTTGAAGATATCGCCGTAGGCGGCGCGACGGCCGCTGCCGGTGCTGCCGGCTTCCATGCGCGTGCCGTCGGCGCAGACGACGCTGACGTTCAGCCGCACCAGCGGGCGCACGTCGGCAGCGCGCCAGCCGCCGGCGCGGATGATCTCGACGACCTGCCACGATCCCGCCAGCGAGATCGAGACCTGACGGGCCTTGGGCTCCTTGGCCCGCACATAGGCATCGATCTCTTCCAGCAGAGCGACCTTGCGGGCGAAGGGCTCGCCATCGATCGGATTGTCGTCGGCATAGAGCAGACGGTTGGTGCCGCGCGGCGATTCGTCCGATTTGGACGAACGGCCGGTGCGGACCGACTTGACCGTCGCGGCGGCCCGTTTCAGGGCGTGCTCGTCGAGCGCCGATGCGTGCGCGAAGCCCGTCGAATCGCCCGCCACGGCGCGCAGGCCGAAGCCCTGCGTGGTGTCGAAGGCGGCGCTCTTCAGCTTGCCGTCGTCGAACGACAGGCTCTCGCTCTGGACATATTCCAGGAACAGCTCGCCGTCGTCGGTGCCGGCCAGCGCCTCATCGACCATTTTCGAGGTCTTGCGCTGATCGAGCCCACCCCTGCCGAAGAAGAGACCGTCGGCGGTGGCGAGGTGGTTGATGGATTTGCTGCTCATGGAAGCACCTTGTTTCAAACGCCGCTGTCATCCTGAGCGAAGCGAAGGATCTTTCGGTGGGACCGAAGCCCCTGTTGAGAGGCTAGGTCCTTCGCTGCGCTCAGGACGACAAGGTATCCTCAGACGACGAGGACGATCTTGCCAAAATGGGCATTGGCCTTCATGTGCGCAAGCGCCTCGACGGCCTGGGCCAGCGGGAAGGTCTTGTCGATCGGCAGGCTGAGCTTGCCCGCCTCGATGGCCGGCCACAGGTCGGCACGGGCCGCCTTCACGATATCGCGCACTTCCTCGGGACTGCGGGTCCGGAAGGTGACACCGATATAGTCGATGCGCTTCAGCGCATGCAGGTCGAAGTTGAACTCGCCTTTCATGCCACCGAGACGACCGACGTTGACGATGCGGCCAAGGATGGCGGCGGCCTCCATGTTCTGGTTCATCACGCCGCCCGACACCTGGTCGACGATCAGATCGACTCCCTTGCCGCCGGTCGCTTCCTTGACCTTGTCCGGCCACTTCGGGTCGCGCGTGTCCAGCGCGAGATCGCAGTCGAACTCTTTCAGCCGCGCACGGCGGCCATCGTTAGTGGAGGTGCCCATGACGATCGAGGCGCCGAGGAACTTGGCGATCTGCATGCCGAGCAGTCCGACACCTGAACTGGCGCCCTGGATCAGCACCGACTCAGGCCTCTTGAGCCGGCCGGCGCCGACCAGGGCATTGTGCATGGTCTGCACCGCCACCGGCATGCAGGCCGCCTGCTCGTAGCTCATGTTGTTGGCGGGGATCTTGTGGGCGCGGCCCCAATCCGCGACGGCATATTCGGCGAACCCGCCGGCCGCGGAACTCATGACCCGGTCGCCGGGCTTGAAATCCTTCACGTCGGCACCGACTGCCTCGACCTCGCCGGCGCATTCCAGGCCGACGATGGTGCCCGGGCCGCCGACCCGGCCATGGGCGTGGCCTGAAGCCACCGCAAGGTCGGCGCGGTTGAGCGAGGCCGCCTTCACCTTGATCAGAATTTCGTTGGGCTTGGGCGAGGGCTTGGGTGCCTCGCGAACTTCGACGCCGTTTTCTCCGACAACTGCTGCCTTCATGGCGAATCTCCCTGGAACAGGGAGACACCAATAGCATGCCCCGCTAGGGCTGGAGCTTTCCCCTGACGTATTTCTTCACGATGGTTTCGTCGGGCGGGTAGTTGGCGGGCGCCACCGGCGTGATCTGCGCCTGGATGCATTTCCACGCGCCGTCCTGGTGAACATAGGCGTCGGTGTACATCGTCATGCCGGTGCTCTCGACGCCGTTCTTGACCCGGATGCTCTTGTTGGTCGAGCGCAGCAGCGCCGTCGCGCCGAACACATGGATCAGCTCGTCGCGGTAGTCGAAGTAGGGGATGCGCTCGGCATCGAAGCCGGTCGCCCAGGCCTTCAGATAGTCCATCCGGCCGACGCGCCCGCCCGCCGGCGTGATGCAGATGAAATCCTTGTGCAGGATGGCATCGTGCGAGGGCACGTCGTTGGTGATGAAGTTATGGATGAACCTGGCGTTGGGCGCGCGCAGCTCTGCAGTCATGGCTAGCCTCCGTCGATCGACTAACCGTATATATGGTTAATAAGGTGGGAGTCGAGTCAGATCTTGGCGGCTCGGCCCTGCCAATAGCGGTCGCGCAGCAGGCGCTTGTAAAGCTTGCCGGTCGGATGGCGCGGCAGTTCGGCCTCGAAATCGACGCTGCGCGGGCACTTGATGGCCGAGAGGTGCTGCCTGCAGTAGGCGATCAGCTCCTCGGCCAGGGCCGGGCCGGCGTCGGCCATATCGCGGGGCTGTACCACCGCCTTCACTTCCTCGCCGAAATCGTCGTTGGGCACGCCGAACACGGCGCAATCCATGACCTTGGGATGATTGATCAGCAGGTTCTCGCATTCCTGCGGGTAGATGTTGACGCCGCCGGCGATGATCATGAACGCCTTGCGGTCCGTCAGGTGCAGGAAGCCGTCGGCATCGACGTAGCCCACGTCGCCCAAGGTGGTCCAACCCTTGGGGTGGCGCGATTCGGCGGTCTTCTTCGGATCGTTGTGGTACTCGAACGGCCGCCCCTCGGCGAAGTAGACGGTGCCGGAGTCGCCCGACGGCAGCTCGTTGGCCTCGTCGTCGCAGATCTTGAGCTTGCCGACGATGGCGCGGCCGACGGTTCCCTTGTGCGCCATCCATTCCTGGGCATTGCACATGGTGAGGCCGTTGCCCTCGGTGCCGCCGTAGTATTCCCAGATGATCGGGCCCCACCACTTGATCATCGCTTCCTTGGTCGGGATGGGGCAGGGCGCGGCGGCGTGGATCGCGCACCTGAGCGAGGACATGTCGTATTTCGTGCGGACCTCGTCGGACAGCTTCAGGAAGCGCACGAACATGGTCGGCACGACCTGGGTATGGGTGGCCTTGTACTTCGGAATGAGTTTCAGGAATTCCTCGGCGTCGAAGTGCTCCATGATCACCGACGTGCCGCCCAGCCGCATGACGCTCATGTTGAAGCGCAGCGGCGCTGCGTGATAGAGCGGCGCCGGCGAGAGATAGATCGTGTCCTGGTCGATGCCGTAGAGCTTGCGGCTGATGGCGAGCAGCGGGTTGTCGTAGTCGATCGGCTGCGGCTCGACGACCGGCATGACGCCCTTGGGACGGCCGGTCGTGCCCGACGAATAAAGCATGTCGTGGCCCGCGGTCTGGTCGGCGATCGGCGTCGCCGGGAACCTGGCGACCGTGTCCTCCCACGACTGATAACCGGTGACGATACCGTCGATCATGAAGCGGCTGGCGACGCCCTTCATCAGCGGCGCCAGCTCGGCGGCCCTCTCGGCGAGATACTTCGAGGTGACGAAGAGCCGGGCGCCGCAGTCGGTGACGATGTAGTCGACCTCGGCCGCCGTCAGCCGCGAGCTGATGGCGGTATAGACGAGACCCGAACGCTGGGCGCCCCAGCAGATCTCGAAGAAGCGGGCATTGTTCTCGAGGAAGAGGGCGATGTGGTCGCCGGCCTTGAGTCCCATAGAGCGGAACAGTTGCGCGATGCGGTTGGATTGTTCGTCGAGCTGCCGATAGGTCACCGTCTCGCCGCTGCCGGCCATGACATAGGCCGGCTTGCCCGGGTTCTTCTGGGCGTGGATGTACGGATGCACTCTGAACTTCCTCCAGGCGGCGTTTCTTGGGTGGCGGCGCCATGAAACCGGACGAAAGAGGAGCCGGCAAGCGTTGACCCGGTTCCGCCCATCGGCTTTATTCGCGCCGCACGACAGCGTGCCCCCGTGGCGGAATTGGTAGACGCGCCTGACTCAAAATCAGGTTTCCTCACGGAAGTGTTGGTTCGAGTCCGACCGGGGGCACCATCGTGTAAAATGCAATACCGTCAGCATTTTATGGCAGTCGAAATCGGTTTCTGTATGTTCCAGGCCGCTCGTCTCGACTAACGTGTTTTGAACGCCGTCATTTTCGCTTCCGGCGTGCCACCCTCGTGTGCCAGCGCTTGGCGAGGGCTGCGCCGGCCTGATCGGCCGTCAATTTTGTGTACCGGTCCAAGATCTCCTTGATGCTTGAGATTGTATGGCCTGTGATGGCGCCTAGGCCGCAAGCCTATTTGACGGATTGGAGAGCGCATGCGGCAGGACATTCGCGCTCGATCAGACTCCAAACATGGCATCGTCGTGATCGGGGCGTCGGCCGGTGAGCTCGAAGTGCTTCAGGTCATTCTGTCGCAACTTCCGCACGACCTGCCGGCTTGCCTCTTCGTTGTCGCTGCGTCGGTCATGCCTTCGGTCATGCCTTGTCCGCTCACGAACGCAATGGACGAGCGGGGGACGTCGACTATGGCCAGGATGCCGAGCTCATGAAGCAGCTGGCCACCAATGCCGCCAAGTATGGCGCGCTGGCGTTCAGCGCGAAGTGTCAATGGACCCTCCTGAAATCCGCGGAACGATAGGAACATCATGACGACGCTGCGCGGCTACAGGGTCCTCGTCGTTGAGGACAATTTCCATCTGGCCGAGACCCTTAGCGATTTGCTGGACGAATGCGGCTGTGTGACGGTGGGGCCGGCCGCCCGCGTCTCCGACGCGCTTTCCCTTTGCGGGAACGATCTCGACGGGGCGCTGCTCGACATCAGCCTTGGCAGGGAGACATCCTTTGCGATCGCCGATCGTCTGACCGAGCAGGGCGTCCCTTTCTTGTTCCTTTCGGGCTACGAGAATTCCATCATTCCCGCCCGCTTCGGCAATATCCCGAATCTGGGCACGCCCTACGACAGGGATAAGCTTCTGGAGGTAGCGGAACGGCGTTTCGCGCGCCCCGGCCGTGCTGCGGGCCGCTAGCCTGTCACGCCGGCTTCTAGGCCAGCGCCAGCTCGCGATATCCGTCGGCGGCCACGGCGTCGCAACGCGCGCGATAGGCAGGTGCGCTGCCGCTGTAGCGCGCGACCGTGCGGACCTGCTTGCCATCGACGTTGCGGTTGATGCCGGTCATCCACGAATCGACTTCGTTGGACAACAGGCCTTCGCCCAGCGCGATCACGTGGTCGGTCCACGACTTCACGCCCTCGGGCTGGGCCTCGACGCGTGACAGCCCATGCTTGCGCATGTGGCCGATCAGTCCCGTCACCCACTCGACATTGTATTCGATGCTGCGCGGAATGTTGCCCAGCGCCGTGTGCGGCCCCATCAGCATCATCATGTTGGGAAAACCTTCGACCTGAACGCCGAGATAGGTCTTGGGTCCGCCGGTCCATTTTTCCTTGAGCCTCTGGCCGCCCGCACCCCTGATGTCGATGCGGTCGAAGCTGCCGGTGATGGCGTCGAAGCCCGTGGCGTAGATGATGATGTCGAAGGCGTAGTCACTGTCGCTGGTTTTGATACCGCTCGGCGTGATTTGCTCGATCGGCGTCTCGTGGATGTCGACCAGCGTAACGTTGGGCTGGTTGTAGACCTCGTAGTATTTCGTCTCGAGCGGCACGCGACGGGTGCCGAAGCCGTGATTCTTCGGGATCTGTCTCTTATACACATCTCCGAGCCCACGAGACTAAGGCGAATCTCGTATGCCGTCTTCTGCTTGAA
>ENA-ORBV01012071-ORBV01012071.1-microbial-mat-metagenome-genome-assembly--contig:-NODE-12071-length-13410-cov-24.278857_pt1 | contig 13410 bp, 9 predicted proteins | sample MGYA00237777_ERZ505514 | MGnify/ENA primary metagenome ERZ505514 (study PRJEB26160, sample SAMN06269048) | microbial mat metagenome | isolation source: Oligotrophic lake microbial mat | place...
TTATTGTTGTAATCTATAAGTCAAATGTGTCAATCAACCACCATGCGACACGATTTTCTCTTCTATATTCTGGTAAAGAAGGGTTATCGGGAAGAATTGAACTTATTGCTCTATCAGCCCTTTCCATGCCACTTGCTCCCCTACTTGATAGACTTTCACCTGTTGCCATTTCAACGCCAGTATCAAGTAATTGTCCTGCACCATATCCAACCGAAAATGCTACACCCGCCGGACCTGCATAATCTGCAGCACCAGCTGCAGTGTCTGCTCCGGCTTGTAAACGATCTAAATTATTTGTTGCTGTAGACAACCTATAAGTTGATTCTGCAATTGCAAGTGGTCCCGCCACCCTGCTTACAGCACCAAGAACCCTAGCGCCTCCGCGAGCAGTTGCTCTTACTACTCTGGAGAGAGTAGGTGTAGCTTCTTCAACAGCAACAGCAGCAATTCCTAATCTGGCAGTTTCTCTAGTTGTTCTTGTCGTTCTTGCTACGGGAGCTGCTGCTTCAACAGTTGCAGCCGGTGTAGTAACATGTGGTGCACTCGGTGGTGTATGTGGAATAGATAATTCTGGAACATCAAGGGTAACGCCCTCAGATATCAGCCTGCTTGCAACCTCCTGACCCGGATTAGAAACGCGAGCCGAAACGCCAGCCGCACGAGCAGCCGCACGAGCATCACCCACTTGATGAGCGAAATAATGGCCTGAACCTACCGTTCCTGCATTTCCTCTTGCAAACATAAGATTAGTAGTAGTGAGGGCTTCTTGTGGAGCTTCTGCTAACTTACTAAAAGTGTGGTGAACTTGAATTTCTGAGAGTGATATGCCCCTCTCTGCCAGTAATCGACCAAACTCAGTTCTTACAGAACTATAGCTTCTTCGTGCATAATTTATTGCTGTTCCTGCTGCTCTATTAGATCCTAAATTACCTCCATGATCTGCAACTCTTCTTGAAACTTGTGCTTGAAAGGCGCCAATTGTATCTGCAGAAGTACTTGTATTAAACCTTCCGCCCAATGTATTTACGACAGCCTGTTCCCATGCTGCACCAACTGCAGGGTTATTCGTTATCATACCAGGGACAGGTTGACTTTGATGGCCAGATTTATCTGTTTGATTTATTGGGTTACTATGACAATACGCATAGGTATTAATACCGCCTTTAATCCCAATCGGATCCGCACTCAACCACCTGCCCAACCACGGCAAATAATACCTTGCACTATGGTAAGCCATACCTGTTTCTTCATCCCGCTCCATGCCAGTGTATTTGTATCTTTTGGCAGTGGTATGTATGGCTGCATTTTTAGCCTGGTAAGCGGTAGTGCCATACGGGTGGTATTCTTCGTAAGAAATAATATTGCCAATGCCATCACATTCCAAACCTACTGAGCTTAAGTGGTTGCTGTATTGGTAGCGTTGTACAATTCCTGCAGTGAGTTGATTGTTATTGGTTTGCAAAATATGTTCTGCTATTAAAATCCGCTGGTCATCAACAAATAAATGATGGGTTTCTATTTCTTCCTGTAAAACGGTTCTGTTCCATCTGCGGTATAGTTCCATACCACCCAGATAAATCCGTTCTTCTATCATGCCATTCAATCTTTCTATGCGTTTGCGACAGCGTTGTTTGCCAGTACCATAATTGTAAAATACGCGGCCCCCGCCAGCGAGGTTGGCGGTATAAATCATATCCCGGTAATCCCATTGCATTTTATATTCATCCGCCACATTACCAAGGTTAAGCATGCTACCATGGGTATCATAATTATAATGGATGGCTGTACTTTCATCGCTGCCTGTTTGTGTACTCAACAATCGGTTGCTATCGGCTGCATACCTATAATTTCTGGTCCATCGCTGGGTAAAACTGCCAATGCCAGCACGATGCCTCATTTGCAAGATGTTACCTACAGCATCATAACGGTATTCCTGTAGGTAGTTGCGGCTTGCAAGCGGGTCGTTGATGGGGAAGGAGACTGCAGACATATCAGATGGATTCCCATGCCCGGGTGCCTCATCTAAACTTGCATTTTCCCTGCCTTCGGCTTGTATCAATCGGTAAAGGGCATCATACGTATAGCGGTTGCGTGGCTCTACCCGTTGATTGTTAAAAAATACAGGTTCGTAAGCATCATCCAGTATCTCCGTAATATTGCCTGACGGGTCGTAGGTATAATAGAGATTCTGCAGCACATTGGGGTTGCTTAAATCACTGGGCGTATTGGGCAAGGCTTCTCCCGGACTGCTGCGGGTAGTTCGGAGTTGTGCCATGCGAAAAGTGACAGGGTCATAATGGTATCGGGTGGTAGTTCCATTACCATAACGCATACGGGTACTCTGGCCTTTGGCATTGTATTCAATGTTTAATACTGCTTCAGTGCGCTGTCCATTCACCGTATGTATTTCACTTTTTAATACGCCTCGTTGGTTGTAGGTTGGCGTATAGGTAGCTGGTAGTCTTCCTGCAAGCTGCCAGTTTTCCATATACACCATCCGGTTGAGTGCATCGTATTGAGTTCTTTGTGTAAATATTTCGGCAGAGGGTATTTCAGAATTCCAATCAATAATGGATTGGTTATAAGATGCGGTCAATTGCCTAGTAGCTTCTAGCAAATTTCCTTTAAAATCAATTTGTACGCTTGTGGTCAATCCGCCTGAGTCGTAATGTTGAAACATTTGTCCATTTAGGTTTTTTACTTTTGCATCAAGCAAAGTTTCTCCATAAACAATCTGTTCAATCACTTTCCAATCACCATCGTTCACTTTTAATTGCATTTGCAAGGGCCTGCGAAGTGCATCATATGTGGTACGCATTATTCTATATTCGTTCAGAGCACCTGTTTCGGTTTGTAGTTCGTTTTCATCCCAGGCATAAAAGGGTTGGCCATTGCTATCCATAATCATCCATCGGTCGCCAGCATCCATACTGTGTTGAAATAAAAGATTGCCAGCTATGTCATAACAAGGAGCATAACCGCTTGTTGCACCAGAAATATTGATGTATTCCATCACACGATTGCCACGGGCATCTTGTATCCAAAGTGGTTTGCCCTCAGTATCTAATTTTGTATAGGTAATAAATTTCTCTTCCACTATTGATCCATCTTGCTCATATTTGTTATGTACAATGGCAATCACATCCCTGCCCAGTCCATCAAAATGTACAACGGCTGGTGTGTTGGCATGAAAGGCAGATAGCCTAGCTGCTCTCTGTTGGGCCGTATTTCCAACTATGTTGTTTGCATACCAAACATTACCCGTTTCTAAAATAGTATCGTTGGCATCATAAGCCAAACTATACCAGGGTGTAAATACCGCTTTTATGAAAGTACCATCCGGCATTTCAGTGCGTATTGTCCGACCTGCTGCATCATAATACAATATAGGAGTGACGCCTTCTTCCCTCGGTTCTTCGTATTGGTGGCCTACAGAACTAAAGTAGGGCTCGTATTGCTTTACAGGTTTTCCTTTATTATTGAGTATGGTTTTGCCATTGGCCAGCCAACGTAATGGAAGTCCATCCCGTTCAGGCTCTGCTTGTTTCTTTGTAACAATGATGTTCCCTGAACCATCGGAGTATTCAAAGGCTGCCTGCAAAGGGCTGGGAGTACCCAACTCCTGTGCCACATGTTTTTCTCTTACAATTCCTGCAGCACAAGCAGGATGATGTCCGTAGGTAATTCTACCATCCGGTTCAATTTTTTCACCAAAATAATAGAGGCTCCGGGCAGTGGCATTGCCCAACAGGTTTCTGGAAATAATTTCATTGTACGTTTCAGTAAAATAAGAAACAATCATCTCAAGACTGGGATGAATCAATGCATCATCAAAATCTAACAGATTATCAGCTTCTTCTCTTTTTCCCATTACGGCAACAGCCGTTGGCATTCCCAATATATCAAATACTACTTCAGAAATATTATCATTTAGATCAACCATCCTCTGTGGTGCCAATACACGATAATTAAAGTTTTCAATGCGTGTGGTATTGCCAAGGGCATCGGTAGACGATTCGATAAACAAATCCCTGGGATCATATTCCAATTGGGTATTGTTACCGAAAGGATCGGTGTATCTTTCTGGTAAATAGAAGTGTAAAGCTGCATCCACATTAAAACCTGCAATGCCCGATCTTACCCAATATTGACCAATAGTATCCATGTCTGAAAAATGATCTTGCAGAACCGTTCCGCTTAAGTAGCCGCTTGCATTGGCATTATTCAAATCATCCGTCACTTCACTTGTTAATTGACCTGGTTTTAATATTGCGGATAGCAAACCGTTAGTAAGTGCCAGCTTGTATGTTTCATAAGGCAAACCTAATTTGCTTTGTTCTCCCCAAGGCAATGGACTTACAAGGTCGTCAGCGAAATACAATATTCTGGAATGCTCTACGCATCTTGTTTGCGGGCTGATTCTGTTTGGAAGTTGATGGTATGGAATTTCTTCAACCAATTCAGCTATCTGATGGCTTCTTATTTCATTAATAGAAAAATACAATCCTTCGGCTGGTACTATGCCCGTTAATTCAAATGTTTTTGATTCGATTGGTATTCTTAACCGATAAGTATTTTCTGTTACAATATCATTGCTGAATTTATTTTCTGAAAATACCATTAAGCTTTCACGTTGTACCTCATGAATCAGCGAAAGAATTGCTGACATAATGCCAGCTTCTGAATGCTGCCCAATACGAGGATAATTGACAGCCATTGATTCAAGTGTGTTACCATATTCATCCTGCTTTATATTGAATGAGTGAGCAATACGAGGATCCGGTATAAGTGCATCGCTTGTTAAATCAAGTTCATATTGATAGGTAATCGCTTCACTCTCTGCAGCAAAAAAAACGGCAAATTCATTATTTGCCTTAGGCTGAACGAAATTGATTTTACAATTATGAAAAGCTGTTGAAAATAGTTTGATTCGTTTTTCTTCACCTCTCGAAAATGCTTCAACCTCAAGTTCATATACTTCTTGTCGCAAGGTCATTCCTTTGCATGAGCGCAGCGCCTGAGGCCATTCTTGACTTGTCAAATTTAAAGAGGACAAATCAGGTTCAGGTAAGGCCTTTTCATGAAAGGCTGCTGAAGCCGGGGCAAAGTATTCGTGTTGAAACTGGTTGAGTATTTTTTGACTTCCGAAAAAAGCTCCTGTATGATACCAGGTTATGGTTTTGACTGGGGGTTGATAAAGTGTTAGGTCGTCTGTTATATATGGACTGTTTGCATTTGCTGATGCGAATGTTCCAAAGTTTTCAGCGTCCGTTTGTTCCACCCTGCCAAAGCCCCTGAACTCCCTTTCTGCATGATCGTAATAGCCATGATGATAGCTGTATTGAGAGGTAAAACAGGAGTTTCGCCATTTATCTTTTATTATTGTTTTTGTTAATAAATGTACGGGGAAATGTAGCTTTGTTACCCAAGGTTTTCCAGCCAATTTATCTTCTGTATAGAATTTAGTAGAAGGAGTATATTCCATTGAAGTCTCCTTACCCATATTATTTTTAAAAGAAACCATGATGTGTGGTTTCTTGCTGTTCATCAGGTCAATATACTTTAAAGGAGCATTTGCATCTTTAGCCAAGGGGCTAGACCAAACAATACAGGCGACCCCGTTACCTAATAAATCAGTGACCGTTATTTTAGCTTGCGAATGAATTTCTGGGAAAGGGTCTATCTCAAAAGGCGTGGCACCAAACCGATTACCACTTAAGTTTTTCCAACAGGTAAATTTATTTTTACCGAGGTAAACAATATCAGTAGTGCCAGAACCATCAATATCTGCCAATCTAAGGTATGATGGATTGAATGCATCTGGATAATCAAAAACGGGGGCATTGTCCATGGCCACTTTCGCCCCGAATTTTCCATAACCCAAATTTGCCCAATAACAAACTTCTCCATTTCTGATTCTTACGATATCAGACATTCCACTGCCCGACATATCAGCCAAGAAAATAGTTTGTTTTTGGTCGGCAAATACAATTGCTGCACCCATTTCTTCATCAAATGGTTTAGTCGTCTTTCTTGCTTGCGAAAAACCCGCTCTACCTTTTGATGGATACCACGTAAAAACATTATCTTCAGAGATGACCACTTCTGGTTGGCCATCCCCATTCAAATCGAGCATTCGGGTGTTTTGATCCCCAAAATCAATATTGGGCATGGCTTTAAATGAACGGAAATTTTGCCATTCATTCTCATCATCCAACTCAAAAAAGCCTGAAGGTTCGTTACTGAAACTGACTAATTGTTTGCCACCATCTGCGTCCAAGTCAGCTAATTGCATGACTGACCCTAAACCGGCAAAAGAGGGTTTGGGCGTTACTAATTTGGCTTGCTCAAAATTACCGTTGCCGAGGTTTTGTTTGTAGTACCAGCCGTTGGCTTGTTCGGTAAGTATGCCTGATAAACCTTCGTTGAATAAGTCAGTGAATTGATATTGTTGTTCATCTAATCCTGAAGGTGCATGAACCAAACTTTCTGAACTTATTGTTTTTACTTCCCTGTTCCAATCATGGGATTGGTAGGTAAACTCCATAGGTGGGAGTTTTTTATAAGAGTAAGCTCCATCAGGTTTTTTAATATAGCCAAAGGAAGTAATCGTTTTTAAAAAAGTAAAATCTTGTTCTGTAGAAGTGTCGTATTCGAAATTTACAGAACGAACAAGTCCATCATATTCATTAGCACCTTTAAATTGGTGGAATAGCAATACCCGCTTGCACAATCGGGTAGTTCTTATTTCAAAACCGGCTTTGTAATCTGAAAAGGCATCAGGTCTGAAATCCCATGGATTCATTTGGTCTATGGGTTCAGTTTGGTAATCGGTAGTTCCGTAGTCAAAAACAGTTTTGAAAAAGTAGTCTGCTTCATTTGGGAAAGCGTCACCAAATTGATTGTAGGGAGTTTTATTGCCGTAGAGGACTTTATCAATATAAAGATTAGCATAGGTGATTTTGCCTCCTTTTAGCCTATTTCTGTTGTGAACGAGGGAATCGTCAAATCCAACCTCATCTTCCTTCTTATAAATGTATTGGGAGCAGTTTCCTTTGTCGTCAAATACAAATTCAGGCAACCATTCGTAGATTTTCTTGGCATCATCTGGATTCGCTAAAATCGAATTATCTGTCCAGCCAAAAAGTGTAGTGGTGTTTTCTTTAGTTATTACACGCCACTTAATTCTTCCGTCTGATTTTTTCGTCCATCGTTCAATACGGGCAAAAAGTCCTTCAATACGGGGTATGTAATTATTAATAGTAAATAATCCATCAGTTGAGCTTTTTTCATTTATAGTGTATTCATCATTTTCATCCAATGTGAAACTTCCATCTGGATTCTTTTTGAATTCTGGTACCAAATCTTCCGCTTCCGAAAACAAGAAAGTATCAGAATCGATAGAATCAAAATATTGAGGTAATCCTTTGTCTGTTTTCCGCTTTATAGAGCCCAAACTCAAATTCCATCCCAAGCCAAAAATTCCATTTCCAGCACCAGAACTATATGATATTCCCAATGATGGAGATGCCCCTCTCGCAGGCGAAAAAGGTAGTGCTACAGAAAACGAAGAAGTCCCATTGACCGCATTCACAGAAAATTTTTCATCAATGCCTTTGATAGCTCCTCCCCCTTTGGGCAAAGAAATAGAAGGCACCTCAATCGCATTGGATTTCGTTTTTCCTTTTTCTGTACTTAGGAACTGGTTTGATGATTTTTTTTCTGAATGGTCGTGCATTCTTGAAAAATTTAATTAAGTAATCGTATGACAATAAAACCTGTAAATAGTAAGAGGATTTACTACTAATTTTTGACAGTGCGTGGATTCAAAAATAATTTAAAATTTTCCAAACACGAAATTAAATAAACTCATCAGGAAAAAATTAATAAAATAATTATTTATCAAACCTAATTCGATTGTAACATTTCACCAAATAAAAAGAACGTTATTTATAGAATTAACCTAAAATTCACTATTTATAGTGAATCCCTACTTAACATAACAATTTCTTAACATTAAAAATCTATATCCCCCAAAACCCCTTAAATTTGCTTTTAAATACCACCAATGCTTCATCCCTCAAAACTCCCCCACAACACCACCATCTTCAGCAAAATGACTGCCCTTGCCAATCAGCAAGGAGCGATTAACCTTGCGCAGGGTTTTCCTAACTTTTTGTCGTCGGAGAAGTTGATGGAGTTGGTGAATGGGTATATGCACAAAGGAATGAACCAATATGCACCAATGGCGGGTGTTATGGCACTGAGGGAAAGAATTTCTGAGAAATATGAAGGAATTTATGGGGTGAAATATGATGTTGAAACGGAAATAACTGTTACTGCCGGTGGAACGCAAGCTATTTACACTGCCATAGCGGCTTTGGTACATGCCGGTGATGAGGTGATTTTGTTTGAACCTGCTTATGATTGTTATGCTCCTGCGGTGGTTTTGCACGGGGGAATTGTGGTGCCTGTTACTTTAAAATCGCCGGATTTTAAAATTGACTGGGAAACAGTAAAACAAAAAATTACTTCACGCACTAGATTGATCATGATAAATACACCGCATAATCCGAGCGGGACAGTTTTAAATGCAGATGATCTACATTATTTAGAAAAGCTGACTGAAGGAACAGATATTATAATTATAAGTGATGAAGTGTACGAACATATTATTTTTGATGGACAACAACATGAAAGCATTTTGCGATATCCGAATTTAGTGGAAAGAAGTCTGGTGATTTATTCTTTTGGAAAAACTTATCACAACACCGGTTGGAAATTGGGTTATGTTTTAGCGCCTGAAAAATTAATGCAGGAATTCAGATCCATACATCAATATTTAGTTTTTTCGGTAAATACTCCAATGCAATATGCACTGGCAGATTTTATGGAAGATAAATCGGAATATGAAAGTATATATTCTTTTTATCAGCAAAAACGCGATCTGTTTTTACAGGCATTAAATAAATCCCGCTTTACATTTACACCTGCAAGTGGAACGTATTTTCAGTTGTTGGATTACAGTAAGATTAATGATAAAAAAGATATGGAATTTGCAGATGAACTCACAATTAAATTTAAAGTGGCGAGTATTCCACTTTCCCCTTTTTATAGCACACCAACTGATCATAAAGTATTGCGATTTTGTTTTGCAAAAACAGATGAAACAATTATAAAGGCAGCGGAAATATTATGTGGAATATAATGAGAAGATTTGATATTTTTTTTTTCACGCAAAGACGCAAAGGCGCAAAGAGGTAGTATGGATATAAATAAATTTAAATCTATTTTTGGCTGTTCCTCTGCGTCTTTGCGACTTTGCGTGATACTTTTTATTTTTTTCATGCAAAGATGCAAAGAGGTGGTATGCATTAAACAAATGAATTATAAATTATGAATGACCTAACCGTTACAATAATACAAGCAGATCTCCTCTGGGAAAATAGCAAAAAAAATCTGCAACATTTTGATGAATTACTGGAACCTGTTATGGGAACTGATCTTATTGTGTTGCCGGAAATGTTTACCACTGGATTTTCGATGAATACGAAAGTACTCGCCGAAACCATGACAGGAAATAGCATGTCATGGTTATATCAAACTGCATCAAAAAAAAATGCGATTGTTTGCGGATCTTTAATTATTGCAGATAAGGGAAATTATTATAACAGATTAATCTGGATGCATCCGGACGGTGATTATACGTATTATGATAAAAGGCATTTATTTACTTTAGGTGATGAACAAAAATATTTTACTGCGGGTAATTCAAAAATATTTCCGGAATGTAATGATTGGAAAATATTACCGCTTATTTGTTACGATCTTCGTTTCCCTATTTGGGCGAGACAAAGCTCTCCCTATACCGAAATGGGAAATCACCCTTACGATCTTCTAATATATGTAGCCAACTGGCCCGAAAAAAGAATTTATGCCTGGGAACATTTATTAATTGCACGTGCAATTGAAAATCAAAGTTATGTAGTTGGCGTTAATCGCGTTGGAACAGATGGAAATGGATTTTATCATCCGGGTCATTCCTGTATTATTGATCCAATGGGGGAAAAATTAATTTCAGTTTCGGGAGTGGAATGTGTGGAGACTTTAAAATTATCTTCAGAACACATCAAAAAAGTAAGAAATGGATTACCATTTTTGGAAGGGAGAGATGAGTTTGAGATAAAAGTGTTTTGAATGCTGGGTTCGGGGTTCTGAGTTCAGGATTCTAAGTTCTGGGTTGAAAATCTGCCAACTGCCACTGCCAACTGCCAACTGCCTACTGCCACTGCCACTGCCAACTGTCACTGCCAACTGCCCACTACCTCTGCTACAAAATATTTTCCCAAGAATTTGCAAATGTCAAAATCATTATTATATCTTTGTGATATCATTTCAATATCAACCTAAACTTAACACTATGATAGTAAACAAAGCCACCAAAACAGCATCCGGATACCTGATGTTATTTGTATTTTTTCTGATGATAGCCGGTAATCTTTACCTCATGCTCTATTATCATCCTGCATTTTCTTTATTGTTTATTGTGATCTTTTTTATCATGATCGGGTTCTTTATCGTAAACCCGAATGATTCGAAAGTGCTTACACTTTTTGGAAAATATTCGGGAACTGTAGTAGATAACGGATTTTTTTGGGGAAATCCTTTTTATGGAAAAGCCAAGATTTCGTTAAAGGCCAGAACACTGGAAGGTGATAAAATAAAAGTGAACGACAGATTGGGCAATCCAATTATTATTGGGACCGTAATTATCTGGCGCGTAGTGGATTCTGCAAAGGCGCGGTTTGAAGTGGAAAATTATGAGATGTATGTAAAATTACAAAGTGATACAGCTGTTCGTCACCTTGCAGGAAGTTATTCTTATGATCATTTTTCCGATGAAGAAGGTCAGGAAATTACATTGCGCAGCGGTGGTGATTTTATCAATGGCGAATTAATGAAAGAATTAAAAGACAGACTTGCATTAGCAGGAGTTGAAGTAATAGAAGCCAGAATTACACATTTAGCGTATGCAGAAGAAATTGCACATGCAATGTTACAGCGTCAGCAAGCTACTGCAGTTGTTGCTGCAAGAACAAAAATAGTGGAAGGTGCCGTTGGAATGGTGCATTTAGCTTTAGAAAAATTAAAGAGAGAAGGTATTGTTGAACTTGATGAAGACAGAAAGGCTGCTATGGTGAGCAATTTATTGGTTGTATTATGCAGCGATAAAGCAGCGAGCCCGGTGGTGAATACAGGAACATTATATCATTAAAAAAATAAACCTGTTCTCCGGCAAATCGAAACAATTTGTCGGAGAACAATTATTCGATTTTAATTGCAGGTATGGACTATTTGGAGGAACAACAATTAAACAGCAAATTATTATTCATCATTTTTTTTATTTGCGGAATTTCCGTGATAACAGGAATGATATTCAGCATGCGGGAAATGAATGGAGCCGGTAGCGATTATTTGAGTATGGCATGGGTTGTTATAACCATCTTAGTATTTCTGGCATTGGTATTTTATTTTATGTTTCGGCTTAAACTCATTACTGAAATAAATAAAGTTGGATTTCATTATAGTTATTCTCCAATCATTAGAAAAACTAAAATATTAGATTTCAACGAGATGGTTACCTGGAAATTAAAAACAAAACAAGGATTTAAAGAGCATTACAAAATTGGCTTCAAGAAAAATACATTCGCAAAACAAACCTCTTTTATGATGGGAGGAAATGAATATATTGAGATTAAAACAAAAAGCGATCATACCTATATATTCAGCACTAATAATTATTATGGTCTTACCTCCGCAATGAAAAAATATTGTTCGCAAAAAGAGATCTGATGTCAAAAGAAACTAAAAAAGCACTTATACTCCGTATCAATCCTGATACCATTAAGGCCATTGAAAAATGGGCTGAGGATGATTTCAGGAGTGTGAATGGGCAAATAGAGTTTTTGTTGAATGAGTCACTTAAAAGAGCATCGAGGTTGCCAAAAGGTTTTTCCGATCTGCCTTTAGAAAGTAATGAAACTGAAAAACAATTTGATGATTAACTCATAAATTTGACATTTAATAATATTGCAATGCAAATGAATTAAATTTTTCGTGTCCAGCTAATTTTATGTGTAGTTTTGTTTTTACAAATAATTATATACCCCTCATCAACACTATTCGAATATTTTTTGATCGTGATTAGATATTCATCCTGAAATATCTCATATTCTTCCGGGTTACCATGCGATTTTAAATGACGGCCTAAAGCAAGATCCATATTTGTTTTTCCGGAAAATTTTTGGAGGGAGTGAGGTAATTGTTTGCTCTGTAAAACTGATTCCTCAAAGGAATAAAAATCACCCCAACCACTTCTGCCTGAGGCGGGTTCCATAGTATGTGAAAATAATTCCTTGAAATGAGATTTTCCACCTTCAAATACAATAAAATGATGTTGTACATCTCTTGTTGAGCGTGTGGAAGATTCGCCGCCGGAATTCAAATGATACGAAAAAATATGAATGCCTTTTTCATTTTTATCCATGTATACTTCAAATAAACCATCTGCCCTGGCATACAGAAACATAATAAAAGGTTTAACAAAAACAAATATCACCAAAACCAACATTCCAAATGTTACAAGACCAATTAGTATTTCTCCGATATTTGGAATTACCAACGGCAAATAAATTGTTGCGAGTGCAATAGCACCAATTGCAACAATAAATAATAAAAAGTATTTAAGATTTGGTGGAAAGCGCATTGTTTAATTATTAGCCGACTCGAAATTAAATGTTTCGTTTTAATATTTTAAATTAGTAGGGCAACAAAGTCACATTAGAACCCAAATTTATTTCCTCACCACTCATCAGATTGGTCCAGGTAGATCCATTTAATTCTGCAGGAATGGGAAAGTCTTTATTGATATATTTAACATTCACAATTATAAGAGTTTCTTCATTCTCAAAAGATTTTTTAAACGCGAGAATAAAACTGTTGTTATACTGCATTATTTCCCCAATTCTTAACGATGGATGATCTTTATACAGTGTTATTAATTTTTCGTAGGTATTAAGCATATTGCCATTCAATGTCCAATTAATTGGTGTTGCACTGAACAGCGGTAAATTAATGGTACATCCTACCTCCTGACCATTATATAATAATGGAATACCATTCATATACAAAGTAATTACAGAAGTAGCAAGAGCACCATCTATGCCATTAAATAATGTTACGGGTGGTTCGTCCCATGCAGTTTCGTCGTGATTTGTGGTAAACCGAAACTTGAATTTTCCTTCCGGAATTCCGCTTATTTCGGGTCAAATTTATTTTCTGGGGAGCATCTGTCATTTCAATATCATTTATCCTAAAAGTGGACATTCCTCTTTTTATAATTAAAATTCT
>ENA-ORBV01012072-ORBV01012072.1-microbial-mat-metagenome-genome-assembly--contig:-NODE-12072-length-13410-cov-8.872797_pt1 | contig 13410 bp, 10 predicted proteins | sample MGYA00237777_ERZ505514 | MGnify/ENA primary metagenome ERZ505514 (study PRJEB26160, sample SAMN06269048) | microbial mat metagenome | isolation source: Oligotrophic lake microbial mat | place...
ACTCGCTACGAGCCACTTGGTGTACTCCTCGCAGTAGTGCCGTGGAACTACCCGTTGAGGCAAGTCATCCGGTTCGCCGCTCCCGCCCTCATGGCGGCAACGCTGGGCTGCTCAAGCACGCGTCGAACGTGCCGCAGTCGGCTCTGTACCTCGACGACCTGTTCCGCCGCGGCGGGTTTCCCGCGGGAGCGTTCGAGACCCTGCTCATCGGCTCGGGCACGGTGGATGCCGTCCTTCGGGATCCGCGCGTCCAGGGTGTCGCCCTGACCGGGAGCGAACCGGCCGGCCGATCGGTGGCCGCGACCGCAGGATCTCAGATCAAGAAACTCGTGCTGGAACTTGGTGGATCCGACCCCTTCATCGTGCACGCAGAGGTCGACGACGCCATCAGTCAGGGCGCAACGGCGCGCACGGGTGGCATCAGCCCGAGCGACGGCACTGGCTGGGTCTACCCTCAAACGATGCTGGAGGGTAGAGATGAGACGATGCGCCTCTTCTTGGAGGAGGCGTTCGGCCCGGTCGCGGTGCACTACCGCACCGCCGATGCCGCGTTCATCCTTGGCATGACGATCTCCTATCCCGAGCTGCCTTTCGGCGGCCTCAAGAACTCGCGCCACGGCCAGCAACTGGGAGCCCCGGGCATCCGGGAGTTCTGCAATTTAAAGACCGCATGGAAGGCAGGACAATGATGCAGATTGGATTTCTCGGGCTGGGCAACATGGGCAGCGCAATGGCCGGTCGGTTGGTTGTTGCCGGGCACGAAGTGAACGTGTGGAACCGGTCGCCAGAGGCTGCTGACGAGCTCGTTGCGGCCGGTGCAATCCGAGCGGCGAGCGCGGCCGAGGCGCTACGGGCACCGATCTCGTTCTCGATGCTCGCCAACGATGCTGCCGCGGAGGCGGTGCTCAGTGCGGAGAATCTCGCCGGCGAAATGGGCCGCACCCATGTCAACATGGCCTCGATCTCGGCGGCGGCCGCCGATCGGCTGGCTGCCGTGCACTATGCGGCGGGTGTCGAGTACGTCGCGTGCCCCGTACTCGGGCGCCCCGCTGTCGCAGCCGCGGGCGGCCTCAACCTCATCGCTGCCGGCGAAGACGAGACGATAACCCGGATCACTCCGCTGCTTGAGATCCTCGGCGCAAGAATCTGGCGCTTCGGCACCGAGCCCCGCCGCGCGAACGTGACAAAGATCGCGATGAACTTCATGATCCTGCACGCTCTCCAGGCGATCGGCGAGGCAGTGACGCTCGTCGAGGCGAACGATATTGACGCTGGCGACTTTGTGGAGCTCCTCTCCGGGACCCTCTTTGGCGGGGTTGTGTACTCCGGCTACGGCGGGATGATCGCCGAGAAGCGCTACAGTCCAGCCGGCTTCGCGATGCCGCTGGGCCTCAAGGACCTCATGCTCGCGGAGCAACTCGCCGCCGAGAAGGGGGTCCCGCTGCCGACTGCCCCCGTGCTCCGCGACCGTTTCGAGCGCGCGCTGGCCGACCCCGAACTCGCCGAGCTCGACTGGTCGGCCGTCGCTGAGGTCACACGTCGCCGGGATTGAGTCCCGATACAGCACTCACGGTCAGCGCAGATCCGCCTCGCGCCCTTCACGCATCACTGCGAGCACGTCAACCGCCGAAGCGATTGACCGATCGCTGGATACGTCGCTGTGTCCGAGATCGGCCAATGTCTGATAGATCATCTCGCGACGTCCTATCACGAACCACATACCTTTCGCAGGTATCGTCGTCGCGTTGACGTAGAGGTGAGGGCGGCCAGAGTCGAAGCAGAACGAATCGCCGGGATCGAGCTCGTAGGTGTCAAAGTCGATCCGCAGAGTCAGGCGACCTTCGAGAATGTACCCGTATTCGAGTCCAGCGTGGCGCATCATCTTGCCCTCGACGGAGCTTGAGCCCCCCGGGGCGTAGGTCACGACGAGCGGATCGGCGACGGAACTGTCTCCGACGGCCAGGCGCTCCCACGTGACTCCGTTCTCCATCTCGATCAGTGGGTTGTCGGCCTTGCGCTGCACAACTCCGGTGCCACTGCCGAGCGGTGCGCTATCGGTGCCATGTCCACCTTGATCGACCCGCTTGGTGCCCATCAGAGCATCGAGGGAGATGCCGAGGTGATTGACGAGACCATAGAGCGTGCTCACCGACGGCTGTGTCTTGCCTGTCTCGACCTGAGAAAGCAGACTCGCCGAGACACCAACGGCGCTCGCGACCGTGCGCAGGCTCAGCTTGCGCGACTCCCTGACCCGGCGGAGTTCTGCTCCCAAGTCGAATTGCATGGAGTCTCCCTTCCCGGGTTGGGCCGAATCGTCGACAGCGCCGCTAAACACACCGGCCGATGTCGTCATGATAGTGGAACCCACGGGATGCTCATTCTCTGCATCGTCACGTCGCTAGCAGCAAGGCCGCATTCGCGGCTTCAGCCCTGAGTTCGCCAGCCTCAATCCGGCGAGCGAGTTCCACAACCCACGCATTGAGGGGCGCCTTCTCAGGGGATAGCACGCTGACAACCAGGCCATTGATCTCGGCGACTTCACTCCGGCGCCCCTTCATCCAATCCTGAAGCACGGTCGTTCGCGTCGTCGGAAGGGTGAAATCGACAAGCACGGCATTGATCAGCTGGTCGGCGTACGCTTCCGGGTCGTCGACACGCGCATCGAGCATCCCGAAGATAGGGCGCAGTCGGTGTCCATCCGCGATGCACGCCCGAATCGCCTCGCGACCAGCTTCTGCCATGAAGGCGCGCATTCCGGGCACTTGCACGGCGTCGCCGAGCGGCAAGCCGAGAATGGCCGAAGGCACGAGTTCGGCGGCGTTAACGACAAGTTTCATCCACTTCGAGGACCGGATGTCGTCGGTAACCTCGACTGTGCCGGCGGTGGACAGCAGCTCGGCCACTGCGGCCGCGCGCGACTGCGAGGTGGGCGTCGTTCCTCCGACTGCGAACCATGACTTGGATGGCGGGCTCTGACGCTCCACGACCCCCGGAATGAACATGTTCGCACTGATCTCGATCACTGCGCCTAATGCGCGATCCTCTCCGACGATGTCGATCACGTCATCGATCGACATCCCATTCTGCACTCCGACGACCGCGGAATCGGCATGGAGCAGCGGCCGGATCAGCTCGCACGCCCACCGGGTGTCGTAGGCCTTGACGAGCACCAGAACGATGTCGAACGGCTTGCGGAGTGTTGCGACTTCGCACAAGTGGATGGCGTTGACCCGAGTCACTTGCACTTCGTCGGGAAGCTCAACGCGAAGTCCATCCCGTCGCATGGCCTCGACGTGATCGGGCCACTGCTCGATGAACGTGACGTCGTGACCCGCCCGGGTGAGGTCGGCGCCAATCCCGGCTCCATTTGCCCCCGCCCCGAGCACGGCCACGCGGGGTCGACTCACGCGCTGGGCACCTTGCGACGACGACGCCTGCTCCGCGCCACTGCATAGAGAATGGCCGCCGCGAGAATCAACACGCCCTGCAGAATGTACTGCCACATCTGGTCGAGCCGCAGGAAGACAGTGGCGTTGAGCACTTGTATCAGCAGCATTGACCCGAGCAGAGTGCCGACAAACGTGCCGCGTCCACCAAGCAGGCTCGTCCCGCCGAGCACGACGGCGGTGATGCTCGAGAGAGTGTACGCAACCCCCTGCGCGGGGTCGCCGATGCCGATCTGGGTCATAAGCATAATCGCTCCGAGGAACGTGAGCGCCGAGGTGGCCACGTAACCGAGCACCACGGTTCGGTTGATCTCGACACCAACGCGGCGCGCCGACTCCTCGTCAGAGCCAGCAGCGCGCAGTTGCCAACCCCAGCGAGTCTTGCGCAACGCGTACTCAAGCCCGACGACGACGAGAACGAGCGCGATAAAGGCCACCGGCACTGGCCCGAGCTTGGTCGTAATGATGCTCGAGATCTCGCGGTTGATGAGACCATCGGCCGTCGGGCGCAGGATAAAGCTCATGCCCTGCAGCGCGATGTACACAGTGAGGGTCGCGGCGATGGCCGTGAATCTCGCGTAGCGGATCAGGGACCCGTTCAGCAGCCCGACGATAATCGAGGCACCAAGCATCGCTGCGAAGCCGAGCACGACCGACGTCGCCGGCGACTCTTCGAGAATGAAGAACGAGCCGACTACGACGAGGAACCCGACGAGTGGGCCGACTGACAGGTCAATCCCGCCGGTAAGCAATGCAATCGTCTGCCCCATGGCGATGAACCCAAGGGCAGTCACGAGCAGCAGCATCGACGAGATGTTGAAGTCGCCGAGGTACCGGTCGTTCTGGGCAAAGATGAAGGCTCCCAGCCCGACCATGACCGCGACGAGAAGCACGGTTGGGGCGTAGTCACCTTGAAGGAAGCGGCGCAGGCGCGCTGCCCGCGCGGCCGCGCGCTCGTCGCTGTCAGCCTCTGCGGCATCGTCAGCGCTGACGGTCTGCATGGTCGAGCTGACCGCGGCGTGGATCATCCGCTCTTCCGTCAGTTCTTCGCCTCGCAACGTGTCCACGACGTGGCCGCGCGACATGACGATGACGGTGTCGCAGAGACCCTCAAGCTCTTTCGCGTCGGAGGAGGCAATGACGACGGGGATGCCGGACGCCGAGACATCCCGGAGTATCTGATAGATCTCGGCACGGGCGCCGACGTCAACGCCCTGGGTCGGCTCGTCGGCCAGCACAAGCACCGGGTCGGAGAGCAGGGCGCGCGCCACCATGACCTTCTGCTGATTGCCGCCAGAGAGTGACGAAACGCTGGCGTCGAGCGAGGTCGCCTTGACCGAGAGCGAGCCGAGCGTTTCGGCGACCATTCCCAGCTCGCGCTTGCGGCTCATAAGCACGCGGCCGCGGAAGCGCCGCAGTGCCGAAACCGCCGCGTTCTCGCGTACCGAAAGGCGCATCATGAGCCCTTCGCTGAGGCGGTCGGCAGGCAGGTACGCCGCCTTGCTCAGGAGCTCGCGCGCCGACATCCCCGTGCCGTTAATGCTCACGGTGCCGTCAAGGTGAGCGAGACCGGCGAGTGCGCGGAGCAGCTCGCTTTGCCCGTTTCCGACGATACCGGCCACACCGATGATCTCGCCGCGGCGAGCGCTCACAGAGACATCCCTGAAGCCCGGCCCCGTGATCGCATCGATGACGAAGTTGGGTCCATCGTCGCCTGTCCCGTGCTTGGGCGGGAAGGTCGAGTTGAGCTGGCGGCCCACGATGAGTGACAGCAGCTCTTTGTCCGTGACCTCATCGACGGCTGCGGTCGCTCTCAGCTTGCCGTCGCGCAGCACTGTCACGCGGTCTGCGAGTTGCCGCACCTCGGCCAGTCGGTGGGTGATGTACACAACCGAGGTGCCCTGAGCGACGAAGTCGCGCACGAGCGCGAAGAGTATGTCGACTGATTCCTGACCGAGCGGTGCGGTGGGTTCGTCGAGCACGAGCAGTGCGGGCTTGACAGCGAGCGCCTTCGCGATCTCGAGCAGGTGCTTCTGAGCCACGGAGAGGCGCTCGACACGTTCGGAGAGGTGCACGCGCAGGCCCACGACCGCGAGCAATTCGTGGGCGATGTCGTCAGCGCGACCGCCCGTGAACACGGTGGTGGGAAGGGCGACGAGCAGGTTCTCGAGCACGGTCATGTCCGGCATAACGGCGGGGTGCTGGTGCACGAAGGCAATGCCGCGGCGCGAGGCCGCGCGCGGGTCGAGGTCGTCAAGCGACTCGCCCCGGAAAGTAAGGGTTCCGCTGTCGGGCCGGATCGTGCCAGTCGCCACGTTCATGAGGGTTGACTTGCCGGCCCCGTTCTCGCCAAGCAGGGCGTGTATCTCGCCCGGCAACACCTCCAGCGAGACGTCCGTGAGGGCTGCGACGCCACCGAAGCTCTTGGAAATGCCGGTCATGGCGAGGGTGGCGACCATGGCCGACGCGTCAGTGTCTTGGTTGTTCACAGCTGGACCCTCAATCGGTGCATACGAGCGGGTGTGCTGCAGGCCCGTCCCCGGCCCGCACGAGTGTGTCGTGCGAGCCGAGGACGGGAACCGCAGGCGGATCTGGTTACTGCAGGAGCGCTGCCTGGTCGTCGGGCGACATCTCGGCCGACAGGTAGATGTCACCGGGCAGGTCACTACGGCACTGCACCTTACCCGGGTCACCGCTCACCGAATTCTCGAACACGGGGCTCTTGTAGACGGCCTCGGGGACGACGCCACCGGTTGCCTTCGCGACCGCGACCTGAACGGCGAGACGAACGTTGTCGTTGCCTGTCGCAATGGTGAAGAGGTTGAAGTCCGGGTTGGTCGGGAACTTCTCGGTCCAGAAGCAACCAAGAACGTTGCCGTCCGAGGTGACGAGCGTCGGGATCGAACGCCCGCTCTTCTCGAACTCAGGCAGCGCGCCAACCAGTGACGGTCCGAAGTCAGAGACGATGACATCGATCTGGGGGAACTTCGCGATCGCCGCGCTCAGGACCTGCTGGGTCAGGGCCGGATCCCAGTTGGTCACCTCGTATGGGCTCTCTCCGATGAACTCGTACTTCGGGTCGCTCAGCACCTTATCAAGAGCCTCGCGCTCCTCGATGCCCTGAGTGTTTCCCGCAGGTCCACTCAGCATGAGGATCTTTGCCCCATCAGGGAACTGCTCCTTGATGAAGTTGCCCCAGTTGGTGCCGTCGGTGGCGAAATCGGCCGGAACGTAGGCGTCGTAGTCGACGCCGGCTTCACCGCCAACCTGCACGCGGTACGGAACCGTGACGACACCCGCTTCGAAGGCGCTACGGAGCGCCGGCAGCATCGCCTCGCCCGCGTCGGCAAACACCACGATTGCGTCGGCACCCGAGGCCACCATGCCTTGGATGTCCGAGATTGACTTCTGGGTGTCTCCCTGGCCGTCAGCGTAAAGGTACTCAGTAACGCTCGGGCACTTGGCAACCTCGTCGGCACCGGCGGCGGTCGTGACCAAGCGCCAGCTGTTTCCGCCGAAGCCATCCGTGAGGCCGACGACGGCCTCGTTGGGGCCGCACCAATCGGGTGCGCCAGCGACCGGCGTGCCTGGCTCTGTTGGTTCTTCTGACGGAGCAGCACAGCCCGCAAGGACGAGCGCTGTCAGTCCCACGGCGGTAACTGCCGCGAAGATTCTGCGGTTGTTCATTATTTCCTCCATTGTTGAGCGCGACTGCTATGTCGCACATCTCTTGGTTTTCCCGCTCGGGTGGAGCGGGAGTCTTAGGGTGTTGCAGCGGCGGTCTCGGTCGCCGCGCGGGCGAATCGTTGCCGCAGAGCCGTCCAGTCGACCGTGTAGATCGCGACACCTATCGCGAGGGCGGCGGCCTGGACGAGGGTACGCACCGCGAACGGCACGCCCAGAGCCAGCACGAACTGATCGAGCTGGCTGAGGAATAGGGCGGCCATCACCGTGGCCGCGGGAAATCCTCGACCGCCGAGCAACGAGGTGCCTCCCAGCACCACAACGGCGACCGACGTCAGCAGATAGCTGTTGCCTTGAAAGGCGGTGGGTTGGTTGGTGATGCCGGCGAGGAGCATCCCCGCGCTGGCGAACAGCAACTGCGCCCAAACGTAGGCGGCTCCACGGTGGGTGCGGTAGTGGAGGCCCGTTGCGCGCGCCGCGGCGGGGCTGGCACCGACGGCCTCGAAGCGGCGCCCGACCACCGTCTTCTTGACCATCACCGAAACGATGGCGAGAAACACGAGCGCGAACAGTGCGGCGTGTGGGACTCCCAGGGTGCTGCCGCCTGCGATCTGGCTGAGCAGGCGGGTGGTGGTGCGCGGAATGCCTCCCGAGATTCCGAGCACCGCACCGAACAGGAGGGCGTTCGTGCCTAGGGTGGCGATGATGGGGTTCAGTCCCAGCCGACCGACCATGAAGCCATTCAGGATGCCTGCGCCGATCGCCCAGGCAAAGGCCACGAGCACAGCAGGCAGCAGAAGGGCGTCATTCTCGTTCGGCATGTGTGTGACGATGACCACTGCAAGCGACACCGAGCCCGGCAACGAAAGGTCGATTCCGCCCTGTTGCACGACGAGCATCTGGCCGAGGCCAACGATCGCAAGCACCGCCGCGAAGGGCAGCATGCTGAGCACCGCCCCTTGGGAGATCGCGCTCGGAGCGAGTACCGCGCTCAACCCGACCAGTGCCACTGTCGAGATGAGCACAGTCAGCAGGCCCTTCGAGATGCCCAGTCGAGAACTCGTGAGCAGTCCCACCTTTGAGGTGGCGTCGGCCATACTTTCCCCTTCGAAAGAATTGATGCTCCCGGCCGATAGTGCTAGACCAAGTGTTGAGTGGCACTTTACGGAAAAGCGCCGGTGTTCACAAGCGTTGTTCGTAACGATTCTTCGCTCGGGGCGGCAAAAATTCGTTCTCGGTGCCAAAAATGGTCGAATCCTTCAGGAATATCAGCAGCATTGGTCGGCGGCCGCCGCGCCGCATTTCGACGCTTTAACGGGGCGATCTGGGGGCATCAGCGCAGTCTTGCTGGCTACGGAGGTGATGAATTCTGGAGAATCATCCCGCGCCTGCATGATCTAAGTCCACCGGCGATCGACGCGTGCGTCTCAGTGCACTACCGTTTACCAGAACTGAACATCACCGTTCGAAAGGCGGCTCTGTGGCGAATCCAGCACAAGCGAGGCGCGCACTCGTCGTCGGCGCCACGGGAATCGCCGGCCAGACGGTCAGCCGTCAGCTCGTCGATGGGGGTTGGGAGGTGCACGGCCTCGCTCGTCGCGGCAACTCGATGGTCGACGGCGTCACCCCGATTCAGGCCGATCTGCTCGATCCTGACGCCACAACGACGGCTCTCGCGGGGCTCAAGCCAGAGATCGCCATCATCACGGCATGGATCCGCAAGGACACCGAGGCCGAGAACATCGCCGTCAACAGTGCAACCCTGCGCAACCTGTTCGCGGCCCTCGCGCCGGACGGGCATGTGCGGCATGTCGCGCTGCTGACGGGGCTCAAGCACTACCTCGGTCCATTCGAGGACTACGCCACCGGCGTCAAAGCCGAGACCCCATTCCACGAGTCGGAGCCGCGTCTACCCAGCCCCAATTTTTACTACGCACAAGAGGACGAGCTGTTCGCGGCAGCGAACCGGATGGGCTTCACGTGGAGTGTGCACCGGTCGCACACTGTCTTCGGGTTCGCCGTCGACAACGCCATGAACATGGTGCTGACCCTCTCGGTCTACGCAACGATCTGCAAGGAGCTCGGCCAGAAGTTCATCTTCCCCGGCTCGGTGCAGCAGTGGAACTTCGTCACCGACGTCACCGACGCTGAGCTGCTCGGTGAGCAGCTTGTCTGGGCATCGACGCATGCAGCGGCCGAGAACGAGGCCTTCAATATCGCAAACGGCGACACCTTTCGGTGGCGCTGGCTGTGGCCCCAGATCGCCGCGCACTTCGGTGTCCAATGGGAGGGACCGACCGAGACCCCGCGCACACTCGCCGAGTCGATATCTGACGTTGCGCCGGCGGTCTGGCAACGCATCGCCGAGCGCGAGGGGCTCGTTGAGAGGGACGTCAGCACGCTCGCGTCATGGTGGCACAGCGACAGCGACCTCGGCCGCAAGGTGGAGTGCATCACCGACATGACAAAGAGCCGCGAAGCCGGGTTCTTGAACTTCCGGTCGACGCCGAAGAGCTTCCTCACCACCGTTGCGCGCTACCGGGAGGCGAAGCTGCTGCCATGAGACAGGCAGCACAACGGTGCAGCGGCTTAGAGGGACGCGCTGAATTCGATGTGCGCCTTGATCGTGTGCGCCGGGTTGCGCGCGGCCTCCACGGCCTGAAGCGCAGCATCGACCTTGAATCGCTGCGTGACGAGGGAAGTGAGGTCGATGCCTGTCTGCGCCATGAAGCGCAGGGTATCTGGCCACACGCCGGGCGAACCGATCGAGCCAGTGATCGTGAGCTCTTTCGACTGGATGAGGCCGAGCTTCGCGGGGGCATCCCGGCCCACATCGATGCCGATGTAACCGACGCGACCCTTGAACGCCGCGATCTCAAGCGCTTGCGCCATGACCTCTGGGCGGCCCGTGGCCTCAATCACGACGCTCGCACCGCCGTTGCTCTCGCTCTCGAGCAAGGCTTCGACCTCGTTGGGTGACACGGCGAACTGCGCTCCGAGCGACAGCGCCTTCTCCCGGCGGTGCTCACTGGGCTCCACAACGATTGTCTTTGCGCCAAGCTTGGCAGCAGCAGCCGCAACGCAGAGGCCAATCGGGCCGGCGCCAAGCACGACGACGGTATCGCTGGCGTTGACATTGCCGACGCGCATGAGGGCGTAATAGGCCACGCTGAACGGCTCAACAAGGGCGGCATTGGTCCACGACATAGCGTTCGGCAGTTTGTGCAGCCAGGACTCCTTCGCCACGAAGAACTCGGCAGCCGCGCCGCTGATCGAGAAGCCGAAGTGGTCATCTCCGATCACGCACTCACCGACAACACCGTCGCCCCTCGCGAGGCCCGTGACCTTCGAGCCGACAGCCATGACTTCGCCCGACCATTCGTGGCCGGGGATGATCGGGTACTGAAAAGGGATGATGTAGCGGCCTTCAAGCAACTCGATGTCGCTGTGACAAACGCCAACCGAGCGCGCGGCGACGAGCACCTCGTCTTCGGCTATCTCAGGGATCGGCAGCTCGTCGACCCGAGGGGTGTCTATCGAGACGTAGCGCAATGCCTTCATGACGGCGGGCTCCTTGCAGTTGACGAATCAGTAGGCGCGAACAAGGACCTTGACCTGGTCACCAGTGGGCGAGAGGAGCGTTTCGAAGCCCTTCTCAACGATGTCAGCCATGTCGATCTTTGCGCTCACGACCTTCTCAACATCCATACGGCCGCGGCCGATCAGGTCGATGACGCGCGGCCAGTCAGTCACGGGATAGCACCAGGTGCCGCGCAGCGTAATGTCTCTCTCTGACAGCACCATCGGGTCGATGGCGGCGGGCTTGGTGTGCAGTCCAGTCTGCGAGATGTTGCCGGATGCCCGCACCGATGCGAGCGCAGTCTGCAGCGCGATCTCGTTGCCCGAGCACTCGATGACCGCGTCGACCCCAATGCCGCCAGTGCGGTCGCGTAGCTCGGCAGCCACGTCGGTCGCGCGTGGGTCGAGCAACTCGCCAACACCGAGTGAGCGCGCAAGCTCTTGGCGCTTGGGATTGACCTCAGACATGTAGACGGTGGCACCCAGAGATGCGGCGTAGAGCGAGGCGAGCGCTCCGATCGGGCCGAGTCCGGTGATCAACACGGTGTCGCCGGGACGCACACGGGCTCTGTCGACACCGTACGCAGCGACCGCAGTGGGCTCGACGAGCGCACCTTGGATATCGGTCACCGAGTCGGGCAACTTGGCCACCTTCGACTCGTGAACGATCGCCTGCTCGGCGATTCCGCCCCACGCGTCGCTCAGGCCGACACAGGCCATCGAGGTGCAGAGATGGTTGAGACCGCGCTGACAGAAGTAGCACGCGCCGCAGAACAGCAGCGGCATCACAGAAACGCGGTCGCCGGGGCGCACGCTGCGCACCTCGGTGCCGATCTCGAGCACCTCAGCCGAGAACTCGTGGCCGAGAATCTGCGGAGCCGTCGAACCGTTGAGCTGGTGCGGCTGCGTGGGAATGACGATCGGACCGACTGCGTACTCGTGCAGGTCGGTACCGCAGATACCGCACCAGAACGGCCTGAGGCGAACGTCAGAGGGGCCGAGCGCTCCCGGCTCCGCGACGGCTTCGACGCGAATGTCTTTGGCGCCGTGGAAGACGGCTGCTCTCATGGCGCTTGGCCACCTTTCGTCGGGTCGAACAGCACCTTGCCACGGATTTCACCTGCGGCAAGTCGGCCCAGCTGGGCGGGCACCTCATCGAGGCCGTATACGGCTTCAACGAGCTCATCCCCGAGATCGGTGCGTGCCAGGATCTCGAGGGACGGCGCGAGATCCTCGACGCACACGTGCGCGACGGTGGTCGCGATCGTCACCTCACTCAGCACGAGTTTGTGCACGTCGAGCGCTTGCGGCTTCGACGGCAGGCCGACCTCAAGGATCGTTCCACCCCGGCGCACGATTTGCAGACACGCATCAAGCTGGCCGGGAGCGCCCGTTGCCTCGATGACCACGTCGGCGCCAGCCAGCCCAACGATCGCTCGCAAAGCGCCCTGCAGCCCATCGTTGACCGGCACTACGCGCGCGGCACCGAGGCGCAGCGCGCGGTCGAGGCGCTCGCCCGCAAAATCGACAACGGTGATGTCAGCGTCGGCAAGCGACGTGAGTCCCGCCAGAATAAATGTGCCGATTGCGCCAGCCCCGAAGAGGACAACGCGGTCGCCGTTGGTCACGTGTGCCCGGCGAGCAGCGTGCAGGCCAACCGCGAGCGGCTGGGCCACACCGGCAGCGTCAAGTGCACAATCCTCGGGGACTCGAACAAGGGTCGATCTCGCGACGGCAACGTATTCCGCCAGGCCACCATCAATATTCAGCCCGTGCGTGACGTAGTGATCACAGAGGTTCGTGCGGCCCTGCAGGCAGCGCTGGCACTCGCCACACGCAACCCCCGCGCCCGAGGCAACCTGGTCGCCAATAGCAAACCCGTCTGCTGACCCGCCCGGCAACTCGACAATTTCACCGACAAACTCGTGGCCGATGATCAGCGGTCCGTGGTGGCCGCTCTTCGGGTGCGGGGTATCGATCGGAAACATGATCGGGCCGGCCTTGAACTCGGTAGCGTCGGTGCCACAAATACCGCTACGCAGCACTTTGATCAGGGCCTGCCCCTCGACCGCAACGGGTATAGGGACCGCTTCGATGCGCACGTCGCCGCGACCGTGGTAGACCGCGGCGCGCATGGTTCCAGTGGGTGCGGGCATTCGTGCGACCTACGCACCCCCGCGGCCCGCGATGGTGTTGAGGTGCGACTGCGAGTCGCGCAGTGTGCTCAGCTCACCGCCGACCGCGTAGTACCGCTTGCCGGCGACGAGCAGCTCTTCGGCCGGGAACTTGGTGATGACCTCGCACCCCGTGGCGGTCACGACGACCTCCTCCTCGATGCGGGCCGCCCCCCAACCGTCGGCCGACGGCCAATAGGTCTCGAGTGCGAATACCATGCCTTCTTCGAGCACCTCAGGGTGGTCGAACGATGTCAGGCGCGAGAAGATGGGCTTCTCCCAGATCGAGAGCCCGACGCCGTGGCCGTACTGCAGCGCGAAGCCAGCCTCTTCGTCTGCGAACCCGAACTCCTCCGCCTTTGGCCACACTGCGACGATGTCGGCCGTCGTGGCGCCGGGCTTTACGAGTGCGATCGCACGGTCCATGTACTCGCGAGCACGGGTGTAGGCGTCCTTCTGGGCCTGGCTCGCCGAGCCAACAGCGAAGGTGCGGTAGTAGCAGGTGCGATAGCCGTTGTAGCTGTGCA
>ENA-ORBV01012073-ORBV01012073.1-microbial-mat-metagenome-genome-assembly--contig:-NODE-12073-length-13410-cov-6.447836_pt1 | contig 13410 bp, 13 predicted proteins | sample MGYA00237777_ERZ505514 | MGnify/ENA primary metagenome ERZ505514 (study PRJEB26160, sample SAMN06269048) | microbial mat metagenome | isolation source: Oligotrophic lake microbial mat | place...
CGTATGGCATAGCTAGTGGCTAGTAGACGTTCTCACTATTACTTAACTACACTATCTAGCTAAGTAATAGTGAGAACGTCTACTAGCCACTAGCTATGCCATACGTTCCTGGTACCACAGCCTTCATCGCTTTACTTCAGTAAATAAATGAAATTATAAGTATTAAATTTTTGTTCATGTTTAAGATTTCTTCTGGTTCCATCTTGACGTCATGCTGCATGCTTCTACTTCCCTGGGCTTGATCCAAAACAAGACCGCGCTCTGGTGATAGAAGATGACACTCTTCCTCGGCTTATATTATGGAAACAAACCCAGCAGAGGCCCAGTCTTTCTACCTATTTCCGTGGCGTAAATTCCAGAGGAGGAAGTACCGGCGTCAAAACTCCTTCCATGGTGTACGGAATCTCCGTGTAGGAGGCATAAGAAGGACAGCGAATGTCATAATCCAAAATGAGTTGAGATAAGAAGCAAAAGACTTCGTTCATGGCCACACGACTACCCGGACACTTTCGAGCACCTTGCGAAAAGGGATCCTTGAAAAAGGGATGATCTATAATTTCGGAAGGAGTGCCCTTGCGTGTTTCGACCGCACCGGGGAACCATCGCTCGGGATTGAAGGCATGGGGGTCACCTTCCAACAATGCGGGTTCCATTTGCAGAGAGTATTGATCAAAACCGAATTTGTTATTGGCGGGAATCGTAACCCCATGAATTTCAATGTCTTGGTTTACTTCCTTTGTCATACTCATAGTGACAGATGGTGTGACACGATGACTTTCCCGTAAAAACGCATTCAAATACGGGACATTGGCTCGCTTTGTAAAAATGTCAGGGCTCAATGATCCGCCTTCTGTCATGTTGGCTTGTAGTTCTTGACGTAACTTGTCCTGCATGTCAGGATTTAGCGCTGCATGGACAAGAGCCCAAGCCATGACGCCAGAGGTGGTATCGACCGACGCTGTCAACATGGCCCAACAAATATTGACAAGCAACTCTTCGTCAATCGGTTTGTCTTCTTTGCTACTGGTTGAGGCTTCTACTTGCTCCTGAAAGCGTTTCATGGCTCCTGCCAAATAGGATTGTTGTTGCAATTCCGTCAGTGTCCCCGCTTCCATGGCGGCCTGGAAGGCTTGGATTTTGGTCCTGGTAATGGCAAATGTAACATTCGCCGATTCTACCATGGATGTAATTTTTTCCGTTTGTCGTTGAAAGACCAAATTCCAAATGGCATCGGAAGGAGAAAAGAGTGATTTGGCATCGGTCGCTACGAAATTAGTCGCATGGGTCACAAACTGAAGATTCACAGGATCTGTGGGAGTATTTGGATCTGCCACTTCTAGCAATTCTCCAAACATGACCGCCGTAAACATATCAAAAGCGCATCGGTGCAAATAATCATTGAGATTGGCCGAACAGGCCGGTGCACCCTTGGATGCTAGCTCGGCGGCACGAATCACTCCGGGAAGGTATCCATTGGCGGCCGCGGGCGACAACAAATCAGTTTGTAAAAAGTTACGAATGCGTTTCCATTCTTCGCCACGACCAAAAAAGGCTCGCTTCTCTCCTCGGACAATGGCCGCATCAATCGCCTGTAACGCTTTGTGCATGGGCCACAAACTTTCCAATAATCCCGAGGGATATTTCCCCTCGTGACGAATAATCTTCATGTATTCATGAGGGTCACTAATCACTATTTAAAAAAAAAATTAGAAAAGCATGAGAACAGAATTTCTTTCAATTTTTTGGGCTGTTGTTGTTTGTTCCATGACTGCCAGCGCCCAATCCTGGAACTCCCATACTGTAAAAGTGTCCGAACTTTTGTTTGATCTTCAAGGTGTTTTCTCGGAGTTTGGTCAAATCTTGAGGTGGAATTCCCGAATGCCAAGGAATCATACTCCCAAGCAGTGGAAGGGAGGGAATTTTGACAAAGTCAAAATTGGTATCAAAGTCAGAGGATGATGCCATACTGGTGCTAGTGCTAGCACTCCTTTTTGATGGATCATTACCAGAATTGGTGCTTAGAGGACGGCATCCACCACCAGTACCACCAGCATGGAGTGGGAGAGGACGGTCCCAAAACAAACCATGGATGGAAGCGGCAACTGCATTTGTTCTTGTCGTCGCCAACAGCATTCTCCTGGCAGCAGTCTGTAGTGCAGGCAAACCCGATTTCATCATCATTTTTAGTAGGCAATTGTGGAGAGCTTGCGTTTTGAACTATATTGTGTCGCACTTTATGCTCTTGAAAACAACAAAATCAAGTGTTCGTTGACAGAAAAAATAAGATCCTGACGCGACCAAGAACCTGATCGAGTGCCATCGTGTGCATGCAAGCAGTCTTGGGTCACAATAATAATGTTTGGATGCACATTGGCTCCAAGTTCTGATCGGACATTGTTTTCATTGCTGGCAAGAAAAATCTGTGCCAACAACATGTTTGAGTCGTTTATAAGTTTTCTCGCGCACTTAAGTGACTTGCCGTTGTGACTTTTGATTGGCCAGTGTCTGAAAAAAGACTGTCACCCGTCATTCATTCAATGAATGGAGGTGCCCGTCTCGCATCCATGCCACGATGAACGCCCAAACCGACTAAAGACCGTGATGACACTGCAGGTCTGTGAAAGTTACTTTTTTTTCTATTGATTTCGCAATCTTGCATGACCTGATGAGGCATGACGAAGGCTGGCTAATGCGTGCGGAAGAACCAGCAAGCTATAAACCGGCACTACTATCAAAGTAGCAACTCTATAACTAATATAGTAGAGGAGAGAGTGGACCACCTAATAAACATTGCACTAGCTAGCTAGCAAGCTCGCAGTGAAGGCTCTACGCAGTTCCCATTCAAGCGCCACCCAAGGGCACACAAGTAAACTTGAGAGAGTTGCTTCTGCCATCAAAGACAGAACACACCTGTAAATCATTGGCTGCATGGGAACGAACTCAGCAATCACTGTAGACTAACCATCCAGCACGTCCTGTCCGCAAACGTTACACTGGCCAGAGCAATACCTAGTCGTGTACAACTGTAGACTGTTTCAAGCTAGCAAAGGCGCAGGATATCCAAACAAGTCGCAAGAAAACGTGAGAGTTGCAGCACGAACGGCACACACAATTAGAACAAAAAGACCCGCTAACGACTTTATGCCAGCAACAATACACAACACATCGTTTCATACTATAACTTAGTTTGATATTATAGTCACGCCCAACAGCAATCAACACATTGCCAATACTGCAAAGATGGGTCTCTCCATGCGCATTCAAGGCACGTGTTTGCATCCGCGCTTTACACTGCGGATGCAAATGTTCTTGTCCTTTGGAATTACGGCCGTAATTGCCATTTCGGTCTTTGTCTTGATTGGAATGTATACGACAATCGACTCTGGAAATAGTGTCTATAATGAAGCTGAGAATGTTTTAAAAGAAATGATTCAATATTCGTTGGGTCGGAGTGCCCAATATCTGGCCGAAACCTTTACCAAGAAATTTGATAATATTGGAGGTAAGTATATGTTGTGCCATGAATTTCTTTATGCCTTGGTGCTGTGCTGTGGGTGCTGAAGAATGAATGGAAAACGAGAACATATAGAATATCCTTATATGCTTCCTCCGTTTCGTGACTGGTCTATTTTTCACCATATACCCCACTCAAACGTCTCTTTGTCTTTCTCTTTCAACAGGTACTGGTAGTATCATTGCGGAAGTGACACGCGATCGATTTGCCGGATACAAAAGTAAGCGAGGATGGAAAACAGATGACTTTGTTCCGTTTAAAGACTCGATTACGGGTCTCATGATTTATCCCATTGACGCGGATCCCTTGCCCTTGGAATGGAACATTACGCCCAATGTCAATGCCCAAAATGCGGCCGAGCATTTGCCATATCGACCCATGGATTGGTATCTGAATAGTTCCAACGTCAGTACTATCAACGCGGCTTTTTTTATGCAAGGCATGTGTGATCCCCAACAAGGCAATCCCAATCATCCTGCCTATCGACAAGGTTGTACGGACGCCAATAATGATTTAATGACGGGGGGTATCGTAGCCCCCACCGATGCCAATTATCATATTGCCACCAAGGCAAAAGACATCTCGTGGATGTTGAAAGCACTCTTTGAAGCGCATGAAAATGTCAAATCCGTCGGCATTTATTTCAAAAATGATGGAGCGGGTGCGGTCGTACGGTTTCCGGGGATTGTCTTTGATGGCCGATCCAATTATACCAGTGAAGGATGTGATTGGATGAATGACATTCACCCTCGAACGCGAAAACCGATTGGAACACGACGGGAGATTGAAAATTGTCATGCCCAGGGAGTCGTCGTCAATACCCGAGAATACAATCCACTCGAACGCGCTTGGTGTCGTGATCAAGTTATGAGGGATATTGCCCTGGCGGATGGACGCACGTCGAAAGATCAAAATCACATCATGGCAGCCGGACCGTATAAAGATGGAGATTCGTCCGGCCGAAATTGGGTCTTGACCTTTGGACAAGCCGTCTTTGATTTGTTGACAAACGAGTTCATTGCTTGTACTTTGGTCGATATATCGTTTGATCAATTGTACACAATTTTGGAGGGTGTTACTGGATTGAAGACGACGGCTGAGTCGGCATTGATTCGATTTAATGATGAGGGGACCGTCCTTGTGGCGACGCAATGGAAGCCCTTTGAAGAAGATACGGCAACCGTCGTTACCGATGAAAAGTTGAATTTGGGAGTCGATGCAAACGTTTATGAAGATATGCGAAATTTGGTGAACTACAACGAACCCTGGGTTGCGGAGGAGGTGGATCTTCTTTATCGAGAAACCATATTTAAAAATAAGGATCGGCTCATCATGACCTATCCCGTTCCAAATGTTCCTCTCAACTACACTGAACACTATATGCCGGATTATTTGGTCATTATCTCCATGACGCGCCACGAAGCTTTTGGGGTGCTAGAAGAGATGAAAGACCAGATTGAGGCGGATGTGAAAGAAAGCACAGATGGCATTCTCATCGTGGGTGGTGTTGGCTTTGGAGCCATTCTTCTCAGTATTGCCTTTATCAGCAGTACTCTTACCAAGCCGCTTCAATGGATGCAAAAAGTAGCTGGTACGTGCCCCGTAACATTGTTCTTGGTCTCTTGCATCGAATTCGATTGAATGGAATGGAGCTTGCTCTTGACACCAAGGTTAATAACATTAGATGTGTTTACTGGTGCTGACTTTGCCCTGTATTCATGAAAATAAATTGCAGGTATGATTGTCGATCGGTGTGGAGGAAAGGACTTGGGAAAAGGCTTAACCGAAGATTTGGACACTAAGGAAGCCCATCCCTTTTGCAGTCCACGGACGGAAGTGACCTTATTGCTCGCTGAATTTATGAAAATGTTGACGGCCTTCAGCGGCGAGGGAAGCGCGGAAGCTGTGGAACAGGTCAACGAGTGCAAAAATAATTTCAAGTCCAACTGGAAAAAAATGTACGAACCACTTTACCAGTGGGATGGTTATAAAGGAAAGGAAGCGGATTTGTTTGCGGAAAGCGGAATCCCGAAACAACTTTCTTTCCGAAATTTGAAAGGTCCAAAGGAGGACGAATTCGATGATGAGCTCACTGCGGACACGACAATGCGTACGGAACGGTCCTTGCTTTCCTTGCTGCCGGCATCAATCACCAATTCAAAATATTCAGACCACGTTGAATTAGCCCTATATAAAGGTGCCTCTCTTTTAAAATCGGTGAAAGAACTTGCTATTACAGCTGGGGTGAAGGCGAAAATTTTAAAAGAGCCCGAGAAAGAGAAACTGGAGGGGCCACCATTTGTCAACCGCGGTGCCAACATATTCCACCCTCCAGATCCTATGAGAGATTACTTTGAAGGAGTGGATGATGCCAAATCGTCCTACTTGTTTTGGTGGACTACTTTCTTTGTGGGCACTCCGATTGTGGTGGCCGCCATTTTAATATCCATCTCAGTGGGCAGGGATGCAAAAGATAATATTCCCGGATGGCTGGCAGATGTCAAGAATGTCAGTGTAGACCTGGAGCTGAAGGCTTTGATAACCTCTACGAGGTCTCGGGCACAATTTGTAAGTTGGCGGTGTCTCCAGAACCGCGTTTTCAGTTTATTAACATCTATGACTCACGTGTTTCGCTGTAACCCAAAAATAAAAAGGGCGAGGAAGTGATGTTTCGCGTAGCTCGAGACGTACATGTCTATACTCGCATGGCGGGGTGGCTTCTTTTTGGGGGGCTGAATCGGGCTGATTCTTTTACATTTCAAAGTACTGGCTCCGAAGAGTGCAAGAATTACGGAAAAAACTTTTCCACGACTTGCCCGTACATGCTTGACGAAACACTGACGGCGTGTCCATGTGAATGGTGCGCTAAAATATATTATCCACTGCGGCTTCTTTTGGCTTTCTATGCAATTCATCACCTCTCACCTCGCTATCGTGTTGCACAACTTTCAGGGAAGATGCATGGGGACATCAGTGCAGTCCTTTCAATTATTCAGGCAATTATTCAGACCCAATCAGCTTGCATCCAAGATACCTGCAGCATAGATGGTATGAAGGGCAATCCAGCGACTGCGATGAGTTCGGAAACCGAGTGGCTGTATCGTACCCCTTTGAGTACCCTTTGGATACTTTGCCTGCCAACACGCATTGGTGGCCCCAGAATACAAGTTTACTACCAGGTGCATACAAAGGAAGTAGCGCTGCTGGATACGAAACAACATACGATCGTGTCCGTGTGCTTTCTGCGCAGTCTGTGGCTGATTTTCCGCTTTTTAACTATCATGTTGCGAGAGGGGAGCAAAAAACGCTTGGAAGTTACGTTGGTTTTGAAGCGGACGGAATGTTTGCGGGGTGGAGTGGTTGCGAAAGTAATGCAGGACTGCCATTTTTCAAATCGACCAAAGAGAATGGCGTTGCCAAAAATAGGCCGGACCTTTGCCCACTGGGAAAATTTGGTTACGATGCGAGATGCAGATCATGGTACGTGGAGGGAGCGAAGAAGGAAAATGATTTAAGCATTTCTCCACCATATGTGTTTGCATCATCAAACATTGTCGCGATGAGCGCAGGGGCTTCATTGTTTGACCCTCAAAATAGGAGCATTATGGTTGGGGAATCGCTCCTCGATTTCTCTCCGGCCCCGTTCATCGAAGCTGTTAGCACCGGGACGGCAGTTGGCAGGAGAGATGACGGTTTTGGGATCGTCATAACCCCACAGCCCGATGTAAGTACAAAACCTGATTGCCCAGCAGTCAACCATTCTGATATCTCATCCATACCACCTTCATATCTATGTTTTTTTTCCTACATCATGTTCGCAGGTCGTTGGCACTGATACACGTAAGTTTTCCGCATTTGTGAAATAATGCTTCATCGTCAATTGCCCTGCTGAGTTTGTGCTCACAGCCACCCCATAATCTGATGATTTTGTAGTCGTGGGCCCAGGTTACGAAACTGGCGGCGATCCAAAGCCCATTGGAAATTTAGTCCTGCCGCATGACGACCCCGAATCGGAAAACCGGCGCAAATTTGAAGAAGACGTTCTGAGCAAAATGCGGACAGGTGACATTTTCTACGACCTGTTCACACGGATAAACCAAGAGGGCTTAGAAGAAGAGCTGTACATTACATTTGCTCCAGTCTACATGAGCAGTTTGACTGGCGCCAATCACTCGGACTTTGCAGCCGGCGTGATTCCGAGCTTGTCGCATGTGTACTCGGTTGGTTTTGGAATTACAAAGAATGACTTGGAACTTGTCTTCGAAGCGGTCGAGAAAAACGTTCAGAGTGAGATCGATGAAGTATTTTATATTTCCTTGGCTCTCATTATTGCCTCGGTTTTTATGGTCATGTATTTGACTACTATCACAACGCAGTATCTCTCTGAACCGATCATTGTGCTTGTCGGAATCGTCCGAAGTATTGCAGATAAAACACTGCAGGATGAACTCCCGAAATTAGAGGGTGGGTCTTCCGAAGTCTTCGGTGTCTACGCTTCCTTGGAGAAGCTTTGTAAGATCGTGCGCTTCTCAAACGCCGCATTTTTTAAGGGGGACCGTTCCAAGTCTTATAAAGTCCTCGAGGACGCATTGCAGCTGTTTGAGCAGATGGGAAATCAGAAAGCCCTGGGAATCGCCAACAACAATCTAGGAACGATGGTGTTGCAGGAAATGATGGAAAAGTCCTCTACCGCAGCGGGGAGCGACGACAAATACGCTGCTGGGAAGAGATATTTCGAGGAAGCAGTGAGAATAGGGTAGGTACATCTGCCGCAATGATACTGAAAAGAAATTTCGTCTCTAACTTCATGCCCTCCTGCATGGAACAGCACATTTGAGTATCAAAATGCAGATTTCGACGAAGAACGAGGAGAATACGTAAAGCAGGTGCGTTAAGCAAAGAAACACTGTACGGTCGTTGCCCAGTGAATGAATGAATTTACTCACGAAACTTTTCTCGTCGTGTACGAATAATAGCTGGCGAATCGTTACTTCAACCGAGGCATGTTCTACATTGTTAATAGAAAGCACCCAAAGGCTGACTTTGACGCGGAAGATAATGGGATCACAGATCTGAACAGAGCAAAGGCTTTGGATCAAGAAGCATATCAAACTTGGAGAGAACGTGGTCAGCTCGGCGTGCAAGCAAGGGCTGAGTTCTTCTGCCTGCTGCGGAGAGCTCGAGGCATGCTTACACTAGTTCAGTTTGCCGAGTATGAGGACATCTGGGGCATCGAGGACCTCATTGGACAGGCTGAAGAGATGCTCCACAATCCATATTTTGCTGAATCAAATCTTTTTCTTGGTATTAATCAGGTGGCCCGCAAACAGCAGGTCACCGACCTCCGAATCCAGTACGCCTTATCCAAGAAAGAGACAGATAAAGCAGCAGAGATGGCGATGAAAATGCTGGTGGAGGATGAATATGTCATTGACACCATTCTTATGAACTGTGTAACAGCTCTCAATACTTTTTTTGAACTGCAAGGTAGCGAACCGAACCAAGTGCCAAATCTTGCTCAAGGTGTCAAGCGCGACACCCGGCGTGGGCAGGTTGACTCGTTGCGCAAAGCCAAGAATGTGATCTTCTGCCTTGACTACAGTGGAAGTATGGCAGGAGAACGGATGGATCGGTAAGATGTACTATTATTATTTCTGCCTCGAGCGCAAGCTCCTTCACCCAAGACTGAATTACTGACTACTATTTTTTCTATCTCAGTGCCAGAAGCAATTTGTTGTGGATTTATGAGGAGCACTGCTTAGAGAAGGACCACGTGGGTTTCATTCGTTTCAACCACGCGGTGGATGAAAATCTTCGGTTCGATTTGGCACGAAAGGGAGGCAACGAAGTAAACCATATGGCAATTCTCAACAAAGCGGTAGACGCAGAAGGCGGAACACGCCTCTTCGCAGCTCTTCATCGATGTGTTAATATGGCGCTAGAGTGTGAGAATCAATTCGACACCTGGATTATAGCTCTTACTGACGGAGAATCTGCATGGGATTTTCCAGCGAAACAAGTCGTTGCTCGTATTGTCAAGCACAACAAAAAGGAAGGAAGCGCGAAAGTTAATGTTGTTATTATTGGTTTCGAGGTCCCAGACGAAGTTGGGGCTAGTGTCGCCACGATAACGAATGTAACCGACCACTCGCTGTACATTGATGCTAGAGGTGGACTGGACCAGATGGATGACGCGTTTGAGCAAGTTGCCGCGGTTATTACGGGGTGAGTATCTTTTTTCTTGCTTAGTTGAGCAGCAGTTTATCGAACGACCATGGGCTCACTTCTTCCCTTCTCTTCCCTTCTCTGACTCTAGGACGGCGATCACCACCGAAACTTTCTAGTAGAAAGGTTTTAAGTAGATATTTTGCGCCATTACCTAGCTAGTAACACGCACATGTAGATCTTGCACGAACTGCCAGTATTGTAGAGGTACTTTCAATTTCACTCTCTGCTAAGTCTTTTGCAGTTCATGCTTCCTTTCGTCAATGCATAGCACAGCTGCGCATGAATAACAATTTTTCGTAGTTTCACCGAGAGCGCCGCCTTCCTTTCTTGGCATCAACCATGATTTCCGGGAGCCACAGCGGGGCATGCCAGTAGTAGTGCAATGTGTGCGTACAGAATATGCGCCTCGAACTGTGAGCTGAGGCTCTTTTGACGCCGAGTCCTGGTAGAGAAGAAGATGCCTCTGCTTCTAGCTAGCTAGCTAGAATTGCTTTGGCAAGAACTCTCTGGCATAATAATATCAGCTCCATCGATTCGAGTTGCATCAAATCAAAACCTAAACCTAAAGTGGATTAGGATGTCCAAGTTCGTGGGGCTGCTCAAGCAGAAAACTCGCCCAACCCGCCCGTAATGAGATGCGGTTCAAAGTTTTGCAGTTGTCGTTGTGTGGATGCGACAATGCTGTCGATTTCCGTTTTGGAAATACCCAATTTTTCAAGAATTTGTCGTCTTCGCTTGTATACCAAGTCGTTTCTTTCATCGTAAGCCGTTCGAGTCAGCAACTCTTCCTGCGTTAATTCCATCACGTCCGGATCGGGCTCCTCATCCTCTTGGGGTTGTGGTTGCAACGTCGTTGTCGTTCCTCGTGAAGCGGATGGAGCTGCACTGCCCTGATGCCCCCCTCCTCGACGCTTGCCCCTTCGGACGAGTCTTGGAAATTTATTGGGCATTTGGTAAAGTTGCAATATGATAAAGAACGATGGGATAGCGGCACTAACGATCAAGTTCATGACCCAAAATGGAATGCCATTGACAAGAATACTTGGAATATCCTCCACCTTTGCTGGAAACCCACCCTTGAGCCATGGCGTGCACCAACTAATACAGAGTACCATAAGAGCCACGTACCAAGGATTGGCCAGTGGTTCGTTTGTGCCTTCCATCATTCTCCAAAGAAGTTTGGGAGTCAATGGTTTGACTCCAAATCGTTTTCGCTTTGGAATATCCCACGAAGGACGATCCGGGAAGAGCAAGTCTTGCCGTGGATCGTCGGCACCCGAATGTGATGCTGGTCGACTCGATCTCAAGGAATTTGTTCCTCGGCTGCTGCTGGGACTGTGTTGCTTGAGCGGTAGAATATAGCGTCGGAAAAATTCCAATGCGCAAATCAAAGTAATTTGAACAGCGACACCTGATATTCCCGAATTGAGTGCTGTATCATCGTCTTCCTTGTCGGCCGTGTACCCAAAATAGATGCAAAATACATATACAAAGCTTGTCAAGGAGCTGACTGCCAGAATCCACGGATGAACATCAACCTTTTCGGTTCCAAACAGACCAACTAAAAAAATAATGACGGATTGCGATGACAGCTGAAAGTTGATATTGGCAATTTTGGACACAGCGTCGTCCGAGGAAATTCTGTAGGTGCAAAACAAGGCGTACCGTGAGCATAAAACATCATGAGGAACAAATTATAGAATGATCCGTGCCATCCACACAGAAATTACGATGGTATACGTACCCCATAAACGTGGAAATAACCACGGCACCAAAGGAGGCCGCACGTCCTACCCATACCATGTGCGACGGAGAAGCATTGGGAGCAATGGGATAGACTACCTCTTCCGTGACCAATTGCGAAATGGCTACCAACAACGAATCGGCCGTACTCATAATGGCAGCCAAGGCCGCCACAATGGTAATCAATCCAATGGCTTTGGGAAAGCCTCCCAAATCGGCCACGACGCCCAACAAATACGTAAAGGGATTGTCGACGACCCCTTGGGCTTGTTGTTGTTGTAAAATTTGAACCGCCATGGTGCCAAGGAAGACGGCACCAAACATGAGAAACCACATCCCACAGGCCATGCCGACAAATCCACATTTCAAGGACCGCAAGTCCTTGGCGGCATAAATGCGTTGCATCAAATGCGGAAAGGTAAAAAAGCTAAAGAGTGACAAGGTAAATTGCCAAAAATCCAATTGTTGCGTCCGAGTGGGCGTTTGATAAAATTCGGGTTTGGGATAGACGAGGGGATCCAAATCGGCCCATCCTCCAAAGTGTTTGTAGACAATGGGTGGCAGACACAAATAGGCGACCACAATAATGAGCGACTGCACACAATCCGTCATGGCAACACTTCGCAATCCTCCGAGCCATTCAAAGAAAAGCGTAATCGCCATGATGGTCACGACGGGATAAATGACGTCGGGATCCAAATGAAAGACACTGTTGAAAGTGGATTTGAGGGCTACCACTTGTGCGGTAATATAAAACATGCTGGGAACAATTTGCAACAACAAGACCGAATAGCGAAGCAATTGACTTTGAAAGCGATCGGTAATAAAATCCAATGGCGTTTTATGGTTGCGTACCATGGCGGCTTTGCGCAATCGCAATCCCGTTCCCACAAAGCCCATCATAATGGCCGAGCCTCCCGCCACCCACCGTAGGGCCAACCATCCATTGTGATAGGCTTCATTGGGAATGCCAATCACGGTGTATCCACTGAAAAAACTGGCAAAAATGGTGCCCGTCGTTAAAATGGGTCCCAAATCGCGGGCTCCCAAATAATGGGAGGACAAGGTATCAGCCGATTGCAGGCCCAAATAATGATCGTTATTTTGGCTTGTAGTGTTTGTTGTGCTATTGTTGGAATGAAGATTATTGTTGTGGTTGTGGTGGTGATTGGAAAGGGAAACCACCGAATCGTCCGTGGATGCGAGCATGCCATTATTGCTCGCTATCGTTCCAGTGCTGCGAAGACTTTGGTTGTTGTTGTTGTTGGTGCCCGCGACAGGAGCTACACCACCACTACCAGTAGAAGTTGTGGTGTGGTGGTGGTGGTGGCCATGACTCGTTGCTGCTGCTGCCGCCGCCGTCGCATGATACGAAACATGACGGAGTGGAAAGGTATGCCGATTCTTGTAATTGGCCCAAAGGGCACACGCCAATAACACACAAAAGTACAGCGGCACCACGATGTACAAGCCGGTTTGGTGATCATTGAGAGGAAAACCACTCGTCATGATGATGATGATGATGTGGTGTTGGATGGATGACGACTCACTCAATGGACGGTTGTTTCCACAGGATTCATGGACGGCTCGAGGACGAGTCAGTCAGTCAAGTGCGCCCACAAACAAGTTACTGGAGTAGTAGGAGGGTAAAGAAAATGACAGACTTCAGGAAGAAGGGGTTACAGTACTGATCTCAGTTAGTTGCGCTTTCTAGCTACAGTAGTCACATTGATTTTTTATGGTGGTCATCGTGACAACAACAACAATCTTCCATGCATTAATTTTGAGGTTTTTAACAATTCGGTTTTCCAGCCATCGTCTCAACCGTGTCGTTTCGGTGAAGCAGCGGGTATCCTTATCCCTAAGAAAAGCACTATTTAACTACTATAGCTATTCTAGTAGCTAGCTACTACCGGTATTAGTAC
>ENA-ORBV01012075-ORBV01012075.1-microbial-mat-metagenome-genome-assembly--contig:-NODE-12075-length-13409-cov-11.252025_pt1 | contig 13409 bp, 21 predicted proteins | sample MGYA00237777_ERZ505514 | MGnify/ENA primary metagenome ERZ505514 (study PRJEB26160, sample SAMN06269048) | microbial mat metagenome | isolation source: Oligotrophic lake microbial mat | place...
AACCGCAAGCTCAAGATTTTTCGCATTCTTGCCGAACGGTATCGGAATCGCCGCAAACGATTTGGACTGCGGGTTAATTTAATCGCCGCGATCATTAACTTTGAACTTACGATCGCTTCTTGATTCACGCAAGAGGTCTATTATGGAAGAAATCAATGAAACTCGCCAAAGCATGGGTAAGAACAACTTGAAAGTTTTAGGAATTTTACCTTCTAAAGTTTCGACGAATTCAAAATATCTTGACCATGTTTTTTCGCGCCAGGAAAATGCGGTAATTGAACAATACGGTCTTCCTGTCCTGAATTCTATGATTTTTGAACGAGTCGCTTTGTCCAATTGTTTGAATCAAACGTTGCAGGTCGGAGATATGCTCTATCCAGATCCCAAGTCAATCTTTAAGTTTGACTCCAACTCTGATTCTGCCAAAGAATTTATCAAGCTTGCAGAGGAAGTATTAACAAAAATGGAGGTTAACTGATGGTTGACTTTTTCCTGGTTGAAACGAAATCAATTTCCTCTTCTCAATCTGCATCTAGCTTCAGTCAATCTGAAGTCGATAACCTAGCAAAGCTGATTCTTGATGCAAACGGTTTACTACGTCCTTTAGTCCTCAAACAAATTGGACTAGAGAAATACGAAGTTGTGAGTGGACATCTTGAATATTATGCTGCGGTTAGAGCCAAAGAAAAAGATGCCTTGAAAGCGGAAATGGTCAATGCCCTGGTGATTGAGGCTGAAGAAGAAAAAGCCGTAATTCAACAAACACAGTTGTTAGAACGACTTTCCAGTCCAACCGAAACAACCTCAACTACCAGCGTCACACCTTTAGATGATCTTGCTTCTAGCTTAGAGGATATTTTTAATCGCGAATTGAGATCAATGACGCAAAAGTTAGAAACGAACCTTCAGCGCATTTCTGACCAGATCCCCAAACAAATAAAACCGATTGATGCTTTTAACCAACTTAGTGATGTTGACCTAGCGCGCAGGTTAATTTCAGTCGGTATTAAGGGAAAAAATCTAGATAAGATTGCTGAGCAGATTGTAAAAAAACGTCCATTTAACTCTCTTGCAGAGGTAGTTAAGCAAGTCAATGGCTTAAGCGAGAAAAAAATGGTTGAAATTGTAGATAGTTGGGCGAATCTTCTCTTTACATGAATACTCCCATTTACCTCGACTATCATGCCACGACTCCCACAGATCGCCGAGTTGCTGACCTTATTTACCAATACATGACTGATGAATTTGGCAATGCCAGCAACACCGATCACGAATGGGGCGATCGCGCTGAGTCTGCCGTCAAACAAGCTGCCAAACACATAGCTAGTAGAGTAAAAACTTAGTTTTGCAACATCTGATGCCAGCAAAAGCATAGTAGTCAATCGGCATTTTGAATAATACGTTGCAGAACTTTCAGTTCAGTCTACTAGTTTAGTTGGAGCCTCACCAAGAGAAATTATTTGGACATCAGGCGCAACCGAAAGCATTAACCTAGCAATTCAAGGCAGTCTCCCCTCCAATCCTGAAAAGTCACACCGAATCGCACTGCTACCGATCGAACATAAAGCCGTTCTCGATACCTGCCGCGCTTTTGAAAAGCGAGGTTGGGCGGAATTAGTTTATCTTCGAGTCGATTCCAAAGGCAGACTCGACCTTGACCATCTGGAGCAGATTTGTGCTGAAGGTCTGTCTCTTCTCTGTGTTATGGCTGCTAATAATGAGATTGGCAATATCTACCCCATACAGGCGATCGGGCAAATTGCCCAACGCTATAACGTTCCTTTTCTCTGTGATGGGTCGCAGGCTGTTGGCAAGATCCCAATTCAATTTGAAGATTGGGGGATTATCTATCTAGCGATTTCTGCCCATAAGCTTTACGAACCCAAAGGTATTGGAGCCTTGGTCGTTCGCAAAGGCTATCACCTAGAACCACTCATTTTTGGAGGTGGACATCAGAAGGGAATGAGATCAGGCACACTCAATATTCCAGGTATTGTAGGACTGGGAGAGGCTTGTCGGTTGAGATTGCTAGAGATGGACGATGACGAGCAGGCGATCGCGGCGAAACGTGACAGGCTTCAGAACTTACTTCTAGAAAAGATCCCCAGCCTGGTCGTGAATGGGGATTTAGAGCAACAGCTAGCTAGAAATTTGCATATTTCAATCCCAGGTATTCCAAATCGTGCTGTCATTGCCAGAATTCGCCACCAACTCGCGATTTCAACGGGTTCTGCTTGTTCATCCGGGGTTGAGGCACCGTCCCATGTTCTGCAAGCATTAAAGCTACCTGAAGACCATATAGAAGGGGCGCTTCGCATTGGAATTGGAAAGTTTACGACAGAAGCTGAAATTGATTTAGCTTTTGAGTATTTGTCAAAGGCGATTCATGCGATTCATCAACTACAACTCTATTAGCAAATGAGTGGATTGGAGTTAAGCGTTATGAGACGAGATAGATTCAGTCAGCAGAAATGACAACGGATCATTCATGTTGGCAGCAAAACCCAGAATGCCCTTATCCCGATGCTCATAGAGTAGACTGCCGCCCTGATCGAACAGGAAAGTCCCTCCTCTTTGAGTTAAATACGTGGCATTCGGTACATAGGTTTTCCAATGTCCCAAAACCTCTGTCATGTTTCGCAAGCGCAGCGTTGCCAGTTCAAACGGACGCTGAAATCCTTTACCTCCAGCCCGATTGAAGGTTGCTCCTTTAAGTGGAGGAAGCGGAGCCGCTTGAACCACCTCATCTTCTGCAATCAACTGAGGAGCAGTGCGATCGCCTTTATATCCTCGAAACACTTCTGCCAGAGTGCCGGGACTGCCGATGCCAGCACACATCAGAATGAGGTTGAACCAGGCATTCTGCCCTGAAGATAGCCCAGGCACCTGGAGCGATAGCCCTTCATAAAGACCTAACTCTCGATGCAATTCGGCGGTTGGATCGACAAACAACCAGTCAGGAGAAAATCCCGTATATGCACAAAACTGTTCTCCAGAAGCGCGATCGCCAATCCCAACTGCCCGAATCGCCAACTTCAATTCTTGGAGTTGCTCCGCATATTTTTGTAACCACCAGGCATACTCCAGACTGTCAAAATCTCCCAATTGCGGCAGCACCAATACCAGGAGCCGATCAGCCGTGTCGCACCCATCTAAGAGCAAAACCTGCTGACCATCACTCACCCGTTGCCGCTGAGTGTGTTTCAGACTGTTGTACGGATTGCTTGCATCAGGCATGGTTCAGAATGGGTAGTATCACTGTAATGATACTGCTCTCACAAAAATTCTTTAAGCCAAGGCTCCTTGGAAATGGCTGAGCTTCGCAAAATCATTGCAAGAACACGTGGAGCGATCGCGTAAAGTCCCATTATTAGGACTCACTATTTCCAACCCGGCAAAGCCAACCCATATCCCGCGCTATTAGCAACTCTATCTTGACCTGTCACTTTTTTTGCTAGCCAAATCACCGTTTGGGCTAGTCATCGTAGAAGTCAATCAGATAGTTTGCAAGTTGAAGAATCATTTGGATAGTCTGAAGTTTAACCTCTCCTCGCTCTCGGTCTGCAAAAAACTGAGCGATCGTGCCCTGAAGACTTTTTAAGTCAATCGCCAGATCCTCAATATCCTGCTGAGAAAATAGGATTGGCTTTTGATTGATTTGCATTGTGACATCCTGAAATATTGATTTGACTACTTGGAGGAGAAAGTAGGGAACCAGGTAATCCAACCGATGACGACCTGATTCTGCTTGTCGTTAAAACTCATCGAGCCAAGCCGTTTCCTGCTGGAACTCTGTCAATTGTCGCTGTAACTCCTCAAGCTTGCGACGGCAGCCAGCAATGTAAGCTTGCAGATAAGTTGTGTAGAGATGTTTGGGCTTCACTCCATCGTAGTCATCCATCTCACCATCAATATAAATATCGCGTTGCAGAGAGTATTCAGAATCGTGCGCCAGTGTCATCATGAAAGTTCCTTTTTAAGTGTTTGATGGGACTGAGGTAGCACTCAGCCCCCTTTTTTTGCAATTGAATTCAAGCAATTAATACAGACTCTTAAGGCAATTCCAGGTCTTGAGCAAGTCAGAGATCGCCGCTTGCTCTGCTTCTGGCTCCTGCTTACATCGTGCTTTGTAAAGCCTGTCTAGCATTTCATTCATCGTTTCGATGTCATCAAGAAACATCTCCATATCTTCAGGCGCGATCGAATTTTGCAGCGTGGTGGGCTGAGTCATGATTAAATCCTTTTTAAGTTCTAGTGGGATAGATAACAGAGAGCTTGCCTACGAGAAACCAATTGCTTTGTAGTGGCAGCGGCATCTCTTCCTCACCTTCTCAATATATCCCGGATATATTAACAAGTCAATTAATCCCGGATTAAATTAAGAAAAAAGTCCAGCCTATTTGCAGGCTGAACTTCAGAAGATTTGAATTTGATCGAGGGCTTACTCTTCAGGTAGTTGCACGACCAGTTCTCTTCGTCCTAGCTTTTCCAGCAAGTCAGAGACACTTCTACATCCTGATGTTTTCACAACCTCTTTTAGAGCAACCCAGGCTGACTCGGTGACTGTTACCTCATGCACTTTCTTTGTTTCACCGTACAGAGGAGTTCGAGGTGAAAGGTTCTGCCTTGAGTTGGGGTTGTTGCCCCGTCCAATTTTCTTGTCAGTCACGATCGCCACCACCATGCGTTTTCCTCTTTCAATTTACTCCGGAGAAAGCTTTTTGGACATGAGGAGGTGCAACAAATCTGAGATTGATTAGAGAAAATGACTCTCAATCTCTTGCTTTTATCTATATATCATGGGTATAATGATAGAGGCTTCAATCGAAGGGCTGGACTACATCTCTGACAGGCTTCTAGAGTTACGTCATTTGCGAATCCTGAGTCAGTCGAAAAACTGCATCCCCATTTTCTCCTCAGGCGATCGCGCTTCTAGATCGCCCTTTTACCTAGAACTTAAAAAGGAAACATCAACCATGGCACTGCAAGTATTTGGCACACGCCCCAAAGACGGCATCTTTCTGCCGCAAATTCCCTACGCGATTCGGAATGACTGTCAGAAGGGCGAGTGGAAAATTGGCGATGATGACTACCGGGGTAATCTTCTCGAAATGTCCATTATTAAAGCTTCTCAAATGTTCGGTACGCTCGGTAAAACCAGAAACGCTCTCTGGATGCAACTCTGGTTTGTTCCGGCTCCTGTAAGTGCCGATATCCTACCCGCCAATACCGTGTGCTGCACCCATATCAAAACTCGCTCCATCAGCCAATTCAGCAGCAAGGTGACGGAATTGATGGCGCATGGCGAACCTGCTGAAGGCATCTTTGTCGGCATGTTTGAGAAGCATTCTGGCGATATGGGAATTTACTACTCGCTCAAGTGGGATTGGCGCAAACGCAATACGCCGGAAGAGTTAAGTCAGCTTGCTCAGATTGTCGAGTTTATGTCCACTAATCCACCCCTCGTAGACATGACCACAGGATTATTGTGCATTGATGGCATGAGTACTGAGGAGATTGAAATCCTCATGCGAACGGTGAAAACGGCAGAGTTGGAAGTCGAAGAACCGCAACCGTCCCAAGCCACGTTAGCCAGGGGTCGGAGACGCTAATTCTTAAACCAAGAAGGGAGGACTCTCACGCCCTTTCTCAACCGGAGCGATCGCCATGCTGAAAACGAATTTGGTTGGAGTATGCAGTCGTGTGGAGCAGACGCACCGGATATTGCAACGGGTTGACCAGGAGATGCGCCTCCAACTATGGCAACGTCAGGAACGCACCAAACACGCCTGCAAGAACTGCACCTATTTTGATGACAACGACTATTTACCCTGGACCCTGCATCCCGATTTAGCACTACACAATGCAAACGAGATTAATAATTGCCGGGACTGGGAATTGAATCAACTGAGGATTGAAGAATGACACTATCTTTGCAAGCTGCTATTCGGGCGATCGATACAGCCAATGGCAGAATTTACCAGACTCCGATTGGCAACCTGCCGGGAGTCAACACAATTTTGGATGCGACTGAATCGGAGACAGATCGGGAGAAACTGCGCCAGTGGCAACAACGCCAGGTGAAACAACGCCAGGTGAAACAACTGGGTGAAGAGGGCGCAAATCAAAGCGCGATCGCGGTTTTTTGTGGAGGGGCGATCGTTTCTTCACCCTTCAATACCATCCCATTCTTTCAATTCAATTTAGGATACGCCATAATGAAAATGACTTTAGAGTTTGAAACTTTGATGAATAGCGACCAGAGCCGCAGCACTCAAGTAGTCTTGCCGGACGAATTATATCAAGCGATCGAACACCGGGCAAAAGTGCATGGATGTTCCATTGGCAGTGAAATTGTGACGCTTCTGGCTCAATCGCTCGATACAAAGATTGAGCCAGATTTGGCAAATGAGTTTGTGGCTTGGGAAGCTGCGAGTGATGAGGATTGGCTAAAGATGGAATCTCTGCTCACTCGTCAGGAACCATAGAATGGCACGGGGAGATGTGTTGTTGATCCGGTTGCCGGACTCTGATCAGCGTGAGGAAAAGGGAACTCGTCCGGCGATCGCAGTGCAAACTGATATCGTAATTTCTCCCATGCTGATGGTGATTCCGGTTACGTCTTCGCTAGGAGCAAAGCGATTTCCATTCACCGTTAAACTTGAACCTTCAGAAACAAATGGACTTACCTTAACTTCAATCGCACTGGTGTTTCAATTACGGGCGATCGACCCTAAACGAATTGTCCGCAAAATTGGTGAACTGGAAGCAGACTATCTTGAACAAATTGATGCTGAGATTTGGCGGATGTTGAAACCGTTGGATGAGCAGAAATTGGATAGTTGAAATGAGATCGCCCCTGCCTAATTACTCATCAACAGGCGATCGCGGTTTTTTGTAGAGGGGCTTTAAGGATAATGTATCTGTGTTTTTTTGCCCCTCTAGATTGTTAAAACGGCATACCAATTTCAACACTATTAATCTTTGGATCGCTTTCAAGGGCTTTCATTAATTGTTGGGCTTTTGACTGTTCTTGAAACCCTGCTATTTGAATAACCTGCCTCGAGGACGTAACGTTGTAGACAAAAGCAGCCGAGCAGTACTTTTTCTTGACATACTCAAGCGTTGCCGGATGCGTGTCATTGACCCACACAGGATACCATCGCTGATTAGGTAAATTGCTACCCTTGCCACACTCTGCAAGGGGTAATTGTAGAGTTGTCTGTGTAACAATGGTGGGCGTTTTTGTGTAGCCAGGAATTTCTAAATCTGGTACGTTTTTTAGCACCAAAGGCACAAGAAAACCGAGGCTGAGAAGGCACCCAAAGAAAAGAAGACAGCCTGGAAACTTTTCAGATGATTCCAGCTTTTCCTCATAGGAGTTTATTAAATGATTTTTTGTCAAATCAGCAAGGTCTTTGTTAAAATTCCCTACCTGTTGCCAATACTCGATAAACTCGATAGTCTTGTTGTACTCATAGGCAGTAATAAGAATCTTCTTAGTTTTATGCTTGATTAGGGCGCTATCAATGTAACGATCAGTTTCTAAAGTCTTATTCAAAACGATATTAGCAAGCTCACTAACTGTACCAGTGCCTTGACGAGCAGCCTGTAAACTGTGTTGAATTAAGACGGATGGATCAATGTCAGGAGGAAGGATCTGAATCTTATCCAAGGATATTTTCTTTGCTTCTTTGTCGTCTGTCACTCGCAGATGCCCCCGCTATAACCATCAGTACAAGAAAATGCAGGTATAACTAAATACACTCACGGAATTTCTACTAAGGTAAAAACTTTTAAGGGGTTGGTCTGCTGTTTGAGGGCAGGAACTTGATAGGACTTCATCAGTGGCTTGCTGACAGTTAGCAGTTGAGGTAGAGTGTGGGCAGTGAATTGGGGACGAAAGAGTGATGGGGTTTGCAGAAGCAGGTGAGGAATGGGATCTGGAAACGCTATATGATGATCTTGCCTCTGCGAAGGAAAAGCACCTCACTCCGACCGAAAAGTTACATCTACGCGGCTTGTTATGTGGACACAGCCCTGCGGAAATTGCAGAGAAGCTGAATAAGCAGACTGGAGGCGTGGAAACAGATCTCCCAGCGACGATTTATCGCTATGTTAAGGCGCTGGCTGGGATTGATGGTGAAAAGATAGAGGGCTGGCGGAAGGTCAAGGAACTGTTGGATGCGGCAGGTTATAAGGTTCCAACTAAGCCAGAAATTCGGGGCATGGCTTTGAGTGAAAGTACAATTAACATCTCTGAGATCAAGTTTGAGAAGAGTGATTATTCAATCAACAGCTTGACAACAGTTCTCATACTACGATTAGAGATACCAACGGAAAAAGTTGTCGATTCTGAGTCACAAGATGAGCAGCCGAAGGTTTAGTGCGGTCTGGTAGGTGGGGAGCGATCGCCTGAATTGCCCGAATCTCGTCATACAACGTGCAGCCATTGGGGTAAATGTAGAGATGATCGCTAGCGGTGGTGCAGCCCGATAACATCTAACTACTCAAACTTGGAGCTTTTGGGTGTACATCTCGGTACCAAATCGCCGCGATCGCGCCACAGCACTAAGGGCAGACTTAAGGTGCCTAAAATGATTACCACTCCCGCGAGAAGCCAAACCAGGAGACGATTGGGTTGATAATCTCCATGCTCAATTTGCCAAAAAACCTGGTTATAACGCCATGTGGCTAGGGCAATGACTCCAATTCCTACGACAACCAGACTCAATCCTAAAGTTTCGGAGTTGAAAAACAGAGGGGCGGCACTCGGTTGCTGAGCCATGGTTGCCTGAAGCTGATGCAGGAACAAACTAAACCGAGCGATCGCAAATCCAAATCCAATTAACGCTAAAGATGTTCTGAGCCACGCCAGAAACGTTCGTTCATTTGCCTGGTGTTCTCGCTGTCGATCCACCCTAGATCCCTTAGTCATCAGCGTTCCTTACTATATTTGAAGAAAATTGCGAAAAAACCCAATGGCATATGCTTCTAAACTATCTAATTTTACAGATTCAGCCCGTCTACGCTGTAATCATTCGGTATCGTTTCAGTCAGTGGCGTAGGATTGAACCCTGATAAGGTATGGGAACATTTGGCATGGTGCTTGGAGAAATGACATGAACAATCTCAAGGCGATCGTGATTGGGGCAGGCATGGGCGGCTTAGGCTCGGCGATCGCCCATCAGCACTGCGATCGGCATGGAGAGAACCAGGGGCGCGATCGCAAAACCAACCAGCTTGAGAGCAGGGTGCATTCAAAAATCTTCCATTGAGAGTAGAATCATCGTTAATTTATCACTCTCAGCCAGTGGAGGTTATGCAACGGATTCAAACCAGCACACCCGCCATTTCCTGTAGTCGCGTTGCCCAAGCCTGAGTCAACGTTGAGATTTCCAGCCGACCCGCATCCGTTGTCCATCCCTCTGCCCAATGCACATGCCAGCGTGATAATTGACGCTGCATTTGAGCCAGTTCAAACGCTGTATCCACTTCTAAGTCGATCGCCGTTAGCTCTAAAAATGCTTTACTTTCTCGCACGATCGCCAGTACCGTCTCTGCATCAGTCACATCAACACTGAGGGATGCCAGCCGGGAAAAGTTCTGTGCTAATCGTTCCATCCGCACGGACAATCGTTCGCAGCGAAACGCTAGTTCTTCCTGACTCCAGTTGTTCATACCCCTCCTAGCAGTTTGTCAATCACCTGTTTCACGAGATCGCGAATCGATGCATCTAAAATCTGCATTGATCGATTTTGGCGTGGACGCAGATTCACCATCGATTCATACACGATTTCTCCAGAAATGGGATTCCAGCTAGCTCCCCACAAATTAACCTGCCGACTGCCACAATCCAGTAACACCGCTTCACAGTCAGAATGCATCTCACCTCCCCCTGCCAAGATTTGACCTTGAATATCTACAACCGTCTTGACATAAAACCGACGCGCTTGCAGCATTTCTTCAAGTTGCTCGGACGTTACAGGTTTACACAAAATATGAATAATCACTGTTAAAAATGGCTCTTCCTGGCAGAGTTTGCCAGAAACCCGTGCTTGGCTTTTAGATATTTTAGCGGATCGACTCCTATGTAGCGATCGCTCCTCCATCCCACTCACCCATCAGTACTGCGATCGGCAATGAGAGAGCCAGGGGCGCGATCGCAAAACCAATTAGCTTGAGAGCAGGCTGCATCCAAAAATCCTCCAAAGCAAGAACCGTCTTTTATTGATCACTTTTAGTTGCGGAAGGTTATGCAGCTTGCCCCTATTTCACCACCTCCAGAATGGTAGAAATGGCGGCGAGTTGGCGGCGGTTGATGGCGTTCATGTCCTGGCTCACAGCGATTTCACTGCGGGTGTTGCGATCGCCATCGCCCATCAGCGATCGCACAAAGCCCAATTCATCATCACCGGATAAATTCAGCGGTGCTCTAGAGGCGGCTCCTCGGCTACCAGCGATCGTCTGCAAGCCTTTCAGGGCATCGCGGATCGGCTTTTCACTCGCTAGTACCAAAATTTCCAGCGTTCCAGCACCATTTAACGTAAAGCTGTAGCCATCCTCTTTCAACGGCGTTGTCAGCAGTGGTTTTTTTGGATCCAAAATCGCTTCACTCTCAGCCGAATCCCAATAGGGGAAGAGGGGCGTAATCTTGCCGCTAGCACTGATGGCAATCACTGCCACATACAAATTACGCTTCTCATTGTTGCGGACTTGCACTTGAATATCCGTTTTATCTTTAAATGCCTTGGGTGTAGTGGTAGCGCGGCTCCCTTTAGGAATCACCGCCACGTCTACTTTATACGCCGAAGATTGCCCCACTAGCGCCGCATCACTGCCCGTCACCAGCTTCAGCAACTTACCCGCCAACAACGATTTGAATCGTCCTTGCAAGCGATCGACGGCGGCGGTGGCTGACTCTCCAGGGTCTTTAAAGGTAGGGGCGATCGGGCGCAAGCCTGCTAAAAATAAGCCCACGGTTTCGGTATTTGGTAAGGTTATGCCGCGTGATGCAGTCTGGCGCAAAGCCGGAGTGATCCGCCCCAAAATGCAATCAGCACCAGCACTGACCAGTTGTACTTGCTCCAGCTTTTGCAGGGCTGCTTTGGCTGCCTCTAATTGGTTACCGAGGGAGGCATCTAAACTCACCTGCAACTTCAAATCCGCGGGAATGCCGCGAATTTTTTCCCGCAGCAAGAGACCCCGTTGCAGGCTGTTCAGTTGTCCAGTTCGCAGTTTGCCAGTGGCGATTAGTCCGGTGCGGCTAGTTTGCTCCAGTTCCGCGATCTCGTTGCCCTTGGCATCTATAACTGCCCATAGCCCACCTTTTTCGCTAGCTGCCAGACTCAAGGACGAGACTCCGCCCAACCAATACTCAATCTGCCCATCGGGTTTGACAGCCCGCACCACGGCTTCTGCCCAAGGATTTGTCGGAGTCAGAAAATAGGCGGGTTGTTGTCCATTGCTGGCGGGATTGGCCGCAAAGATTGGGGCTTGAGTGACGTTGGATTGATTCGCCAAATCCTTGGTGCTGCGGCTAAGGTTGATGAATGCTGTTCCGATCGCTTCTTTCAAGGCAGATTGCCAGAGATAGCGCGTCAGCATGTAGGTAAAGGCTCCGGCATGGAAGCGTTCATTATCAAAGGCGGCATCGGCGGCGTATTGGTCAAACTGGGCAGAGCCGATCGCCACACCTTTGGCAATTCCTTGTTGGCGCAGCTTGGTTAGGTCTGCTTCGGTGATGCCCAGATCTTTCATCATTTTGCGTTGCAGTTCCAGTTCTGCCGGACTGGGGGAAGCATACCGATCGCCATCGATGCGAGAGGACACAGCGCGAAAAGTCAGCCCACCGCGTGTGCCGCCTCCAGAATGGCAGCTATCGAGAATGGCGGTGACTTGCTCCGTTTTCAGCGATTTCATCAACAAAAACAGCGTTCGTCCCATGATGTCGTTTACCTGGTCGGGGCGATCGGTAAAGCGATCGCTAGGCACCATCGTGCCGTTCAATTTGTCGGTATTGGCAACTTTTTTATTGTTAATGATCAATTCCGAAATCGGGTTCGGGTCGAGAATCCGAGAGCCATGCCCAGAGTAATGAAAGACCACGACATCATTGGGTTTGGCTTGCTCCACTAAATGTTTCTGGAAGGCAGCCAGAATATGGTCGCGAGTGGGTGATAACGGTTCATAATCAGTGACGCTAAGCTTGCGATCGGCGACCACAAGAATGTCTTTTGGATTAAATCCAAATCGATGCACCAATAACTCCCACTGCAATTCCACATCGGTTAAACAACCCTTGAGATCCGGAATTCGATCAGGATAGTCATTCACTCCCACCAGCAATGCCAACTTGCGTCCCGGTGATCCTTGAGCTAAGACGCGACCGTATTGATTTGCCTGGTGCAGCAAATCCCACTGGCTGAGTCCAAGGCTTGCTAAAGTAGCACCAGCCGCTTGCAGAAAATGACGACGTTTGATTGGGGACATGGTTGGAATTTTCCTTTTGTGAGTGGGGGGATTAGTGGTCAGCGGTCAGAGAAAGGCTGAGAGCGGTCAGAGAAAGGCTAATAGCGGTCAGCGGTCAGCGGTCGGCGGTCAGAGAAAGGCTGAGAGCGGTCAGCGGTCAGCGGTCAGAGAAAGGCTGAGAGCGGTCGGCGGTCAGCGGTCAGAGAAAGGCTAATAGCGGTCAGCGGTCAGCGGTCAGAGAAAGGCTGAAAGCTGAAAGCTGAAAGCTGAAAGGCTGAAAGCTGAAAGCTGAAAGCTGAAAGCTGAAAGCTGAAAGGCTGAAAGCTGAAAGCTGAAAGCTGAAAGCTGAAAGCTGAAAGCTGATAGCTGATAGCTGATAGCTGATAGCTGATAGCTGATAGCTGATAGCTGATAGCTGATAGCTGATAACTCTTCAAAGACTATTCCCAATCAAAATGAAGGGTGCCCAGTAGTAGGGATGAGAAAAATTGGCAGGACGGGGAGCGCGATCGCCCGATGTAGTGACGGTCAACTCGGCATCCCCCGATCTCGCAGGTGCATCCTTCGCCGTGAGTTTCCCTTGCATAAACGCTTGCTGGACACTTTGCAGGGCGGCGGCTTTGCTCATGCCTTTGGCGAGGTTTTGGTAGAACTTCTGCATCAACAGGCTGGTGCTGGCATCGTTGACATCCCAGAGGGAAGCCATGACGGCTTTGGCTCGTTCTTTATCGCCCATAAAGAAGGAACTAATGCCGCTCACTTCTAGCCCCAAACCATCGGCACCGCCTAACCCCGTTTTGCAGGCAGACAGGACGACCAGATCCACGTCTTTGAGGTCGCGTAGGGTTTGGACATCGGGGATGGGATAGGGCGTGCCGTTGCCCAGCAAAAAGTAGGAACTGCGGGGATTCTCTGGTTTGAATTCGCCGTGGGTGGCG
>ENA-ORBV01012076-ORBV01012076.1-microbial-mat-metagenome-genome-assembly--contig:-NODE-12076-length-13408-cov-5.117621_pt1 | contig 13408 bp, 12 predicted proteins | sample MGYA00237777_ERZ505514 | MGnify/ENA primary metagenome ERZ505514 (study PRJEB26160, sample SAMN06269048) | microbial mat metagenome | isolation source: Oligotrophic lake microbial mat | place...
GGAGCGGCGGAAGATGTTGCGTTGTTGGGCGTCGCACCGGAAGCCACACTTGCGGTATCCGAAGTAGGCGACGTCGGCTGCGAGGCGGATGAGTTCGTCGTTGAGTTGTTCTGTGTTCACTTTGGTTGATCCTTTCTCTCGTCCAATTTCTGGAGTATTTGTTCGCGGAGGATGGGATTGGTGGCAAGGAGGGCGGCGAGGTGTCCGAGCGGGACCTGTGACGTAGGTTCCGGGGCTTGGGTTCCGATGGGCCGATCCTGACGGAAGGTGAAGCGGGTTGGGTCGAAGTTCTGTAGCATTAGCTATTCTCTTTTTCTTCGCCGCTCAGGTTCGTTCTTTCATGTTTTGATGTTTTTCTGAGTTTGAGCAGAGCATTGAGCGCGCGATGGAACTGGCGGTTGCAGCGTCCGTCGATGCGGTTGTGGAGTTCGATCGCGCGATTGCATTCGAGGGAGGCGTCGATAGCGATTGCGGTGCGGACGGACTCGTCGAAGGTTTCGAAGGTGTCCGCGACGGCAGCGGCGGTTTCAGCCATTTTCTGGTTGAGATGCGACGTTTCTGAGAGCCAGATGCGGTATTGATGCCACTTCTGCGCAACTCGCGCACAACGGTATCGGCGTCGAGAGTTCCTGGAATAGTGGCGAATCGCACGGTCGATCCCTTTGCGTTTTGCCTGGGCCATTTCAACGATGAGGAGGCGCCGCGCGGGCGTGTGGGGCTGAAATTCGGCGGTCAGATCGTTGAGCAGGGTGGTCAGCATTTCCGGATCTTCGTTCGCGAGGGAGAGAGTTCGGGCGCAGAGTCCGTGGGGGAGTGCGTTGCGGGCGCTGGCGGCGGTACGCTGTTTTTCTGTTCGTTCGATTTGTTCCATGAGCGTGGAACTCCTTTCCTGCACCCATGATCTGAGGAGGGGCAAAACTTCCAAGTAACTTTCGGAGGTTAAGTTATTGATTCGGAGGGAAATAAAAAAACTGGTCCGGATGTGAACGCATAGTTTTCGTTCGGCGAGGCGGCCAGAACGTCACTTCAACGGGTAGCATCTGACCCGCCTCGGTGACGAAAACAACCGTTGAGCTAAGGGATCCTGTTACGAATTGGAAGGTGCAGTATGGGTTCAGCTCGCGAGGGTTGCCTGAAACCTTGACGGATGTGACGGGTGGCGGTGCATTGATTGTGTCGAGCGTTTCGTCTGGAGTTGCGGGTGAGGTGACGAAGTTTGCCTATTGACGGTGTGCTTGCCAACCCCGGCTCAACCTCAGGTGCCTATCACTCAAAATACGAGAAGGTACAACACGAAAAGTTCGAGCTTCTGTACCAACCTGGATTGGTTCAACTTGACGGAGCGAGATACCATGTCGAAGTCAGATCGGGCCTCGTCAAGTCGAGTGTTAGTCTGTTGGGTCCCGAGGACGAGAGACAGAACCAGCAAAGTCCACTCTTGACCTGGATGGCTTATCAGAAATCGCGATTTCAGTAGCCTCTGGCACTTGTATACATTGGAAAGCAGGCCATTTTTCTGGTGGCCGCGTGATCTGTCCAACTTCCAAGTGAGGTAACTCTTGGGAGTGAAGATCGATTTCGAAATCGGAGGTTTTGCGTCACTCTTGTCCAAAGCGATATTTAGGCACTGGAGGCAGGTGCGGGAAACTTGGTTCAGGTTGAAGTTGGCACAAAGAACGGTCCAGTTGGAGGGCCGCGCCGCGCCCCCTTTGAGCTTCTGTAGAATGGAAGGCAATCTATGAAGAAGCTCACGCGGCGCAAGTTTGGCAAGCGTATCGCGGCTGCGGCCTCTGTGGCAGCTTTTGCGCCTGTTCTGCAAGGCTTGGAAGAGTCCGCGCAACCGTTCGGTGCGGAGTATCCGAACCTCGATTCGCTTTCGACCGGCGAGTGGTGGACGAAGAAGCGACCGGTGCAGAGTCCACCGCCGATGTTCGATGTGCCGCGCGATCAGGTGGTTGTGTTTGCGCTGTACACGCACGAGCGTGGCGTGTTGAAGATCACCGCTCAGTTGTATCCGTTAAAGCCGAGTGAACCACGAGAGGCGCGTCTCGAGTTTCTAAGAGAAGGGAAGTGGGTGGAGGCTGCTCGCGGACCCGTCGTGTTCCCGGGCTGGTCTGCGCACTTCCGCATCGAGAATTGGGATTCGTCGAAGGATGTCGCCTATCGTGTCCGCCATGGTGAGCAGTCAAAGTTCGAAGGTCTGATTCGCCGCAATCCCTTGGAAAGGGACGAGATCGTGGTGGCGAATCTCTCCTGCAATGCGAGCAGGGAAAACGGCCCACGGCCTGAACTGGTGGCGCGGCTGCGTGAGATCAATCCCGATCTGTTGTTCTTCGGCGGGGATCAAACCTATCGCCATACAGAACACACTGCTGGCTGGATCGAGTTCGGGTTGCAGTTCCGCGACGTGATCCGCGACCGGCCGACCATTACGATTCCCGACGATCACGATGTTGGTCACGGCAACGTTTGGGGCGAAAACGGCAAGCGTTCGTTGCATCCCGCTGGCGCGGACGGCGGCTACACGTATCCGGTTGAGTACGTCAATCTGGTGCAGCGTCATCAGACTTGGCACCTGCCAGATCCAGTGGATCCTACGCCGGTTGAGCGAGGCATCGGCGTGTACTTTACTCGTCTGCGCTGGGGCGGCATCGATTTTGCGATCCTCGAAGATCGCAAGTTCAAGAGTGGTCCCGATGGAAAGATTCCAAAGATGGGCCCACGGCCCGATCACATCAACGATCCGAAGTACGATCCGAAAACGATCGATCTACCCGGCTTGCAATTGCTCGGCGAAAGGCAGCACAAGTTTCTGCGCGATTGGGGCGAGGATTGGACGGGCGCGGAATTGAAGTGCGTTCTTTCGCAGACGGCTTTTTGCGGAGCCTGTCACATGAATGGCAAGCGCGATGTGCGGCTGCTTGCCGATCTCGATTGCAATGGCTGGCCGCAGACGCCACGTTTGCGGGCGCTTGAAGAGATCCGGCGGGTGCGTGCGGTGCATCTGTGCGGCGATCAGCATCTGGCGGTGGTGGTGAAGCACGGGCTTGACGAGTGGGGCGACGGCCCATATGGATTCACCAGCCCTGCTCTTGTGAATGCGACCTACGGGCGCTGGTGGCATCCTTTGGACGAGAAGCCGGGTCCGAATGCGATGGCGGGCAGTCCGTGCCGTGGACCGGGGACTTCACCGACGGGCTGGGCAACAAGATTTCGATGATGGCGTATGCGAATCCGCCGAACATTGCCGATGCCAAGCAACGCGCCGATGGTGTTGGTATCGCGAGGTTTCGCAAGAAGGCGCGCACGGTAACTTTTGAATGCTGGCCGCGCTTTGGTTCCGAGCAGTTTGCCGGTTGGCCTCTCACGGTGGAGATGGACAAGAACGACGGACGCAAGCCTGTGGCCTGGCTGCCGAAGCTGGTGTTCGAAGGCGCGGCGAATGCCGTGGTGCAGGTGGTGGAAGAGAAGTCCGGGGAGGTGCTCTATACAGTGCGTTCGCCTGGTGCAAGCTTTCAGCCGCCCGTTTTCAAGGCCAGCGAAACCTATGCCGTGAAAGTGGGTCGCGACAAACCGACGCAGGTCATTCTGACCATGTCTCGTGCACATGAGAAGTCGGCCAAAGCTGGAGTTCGCAAGATACAACTTGCCTGACAGTACAAAAGAGGGACCTCTAATGAGGGGTCCCTCTTTCAACAATTGTTTAGCGGTAGACGGCCTGACGCGCGGCCATTCTGGAGAAGGTCACCGAACCCGAATCCAACCCGGATGCCTTAAAGATCGCGGGTTCTGCAATCGAGAACAGGCCGAGAAGGCTGCCTTCCTGGTTGCTCGCTGGAAGGTTCTGCAAGATGTGGGTGCCCACCGTGATCTTGAGATCCGATGCTTTGGCGATGCAGACGAAAGTACCAAGTAAGCCCGCCCGCGTCGCGGAAGTACCCAGCGCCATCACGTAATCGTTGGCGCGGCCGCCGGTCCAGTTGAGCGTGAGCGGTTGAGCGCGATTCACAGAAGCCGCAACGCCAGGGTTGGACCACTCGACGGGATTCAGTTGCACTTGCACGTTGAAGGCTCCAACATCCGCGCCTCCCGCACCGGTGATCGTGTAGCTGCCGGGATCCAGATAGAGCGACGAAGGCAAGCCGGGAATGCTGGGAATTCCAGGAGGCAGTTGGATGTTGATCCCAGTCCCTAGTTCGACTGAGAAAGAACCCTTTACGTCTCCGAGAGCCTTTACGCCTTTGGGACCATTGACAGAAAGTCTGCCAGCTGCGAGGTCCACGGGGACATTGAAAGTCGTTTCGGGGGCTTCGTCTTCAAAGACATCACTGTTGAAGACGTAGCAACTGCCGAGAGCAATTTCAGTTTGCGGCGTGTTGGACGCGCCAAAGTCTTCAACCTTAAGTTTTAAGAACGAGCCACTCGCTGAATCGGTAACAAACTCTCCTTGCTGTTCGAGGGAGATGGCGATGCGGCTGAGGTTGATAGAACCGATCCTGACCTCGCCTCCGTTGTTTGCTGCGCCTTCAATTGCTCCACTGGATAATAAGTTGCTGGAGCAGTATCCGCCATTCGCGGCCACAGGAACCGTCACGAAGTTCGAGTACTTTGTGCCTGCCTTCACGACGATGGGAGCGAAACATCCGTCAACGCCCGTGGGGACTTCAACGGTCAGTTCGTCGACCCCGGCGATTTCGGTCCGCTGTGCGGCGCTGACGGTAGCGATTTTGTCGCCGACGCGGACTTCGAGTTCGGAGGCGTCGAATGTTTTTGGCGTAGGGCCTGAGGCTTCGTCGCCTTCGACAGATCCCAGGCCGGTGGCGCGAAGCCGAATCTGCTGGCCCGGCTTTGCGGATGCGTTCACCAGAACCGGTGCGCCGCTTTCTGCAGACATCGCAACGGCTTGTCCGGATCCACGCGCACCTGCCGTGAAAAGCCCGACGGCGCGCGAGACCACTTCAATGTCGCCTTCGGACGTTTCGCTGTTGAATCTAAGCGCGACCTTGCCCTTACCAATCGTGGCGGAAGACGGCAGCATGGCGACGATTTTGGTAGCGGAGGCCGAGATCACCCAGGCGTCTAAAGTGTTTCCACCGACCGTCACTTTGACCGTGACACCACCGAGTTCGGTGGCGAGCGGATAGGCGTCGTTTGTAACGCTTTCAGCGGGGCCGAGATCCTTGCCTAGCAGCACGAATCGCGCGCCTTGCGCGATGCCGCCATTCAGCGATGTTGTGGAACTGTAGCTCGCGGCGTTCCGTGCACCACCGGATGATAGTTTCGGTGCAGCGATACAGGCTGCAACGGTAAGAACCGAGAGAAAAATAGGATTCATAATTAGTAGAGCGGATTCCGTCTGGAGAAAGGCTCAGCCAATCGCCTTTCCCAGTGTGGCACGCATGGATGATAGAATCGCCCGCATGGTACGAATGACTCGACGAACGCTGCTTGCGGCAAGCGCGTATTCTTACAACCGGATTCTCGGTGCGAACGACCGTGTACAGGTGGGCTTCATCGGCTACGGCCTGATCGGTGCGCAACACGTATACGACTTCAAGAATCAGCGGGATGTGGATATGGCGGCGATGAGCGAGACCTATCAGCCACGTCTGGAACAAGGTATCCAGGCTTGTGGCGGCAAGGCAACCGGCTACTCCGATTTCCGCAAGATGCTCGACAACAAAGATCTGCAGGCCATCGTTGTCTCGACGCCCGATCACTGGCACGCGATGATGACCATCATGGCCTGCGCCGCCGGCAAAGACGTGTATGTCGAAAAGCCGATGACGCTTTTTGTCAAAGAGGGCCGTTGGATGATCAACGCGGCACGCAAGTACAAGCGCATCGTGCAATGTGGCACGCAACAGCGCAGCGGAAAGCACTATTTGAAGGCTCGCGACCTGATTCGCAATGGCTACATCGGCAAGGTCCATTCCATTCGAATGTCGTCTTACCGCAACATTATGCCCGGCTTTGGATCTCCTGCGGATGCTGCGGTTCCCGCCGGTTTCGACTACGATATGTGGCTTGGGCCCGCACCCAGGCGTCCGTTCAATCCGCATCGCGGCATCTATCATTTCCGCTGGTATTGGGATTATTCCGGCGGCCAGATGACCAATCTGGGTGCGCATCAGATCGACATCGCGCAATGGTATATGGGCGTCAAGGGTCCGAAAAGTGCGACATCGATTGGCGGAAGACTGGCGCTTGAGTCTGTCGGCGAGACTCCCGACACGCAGGATGCGATTTACGAGTATCCAGGATTCACCACAAGCTGGTCGCATCGTGAAGCGGGCTCGGGACGTCGCGCTGCCGGGGGCGGCGGACTGGAGTTTCATGGAACCAAGGGTTCGCTCACCATTGGGCGCGGCGGCTTCGAGGTGATTCCGGATATGAAGTCCGACCCCGTGAACGCGATCCCACAGTTCCGAGGGCAGACTGCCGGAGGCCCGGCCCGTGTGGATGTGAAGCCGGAACCTTGGACTGGCGCGATGAAGGAACCGGGCAGCTCAGAAGAGCAGTTCGACCTGCATGCACGCAACTTCCTCGATTGCATCAAGTCGCGGCAACGACCGGTAGCGGATGTCGAAGATGGACATCAAACGGCGGTTGCCTGCCACTTGGGCAACATCTCTCTGCGCCTGGGACGCAAACTGCAGTGGGATCCTGACAAGGAAGCGATCGTCGGCGACCGCGAAGCCTCGACGTATCTCGAACGGCCGTACCGGAAGCCGTGGGATCAAGTACTGAAGGGCTTTGGAGTCGCTTAGAAATGAACACGAAGATGGGTGTCGCCGCGACCTGTTACCTCAGCGTGATGCGTCCTCGCGAGACTCTCACGTTTCTGGAGCACTGTTCGGCGCGTGGTGCTGGCGGCATCCAAATGCAGCTTTCGTCGTTTGAGCCGGAATACCTGAAGAAGCTGCGATCCCGCGCCGAGCAGCTTGGGATGTATCTCGAACTGATGGGTCCGTTGCCGACAGCGAACGACGACACGCAGTTCCGCAAGGTGATCAGCGCTGGGAAGGAACTGGGAGCTACTTGTGTCCGGTGCGGATGCTTGTCGGGGCGCCGTTACGAGACCTTCGATACGCTCGAAAAATGGAAAGACTTTGTGAATGCCTCGAAGGATTCGTTGATTCGCGCAGCGTCGATCGTTGAGAAAGAGAAGTTTCCGCTGGCGCTTGAGAACCACAAGGACTGGACGATCGAAGAGATGATGGCGCTGATGAAGCTGTTTTCCAGCGAATACTTTGGCGTTTGCCTCGATACGGGCAATAACCTCTCTTTGCTCGAGGATCCGATGGCCACCATCGAGGCGCTGCTGCCGTACGTCATTACAACCCACGTGAAAGACATGGCCGTGAAAGATTACGACGATGGGTTCCTGATGAGCGAAGTCAACTTCGGCGAAGGGATGCTCGATATTCGGCGGATTGTTGGCATGATTCGCAAGGCGCGGCCCAAGGCGAACATCAATCTTGAGATGATCACGCGCGATCCATTGAAAGTTCCTTGCCTCACGCAGAAGTATTGGCTGACGTTCGGCGACCGTAGCGGTTATCTGCTCGCCAAGTCACTTCGGCTGACCAAGCAGCAAGGCAAGGCTGCGTTGCCTGGATTCAGTGAGTTTTCGAAAGAGAAGCAGGCCAGGATGGAAGACGCCAATGTCGTGACTTGTTTGCGGTGGGCGGCCGCGAATCTGCAGCTTTGGGTGGGCTTGTTCGCCTAATTTTCGCCATGGATGGTAACATCCAAATCATGGCCGTCAAACGCAAGTCTCTTACAATGGAATCTAGTCCCTTGCAAGAAACTATCCGCATTCGCGGAGCTCGTGTGCACAACCTCAAGAATGTGTCGCTCGAGATTCCGCACAACAAACTCACTGTAGTCACTGGCGTTTCCGGCTCCGGAAAGTCCTCTTTGGTCTTCGATACGATTTATGCGGAAGGGCAGCGCCGGTATGTGGAGTCGCTGTCGGCTTACGCGCGCCAGTTTCTCGAACGCATGGAAAAGCCCGATGTCGACGATATCGACGGCATTGCGCCGCCGATCGCCATCAAGCAGAAGAACCAGACTCGCAATCCACGGTCGACCGTTGCGACGTCCACAGAACTCTACGACTTCTTGCGCCTGCTCTTCGCCCGTGTGGGACGCACGTATTGTTACCAATGCGGCGAACCCGTGATTCGCGATACCGTCGATCACGTCGCCGAACGTATGATGCAGGAACCGGACCGCAGCCGCTGGTATGTGTTGTTCCCCATTCGCGTTCCAGACACGAAAGAGCGTAAGAAAAGCGAGGTGCTGCGCGATCACTTGTTCGATTTGCGCAAACGGGGATTCACTCGCCTCTTTCAGGGCGGCAGGACGTTCGAATTTTCGTCACCCGAATCGATTCTCGACATCGATTTCAAGAAGGCTGTCTGGGTGTTGGTCGATCGAATCGCGATCGCCCCCGACTTGCATCAGCGCCTCGTGGATTCGATGGAGATTTGTTATCGCGAGTCAGGTGAAGTGGTTTTTCAGGAAGCGGCTGGCGAGCGGGAACTCGTCTTCAGCGAGAAGTTCGCTTGCAAGAAGTGCAATCTCGAGTACATCACTCCTGAGCCAAGCCTCTTCAGTTTCAACTCGCCCTTCGGAGCCTGCCGCCGCTGCCAGGGCTTTGGCAACACCGTCGATTACGACATGGATCTCGTCATCCCAGACAAGACCCTGAGCATCGACAAGGGAGCAATCGACCCGTGGACACGTCCGGCCTACAGTTGGGCTCAGAAGGAGTTCAAGGTCGATTACAAGAGCAAAGTCAGAATGAACGTCCCGGTGCAGGACTTCATTCCCGAAGAGACGAAGTTGCTCGAAAAGGCTCTCAAATCCTTTTGGGACGATGTCGAAGCCAAGAAGTACAAGGTTCATGTCCGCGTCTTCATGAGCCGTTATCGAGGTTATGCGGAGTGCGCCGAGTGCCGTGGATCGCGCCTGAGGCAAGAAGCACTCAATGTGCGGGTTAGCGGCAAGACGCTGGCCGATGTGTCGAAGTTCAATATCGCCGAGGCTTACGAGTTCTTCGGTTCGCTGACGCTGACTCCAGAGGAAAAAGTAGTCTCCGACAAACTGCTGGTGGAGATTCAACAGCGCTTGAAATTCCTCAACGATGTGGGGCTCGAGTATCTCACGCTCGATCGGCTTTCGATGACGCTCTCGGGCGGTGAAGCGCAGCGCATCCAACTCGCGACGTGCCTCGGTTCGCGCCTCGTGGGATCTTGCTATGTTCTCGACGAGCCTTCGATCGGCCTGCATTCTCGCGACACGATGCGGCTGATTAAGATCCTCGAAGACCTGCGCGATATCGGCAATACGATCGTCGTTGTCGAGCACGATTCCGATGTCATGAAGGCAGCCGATCATGTGATCGACATGGGGCCCGGCGCGGGTGAACGAGGCGGCGAAGTCATCTTCGAAGGTACGTATAAGAAGCTGACCGGCGCTAGCGCCAAATCGCTCACGGGTAAGTATCTACGGGGCGATATGCAGGTTTCGCGGCTCGGCAAGCGCCGCGAATTCAACGCCAAGAAGACCCTCAAATTCATCGGTGCACGCGCCAACAATCTCAAGGGCATCGATGTCGAACTGCCGTTGAACATGATGGTTGCCGTGACGGGTGTGTCGGGATCCGGCAAGTCGACGCTGGTTCATGACGTCATTCACAAGGCGCTTGAGAAGCTGCTGAAGAAAGACTCGCCCAAGCAGGCAGCGGAAGAGAACGAGTTCGCGGTCGAGAAAGTCACCTGCAGGCGTGTCGAACGCGCGAACTTTCTGCGCGAGGTTGTACTGGTCGATCAATCGCCTATCGGCCGGACGCCTCGATCGAATCCTGTCACCTATGTGAAGGCTTTCGACATCATCCGTGAGATCTTCGCCTCCACGACGGAAGCGGACAAGCGCGGTTATGGCGCGGGACACTTCTCGTTCAACATCCCCGGCGGCCGCTGCGAAACCTGTCAGGGCGACGGCACCGTTACTGTGGAAATGCAGTTTCTGGCCGACGTTGAACTTGTCTGCGATGAATGCAAAGGGACGCGTTATAAGAGCGGTGTGCTAGAGGTCCGCCACAAGGGACTGAACGTCCATGAGGTCCTCAAACTGACCGTTCGCGAGGCGCTCGGTTTCTTTTCCGATCATGCCCGCCTGACCGGAAAGTTGAAGGTTCTGGATGACGTGGGACTCGGTTATCTTCGGTTGGGGCAGTCCGCGACGACACTCTCAGGAGGCGAAGCCCAACGCGTGAAACTGGCGGCACATCTGATGCAGTCTAGTTCCGAAGGCGTGCTCTACATCTTCGATGAACCGACCACTGGGTTACATTTCGACGACATTGCGAAACTTCTCGATGCCTTCCAGCGGCTGATTGCAAACGGCGGAAGCATCCTGATTATCGAACACAATATGGACGTGATTCGCGCTGCGGATTGGGTAATCGATCTCGGACCCGAAGGTGGGTATGGCGGAGGCAATATCGTCGCCGTAGGAAACCCGGAACAGATCGCCGCCGTCCCCCATTCGTACACGGGCCAATTTCTGGCTAAGGTGCTCTAGAACATGTTGCCGACTGTTTTGTTCCTCTTCTTCACAGCGCAGGTGGATCACTCCGCCCTGGGCTTGAAAGCTCTCGAGGATCAAAAGTTCGAAGCCGCCATTGAACATTTCGGCAAGGCCGTAGCAGCGGATCCGAAGGACTTTTACGCCCATTTTCACTTCGCGCTCGCGCATTCGGCGATCCACAAGGATCTCGAGGCCATCGAACACTACCGCAAGACTCTCGAACTGAAACCGGGGCTGTATCAAGCAGAACTCAATCTGGGCATGATTCTGGTAGAGAATCGAAAGGCCAAGGAGGCCGTTCCTCTACTTGAGGACGCGGTGAGGCAAAAGCCGGATGAGTTCCGGCCCGCGTTTTATCTGGCAGAAGCGTATTTCGCAGAGGGACGCTTCAACCCTGCGGAGATGGTATACAAAGCGGCCACTGCGTTGGATTCAAAGTCTGCTCCAGCGCACTACGGACTCGCCCGCGCGATCATGAAGCAGAGTCGCCTAGCTGACGCGCAGCCGTATTTCATCAAAGCGGGGCAGCTCGATGCGCAGTATCAGGATTCCGTCCTTGAACTCGCGTCCGTCTATGAGGAACAAAAGCAGACTGACGCGGCGATCGCACTTTACAACCAGTTTCCAAACACGCCTGCCGCGCAGGAACGCCTGGGCGTGCTGCTGCTCGATCAAGGAAAGCCGGCAGATGCAGTGGGACCGCTCGAAAAGGCTGTCGCGAAGTCGCCGACATCCGGCAATCGGTTCGCTTTGGCCAAGGCATACCTGCGATCGAATGAACCAGCGAAGGCTCTTGCGCTGATCGATCAAACCATCGTGTTGGAACCTAAAGAAGCAGAGCTGTATATGATCCGCGGTCGCATTCTGCGCGATCAACGCAAGTTCACCGACTCTGCCAATTCCTTCTTTGCCGCAGCCAAGCTGCAGCCACAAAACGTCGAAGCCTGGACGGAGATGGCGGGCGTGCTTGTGATGGTAGAGGACTACAACACAGCGCTCGCCGCTCTTGACAAGGTAAGGGAACTGAATGGCGAGACCGCAGGGCATCATTTTCTACGCGCGATTATGCTCGACAAGAACAAACTGCAGAAGCCCGCGTTAGAGGCATATCGGAAGTTTCTCGCCACATCGGAAGGTAAGTATCCCGACCGTGAGTTTCAGGCCCGCCAAAGGGTTAAGATCATAGAGAAAGAGCTGTCTAAGAAGTAGACAACGCCATGCTTGCGATCTTGTTACTGCTGACTCAATCATTCGATCTAGCGGCCGTGAAGGCCGAGCCCAGTCCGGATCGGCGCGCGGAACTTGCCATCGACTACGCCAACGCCGCTCTCGATCGCGCTAAGACTCTTTATACAAACGGGGACTATAAGGAATCTCAGGCCGCGGCGTTCGAGATTCGCGATTCGGTCGAACTCTGCGCTGAATCGCTCAAGGCCACCGGCAAAGATCCGCGTAAAAACGTTAGGCAATTCAAGAAAATCGAGATCCGCATTCAAGCCCTCGTGCGGCGGGTGAAGAGCTTCGCTCAGAATGTCAGCATCGAAGACAGGCCGGAGATTGTCAAAGTGCAGGACCGCCTCGAAGAGATCAACGACGCAATCGTCGCCGGCATTTTTACGAAGTCGAAATGAGATACCTCCTCGCTCCCCTGTTGTTGTTTGTGGGCCTCAGTGCCGTTGCGCAGGATCGCGACTTTCTCACGCCCGATGAGGCGGACCGAGTCCGCGAAGTGCAGGAACCGAACGAGCGGCTCAAACTCTACGTCCACTTTGCCCGGCTCCGGCTAGACCTGCTGAAGCAGACGCTGGCCAAAGAGAAGCCTGGCCGGTCGGTGTTCGTGCACGACACACTCGAAGACTACACAAAGATCATCGAGGCCATCGATACTGTCGCCGACGATGCGCTGAAACGCAAGGCGGATCTTGCCATCGGTATCCAAACGGTGGCGGATGCGGAGACGGAAATGATCGAGGAACTGAAGGCGATTCTCGACAAGCCTCCCAAGGATTTTCAACGCTACGAGTTCGTTCTCAAGCAGGCCATTGAGACCACGCAGGATAGCCTCGAACTTTCACAGGTCGATCTGAAAGATCGGACACGCGAAGTCACCGATCGAGACGCCAAAGATAAGGCCAAACGCGAAGAACTGATGTCCACTGAGGAAATCAAGGCGAAGCGTGAGGCCGAGAAGAAGTCTGTTGAAACCAAGAAGAAGGCACCAACCCTTCGTCGCAAGGGCGAGTTGGAAAAGAAACCGAACGACTAAGTGTTTTTTCGGCACGGGTGACCCGAAACCTGTAGATTCTCCGCCTTAGTAAGTAGAGAGGGATTGGTACTGTGCCATTAGAAGCAGGGACGCTTGGTTTCCTGATTGTTGGTTTCCTGATTGTTGCTTTGTTTTTCGAAACGTTGAGCGGCGGGGCGCCTCCGTCGAACCGCAGCTCATCGGGCGCCATTCAATGCGATGATGGTGTTTCAACGGAATGGACGCCCGCACCAGTGATCGCCCGGTCACGCTCCTCAGCATCGACGACGATCCTCTAGCGCTGGACCTTGTCCGAAGTGCGCTGGAACAGCCCGGACTTCGCATACTTACCTGCGAAGACCCCATTGCGGGTCTCGAGATGGCGCGGGCGGAACGTCCTCAGATTGTTTTGCTCGATTTGATGATGCCCGGGATGTCGGGTATGGAAGTGCTCAAAAGTATCGCCTCAACCGATCCTTCCGCAGACGTAATCTTATTGACGGCCCATTATTCAACCGAGGCCGCGGTTGACGCGATTCAGCAGGGTGCGTGCGATTATCT
>ENA-ORBV01012078-ORBV01012078.1-microbial-mat-metagenome-genome-assembly--contig:-NODE-12078-length-13404-cov-5.204247_pt1 | contig 13404 bp, 14 predicted proteins | sample MGYA00237777_ERZ505514 | MGnify/ENA primary metagenome ERZ505514 (study PRJEB26160, sample SAMN06269048) | microbial mat metagenome | isolation source: Oligotrophic lake microbial mat | place...
AGCGCAAGGCTGGGCCGGATTCAGATTAAGAATGGCTTTGGTATGCTCGCAGCTTGAGAAAAGCCGCAATCCATTTTCCGTCGTCGAAAGATATTCATCCAAGTTGATACGGGTCGCCGGGCCGGCACTGCGGGAGGCAATACTGGAAACGGTCTCAATATACTCTACATCCTTATTCACTTCGGCGATCGCGTAAGCCAAAGGAATCGAAGCCTGCCCGCCGCAGGTGACCATGTTGACGTTCATCAAGTCTAAGCAGTGCTGAAGATTTACGGCGGGCACACACATCTGACCGATTTTAGCCGGAGTCATATCCACTGCCACGATTCCCGCCTTCTCAAACAACGGAGCATGTTTAAAATGATGCTCCGCGCTGGTTGCGTCAAAAACCAAGACGACGTCATCCTTGATATCCAAGATGCTTTGAACGCCTTTGGCCGCGACCGGGATATTCAGCATGCTCGCCTTGGTCATTCCGGGCGAGGAGAGATTGCGCCCGGCAAAGAGACGGCATTCAAGCAGAGGCGACCGAATTACTTTCAAAAGTAAATCGGTGCCAATATTTCCGGTGCCAAGGATCGCGACGCGTAGTTTTTGGGAATACATCTATTTTCTTTCGACTAGGTCGTTGAAGCAGCAGGGGGATTTTCTGAACCATGCCAGCCAGCAGTTTTGACGATGGCCGCCTCAAGTGTAACAAGCACTTTAAGCGACAAATCCCCGCTCGCTTTTGCAATGGAGGGAACATACCTCGCGACAATAGCCCCCGAAGAAGGTTTCGATGCGATATATACGACCGAGCGACTCCCCATAACTGCGCTGATTTTCTCGGCAAGGTCGGCAATCTTCAGATCGCTACCTGATCCGACATTATAAGCGAGGCCGGTCGGCGCAACAAACAGGAGAGTCCACAACCAAACAGCTAGGTCCGAGGCGTAGAGATAGCTTCTGATAGCACTACCATCACTCGCAATGCGAATGGCATTGTCGGCCATCGCATCGCGGATAAAATTTCCAATCGCAAAATGGGTATCTAGGGGAAGATGCGGCCCGACAAACGCGAAACAGCGTGCAATTTTTACTTCGTAGCCAAACTGGCGCGCATGAGTTGCGCACATATGCTCCGAGACTCGTTTCCCTTCTCCATACGCCGATCCGGGTAGCAGCGGATCGGGCGCGCCGGCGTAGTCCTCGGAGATGTGCGTAATCGCAGAGGGTTGCTTGCCGTAGACAGCTCCCGAACTGGTGAGGAGCAGTTTTTTCACTCCGCACTGTGCGGCGAATTCCAACACGCGTCGCGTGCCCCCGATGATAGCATCGAGCATCTCTTGCGGGGCCTCTTCATTGAGCTTCGCGCTAGCCTCGGTGGCGGCATGGATCACGTAATCGAAGCAACCCTCCGGAAATACGAACGTGCGCACATCCCCAGAGACAAACGAGAGATCGGCCCGGGCCGTCAAATGCGGGGCCTTGCGGGCAAACGCCACCGGATCACGCGTGAGCACCGTCGCCTTCATGTTAAGGCCGAGAGCATCGTTAATATGCGCAAAACTTTCCAACAACCACATGCCGAAAAAGCCTGTGCCGCCCGTGATGAAAAAGGAACGGCCCTGCGCCTCCGCCCATAGCTCTCGGGTGTGCGTGAGCACGTGCGCGAGATCTTCGGGCGGAAGCGGTTTAACGGGAATCAAGACGGACTGATTGAAGGTGATTAGGCGCGCTTGGACTTCACGAGGTCGCAGATCCCGGAGACTTCATAAGCAAGCATCTCGGAAGTCAGCCCGGAATAATGGCGATGCGGCTTCACCGTGAGTTGAAGTTTTAAGTTCAAGTCCGAGCCTTTTGGACGCTCACGAAGTCGCGGATCACGGCAATTTCGTAGGCCAGCATCGCTTGCGTGAGCCCAGGATAACGGCGAAGCGGCTTCACCGTGAGTTGAAGTTTTAAGTTCAAGTTCAAGCCCGAGCCCTTTGAACGCTCACGAAGTCGCGGATCACGGCAATTTCGTAGGCCAGCATCGTTTGCGTGAGCCCAGGATAACGGCGAAGCGGCTTCACCGTGAGTTGAAGGTCTAAGTTAAAGTTCAAGGGCAAGCTTTTTGGGCGTTTACGAAGGTTGTGATAACCTCAATCTCATGCGCGATCATCTCCTTTGTGAGTCCCGGGTAAGTCCCGAGAAAGATCGCCGTGTGCATGATCTTATCGGCACCGGGAAGCGGCGAAGCAGCTTCGCCTTGAGTTGAAGTCCTAAGTTCAAGTTCAAGCTCGGCGGCGGTCAACGCCCGGCCGTCGGCGGATACGACACGGAAGGAATTCGGGCGGTCTTTGCGCAGTTGGACGAAGACAGGTTGGCGGAGCAGGTTTCCGCCGAAAAACATGCGGTTGCCGATTTTATTTTCATCCAAGTGGCGCGCCAAGTCGGTGTGACTAAACGGCGCCGTGGGTTTGACCCGCAGCATGAAGCCGAACCAGGAGGGATTCGTCCGGCAGCCGGACGAATCCCAGTTGAAGTTTAAGTCGAAAGTTGATGGGTCGGAGGCTGATCTACTTGAACTTGAACTATCAACTTGAACTGCACGCCGTTCGCTCGGCGGTATCCAGCGGACGGCGTGGGTCGGCAGCGTGAATTCAAGCACATCGCTCAAATCGTCCAGACCGGCACGCAGGACCTCCCAGTTTTGCTTACGCGCCTCAATGAAAGCAGGCAGCTTCTTGAGTTGCTTGCGCCCGATCGCCGCCTGCGGATCGAGAGGCTTCAGGTTGTAGCCGAGATGGCTGTATATATACTTATGATCGTAACCTTTGGGGAGTTCCCCCAACTGCCACTGAAAGCGTTTTCCGCAGGTGTCGTCCTTACCCGACGCGCACCAGCAATCGCGGCCCCAGTCGCGAAAACTCTCCGCGTAGGTCTTAAGCGGAGGACGGCTGATGATGTTGACCGCCCCACCCTCGCCCATCGTCAGATGATGCGGGGGGTAAAACGACTGGGTGGAGATGTCGCCAAAAGTGCCCGTGTAGGCGGTCAAGATTCCGTTCGCGACGAAGGGGATTTTGAGCTGAGAGCTGAGAGCTGAGAGCTGAGAGTGGCTTGGACCACTTGAACTTGAACTGGTAACTTGAACTGATCCCCCAACGCCAGAGTTCGAACTCCTTAAACTTAAACTTTGAACTTCAACTGACGCGGCCGCCGCGTTCGCCGCGTTCGCCTCCGCCAATTTCAAGAGGTGATCCAAGCCCAACGACTTGGCGCGGGCGACGGGAAGCGAATACGTGCACCCGAGGGCGTCGCAGTTGTCTTCGACAAGCCACAGGTCGTATTTGCGGCAAAACTCCAAAACTGTGCCGACGTCGAAGGGGTTGCCCAAGGCGTGGGCAATCATGACGGCCTTGGTTTTGCCGGCAACGTAGGCCGACTCCAGTTGATCGGCACGGATGTTTCCGGTCACGGGATCGTTGTCGATGAACACGGGCACCGCGCCGAGCTGAATGATGGGCGTGACCGTCGTCGGAAACCCCGCCGCCACCGTGATCACCTCGTCGCCGTGCTGAATGCGTTTGTGCGCCGGGAGCTTATGAGTCGTGAGCGTCGCCAACGCCACGAGATTGGCCGATGAGCCGGAGTTGACGAGCAGGCTGTGCTTCACGCCGAGCAACGCGGCGAGTTCCTTTTCAAAGGCTTCACCCTCGGGTCCGAGCGTCAGCCAAAAATCTAAGGTCGCACCCACGGCCGCCTCTACTTCGTCTTCGTCAAATACGCGACCGGCATAGGGTATCGTCTGACCGGGCTGCCAAGGCGCATGCGCGGCATCGTCCCCGGGCCGTTGGCCGGTATGCACTAGGGCCGAGTATTCGCGGGTATCAGCCAGAATCACACGCTTGCGGACGGCTGCCACGATTGCGGGAACCAACGACACGCGCAGGCGCTGCAGAATATCCGTGGACACCACGAGAATGCGGTCGGAGCGCACAGCCGAGGGCCGGGCGAGTCGTTCCGGTGTGGCGTAATCGAGGTCCGTCAAGGGGTGCGCGGCCCGATCCGTGAGATTCGTGGTGATCATGGCGACCTCGATGTCGCCGCGTTCATCCGGATGCGAAAGCACCAAGGCGGGGCGTTCCTTACTCCGAGCGAGATCGGTAAACGGCCAACGGAGCGACACTAACTCGCCCGGGCGTGGGTCGGTCGGCATCACTTAGTCTCCTTAATCTTGAGGTGATCCAACGAGGTGCCCCAGTCTTCATCTTCACGGAAGACGGATTCGAGCTGGGCGGCCTGCCAAGGGTCGATGGAGTGCGTAAAGAGTTCCAAAGTCGTGTTGTCGGGAATCTGTTCGGAGGCGGAGATAATACGAAGGACACTACCTTCTTTGATGACGATGATGCTCATGATAGTATTGGTATAAAAATTAAAAAGGTGGAGCGCATAGTCTTTTGGGTGCTAGCTCGGGGCGCGTCGTCTGTCGTGTTTGCGCTTAGGGACAAGCCTCTTCACCGGACTGCTTTAAGGACACGGATACGAAAATTGAAGGCGAAGTCATATCGAGCAGATGAGTTTAGTCTGCCCACGCAAGACCGGAGGTCTTGGCGGCGGCGGTGTAGGCGATGATCTGCTCTGTGGTCAGCTGATGAAGATTGGAGCCGAGGGCACCGGCCTCGCGATACCACGTCACCGTTTTATTGATCGTCTGCTCGAAATCCCAAGCCGGTTTCCACCCGAGGAAGTGGTGGGCTTTGTCCGTCGCGAGATTCAACAACATCGCCTCATGCACGGCGTGCGGATCGCTTTTGTCGTCCCAACGACCCGGCCAGTGTTTGAGGATCTCCCGAACCAGATCTGCAACGGTGCGATTGGAGGACAAAGCCGGACCGAAGTTGAAAGCGCCGGACAGCGCGTTTAACTGTTTAAGGTTATAGTTTAAGTTTAAGTCCGAGCTTGGGGATTCACCGGACCGTAATCTTTCAACTTCAACCGCCGCCTTCGCAAGGCAGGCCCCGAGCCAGAGGTAGCCACTGAGCGGCTCGAGCACGTGCTGCCACGGGCGGGTGGCGACTTTGTTGCGCACGGGGATCGCTTCGCCGCGCTTTAAGGCGCGGATACAATCGGGGACGATCCGATCCAGCGCCCAATCGCCGCCGCCGATCACGTTGCCGGCACGGGCTGACGCAACGCGGACGTTTCGTGAGTTTAAGTTTAAGTTAGAATTTGACGGAGAAAAATACGAGCGACGGTAAGCGCTGATCACGAGTTCGGCCGCGCCTTTGGACGAACTATAGGGATCGTAGCCGCCCATCGGATCTTCTTCCCGATAACTGTGAACCCACTCTTTGTTTTCGTAGCATTTGTCCGTCGTGATCATCACGGCCGGAATAACTCGCCTGTGCGTTGAAGCGGGAAGTTTAAGCTCGGTAGCGGACGGGAAGGCTTGGCCTTCAACTTCAACTTGGGACTTTAACTCGTTTTGGTAACAGCGAAGCGCCTCCAAAACGTTCACGGTGCCCATGATGTTGGTCGCGTAGGTCTCGACCGGCTGATCGTAGGAAAGCCGCACCAGCGCTTGCGCCGCCAGGTGAAAAACGAAATCGGGACGGGTCTCGGCCACCACTTTACACACCGCCCCGAGATCGCGCACATCGCCGCGAACGTCTTTAATTCGGCCCGACAAACCGAGTTGAACGAAAAGAGCGGGGCTGGTGGCAGGATCGAGGGCGAAGCCGGTGACCTCGGCCCCGAGCGCCAAGAGCCATTCGCACAGCCATGAGCCCTTAAACCCGGTGTGACCGGTGACAAGCACCCGCTTCCCGCGATAGGCTCCGCCGAAGGCGGAGGTTAGTTCAAGTGAGGAGTTCAAGTTCAAGCCTGTGATCGCTGCTGCGATTGGGTAAGCCGATAGAGCATGCGAGAGAGTTGGGCTGCTTCATCGAGCATAGGGGCGGATTCCTGTTCCGAAAGATAACCTAAGTCCTTTGCTATGGTCAATTGAGTGCGAAGTTCGGCTAACGAACCTTTGGCATAACCGAGAAACTGCACGAACTCAGGCTTGGTGTTGCGTTCGGCGCCCTCCGCAATGTTGGAGGGAACTGAAACCGCCGACCGGGTAATCTGATCACGAAGGCCAAAATCCCGACATTCCCTGAACACACGGCACACTTGGACCGCGAGCACACGACTACGCTGCCAGACCTCCAAATCTTCAAAGCTTTTTCCCATCTTGAACTTGAACTACCGACTCGAACTGTTCGGCAAAACCGCAGGTTTCACCGAACTTGAAACCGCAGGTTTCACCGAACTTGAAACCGCAGGTTTCACCAAACTTTCCAAGGTGCCTTGCCGGAGGCCCAATACTCTTCGAGTTGCTGTTTTTCGCGCAGTGTATCCATGGGCTGCCAATATCCGGTGTGCTTATAGACGCTTAGTTGGGAAGACTTCGATAGCATGTCTAGTGGCTTTCGCTCCCATATGGTTGAATCGTCGTCAACGAGATCAATGACCGACGGTTCAAGGACGAAAAATCCCCCGTTGATCCAACCTCCATCGCCCTCGGGTTTTTCCTGAAAATTTGTAATGCTGGTGCCGTCGATGCCCAGAGCACCATAGCGGCCCGGAGGTTGAACGCCCGTCAGGGTCGCCTTGCGACCTTCGCGTTTATGGAAAGCAACCAACTCGGTGATATTCACGTCGCCGACACCGTCTCCATACGTGAAACAAAAGGTTTCATCGCCCACATAATCGCGCACACGCTTCAGGCGGCCCCCCGTCATGGTGCTGTCACCCGTATCCACAATCGTCACGCGCCAAGGCTCAGAACGGCGGTGATGCACTTCCATCCGGTTTTCATTCATGTCGAAAGTGACGTCCGACATGTGAAGGAAGTAGTTCGCGAAGTATTCCTTGATAACGTAGCCTTTGTAACCGGCGCAGATTACAAAATCATTTATGCCGTGCGCCGAATAGATCTTGAGAACGTGCCAGAGGATCGGCTTGCCACCGATTTCTACCATCGGCTTCGGTTTGAGGTGGGTCTCTTCACTGATGCGCGTTCCGAGACCGCCGGCGAGGATGACAGCTTTCATAGAGTGGGGTAAGCTTCGCCCCGTCGCGTCTGAGTGACGCAACCTGCGGAGTTAAATTGTTCCAAACGCGCCACGATGGCGGGGGTGTTCCTAAGCGAAAAATTTACCCAATAGCGGGATCACGGCCTGGCCCTTGCGCTGCCATGTTCCCAACTTCTCCAAGCGCCGATTGAGCGCCTTGGCGTCATCCGTCTTCCCTGCCCCGGCTTTCCGGGCGAGCCCCTGCAACTCGTTGAGGCGCTTTCCGCCCATGGCCAATTGAGGCACCACCTTCGTCCGCAGGAAGCCGCCGACCAGCGCCCGCAATTCCAGATCGGGCACGAATCGTTCCGCCCGGTCCTCCGCCCGCGATACTTCTTTGAGCGCCCCCATCTCGCGCAGCATTTTTAGGCCCTGGCTCACCGAGCCCTTGCTCAGGTCCACGCGCGCCTCGATCTCGGCAAACGACAGCGGCTCCGTCGAGGCGAAGACAACGCCGTAAATCGTCGCCACCGACTTCGGCAGGCCAAACACCTCCGCCGCCTCGACAAAAAACTCCACCATCGCCACCTCGAAGGCCACGATCTCATCCGCCCGATCTCCGGCGCGCACCAAAGCTCCGGCGGTGCGTTCGAAGGCGGAGGGTGCGGAAGCCATGGCGGCCAAGTGAGGGGCGGCGAAACGGCCAGTTCAATCCAAAATGAATAAATCGCCCCGTTTTTCTCCGGTCACATCAGGGCTCCGCTTTCGCGGGCCGCTCCGCGTCGCGCACCGGCGCGAACCCGTCTCATTCACTTCATCCTAGATTCCGCATTTGAACGCCAAAGAATCGAAGAATCCCGGAGTCATTCTTGAAGGAAATCCCTCCGCGCGTTCTTCACCTGCGGGGTGAAGCGCCGACCGACTCAAGTTCTTCCCCCCGCCGCTCTGGTTTCTGCGATTTCCGAGCTTTTTTGCGGCCATCCTTCTGCGGAATTTAGGTTCCTACCTCCTCATTGGCCGCGCGGAGCTCACGGCCACTTTTCTGTTCCTCGTGCTCTTGGGGAATATAGCCCATCCCCTTCACATCAGTGGATTCCAAACCCGGTCGAAGCCGAGACCTTGGAAGTCGCGTTCATTGACTGTGGCAAAATCCGTCACGCCGTGGGCCAACAGCGTGCGCGCCAAGCGGACATCGATGATGCGGCGGCGTGCAAATCCCGTTGTCGCGGCATCTTGCCAGACCGCAGCCATCACCTCGGCGTGCTCTGCCAGTGCCCAATGAGGATGTGAGCGGAGGTGCTGACACTCAGCGACTGCGGCGGCCGGATCGAGCGGGGGCTCTAAAATTGCCGGATTGCGCAGGGCCATGTAGAGTTCCACCAAAACGAGTTCCGCTATCACCACGCGGGGCTCGGCGGCAAGCTGTTCGATAAAGGCCACGGCCTTGGCATGGAGGGGTGCAGAGGCCACTCGCGCATACACGAGGATATTGGTATCAATCCCAATCACGGCAGGGCAGCTTCGCTCTCTCCGCGAATGGCATCACGGAGCGCGCTCGGCTCGGTTACCAGCAACCGGCTCCGAATCGGCGGACGCAGGCTCCAAGCTTTCTTGGCTGGTCCTTTGACCGGAGGATAGGAGCGCGCTACGGCTTCGGCTCCACGGCGGATCACCTCGGCAATACTCCAGTCCTGCTCTTGCGCCACCCTTTGGACCTCCCGATAGAGGGGTTCAGGCAATTGGATCTGGGTTCGAATCATGCGACAAAGCGTATGCGCTTAAAGTTTGATGTCAAAAATGATCAAGCGGGGGACGGGGCCAAGGGGATCAGGCTTTGTGGTTTGTGGTAGGCAACGTTTCGCAATGATTCCGAGCGAACGGGCGGGTCAGAGGTCAGAGGTCGGAGAGTGCTGAAGTTTGAACCCTGAGACCTGAGGCCGGAGGTTTTAGCTTACGCCTTTCAGGTCTCGGGTTTCGTGTTCCCGGCTCCCCGCCTGCTCAGCGGTCGAGCCGACGGGGTCAGGTTTTACCTTTTACCTTTTCCACGGGGCGGAGGACGGAGGACGGAGGAGGGCAAAGAAGAAACTCTGGAAACGGCAAAAAGAAGAAACTTCGGAAACGGCAGAAAGAAGAAACCTTGGAGGGACCAGTGACTACGGACCACGGACCCCCAGCGGAGGTCGGAGGTCAGGCAGTTATCGGTGATCGGTTGTTGGTGATTGGGGGAAGGCTGAAGGCTGAGACCTGAAGGCTGAGACCTGAAAGCTGAGACCTGAAGGCTGAAGGGGGCGATCCGACGGGGTCAGGCCGTAACTCGCAACGGTCATAGGTCACCACAAACACACGAAAAAGACTTCCGATCTACTTAGCGCCGGGCGGCAGTGCCGGCTTAGGAAGTGGCGGTGGCAGGAAATTCTCGTCAGTTATGACCTTTCTTCCGGTCTTGGATTCAAGTTCCAATCGAGCCCGCTTCGCAATCTTGCCGCCGGTCTTTGCTGCGACCTGATTATGGGCCATACCTGTGGCATCGGTAGTTTCGGCGATCTGGCGCGTGGAAAGCTCGGCGAGGGCAGTGAAAATGAGTTCCGCCTCGCTCATGTGGTCACGGAGGTTCTGGGTCTTGAGTCGCTTTAGCACTTTGTGGGCTTTAACGCTAACGCCGCTCCATTCTTGAGGGATGATATTGGTGAGGATCGCGTATTCACCCTCTTTCTTGATATCGTGTGCGGCCCAGTAGTCGGTGAGTTTGTTGCGAGTCTCCTGCCCGGTCATGCGCTGCTGAATCCACTTTTCACTGCGGCCATGCTGTTGCCAAGTGGCGCGTGCACGCTCAAGCGCCAAGGCGGGATCGCCCATCTCCTGCATCCGCTCATAACCGACTTTGGCGAGCCAAAGCTTGATCGGTTCGGCCTTGGGACTGGGAACGCTTTGCACAAGACGCAATAGGGTTTCGGCGTTGGCAACATCGGTAAACCGCAATTTCCCGTCAGGGGCCGGCAATTTCAACCGGTTACAACTTGTAACCACTTGGCTACCTTCCTTGGAGAGTCGGGGGCCGGAAAAAGGGGTCAAACTTTGCACTTTGCACTCGACCCACTGTGTAACACGAACCAAGCGGCGCCACGGTTGTTTTGGCTGGGTAACTACAGAAGAGCTCGCTGGCGGTGCGCTCTCCGCTTGGGGTCTTCTCTGTGAAGTCGGCCTTGGCGCCGCCAGCCTCTGTGGCCTCTGTGGTAAAGATCGTCGGCCCGTTTAACCGCTAATCTTCGCTAATCGGCGCTGATACAAACTACTGAGTTTTCAACCACGGATGGACACGAATGGACACTGGTAAATCTGACACACCGCCGACCGTAGCGCGTAACTCTGAGCCAATAGGGTCAAATAACTGGTTCGATGCCTCGCCGGCCATCCCAGCACCGGAGTATTTCGACCGTCCTAGTATCCCGGCGGATACGATAAAACACCTTCCAGTATCGTGCTACGATAAAGCGGCGAATCTCGGGGCGCTGACGGATGCGGGGGTGCCGCTGGGGGAAGAACTCCAATGCTTCGCTCGCGGTGACAATCATCTCACCCAACCTTCGCGCCGCCTCCGCGTTTTCTCCGGCAATCGCGACGACGATTTGCCCGAGGTCATCAAGGAACGGTTCCTTAAATTCTACTTTGTAGTCCACTGATCGAGACGCGAGCGGACTTCACTGCCCGTGAAACTCCGGCTCTCCGGCCGGTCGGCCTGGCGGACCGCCGCGTCCAAGGCCGCCAACAACCGAGGGTCGTCCTCTTCGCTCTCGTTTACCGCCGGTTCCCTCCCTTCCTTCTCGACAAATGCCGCCCACGAATGAAGCGCAAGCTGGCGGAGTTCTTCCGCGTTCAAACGCTTCAGTTCGGCTTCAATTTGCGCCATGCTCATGGTGAAAAACTATCCGGGAGAAGAGGTCGGTCAAGCGAGAGTCGAAACGAGAGGGGCGGAAAAAAAGGGCGGAAAAAGGGGTCAAACTGTGCAGTTTGCACTCGATCCACTGTGTAACACGAACCAAGCGGCGCCACGGTTGTTTTGGCTGTGAAACTACAGGCCAGCCCGCTGGCCGGGCGCATCTGAGCGCGCGCAAGCGCGCTGACCCACGGGAAGAGGAGTTAAAATTATTTTTAACTGAATCGCGTGGCACGCTAAAAACCGGTTTAATCTGGAACTCTGGAACTCTGGAACGACCGAAGGGGACCCATAGCAGGGGGTCAGGCTTTCTGGTTTGTGGTAGGCAACGTCTCGCAATGATTCCGAGCGAACGGGCGGGTCAGAGGTCAGAGGAAAGCCATAAGACGTCAATGCTTGACTCTTGACAACGCTGCCCTGGGCCGAGCCCGCTGATTTCATGGAATCCAGCCCTGAGCCCCGCCGAGTCGGCATTTCTGAACGCAGGAGATGCGCGCGGTTCAGAGCACCGGCGGGAGGAGAGGCTTCCGCTGTTTATCCGGCGGCGGCTGTCGCGATGGGCGCCGGGTACAATCCAAGTATGGCATCCTTTACCCAAATATCTTCGTCGATCTCATCCCATCGCAATGCTCTTCCGCCCACCCGCAAGCGAAGCGCCGAGAGTTGCGCCGGCGTTGCCGGCGCAAGGCGCGGATAATATTGCGCCGGAAACGAGTGGGTGGAACCATCGAGCAATCGTAGGAAAATCTGCCCATCACGTGCCGTTGCCTCAATGGCGATCATGTCATCGGGATGTTTATCCATGGATGTCTTTCCACGCTTTGAGTAAGGCCATGCGATTTTCAGATACTAACTCCATCAGTCGATTTAACTCGTGGGCAGGAAATCCATAGTTGCGGGCTAGCGCAAGTGGTTCGATCCAGAATTTCGCCTCAAAGTCATCGCGACCCACGTGTAGGTGGCGTGATCGGGGTCAGGTCTCCTCGATGGAATTCGGAACGCCGTGGGCGACCGCGGCTCCCAGGAAGAACTCCACCATGGACTCCTCGAATGCCACCACGTCGGCGGGACGGCCATCGGCTCGCACGAGCCGCCACGAGAGTTCGGCGATGCCGGTTTGCTGGCGGCCGTGTTCAAGACTCCTTGAACACTTCTTCCAAGCTTGCGGCGTCGAGCACGTTGTCCGCCCAGTGTTCGAGCTGCTCCAACGTGGCTCGTTGCAGGAGGCCGCGAATTTCATCGGAAAGCGGCCCAAAGCGGCGCGTAAGCAGCCGTTCAAGCACGGCGACTTCGCCTTCCTGCCGGCCTTCCTGCCGGCCTTCCTGCCGGCCTTCCTGTTTCCATTTTTCACTCCATTGGACAGCGCGTTCTGCAAGCATAGTATTGATCTCCTGTAGGTCGGTGACTGCGGGAAGGGATTCTTTTGGAGCCAGTCGCCGAAGAATAACCCGGTTAATCCAGACGGCAAGTGCTCGTCGCATGCTGTCGTGACGGGGAGCCTCCAGCCGCAGCGTTAGCCTCGACAGCACCTGCCGGAGCACCTCTGGTGTCGGCCTGCTCTCCATCCGGATCAGCTCGGCGACGGTGTTGTCGGGGCATCCGGCCAGCTCCTCCTCTGTTGTTTGCCCTTCGTCGAGCAGGGCATAGCGCTGGCTCGGCCGGTACGCCGCCAAGCCGCCGGGCACCGGCTCAATCAGCTCGCCCACGTCGCGCGCGGGCGTCCATTGCCCCTCGCCGTTGTAGATCACCAAGGGAAAGACCGCCGGCAACCGTCCCGGCGCTTTCACTGCTCCGCTCTTGATGAGATCTTGGTAGAGCAGTCCCGTATAGACCATGATGCGCAGCGCCATCCAAGGATCCACCCGGCTCTGAAATTCGATCAGCAGGTAGATGTAGAGCCAGTCGCCCCGGCAGCGCACACGCCAGATAATGTCGTCTTCACGGTCGCGCAGGTCGTCGCTGACATAACTGCCGCTGACTTTTTCGAGCGTGGCGTAGTCGATCTTCTCCACCCACTCCTCCCGCACGAAACCGCGCAGCAGATCGGCCACCATTTCGGCATGCGAAAAGAGGTGTTTATAGGAGCCGTCGTGCTCGCTCACAGGGGACAGGGGTCGAGATCAGAAGTCGGAGCCCCAGCCAAAGGGCCCCAGCCAAAGGGGTCAACCCGTTGTTTGCTACTCGCTCAGTTGCCCGGTCAGAGTGCGTGGGTCTGGAGTCGGGCACTTCAGGGCGGCGGGTTCGGACTTAGCGCGCAGCACGCAGCGCGGAGATGGGTGGCCCGCGGTTTGCGTTAAGGGCCGGCCCTGTAACGTCATCAATCGCGGAAACTATCGTCGGACACTCTTCAATGCGCAGGGCGCGGCGGAGGCGTTCGAGCGCGCACTGGGCGAGGCCGCCGTGCGCTTCCGCTGGCGCGTCCATGCCTACGTCGTCATGAAC
>ENA-ORBV01012079-ORBV01012079.1-microbial-mat-metagenome-genome-assembly--contig:-NODE-12079-length-13401-cov-5.600946_pt1 | contig 13401 bp, 8 predicted proteins | sample MGYA00237777_ERZ505514 | MGnify/ENA primary metagenome ERZ505514 (study PRJEB26160, sample SAMN06269048) | microbial mat metagenome | isolation source: Oligotrophic lake microbial mat | place...
ACGTATAGTATGAAATATCAAAAGAGTGAGCTCTTGTTGAGCAAGCCTCATGAGATCATCTCAATGCCCTTGCATCGTCCACGATCGTGCGTAATCTGTAGATAGCCGTTAGTGTCACAACGTGCATGGGTCTCGCCTGTAGGTTGCACAACTGGCCCGCTGACAAGTTTAATAATTTTTGGTTCAGGTCTCTCCATACACAACCTGGTTCGACATATTCTCGGCAACCGTGTTGAACGAAGTCCATGTCTACCCAGAGAAAAGGCTTTCCTCGGTAGATCTTGTCAACTCCAGGCTCGTCTTCCTTGTTCTCCAAGAACACCATCTGTACTTGGAACCACCAATCGGGGCCATGGTACATGTATACGCCCCTCTGAATTCGATTTCGAGCGTGTCCGACAATCTTTTTACCTTGAATGATGCTGGTCCTCCTTCGTGAGTTTGCATCTGAATGCCAACCAAGCTTCTTTCACTTGTACCTGTTCCCGCAGCTCCTCCGAACAAAATCGTTTCGAGAGCTTCCATTGCAAAACTGCCGTGTTGGAACCTTGTGTCTTGTGTGCTTACTGGCATGTCCGCTGACAGCATCTGTCCTCGCTTGGGTACCCATTTCGAGCTGGGTCTTACTTCGTTTGGCAATGTTTCCTTCTGCAAGTGCATCAACTTGCGTACTCCATGCTCCTTGAGGTACTGAGCGAGGAATGTTTCGAACGCCACGTGCTCCGAACCTCCGATGAGTCGGAATGCTGAAGTTCCAACTTGGGCTTTGTTACGTGGTCCCCTTTCCAGTCCTTTCCGATTCCTTTGGCCATCGCTAGGATGTCCTTGGCTGGGGTCTTGGTTCCGCCGTGCTCTGCCATCTTGCGTTCCAATTCATCTCGACTTTTCGCTCCATGGGTCGCTCCAAACGCTGCGAGTGGTCCTTCCCACTTGGGCTCCTGCTGAAGCTTCACTTGGTCCCAAATCATTGGGTGATTCTTGGTGTAGGGGATCCTTCTCCCCATGAATGGAGCGGTTTGCTTGAAGAACCCCGTTGCTGTAAACTGGCTTAGCATCTCGATCAACATGGTCGTAAAGTAGACTTGAATTTGAATTAACGTTGGTATCCTTGGCTATAGAGTGAGCTTTCGATACTTCGTACTTTGCTTGAGTATTAGCATTTGGCTTGAGTAGCGTGGGTTTTCCAGGCTAGCAATCGTGCACGCGGGTCAACTTTTTGTCCCACGTGTTTCCTCTAGTTACTGTAGGCGTTTTCGAGCCCTTCGGTTCATTTGTGCTTTTGCTTAGTGTTTTCTTGGTTCTGCACCGGACGACTTTCTTGTGAGTTACTTCGATCCACTTTTCTTCCAAAATTGGATCTTCTTCTTGTGTTCTGCACCACTCCTTCAGACCTATATCTTCCTCATCCGATGGATACCACTCAGGCACTGAATAGTGCGCTGTCTCATCGTCTTCCTTATCCAACTCTCCAAACGAGTTGAAGAAGGAGTCTGGAACTGGGTATCCTTCATCATCAATGGTGTTGTCCACGGGCTCAAAACTATACGACTTGTGTGAGATTTTATCTTCATTGCACGACATGCACATAAACGTGACTTCTTCTTTTTCTCTAGCTGCATTTGCTGATTCACCTTTCTTGTAGTTGGGCTTTCCCTTCGTCTTGAAGCAGTCTGCCACCTTGTGTCCGTATTTGCCACAACCATTACATGTTCCCATGAACTTCTTCTTGGGTCCACCATTACGATTATTGTAGCCACCATTGTTGTTTCCTTTCTTGATGTTCTTGCTTTGACACTCTTTTCCCATGTGACCCATCTTTCCACAGTTGTAGCATTTTCCTTCAAATGTCTTTCCGGACGTAAAGAGTCCTTTCTCTCCTTCATTTGATCCTTTCTTTTCTTTCGTGTCCTCGATATTCTCGACGTGCGTCTTCTCTAGATCAATCGTCAACATGTCCAAAGTGTATGCTGACATCAACTTTTCCTTGATGAATAGCTTCTTCATCTGGTATGGATTCATCATCAAGCTGCTCTTACTTTCTGGCAGCTTACTCAAGATATCATGTATGAAGTCTTCGTCACTGACATTGTGATTCTTTTCCTTCATTTTGATCTTCAATCAATCCATCTGTACGATAAACAAGCTAGGTTGTTGATCGTCTCTCATCTTTGCGCCGTAATACTCTTCTTTCAAGTCCGCGATTGATTTCGATTCAACTTCTTCGTATCTTGTGGTCATGGCTGTCCATTCCTTATAAAATTGTCCACCGGCATACCCTTCTTTGGCATTGTGGAATTTTTCGATAAGGTAGAACACCGACTGACCCTTTTCTGTATCCATGAGGATAGAATTCAACAAGATACCAGCTGCTTTCTGGTTCATCTTTTGGATTCGTTTCACCTCCGCTATAGCTTCATCACTCGTTCCTGAAGGAGCGACATAGTCGTTGCTCTTCACGGCGTTACCCACTTTCTTCGTGAGTAGCTCAGACAATCCACTTCGTGCTAGGTATGATTCTAGCTTCTTCTTGTAGAAAGGCCACTTGGCCTTATCTCCATCAAAAGTTGGAACCCTTGTTCCGACTTTGCTTGAGTACTCTTCTTCTGTCTCTGTCATTTTGATCAAAGCTACACACCTAGGGAGGCTTCGATAGCTATCGTTTTAAAACGTGTTGTAAAGTCCTTCCTCTTAGGTCGTACACTTGATCTAAATTCACTAATGATAGTTACTACTATCCTTACTATTGCGTTTGCTATAGACTGTTTCTATACTTTTATCTTCTTAGATTGTGAGCAAAGTATATTGACTTTGCCTCACTACTTACTTCGATTCAACCAAGCAGACCCGCTTGGTTCTGATGCCTGTTACGGCTCCTGTTCGTCCCCGTAACAGCTTGTCTAACTACCTCATAAGATAGACTTGTTTACTTCCTTTCATCCTAGGTCGAGACCTAGGATCCTATCAACCCGCTAGTCATCCATATCCTCCACATAGTAGCCTAGCGGCACTGTCTTCTGTAACCGGCACGTCTGTGTTGGGATCCAGAGTGCGTCCCTTACCGTCTGACCATCGACGGTGGAATAACCATCTCGACACAAATCGCTCACACATTTAAAGCAGGTATTGCTTAAACAGAACCTTCTAGAGTTCCTCGTCAATTCTTAAATCCACTTGCATATCCTGTGGAGGTTAAAGGGAGGAATGGATTGATGCTACTATGCTAGTAGTAGTAGTAGTGCTCAAAGGTACAATGGAATAATTACTTAGATGCTTCTAAAAGAAAGCTACACCCCTAGCTAGCTATCTAGAGTTCACTGAAAAGTATCCGCTACATACAGCTGGATGTCTCACAACTTTAATAACTATCATTATCACCTCCATTGAGGCCTGTTCTCCAGAGCAATAGGAGAATGCTGGTGGCGGGGACTACTACTAGGACTAGTGTGAGGCAAATCTAGCCTCCCCGGGGAACGGACCAACAACTTATTGATGGGTGGAGGAAGTGGTGGTATTCGAAGTGATGCTGCAAACTTTTCCCGTGAAACTGTGGCCATGGTACTCCCGGGTGATGCTGTCAAGGAGGAGGAGACACCAATGCTGCCAACACTGCTTGATCCTGCTTGCAACCTCAACAAAACATGCAACGACGACTCACTCGTGTAATCCGACAATAACTGAGAGTCGTCCAATGGAAGGCCATCCAACACAAGAATCTGTTTCCTTGTAGGAATGTCCTCTAGATCGTCAATCATTTGCTTCAACTGTTCCACCGAATCGGATGCCTTGGCTTTCAAAGTAATGGTAAATCCCATAATTGTATTGACAAAGACTTTGAGTGGTTTTGGTGGTTTCGGACTCGGACGACTGGGAATGGTGGATTGATACGTGGAGGAATCTTCTACTGCTGCTGGGTGACGGCGATCATTGTGGGATTGCATACGAAGCTTGTTACGAAGTGCCTGCTGCTGTCGTTGATCATGTGCGACCGTACTTGGTTCCGTAACAAAGGAGTCGTCTTCTGGTTGTGTGGAAGGACTATACGGAGTGTGCTGATTCTGATGCTGGTGCTGCGGCTGTGTTTGTTGGTGTGGTAAAGGTGGCCTGGGTGGTTTTGGTGTGTATTCCCGAGGGGAGGACGGTGGACGGGGTCGATGTCTTGTGGGGCTAGTGCTGGTACTGGCCGTTCTATCATGCTGGTTCGGCTGTACTTCTGGATCATCTCGCTGTTCTACTAGTTGTCTGCTTGATCGTACATTCATATTTGCACCCTCGAGCTGCTCATCATTCACATTACCGTGTTGCTTGATTTTGTTCATTTGAATCGATTTTTCCCGTTCCGCTGGGTTCCTGATTTTGGTCATGACTATGGTAGCAGCGGCAGGTATTCCATAGTGATTGATGGACCTTTCTTCCTCCAGTTTTTGTCCTTCCCATTCAAGATGTTGTTGGTGTGGTGCTAGTCCAGTCTTTTTCTGTATCTTGGTCTTGATTTCCATAACGGTGTCATGTGGGAATGCGAGCAACTTGGAGACTTTGCCTGCACAATAGATGTAAATCAAACGACGATCAGCATCTTCTTCTCGTGTTCTTCTATGGGCGATGCGATCATTGCGATGTTCTGTTCTAGATGGCTTTCGGCGCGGTTCCCTGTTGGGAATTTTAATGGGTTGCCGTTTTCTATGAAAGGAGTTATCTGAGTTCGATGGCTCTTGTTCTGTCTCTTCTTCAATCCGAGTCGATTCCTCTTCTTCCTCGTCCTCTTCTTCCGTGAGTAGTCCATTTGTGATGTCCTCGTCGTGGCCATCAGGATAATGATCATCAGCCAGCAGAGGTTGTGGTATCGCTCCTCCGTTTTCTCCACTATTGTGGTTGAGATGGCTATGGTTGCTCTCGCTGTCCACGACATGCTCGTAGTCCCAAACTCCCTTGGCAGCCCTGGACAACGGGTACATATCCGAGAACATCATGCACAAGGAGGCTTTCGTCAATTCCATGCGCTTGTTTCTGTCGCCGTCACTGACCGTAAGAGAGGCGTCCGCGTTGTAGTGAAGAATTTGATTGGTCTGTAGGAGCAGCTGGCAGTCCGCGTAGTACTGCTGCGTGGAGAGAATGTGCTGCTTCCACATGGCATCTAAGAGCGTGGGCGCCAGCACGATGGTATCGTAGATATCGCGTGTCGCCACTTTCAACGCCAGAAAGCGCTGGTATTCACGTAGTATGTTGTCGAGATGGCGAACACTCCAGGAGGGGAAGACTCGCAGGCAGCGCTCTTTCAGCGGCTTCCAGTCCATTTCATGCTGCATCTTCAGCATGGCCCGTTCGCCCAACTCCGTGTCGATCGAAGGCATTTTTCAATCGAAGGGTTACTAGGCACTACTGGTAGTCTGGTACTGCCTGTTCACTTGCCTCTGTGATCTGAAAAACCTTATTTGGTTAGTTACTGGCTGAATGCATCCATCTACTGTATAGCACAGTGAGTACAGTCTTGTTGAGATCAACAATAGCTAGCTAGCTAGATAATCAATCACAAGCAATTAATCACAAGCAGTTGCCATACGTGCTCTTCTATTTGACGACCGTGCCACCAGGTGCTCGCTATTCTGTAATCGAATGTCGGATCGAGCTACAATTTGGACCGCTTCTGCAGTAGAATAGCCACGTACGACGGAAGCGCGCGCTGTTTGTTACTAAAAAGTGAAGCTTATGGAGGTGCGCATGCGTTATAACGCTAATACTTAGAGAGGTGCGCGTGGGCAACCCAAAATGGAAGGCCGACGACCAATCAGATTCAACATGGTGCTACTGGTACCAGGTAGCTACCACTCTAGTAGCTAGCTGGAGCGGTCCATAGCTAGCTAGCTAGCTAGCTAGCTAGCTAGCAGTAGCCAAAGTGGGTTAACAGGAACATGAGCTATGTTCTACTGGACTGCCGGCCATGCGGAACCAAGCCTCAGGGTTCTTCATGCAAGGATTTATTTGTGTGGAATGTTGCCAGAGGGTGCTCAGTGCTGAAGTCTGCCATCTTTTGCAGCAAGCATTTGTGGGTAGAGCAGAATGCAAAGATGTGATGTGAGACACACTGAGCAATTTGGCTGGCTTAAGTGTTAATGTTTCACTGGGCGTCTAGCAACTAGACAATGGGACAATGTTTGGGTCGCATTATACACAGAGAAAAGTGACAGCCCCCCTCCTTGGGCGTAGGCTTTGACCACATGTGTTGGCCATCGGGATCACTGCAGGAAACGACTCATCATGGGCAGGAGTCAAGCTGTCACACAACCGAGGACACTTGGAATGGCAGCACGCAAAGGGAATGTTGAAGACATCAAAGGAAAGCACAATGATGTGGCAAGACAAACACCAGTGGGTTGATGCACATCCAAACAACCAAAACAGTTGAAGCGGGCACAGACCAACAAGAAAGAGATCAGAAGGCCTCAGTGCAAAAGCAACGGCAGCAAGGCCACAGCCCAAGCCAAAAACACATGATCATTTCCCTTTCAGTGTTCCTTGCTGGCCAAACAATGAGGATGAGTCCTCTGGTTCCTGCTCCATTTTCTGACCGTCCTTCACTCACAGCAGGCAGACTAGACTGGAAGCAGACACCTGGGACAAGTGTGATCTCAATGTTTTGCTGAGTGAGTCATCAACAGACAAAAAAGCACGTCACATAGTTACATACACGTGTCGAGACTACTAGCTAGCTAGCTAGCTAGCTACTAGCTAGCTAGACAACAACCCGAAGGGAGGTTCATTTTCGCCACACTAGCTAGTAACATGCTATGTGACATGCCAAAGGGCTTACTAGTAGTGGTGTGCTACATTCAATTGTAGTGTATCATTTGAGTAACTATGAAGAGACTTTGTGACGCCACCACTACCGCAACAACACTGTTTGGACGTTCGAATCGTCGTTGGCGTCACAATCGACCACCATCCATCATGGCCCGATCTCTCGGCTTGCCGCCGCCACCTTGGGCGAGAACGGCGTCGTCGACCTCTTTTTATAAGAACCATGGCACTGCAAAAAGTGCGGGTTGCCCCGGTCGTAGTCGCCACAACAAGGGACTCGTGGAATACAATATCTTTTCTCGACGAATGCCGTCCGTGTTCTTTTCTTCTCTCTCATCGTCATCAACAAGAACAAAGAACAAAAAGAAGGACCAACGGCTTTTCCCAGAAGAATTGAACATTATCTACGATTCCAAATGCAACGTGTGCAACTTGGAAATTGAATTTTTGAGACGGCGTGATATCAAGCTGGCTGCCAAACAACAACAAGAAGACCAACACCAAGGACGGAAATTACGATTTACAGATTTGGAAGATGCTGCCGGCTACAATTCCAAAGATCCTGCCAATGCTGGAGTCACATACGAACAGGGAATGAAATCCATGCATGCCGTCCTTGCCAATGGCCAGGTCGTTTGTGGGGTGCCTGTATTCGAACTTGCCTATCATCAAGTGAATTTGGGATGGCTCTTTGCCGTCACTAAAATCCCGATGATAAAACGGATTGCCGATGCAGCCTATGATGTCTTTGCGAAATATCGAACGCAAATTAAACGAGGAGAAAGCGTGGAACGGTTAATTGAAGTATACCGACAGAAAAAGACATTGGACCAACAACAACGAAAGGCAGAAGACTGTGGTGTTTGTAACAAAGCTACTAGCAAATGAATAACCTTCCAATTCACTTGGTATCGGAAAGAGGGTTTACCGAGCTATCGGAAAGTGTGTCTGAAGGGGTGCTTTCTACGCCACAAAAGCAAGAAACATCACTTTTTTACTTGATTCGAGATGAATGAATGGTCACCGTTGGCGTGGCCTACAAACTACTAACAGCCAACAAACCACACAAATTGGTTTCTGTGTCCTTCACCTTGACGTACGTTCTAACCTAGCTAACCTATTAGAGGATGATAAAGCGAAGAGGTTATCATAATTATTTCAACTACGGCCAAGCAGTGTCAAAACACTCCCCGCACGACTACCCTAAATGTCTAACTATACTTAGGTATTATTGGGTGGTCAATTTCCCCTACTTAGTTAGTTGCCTGTCACTAAGCAGCAATCAGTCTCGCGTGGACAGAGAGCTGGCGATGAATTCCCATCTCAATAGATCTACCGACTAGCCGGTTCCGTTTCGCTTTGCTTTTGCAGGATAATCATGGTGTCTCTATACCGGTGATACACTTGGCAGTAGATCGTGCCAATTCGGATTGATGGATTGGATTGGTCGATTGGATGTCATGTCAGGATGTCATGTCATATTTTACTCATGTCATGTCACCCACCCATGGGGAACAATGTACGATTTGGTCGCTGAATCAATCGGTGGCGTCTTACTTCTTGTGTTCCTGTTGGAGTGTTGGGCGATGATATACCCCAAAAAAATTAAATGGCGGTCGCACTGTCGGTAAAAGAAAGACCGAATTGGAAGGATGGATTTGTTCCACCCTCTACTTAATTAAATTGTTTACTCTTGGAACACGCCAAAAGGGATCGAATGATCATACGCCCCATCCTCATTCATCAGGAACGTGGTCGCTACTTGGTCGCCAGCCACGAATTGATTCTCCACAATCATGCTAACTACCACCGGTATCTACCGCAGAGCTACTACTTAACTCCTCAGACCCAACGGTGGTACTGTTAGACCACTCACCTGCAATGGTGACGATCGGGAGGCACAGCATGGTAATTTTGTGAGTGGATGCAGCTGAACTCGCCGAACGTGACTCTATTTAGAAAAACGATTTGATAACACGCCAGAGACTCCTCACATTATCTAAATACTTGTAATTTTAAATTTGGAGACTACAGTTTTGTATCCACCAATTAGTCGTATCTCGCCCAATTTTCCACGTCTGACGAAATTTGCGTATGTAGACCGCAGTACACAAATTCCGACTGCGCGTGCAGACATTCCCTCCGGCAACACAAAGAAAGTAGCGAGTATTGGAGGCATTTTGTGCCTCGATCAATGAGAATCAATCCACGTATCGTACTGTACATGTACTAGTACAACGAAATGAGAGAGGAAAGCCCAACGAGAACGATATCATACCAGTACCAGTAGTAAGAAAACCTTCTCCAATCCATTCCTATCCTTTGAGGAGATTGTAGCCACGATCGATCGAAACTACAAAAGCATCCAACTGAAAACACAGTTCTATATTTGTTCAACAGATATAGCAACTTGTCTCTCTCTCTTTAGTAGATAGATGCCAAGAAGATCACAACAAGACAACAAACAATAGACTCTACTAGTAGACCTAAACCACCACCCAAAGCAAGAATGATGAGTCCTTCGTTCTTGACCTTTGACTATGACTTTGCCAGCGAGCAGTGGAATCTTCCACGCGGAACCGTTCCCACTCAGCTCAAAAGCCAAGGCGTTCCACACGCTCTTTGGATGCACTTTTGGGACTATGCCCAGAGTGTGGTCGAGAGAGCCAGTGTACGAGCGATCATGAAGAGGAAGCTCATCACAGAGATTGAGGCCAAAGACCAAAAAGACGGCCATCGGAGTCATCAGCACCATGGCCACACTCATCATAAACTCTCCAAGCAACAACGCCAAGAGCGGCAAACGGAAATTGCAAGGCTTGATGAACAAACCAAACGAGACTTTGGATGTCTGGAGCGACAAGCGGAACGGCTCTTCCCCAATACGCGTGCGAGTGTGAACAAAGATGCTCGTTACAGCACCATGGAGCGCTTCGGTTTGGAGCTTCAACTGCTGCACTCCCGGAGTGGAAACAGTGGTGGCAAAGACAGTAAGGATGATAATACACTCTATCTAAACTACGATGACAAGAAGGCATCGTGGGACTTACCACGGGATATTCTCCCGGAACAGCTGGAGAAACACGGAGTGCAGCTAGCTGATTGGATTGTCATTTGGGATTACGGCTTTGGAGTCAATCAGCGAGCCAAAGAACGCGAACACTTGAATGAGTTGCACGGCAGAGAACTGCGTCTTTGTGAAAAGTCACTATCGTATATGAACTCTACCAATGTACCCTCGGTGGATCAGAATGCGACATCTGCTCACAATACGACAGCCAATCATATCCGTGCCAAGATGGAGAAGCTTCTGCGAGCCAAAGAAGCCAATACCAATAACACAAAAAAGGGATGGCAAGAACTTCAACGAAGGGCGTCGCAACGTTTCGAACCGTATGATATCAAAGCATACCTATCTCGTCCAGAGAACGAGCAAATATGTTGCCAACTTATCTTCCAATGCCCCAAAACAACCAAGCTTCATCAACAGCAAAAAAAGATTCCTCCGACGTCTTCTATTTGGCTTCCCAGTACACCGTCCAGAAGTGTGTCCAGCCGCAGTGACTCGCCCACTATATCGCCGATTCCTTCGGTGTGGAACTTTGCGAAGGAGCACTTCAGGACTACTACGAGTCAAGATCAAGGTACTCTATCTTCGTCGTCAACAGCAGCAGCATCAGCATCAGTACCCTCAAGCGACGCCAATGTCCTTCGGCCAAAGCGACCCAATGAAAAGGAAAATGCGCCACCCAGGCCAGAGACCTTGCTCCGAAAGACCAAGAGTGTTTGGGGTCATCCGGTTGTCTTGACGTATGTGCACGATGAAATTCCTTCTCGTATCGAGGTGACGACACCTCTATCTACTGACGCCGATGACTACGAATATACTTCGTCCTTTGAGGAGGACAGCAATGGGTACGTCGTCCCTCCAGCGCCCTCGGATCCACCTTCTAGCATCGGTAGCAGCAGCAGCAGCAGCCTGAGCGGTATTGCTAGCTTCCAGAAAGAAGGATTCCCTACGTCGCCAGTAGATCTACTTCTCAGTAGAATCAGCAAGAAGAAATACCGACGTGTGCACTTTGGTCCCAATGAGGTGAAAGAATACGAGAGCCCATACTCCAAGAATGATCGCAAGGCCTTGTGGTTCACTCATGAAGAACGCGAAGCATGTCGATCAAGAACGAAGGTCTTGGCGCAACGCGTCATTGATAACCGTTGCAGCGGAGCTGGCCACAACGTCGTGTTCATGGATAGTGAAACGGAAGAAGAAGTATGCTGGAGAGGCTTGGAGCACGCAAAGAAAGGAAATCTGAGCTCGAGGCAAGAAACCCGCCGAGCATTTTTGGTCAAGGTTTTGGAAAAGCAGCGTCAGCTACGACTACGATCCATGACCAACCGCCGTGGAGCATCTATCGCTGATCCTGCTGACGAGTTGCAAGATTTCGCATATCGTCACAGCCGCGAATGCCGCGAGCGCGCGCAAAAGCTGGCAGCACACGATGCCAAAGAAGCTCGCGCTGTCTACAAGGAATCGCTGCGCAAAACAAACTTGATGCATGTCACCCAGAGTACAATTTGTGCAACTCCCAGTGGTATGAGTTTCGCCAGCTCAAAGTGCAGCGCGGAACACAGCCAGAGTCAATATTACGATGAGAACTCGCTAGACATCTTTCAAGATTATTGTCGACAAATGCATCTGGCAAGCAAATCTCGGGTACAGCAAGCCGTTGTATAAGCGCTACTGCAAGTGGCTGCTCACAGGAATCAATTCCTCGTTGTCCTCTCTACAAGAAAACCTCCTTCCCGGACGGTACTCACCTTTGCCCGTTGCACGCATCCAGCCTTCAACTGATTCAATAGCAATAGACTGTTCTACATTTACATGACCTCCAAAAGCGTCTGATTGAAAATGTTCGTTTACATATAATTACATATCGAGGGGGGAAAAGTGTGTCTCCCAACCAGAGACAAGCCCATAAGTTACAACCTAAATGTTAGCCAAATGATTTTACATATGTTCAATAAAGCAAAGCAAAATCTTAATTTAAAAATGTATGAAAGTCACAATGCTGCAACAAAGAATCGAGAGAGCAGTGCAACAGGGGGAACTTGAAGACCCTACGGGTCAGTGGTTGGAATCGTAGCATACATTGCTTACTGAAACCAATGCTAATCTTTGAGTTAAGTTAAATTAAATAATTAAAAACACAGCAGCTACTGCAAGTTGCGGATGTAGACCCACAGATATTGATCACAATGAATGACTGTTGAAACCCACATAAACAGTGTTGGAAGTGAAGTTAGCATTCCATAAGGGCCATGTGTGCACCTTTGGGTATCTTGAAGTAGATGAGTCACTATCATGGAACAGTCTAGAAGATTCAACAACAACAGTAGCTAGCAGCACCACAGTGCTTGTAGTTTCTAATGCACTGATCTGATGCCAACCAAATGGATCTTTTGAATGTTATTAAAACCAACAAATGGGATCTGAGGGTCTAAGCAATGGTCTGAACAAGACCCTAAGGTCAAAAGACTCACCAAAGGGTCTAAAAAGTTGCAAGTAAAATTCGTGCTGTTGATAAGAAGGATCTCAAGACCATGCGGTCTTGAGCCAGTTGGCTCATGTGTTTGCTTGTTTTGGCGGGTGCAGTTTTTGAAGAATGATGGCTTGGTTATGATGAGACATTAAGACATAGAATTCATTGCAAAGGGCTGATAAAATTGGATGGGCAACAACAGGGAAATGCTGCTGTCGTGAACAATGATTGCAACAAGCAACTGAGGCGGTGGACTTTTGTGTCAATGTCACGGGAACAGTTGTCTCCAACCAACTGAATCTATCATGTCACCATGACAATCATGCATTGTTGTTCCAGGGAGTTTTGGTCCCAACGTGTCTTTTCCAACATAAAAACAAGTGCAACAATCGTTAGCTCAAAATTGAAAGAAAAAAAGCATCTTTTGCTTTGTTTCAATCAATGTCATGACAGTTAACAAACAGATGCAACAACATTTGCTTGTCATTGGGGATGGAGACCACCACCATGTTTTTGTTTTGTTGCGCAAGCTTGTCAGTTGACTTAGCTTGTGACTTTTGATCTGAAGCGAGCAATGCTGCAGCTATGCTGAGCGGTGTTCAAAAACTAGTCTGCTCCAAACAATGAAATTTGACACCCAAATTTGAACAATGAGCCTTGCAACGATTTGTTAAATGCTGAAAGCTCATCTCTGTGAAACAAACAAATTGATGCCTCCCAGATTTGCAATGTGGCTTTGTGCCAAAGCTTGCAGAATCTCATGATCGATCAAAGTGCAATACCCTAATTTGCCTATAATTGGCTATACATAGAGTATCCTCATACAGGACTCACAGGGTCGTGACTCATTCACGGAAGATACGCTTCTCAGCGTAAGGGACTAGTTGCGCTACTAGCCCTATCTATTACAATAGTAAAGAAGCTTGCTCAGAAGAGCAAGGAACCATCGTCAGCAGACGCTGGTCTATATATCGTAACGGCTATATCTTTTAGACCGTTATAATAATACACGTGCAAAGGAACACGTTTTGTTCTGTTTCCTTTTTAACACGAGCTATCGTTGTATAAC
>ENA-ORBV01012080-ORBV01012080.1-microbial-mat-metagenome-genome-assembly--contig:-NODE-12080-length-13401-cov-5.040003_pt1 | contig 13401 bp, 7 predicted proteins | sample MGYA00237777_ERZ505514 | MGnify/ENA primary metagenome ERZ505514 (study PRJEB26160, sample SAMN06269048) | microbial mat metagenome | isolation source: Oligotrophic lake microbial mat | place...
CCCTCTCCATCCTTACTACCGCCCGCGCTGCACGCATCCAGCCCGACGGTTCCAACAGTTACGAAGAAATCCACGGCCGCGGCGTCCGCGCCCGCACTTCCGTCGGCGAAGTCTGCGTCGGCCGCGCTTCCTGGCTCATCGAACTCAACCCCGCCGTCAAGGCCGATGTCGATCAGGTCGAATCCAAGATCGAAGGCATCACCGGCGTCCACGTCATGCGCGATGGCCGCTACCTCGGCGCGGTCGGCCTTGAAGATACCATCCGCAGCAACACCAAATCAGTCGTCGCTCGTTTGCGCGAACTGGGCATCCGCTACATCGCCATCTTCACCGGCGACCGCCTCAGCGTCGCCAAGCGCGTCGGCCTCGCCGTCGGCGTCGATGCCATCGAAGCCGAATGCCACCCCGAAGAAAAGCACCAGCAGATCAAGGGCATGGTTGCCCAGGGCTACCGCACCATGATGGTCGGCGATGGCATCAACGATGGCCCTTCCCTCGCCGAAGCCACCGTCGGCGTCGCGATGGGCCTCTCCGGCTCCGACATCGCCGCCAACTCCGCCGGCATCGCCCTCATGAACGATGACCTCTCCCGTGTCCCCTTCCTCATCGAACTCGCCCGCCGAACCCGCGCCATCACCACCCAGAACATCATCGTCTCTGTCATCATCGCCCTCGTCGGCCTCGTCCTCGCCGCCACCGGCACCCTCACCCGCATCGGCGACCTCGCCCTCCCCCTCGCCGCCTTCTACCACTTCGCCGGCGACATCTTCGTCATCGGCAACTCCTTCCGCCTCTTCCGCTTCGGCGAAGACTTCGCCGATGCCGAAAAGCCTACTACCGGCACCGTCCTGACCCGCCGTGCAGCCTCCGTACGCGGCCTTTCCGCCAACGCCGCATAAATTTCGTTGCGACTCAGTCTCAACCACGTCTATGATCGCCCGTGACGATTCCTACAGAAGTTCCCCAAGGCTGTCCAGCGCCTGACTGTGCCGGGCCAAAAAAAGAGGTGCGCAAACCCCTCACCGGCCTCCCCCGCGGCCACACCGCACAGGTCTGCGAAACCTGCCTCGACACCCGCGATGCCGCGATGCTCCGTGCCATGGGCCTTCGCCCCAACGCCCGCGTCCGCATCATCCGCCTCGGCGAACCCTGCATCATCGAGGTTCTGGGAATTAATCCCGCCACCGGCGGCTGCGGCTGCCGTATCGGCCTGGCCCGCGGCCTCGCCGACCGCGTCATCGTAAAGCACGAACAATAAAGCGAGTGATAGATCCTGAACACGCCCGTTCAAATCTCCACTCCCTCAGCGGTCAGCGCTTCCGTCGAACGCATCGCCCTCATCGGCAATCCCAACACCGGCAAGACCACGCTCTTCAACCGCCTCTGCGGCCTCCGCCACAAGACCAGCAACTTCCCCGGCACCACTCAAGAAGCCCGCGTCGGCTACGTTCGCGGCGGCACCTACTCACCCACCATCCAACTCGTCGACCTGCCCGGCATCTACTCCCTCGAACTCGACATGAGCGAAGCCGAGATTTGCCGCCGCGTCCTCGCGGGTACGCTCGCGATCCCCGGCAGTGGGGGAGGTCCCGTTGCGGCCCCCGGCGCCGTTTGCGTCGTCGTCGATGCGACCAACCTGCCCCGCAACCTCCTCCTCGTCGGCGAAGCCCTCCGCCGCCGACTCCCCACCGTCATCGCGCTCAACATGATCGACCTCGCCCGCAAACGCGGCCTGCACATCGAGCCGGGCGTTCTCGAAGCCGCCGTGGGCTGCCGCGTAATTGTTTGCAGCGCCCGCACCGGCGAAGGCATGGAGACCCTTCGCCTCGCGCTGCCCAAAGCGCTCGTGCCCAATCACACGCCGCCCGGCACGCAGGAAGGCCTTGAAGCGTGGGCCGACGGAGTCTGCGATAAGGTCTTCGCACCCGGTGTCCATCACGCCGCGAGCGCTGGCGGCGCGACCTTTACCGATCGCATCGACCGCGTCGTCACCCATCCCATCCTGGGAATCCTCATCTTCGCGCTGATCATGACCGGGCTGTTCTGGACGATCTTCAGCCTTGCCAAAGTTCCGATGGACTTCCTCGATGCCATTTTCGGTGGCAAAGCCGACTGGGTCTCCTCGTGGCAGCCCGCGTGGCTTCAGGTGATGATCGGCGAAGGCCTTACCGGCCTTGTGCGCCACGTGCTGCCTTCGGGCCTGCTCGCCGACTTTGTCGCCGATGGCGTCGTCAGCGGCATCGGCGCCACCATCATCTTCCTGCCGCAGATTTGCCTGCTCTTCTTCCTGATCTCACTCCTTGAAGACACCGGCTATCTCGCGCGAGCCGCCTTCGTCATGGACCGCGTGCTGCGCCCCTTCGGCCTGCCCGGACATAGTTTCGTTCCGCTGCTTTCGAGCCACGCCTGCGCCCTCCCCGGCATCATGGCCTGCCGCGGCATCCCCGACCGCAAAGAGCGCCTCGCCACGATCTTGGTCGCGCCCTTCATGACGTGTTCAGCGCGCCTGCCCGTCTACGTGCTGATGACCGGCATCCTCTTTCCTGATCGGCCCATGCTCGCCGCGCTCGCGTTCATCGGCTGCTATCTCCTGGGCATGATCGCCGGTGTGGTCAGCGCCCTCATCGCCCGCCGCACCATCCTTCGCGGCCCCAAGCGCGCGATGGCACTCGAGCTGCCCACCTACAAGCTCCCGAGCTTCGCCACGGCTGCGATCGGCACCTACGACCGCGCCAAGATATTTCTCAAAAAGGCCGGCACCAATATTCTCGCGATCTGCATCGTGCTCTGGTGGCTCGGCAGTTTCCCCCATGTGCCCCCGCCGCCGCACGTCATGGAACTTCGACAGCAAGCCGCCGCAGTACTTGAGACGCGACCCGACAAGGCCGCCGAACTCACCGGTGAAGCCGATCACGTCGAGGTTTCGTATGCCAAGGCCCATTCATTCATCGGGCGCATGGGCCACGGTGTGCAGCCGATCTTCGCGCCCCTGGGCTACGACTGGCAGTTGACGGTCGGTGTGCTCACAAGTTTCGCCGCGAGGGAGGTCTTCGTTTCGACAATGTCGGTCATCATCACCGGCAGCGAGGACGCCGAGGGCGAGGGCGTCTTCCGCGAGATTTCACAGGCGAGGCGCGATGACGGCTCGCCTGTGTTTACGCGGGCGACGGCGTGGAGCGTGCTTATCTTCTTCGTGCTCGCGATGCAGTGCCTGCCCACGCTCGCCGTCACCGCGCGCGAAGCGGGGCACGTCAAGTGGGCCTTGCTGCAACTGGCGTGGATGTCGGCGCTCGCCTACCTCGCGGCGTGGGCCGCGTACGCGCTGCTGTCGTGAGCATGAATGCAGGTGATCTCTTAGAGCGATTCGCCGGTCGTTTCCAGCTCACCATCCCTCGCCGGACCCCCGTCATCTAACTCACCGATTCGTCCTCGTCCATTGAATCCGGGCATTCAGCGGTGTCTTCAGTCCCGCTCTTATTCCCGAACACTTCCGCGAACGCGCCGGGTACGTTGGGCATAACTTTGATCTGCGGCGTCAGCGCTTCTTCAAACTCATCCATCAGGTCGTCATCGCTTTCAACCGGGGTGCCGTCGGCGTTGAGCGAAATCTCGTTGATGGGCGTGACACCGGGGATATTGAGCCGGTTGAAGTTCTGCGAAAGGTACTTGGGCAGGCGACCGCGCCTTGGCTCGGCAAGCTCCCGCGGGTCCTTGATCTTGGCGTTCTCGATGAACCCCTGCAGTTTGCGCGCCCGCACCGGGTGCTGGAGTTTGCGGATGGCCTTGGCCTCGACCTGGCGCACGCGCTCGCGTGTCACCTTGAAAATACGGCCGACTTCCTCAAGCGTGTACGTATATCCATCGCCGATGCCGTAGCGAAGTTTGATGATCTCTCGCTCGCGATAGGTCAGCGTCTTGAGCACGACCTCGATGCGCTGGCGGAGCATGTCCTGCATCGCGCCCTGAGCCGGCGTGTTCTGTGATTGGTCTTCAAGGAACTCGCCGAAGTAGGTGTCGTCGTTTTCGCCCACCGGCTTGTCGAGGCTCACCGGATGGCGCGTGGTCTTGAGCACCTTGCGAACCTCCGCGGCGTTCAGCCCCGCTCGCTCGGCGATCTCCTCGACCGATGGCTCGTATCCGTTTTCCTGAAGCATGAGTTTCTGGAATCCCCGGATTCGGCCCATCGTCTCCATCATGTGGACCGGAATTCGGATCGTGCGCGAATGGTCCGCGAGCGCCCGCGTGACGGCCTGGCGGATCCACCACGTCGCGTAGGTGCTGAACTTGTAACCGCGCTTGAACTCGAACTTGTCTACCGCCCGCATCAGGCCGGTGTTCCCCTCTTGAATCACGTCGAGGAACGAGAGGCCCCGGTTGCGGTAGCGCTTGGCGATCGAGACCACCAGCCGCAGGTTGCTGCCCGAGATGTTGCGCTTGCTCTGCTCGTACTCCCAGAAGACCGTGTTGAGGTCCTGGATGCGCTTGACAAGTTCGCTTGGCTCTTCGAGCACGAGCGAGCGAAGGCCATCAAGCTCCTCCCTCATTACCTCAAGGTCTTCGGCGTCTGGCACCCGGTGGCCCTTTTCCGCCGCGGCCTTGCGCCGCTGGCGCACGGCCCTGGGGTCGGGCCCCTGGGAATCTGGGGCGGAGGGATTGGCCGCGATCCACAGATCGGCCTCAAGTTCGGTCATCTTCTTGGAGATGGCGCGAAGTTTTCGCATGAGGGGCACGACCCGTCCGGTGCGGAGCGAAACTTCCTCGGTCAGCGTCGCCATCCGGCGGCGGCGGGCGACCATGCGCGCCCGCAGCGCGTTGACGGTTTGCTTGTCGCCTTGGCGACGGGCGATCTCCATCTGCTCCCAATCCGCGCGGTTCATCAGGAGGAGTTTCTCGAGCGTGGGAAGGTTCATCGGGATTCGCCGCAGCACCTTTTCCTTGGCCTGCTCATCCGCGCTCGAAATGCGCATCATCCGGTCGAAGGGAACATCGCCCTTGGTCACGTTTCGCAGCATTTCCGCGGCCTGCCCGACTACATAATCACTCTCAAGGCATCGGCGGCGGAAAATCATCCGCGTGGTCTCAACCTTCTTCGCAAGCCGCACCTCTTCCTCGCGCGTCAGGAGCGGGATGTTGCCCATCTGTGAGAGGTACATGCGGACGGGGTCATCCAGCCGCTTGCCATTGGTCTCTTCGGCGACAACTTCGGCCACGTCGCGTTCGATCGCGGCCATCTCGGGATCGAGCGCCGGCGGCTCGTCATCAACCTTCTGGCCCTTGCGAATGATGCCGCCCGCGGAATCGTCGCCGCGTTCGGAGGCGGGAACGCTCATTGCACGGAACGCCGCGGGAAGGAAGGGCCACCCGCGGCGGGAGTGATAAACCTCGCCGCGTTCCTTTGCCATTTCGTGCATGCGCGTGTCGTAGTTGACCTCATCGAGAACTTCAAGCCCCATGTGATCGATGAGCACAAGGATCTCGTCGATGCGGTAGGGGTCGATCATCTCATCCGGGAGCGTGTTGTTCAACTCCTCATAGGAGAGCCAACCCCGGCGTTGAGCCAGCTTGAAAAGTTCCACAACGGCGGGATGAAGATCACCGAAATACACAGGTAACTCCCGGGCCAAGAGGCCGCCAACTCCACCATTCACTCTGAATCGAAGCCGCCGCGGGTTTCGTGCAGCGCTTCGGCTATTTGTTCTCTCACTTCATTCGATCTACCGCTTCGACCGGATCAGCTTGGATGAGCCGCATCACGCGGCAAGAGTGCGGCTCGTAGTTGTCGGTTGCACCAACAGGTAGTTGCACTGAATTAAGACCTCCTTATCCATATTGTTCACAAACTCTGTTCATCTCTTGTTCGGAAGCACTCTTCGATCCGCGCCATGCGCATTGTGAAGCCGCTGCCGTTCCATAAGCTTGGCGATGACGGATGATGCCTTGACCTCAGCCAAAGGTTGCGAGTGGGCATCAGTTCCCGTTGGCTTGGGTTCAGCGGATAATGATTCAGCCGGCAGCGCTTGAACAGGCAAATCCGCTTCTGTCTGCGTCTTTGCATCTTGCCGCACACGCTGAACGCACGCCCGCCAATGTGAATGCAATCGCGTGGGATTACGCTCGGTCTCCGCTTCAACGCGGCTGGCGAGGCAGACCGCGGCGCTCTTGACCTGCTCATCATCGGTTGCACGCAGGAGCATCTCCAAACTTGGGAAAGATCCGTCCTCGCCAATATCCAGGATGCACTGGGCCAAGTGCTTCACCGGGCGATCTTCAAATGCCCGGGGCGTCAGCATGTCCTTCTCGGATTCTCCCATCGCCGCCCAAAGGCCCCCATCGCAGAGGAGGCAGCCGAGCATGTGCTCGGCGGAAGTCAATCGGGCCGTGGCAAGGTTCTTGGATGGTTCCTGGGATGTGTCGGTATCGGTTTCGGAACTCTCATCAGCAGCCGCCCCCGCGCCCGACGCCCCACGCCGATCGGAGCGCCCCGCGGGAATCGCGCGGCGGATCGTCTCCTCATCCAGCCCGCCGAGTTCGGCCAGGCGCTTGACGATAAGTCGCTGGCGGATCGGCTCGACATCGCGCAGCCCCATTTCCACCATCGACTCGATTTCTGAAAGCAGCGCCTTGCTCAATGCGGACACACCCGCGCCTTTGAGTTTTTCTCGGACGCGGTTGAAGCGATACTCAAGCAAGTCGATGGACCCCGCAAGCACCCGCCTGAAGATCGCGTCTCCGCCCTCTCGCTTGAGCAGTTCATCGGGATCCTTTGCGTCGGTGAACTTGGCGAGCGTGGCGATCTTCACGTCGATCGGCTCGGCGAAGAAGATCGGCACCGCGCGATCCGCGGCCCGCTGGCCTGCATCATCGCCATCAAAGAGGAGAATGACCGTATCGCACATTGGCCGCACCATGGCGGCGTGCTCGCGCGTGAGGGCTGTGCCCAGTGTCGCCACGGCGTTGGTGAACCCGGCCTGATGGCACGCGATCACGTCCATGTATCCCTCGGTCACAAGCACGGTTTTCTCGGCCTGAATCTTTCGGCTTGCCAGGTGGAGCGCGTAGAGCGTAGCCGATTTGTTGAACAGTCGCGTTTCGGGGCTGTTGAGGTACTTTGGCTCATCCTCTTCCTTGATCTTGCGCCCGCCGAACGCGACCACACGGGCCGCCTTGTCGTGGATAGGAAAGAGGAGGCGATTGCGCAGGAGGTCATAGCATCCGCCGCTGTCGCGCCGCTTGAGCAGCCCGGCCTCGAACAGGGCCGTCTCGCTCCACCCTTGCGCGTTGGCCTTCAATAAAAGCCCATCCCACTTGTCGGGCGCAGCGCCGATCTGAAAGAGTTCGACCATCGCATCGCTGATGCCCCGCCTGGCAATGACTTCCCGCGCGGCCTTGCCATGCTCGGGGTGGCGGAGAATCGCACGATAAAACGCGGCCGCCCCCGCGTTGGCATCCAGCAACTGCTTACGTGAAACTTGGGGCGACTGCCCGTCACCGCCATCACCACTCCCGCCATCCCGCCGCTTTCGAGGGGAGAGCGTCACGCCCGACTTCTCGGCCAGAAACTGCAGGCACTCAAAGAACTCCATCTTGTGGAACTTCTGGACGAAACTGAACACGTCCCCGCCCGTGCCGCAGACAAAGCAGTGAAAAATCTGTTTGCTTGGAATCACCCGCATTGATGGGTTGTGGTCATCATGGAACGGGCACAGGCAGACATACTCGCGGCCCTTGGCCTTGAGCGCCACGTTCTCGCCGATGATCCGAACGATGTCGCAAGCGTCCTTTACGCGCTCAACATCGTCCCCGCCGCCGGAAGAAGAGGAGTTTTTCCAAAGGTCTGCCACGGATGCGTCCCTGCCTATATGACCCCGCGCGCACTTTCCGCGGCGGGGTATCTCCGCCTGGGAACGCGAAACGGGTTTTTGAATTCGATGAACTACCACCACCAAGGAGAGCGTTGCTGTTCGTACGCCGAGATTTTATGCCGGTACAAGTGTTGGCGTGCCAATAAGGCGTTGGAATGCTCGCGCGCTTTCGTGCGTTGACTGCTAACCATACCGTATCACACAGACAAGGAATTGCCACAAAATTGGGGCGAGAAGAGCAAAAATGATGAAAAAGCGGATTTATTAGGACGTTAAACTCTGAACAGAGCAATTTTATTTACAGGCCATTCCAGATGCACGGGCCAGATGCACGCGTTGGTCGCCATCACCCCTCCGCCATCGCCCGCCGCATCAGGGTCTCGAACGTGCCCAGCACCGCAGGCGAATCCGGGGCGGTGAACACATCCGCAACGAGTCGTGAGTATTCACCATCGGGCGCAAGTTCCCACGCTTGGCGGCGATCCGCGAGATGCACATTCATGATCTCAGCCAGCCGCGCCTTGGCGTGCGGGTCGCGCACGGGCACGCCCACTTCAACGCGATTGGAAAGGTTGCGGTACATCCAGTCGGCGCTTGAAATGTACCACTCGCCCTCCAGGGGGTCGTCCATTCCCGCGGCGAAGTGGAAAATACGAGAATGCTCAAGAAACCGCCCGATGATCGAGAGCACGCGGATGTTATCCGAAAATCCGGGGATGCCCGGCCGAAGGCAGCAGAACCCACGGACGATGAGGGTGACTTTTACGCCCGCTTGACCGGCGGCGTAAAGCCGGTCGGTCGTCTCGCGGTCCTCCATTGAGTTGATTTTCGCGACGATCCTCGCCGGCAGCCCGCGCTGCGCGTTCTCCACTTCGCGGTCGATGAGGTGGTTGAACCGGCTTCGCATGGATGTCGGGGCGACCATCAGCGTTTCATACGACTGCGTCGCGGCCAGTCCGGTCAGATAGTTGAAGAGATTGATAAGGTCGGTGGTGATGGCGGGATCGCACGTCAGCAGGCCGACATCGGTGTAGAGCTGGGCCGTCTTTGGGTGATAGTTACCGGTGCCAAAGTGGGCGTAGCAGCGCAGGCCGTGCCGCTCTTTGCGGACCACCAGGCTGGTTTTGCAGTGCGTCTTAAGCCCCTGCACGCCGTAAGCCACGTGAACGCCGGCCTTTTCAAGCGTGCGCGCGAATCGCACGTTGCGGTCCTCATCGAACCTTGCCCGAAGTTCGACCAGGCACGCTACCTGCTTTCCGCTTTCCGCCGCCTTGATCAGGTGGCCGATGAAGGGCGAATCGGGGCTGGTGCGATAGAGCGTCTGCTTGATGGTGAGCACATCGGGATCGGTCGCCGCGGCGGCGATGAATCGCTCCACGCTCGCGGCGAAGGATTCGTAAGGGTGATGCACCAGAATATCCTGCTTGCGGATCGCGGCGAAGAAGTTGGCGGAGGACTTATCGCCGACGGGCTGCATGACCGCCGCAGCGAGGCGCGAGGGGATAACGGGTTTCCAGGGCTTGCACTTGAGGTCGGGCCGGTCCAGATCGCACAGTTCGGCGATGCCAAGAAAGTCGGTGTCGGCGGGGAAGTCGTAAACATCCTTGGTGTCGATGTTGAGTTTGTCGAGCAACCAGCGCTCAATGATGGGCGATGCGCCCGGCTCAATTTCCAACCGCACCACGCGGGCGAAGCGCCGCTGTTTCAAATCGGCCTCGACCGATTGGAGCAGGTTGGCGGTGTCGAGGTCGTCTTTCTGGATTCCCGCCGAGCGCGTGACGCGGAAGGCCACCGTCTCCTCGAGTTTCATGCCGGGGAACAGATCATCGAGGTTGTTGCGGATGATGTCGTTGAGATGAACCAGGCGAGCGCCCTTGCCCCCCAGGCCACCCGCTCCTCCCGCATCGCGCTGCGGGAGGGCGATGAATCGTTTGATATTCGCGGGAAACTTAAGCCGCGCGAAGAGGTGCTCGGGTCCTTCGGCGGGTGAAGCGCCGCTGCGCCCGGTCAGCGTTTGCACTGTCACCGGCGGCTCGGCCAGGATCGCAAGGTTTGCGGACAAGTTGGAGATGAACGGAAACTTGTGCGTCGGATCGACCGCCAAGGGCGTAAGCGTTGGAAAAACGTTCGCGCGGTACCAATCCTCGGCCCATTTCTTGTCCTTCGCGGAGAGGTCGGTGTAGCGAACGATACCGATCCCCGCCTGCTCCAACGCGGGACGCACCTCTTCCTTATACAACGCGAGTTGCTGGTTGGTCAGTTCCGTCACCATCCCGCGGATCGCCACCAGTTGCTGGCGGGGTGTCATCCCATCGCTCCCGGCGGCGTCGATCCCCGCATGAACCGTCCGCTTGAGCAGCCCGACGCGCTTCATGAAGAACTCATCAAGGTTGCTTGTGAAGATCGTGAGAAACCGCACGCGGTCAAGCAGGGGCATCGTTGAATCAGCCGCCTGGGCCAGGACCCGCCGGTTGAACTCAAGCCAAGAGAGGTCGCGATTGAAAAACCGCGGCGTGGAATCCGGCAAAGTATCGTTTGAGGGCGTTCGAGTCGCCAGCGCCGACCCCGAGACGCCCCGCACCGCCATTGGAGTCAGCTCGCCAGCGCGCGCGGGTGAGGTTGAAATCAGCCGGGATGTCTTGCGTGTTTGGGACATGTGAACAGCAGAAAAAAAAGGCAAGGGGCGGACCAAGCGTAGGAAGGAACCCGCGGGCGTTCGGCCGCGTCACGGCGGCATGTAGTACGTCGCCGCGCATCCATCGGCCTCGGTAACGCGCACGCTGTGGACCTTCGCGTGCGGCGCGAGCGCCTCATCAAGGGAAGCGCTGAGGCGCGTGGCGATATAACTTGCCAGCAGTTCCGCCGTCGGATTGGTCCGGTCAAACGGGGGCGTGGTGTTCAGGTTATTGTTGTGAAACGGCGAGACAATTTCCCCGAGCATTTCCTGAACAGTGTGAAAATCGCAGACCAGCCCGTCCGAATCGAGCTTCTCGCCGCGGACTTGGGCCGTTACGTGCCAGTTGTGCCCGTGAAGAGGCTCCGGCGTTCCGGCGATGCTGATGGCATGTGCGGCGGCGAAACGGGTTTCTACGGTAAGCTCGAACATCTTGGGGAAGGATAGGGTGTCTGTGTGGTGGAGGGCGACGGGAAGGTTCATCATCCTCGCGCGAGTTTCGGGCGGCGATTGAATGCGCTCCCCGCCGAAGAGCGGCGGCAGTGCTTAAGCGCGGCCTCTCCAAAACTGGGCTGCGGGCATACCAGGGGGTTCGAGTTGAAGCGCCAAGTTTGATGGCAAACACTGAGCGACGGGCCGATGTGCCCGTGTTCGTTCGTCAAAAAAAACCGCGGCCCGCCCCGTCATGCCTGCGGAGCGGGCCGCTACCACGAAAGGAGCGCCGATCTTGAGTAGTTCTGGATGTCCCGCGTGATATTCGTTGTGGCGTTTGGCGGCCTTTGGAGACGTTTGCCGTCCGCGTCGAATGCAATCCGCGGCGACAACCACACTATGCGCTACCGGCGCACATCCGCAAGTCCAAGGGCTGAAAAAAGGCCCCGTCGCGGAAGCGTCGCGGCGGCACGCGCGGCACAGGCGTCGCGAGCGCACGCAAAATGGCCCGACGCTGAGTGATCGGACCTCCGTGCGATTTCATGGGCGGCGACATCGCTCGTCGCCCCTCCGAACTTGTCATTTGCCATCTTGGCCATTTGCCATTATTTCCCTCTCTACCCTTCGCCACGAATGCTCGAACAAACCGTCATGTCCCTCCTCGACCGCGGCGAAGAAACGCAGGCCCGCGCGCTCCTCGAGGACCACTTGAAAAAGCGCCCCTCCGATGCCGTCGCCAACAAACTCATGGCCATGATCTACGGAGCGCACGGCCAGGATGACAAGGCGCTTTTCTACATTCAGCGGGCCGCTTATGCAGCGCCGAAGGATGGCTTCATTCGCTTCATGCTGGGCAACGTGCTGATGAGCCTGAGAAAATACAAGGAATCCGCCGCGGCGTACCGCGAATGCTGCAAACTCGCGCCCGGTGATGTGGGGGCGTGCGATGGGCTTGCCAAGTGCCTCATCAGTCTGGGCCAGTACGACCAGGCGTGCCAGGCGTTTGAGGCGGCGGTGAAGGCCAACCCCGAGGATGCCATTGCGTACGGCAACTACGCCAATGCGCTGGTGCTGATCGCCAAAGTGAAGGAAGCGGTCGATGTCGCCCGCCGCGGGCTGGCTCGGCTGCCGAATGACCCCGCGCTACTGGAGTTCATCGCGTATTCGGCGAACTTTCCCAGCGGAACGGACAACATCGAGCTTCGCCGCCTGCACCAGCGGCTGGGCGCGGAGTATTTGAAGCAGCGCGGCGGCCCCTCGTCGGTCTTTCCTAATACGCGCGACCCCGACCGCCCGCTGCGAGTCGGGTTCATGTCGGGAGACTACTCCTTGCACGCCTGCTCTCTGTTCATGAAAGGGCCGCTGCTCAACTTTGATCGCGCCAGAGTCATTCCCTATTGCTTCTCAACCACTCGCAAGGAAGACGGGGGCGAGGCTCCCTTCAAGGCCGGGTGCGAATGGCGCGACATCACGGATTGCAGCATCGACCAGACCAACGCGGCGATCCGCGCCGACCAGATTGACATCCTCATCGAGTGCAGCGGCCTGACCCAGGGCCACCGGCTCAAGGCGCTCATTCCGCGGGCCGCGCCGGTTCAATGCACATGGCTAGGTTATCCCAACACCACCGGCGTACCCACGATCGACTACCGCATCGTCGATGCCCTCACAGACCCGCCGGAGAACGATGAGCAAGTGTCGGAGAAACTCGCCCGCATCCCCGGTTGCTTTCTGTGCTTCAACCACGACGCCATGACGTTGCCCCCGGTGTTGACGCCCGCGACCGTCACGCCCTATAGCACCGCCCCGATCACGTTCGGCTCGTTTAACCGCATGACCAAAGTAACCACCGAGACGGTGGCGGTCTGGTGCCGCGTGCTCGCCGCAGTTCCCAACAGCAGGATGCTCCTCAAACTGCGCATCATGTCGGATGAACTTCGCCGCGACACAATCGAACTCTTCACCTCCCGCGGCGTAGATCCCTCGCGCATCGACATGGTTCCGTTCGCCATCCATAGCGACGACCACGCGCGAATGTACGCCCAGATGGACATTGCCCTCGATGCCTTCCCTTACAACGGAACCACCACCACCTGCGAAGCCACCTGGATGGGGGTGCCCGTCGTCGTTCTCGAAGGGGACAGCCACCGCAGCCGCGTTGGGGTTTCCCTGAACACCGCGATGGGCCTGACCGACCTTATCGCTCGAGATGTTGATGAATACGTGCGGATCGCCTCGCGACTTGCGGCTGACCGCGGGGCGCTGGCCGCGCTCAAGCTATCCTTGCGTGAGCGGATGGCCGCGTCGCCGTTGTGCAACGCTAGGGATTATGCCCGACGCTTCGAGAACGTCCTGCGAACAATGTGGCAGACGTACTGTCATTCCTGACCCCGGTTCACGCTTCACATCTGGCGATCATTCTTACCATGACGA
>ENA-ORBV01012082-ORBV01012082.1-microbial-mat-metagenome-genome-assembly--contig:-NODE-12082-length-13399-cov-8.660411_pt1 | contig 13399 bp, 8 predicted proteins | sample MGYA00237777_ERZ505514 | MGnify/ENA primary metagenome ERZ505514 (study PRJEB26160, sample SAMN06269048) | microbial mat metagenome | isolation source: Oligotrophic lake microbial mat | place...
ACCAGCACTTCTGAACACTCGGAGTCTTCCTTTTCCAACCTCGATAGCTAGACAATCAAAAGTAATCTAATTCCTCGTTTTATTTTATCAGCCTACTAGTATTTGTTTTCGCGTCGATGGTTTCTCTTGCTTGAAATCGAAACATGACGGACTCGAACGTAAAGTGAAGGAAAAGTGGCGATCCATCGTTCACATCGAAACGAATAAATGAGCCTCTAAGTAATCATGTGATGCACATATATAGCGCCCGGCGACTCAACGAATGACTGTACCGAACCCTAGCCCTACGGAAGGAGGAATATTTCTTATTATCCTGTTCTCTCCATCACAGCCAACTTTGACAGTTAGTAGCTAGCTAGCTAGCTAGTACCTAAACTGCTATCCATAGGTCTAGCTAGCTAGGTAGCTAGGTAGCTAGCTAGCTAGTAACAGCTACAGTACTACACTGTGGCTACTCTAGCTAGTACTGGTACGACGTACTGGAGTAGTTGCTGTTGCTTCGACGAAGAATAGGCACAGAGCTACAGTAGGGGGGGGTAGCAGTACTATCTATCAGCCAGCTACTAACTAGTAATCATCAGCCAGTGAGGCACCGTGACAGTAGCTTCGGTTACCACTCAACTGCATGACTAACTATCCTACTAGCCAGCCGGCTACCCAGCTTGTGCTCTCTTTTATATATCCCGGCAGCTACTAGATAGCACATGCTTTAAAAAAATCCATATCTACCAAAAGCCCCGTCCAGGCAAGCAGGCCGGCCCATGGATAGCATGGGCAACAGTCGGCTATGATGATAGCCAAAACGAAGGCTGTTCCAATATTCTTGGTCCTACTGTACTAGCTAGTAGGGCTCGTCACCATTGAACTTGCATGGGAACAGTACTGTGCCATAAACATTTAGCGGCCCGATGGAAGGCACATGCCACAGAAACCTGTTCACGGAATTCTCATATTCTTGGCTTGCTGTGGCGGGCTTACAAACTTGGGCACTCAAAACTGCAGAGCAAAATTTTTACCATGGTCTCTACCATGCCAAAGTGCAAGAGGAGGGCGATTTGCAAAGCTATATAATAATAATATAATTTTAATGGGCTGGCTATGACGTTTCTTCGTAGATTTGTTTGTTTTGTTTCTGAAGACTTGGACAGAAAAACACGAGACATTAAAAAAAAACCACCGATGTGGGAAATGTTGTCATCGAGTATCAGGCAAGAGTTTTCATGCTTATTTGAGCTGTTCCTGGAACAAAGGTGTCAAGTACTCCGCAACACGCAAGGTCTCACAGGCAATTTCAATGGTGGCAATGCCAGTTGGTTCCTCTCCCTTGGCGCAAAAGGCAGCAACCCTCTCCTTGACGGTGATGTAATCGGGATCTTGCGAGAAGAAATAGGGCATGGCACCTGGGTATTCCGCCTCCAACTTGGAAACATTGGCCTTGTCTTCTTCATCGGGCATGCAATGACGGAAAACTTCCTTTCCATCAATTTCAACCTTGGCGTAAGAGACATCTCCACCGCAACGATCCGCCTGGACACTGACTTCCTTTCCAGTCTTGGTCTTGATGGTAAATTTGATCTTGTCAAAATCAGTCCACTCCTTGCCACTTGGGCCCTTGAGTGTCTGACAGCTGGAGAAGCTCTTGTCGGCAGTCGCAGACTCAATGTTCTCCACAGTGACATCAAAGAAACTGACCAAAAGAGCCAATTCATGGATTGCCATATTTTTCAACATACCCTCGGCATTTCGTTCAAAGCATTCTCCCAAGGACTCGGGGGTATTTTCATAGGTATTGTTGGAGACCAAAGTGACATGGGAACCGGCATTGGCAGCAGCGTAATCGCGTGCCTTGGAAACATATTTACAAACGTTCTTGTTGTATCCCATAAGGACCTTGATTCCAGAAGAGGCGGCTTCGTCCTTCATGGCAGACAATTCCGCGACCGTGGGGGCACCTGGCTTTTCAAGGTAAATGGTGGTACATCCGGCCTGTTATTTCCATCATGAGAATGGGATGACCGATGGTGAGTAAAATGTAAAATAATGGTTCCACAGTGCCATTTCATTCACGCCGTCAAGAGGGCATTTGATTGCCCTTCAATTCCAACAACAAGGTAGTCAGGAGTTCTCGTACGTACCTTGATGGATTCGGTCAAAAGGCGTGGATTGTCGGCCGTTCGGCCAGAAACAAGCGCCAAACGCTTCTTTCCTTCCGCAACGGGAGGAAGGTCCGTCAAACTGGTGAAAAATTGAACACCATGTTTGGCCTCCGCTTCCGCCTTGTATTCTTGGAATTCGGGTCCTCCGGGGCCGTCTTTGCCTGATCGTTGAGTTCAAGTTGGTTGTGATTGGATGGAAGAGAAGCGTGGTGTGAGTGAGCAGCGGTGGGTTCCGAGCATTAATTAAATTCGCAAGTAATTCATTCAGAGCAAAGCCAAATAAAACGTACCTCCTCCCAAGAACCAAGGCTCCACAACGAAGCAAAGCTTGGCCGAAGGGCACTTGTCCTTCATCAATTGTTCCGCATGGTACCATCCCATACCGCGCTTGGGGGCACCGCATCCCACCAAAACAACTTCACACTGTCCGTCTCCTGCTGTAGCTGGCATCTTGTCTGTTTTATTATTAGTATTATTATTATTAGTATTCGAAATAGTTTGGTAGATGTGCAAAATTACTAAATAGTAATTAAATGAGCAAAATAAAATGGGACCAAAACAATCGAACGAAGCAATCAAGGTTACTCCCAAAACGAAAAGTGAAAGGTAGAGAAGCCCCATCTGATTTTCTGCATCGATGAATGTAGATTCTTTCTCTTGCACCGAGAAACGCGCGACGTGGTATTGTCCCACAGAATGGATTTTGTTTGGTGGCTTTGGCGTTTGGATCTTCTTTGAAGCGGAAGTGGATCTTGCATTTGAGTTTTTTCGGCAGTTAGAGAGAAGCGAACAGTTGGCCAAGTGTCAACCAATTATAGTGGCTATTTTCTTTCTTTCTCTGTGGCGTCATCTACGCGAATCACGAATCATGTCAACGCGTCAATGATGCGAGAAGCGCGGAAGAAGTTGGACTTCTCTTACTTGGAGGGACACGATGACGCAACGAGACTCGCACTTTCCCGATTAAACTTCGGGCAGCACTCTTGCTCCTCCCCTGTAGTCGTACAATTGTGCTGTAGTATGGAGGTACCACAGGCGTACTAGAGTGCGTCGTACGTGCGTAGGAGCAAAAATACCGTCGGCAGTGTGAGACATAGTCATATGGAACGTCGGATCCATGACTGAATCAATCACGATCTCTAGAACGTCCAGCAGGCAACAGGAACGTGACTGACATGACCTTGACATCGGTCATTCAGTCATTGATGTCGAGTTCTGGTTAGGGATGTTCAACCTTGTGAACATCCACTGACACTTTTATAATTTTGTAGTTGCTGTCGTTTGACCCAACGTGACTTCGTCCTAATTAGAACCTGATATGGAGATGACCGTGACACTCGCACCACCTGCACTGTACATCCCTTGTGTTGTGCAGCTGAAGCCCTTGGTGAGTTGATGTTTGTGACACGACATTGCATCTTTAGGATCTGTTGTCCTTTGGTGCCCTGCCGCTGAAAGGCAAAACAACATGTGTGGCAGAAGAACATGCCGCATTCTGAATCTCATTTTGTGAAGTAAAAAAAATGCATCTAAACCAACCTGGAAATGGAAATGAACACTGCAAAAAGAGGAAATGATCTTTGAAGGAACAACAATGTTCATTTTTGGCTTGAAGTGCACTGAGCGAGTCAACAGAGCCTGTGTTTTGAGAACAACAAAACATCTGGACAACATTGTGTGCAGATGTGTTCTCGAAAACTGAAACGGAAGGAAAATTCAACTTGATGCACTGCTTTTCACATCAGAGATGGTTCCCAAACAACAATGGGGGTCACACATTTGCAAGTGTTGAACATGTGCAAAGCTGCAAAAACTGCAACATTGTCATGCACAAAACGGTGTCAAGAATTCCCAGAATTTGAGCAGAGAATGACAATCACTTGAGAACACACAAGATTACATTGAGTTTGGGATATCATAGGGGAAGAATTCAGAGGTGTGGTGTCAGGTAACAAAGTCTGGGACCAGGTGGAAGAAAGCTTTAAATGTCGGCCTGCGCGCACAAATAACGTTTATTTCCAGTTCCATGTACGTAGCGGCACGAAGAAAGATTTGATATGGAAGGCGTTGTGCACGAATGGATCGATACGACTCTACATGTAACTATCTAGCTACTACAAGCAAGGAGTAGGTAAAGTGAGTCGTCGGGCTATTTTTGGGTTGTCACACTCTCTAAATGCAACCATGATCGCATCCTTAACAAGCTCAGTCCCAACGCACCACGAAAATCCAGTCGTCCGGAGATCCTTTTCTTTTATGTGAGTGACTGGCTCACTTCCAACGGATTGATTTTCTGCGCACCCAAAAAACTCAAACATACTAGTGAGAAAGACTAGATCTTCGCTTCCGCGTGTCCAAATAAGAGGAGTACGGTAGGTTCGGGCTTCAGATAACGCTTGGTGTCTGCGAGGAAACGGTCTCGTCACATTCACAACCTTCGCCTCGTTTCACTTTTTTGTTATCTGTATCGAAAAAATATCCACCATGGTAAATATATTGATTGTTGGAACAGGAGATTTGGCCTACGCATTGGCTCATCTTTTTCATATCAACAACAGCAGTCTTTCTGGAAATTTCTTGGAAGTAACGAAGGTACCCATCAGGGCACGCGGCAAGACCTTTCATGAAACCGGGGTGCCTGTTGTCCCCCTGGGCGAGGCTCTGAATCATGCGGATGTTGTGATTCTTGCCATTCCGGCAAGCGCCCTCAAATCGTTTGTCCCCAATTATATCATGGCCTTGAAGGACAAGATCTTGGTCGACTGCACCAATTCCAGAAGGAAGAACGAGGATCTCGATTCTCTGGTCCGAAACACTGGTATTCGTTGGGTCAAGGCGTTTAACGACTTGGGTGCCTCGGATATTCTATCCAACAAAGCCGCTGCGAAGAGAAAAATTCTCACCAAGGCATGTTCCCCTAGCAAAGGAGTTATCGAAATAATCAGCAGAATTGCAGAGCAATCGTTCGGACTGGACGTCAAGATGGTTCCATATGAGCAATACCCCGAACTAGTCATGTCTCAGAATTCTCTCGGCCAAGAATGGATGTATGCGGCAACTATCATGCTGGGTATTTTTGTTTTGACAGAGCTATACGCTGTGTTTCGGTACAATGTTTTCAAAGGATACGAATGGTTTCATTTGCCAATCCAAGTAAGTGCGCTTGTCGATGACTACATGAATTTTTCGACAACGCAAAAAATTGACCAATACTGTTACTGCCCTCCATCTTTCCCCCCTTGCAGGTTACCAACAAGGCCATCTGTTGGACAGCCATCACAGGCTTTGCTTTGACTCAACTTCCCGGTACAACTGCACGCATCTACAATGCTCTTCGCCGGGGAGATCTTCGGGCTATGCCTCCCGTTCTAAAGAAGGCTCTTGGACTGAGAAAACACCTTGGGTTGATTTCACTTTGGTTCCTGGGACTTCACATTCTCATGAGTATGCTCCTATTTAGTCCTGCATACTACGACAAGTTTTACATTGACCCTACTGCGCCAACATCGAAACTGAATGTCATTGGGGAAACTTCGTTCTTCTTTGCAACCATCGGCTCTATGTTTTACGGTATTCTTGGCATTTCTTCGTTGCCTTCCGTCGGAGCTAATATGACAAGCACCCAGTGGCAGGTGAGTATGTGGATTTCGCCTTGAATGAAGGAAGATATTAGATCTTTGGATCTGCCCATGAAAATAGCTAACAAGACGTTGCTGCCTCTGCCTCGTTGTTTCATACAGCTCATCTATGGACCACTTGCATGGTGTGCTCTTCTGTTCGGGACGGCGCATGTTTACATCATGGGATTCCAGGGTTGGAGCGACACTTCGAAATGGCCTGGTGGCATGCCGCCTATTACAATGACAGCCACGATCCTCCCGATGCTTGTCATGGTTCTGAAATTAGTGGAAATTGTCGTTACATTTGCCAGTTACGTATTTGGTCGAGAAAAAACAAGATCCGAGTATGGTGATTTGACATACGTTCGAACTCTGATTCAAGCGGGAGCCATGACTGCAGAAGGAAATGATTCAGACAAGAGCGACTCCACTTCTACGACCGTGTCTCACAACAATCAAACAGGGGACTTTGAAATTCGCCTAAACAATGCAGAAAGCAAAGTATGATTCCAGCAAAGCTTTTATGAATCCACGTGAATTGAAAGATATCGGCGTTATGCACTGCATTGAATTTATAACTTCATTTTAATTATACATTTGTACAACATGCTTTTTCTTTTGTCTATTGATCTGCTGACTAGCATGCCACGCTTTGCTACCTACTAGCTAGAAATTCAGCTTGAGAAGTATTTTGTTCATTTGGAGATAGGTAGAACACATCATGCAATGAAAACCATGGGATGCACAACCAGCAATTGTTCAGGCTCTTTACAACACCAATGACAAGCCTCTCATGAGATGCTCATTTGTGACTACATCTTCTTCAGTTCCCTCTGTTCTAAGCTGGTTCATTATGAATGTCGAGTTGAGTGGCTAATTGAAGACTTGATTTGGTTTCATAATAAGAATCTTGCCAACTTAAATGCTAACAACTACGCGAAGAGAGAGAACTAGCTTTTGAAAAAACCCCTTTCAGTCTTTACAGAAGTGCATATGGCACATTCCAGTCAATGACATGATCTTTTGCTAGCAGGACGGTTCATTCTGCAGTTTCACACTTTGTGGCTGGCTTGATGTACCAGCAATGGCAAATCAGAATGACAAATCAAAAGCTACATGACATCTTAGCTTGTGAAAGGGCATTTGGAAGACCATTGTCATAATCTTGGATAGCATCTTGGTTGTGCTGGTCCACACGTTGATTTTTGCAGTCAATCAAAATCATCTTGAAGTCTGCATCATTTGCATCACAGAATGTCTCAACAAATTTTGCTGCATTTGGATCATGCCATGTATTCTATTTGTTTGTTCGATGGCATGTTGGGCATATCCATTAATGCATTGCCTTGGTGAATAGCTCTTTACTCTGCTAGACGAATGTTGCGGATTCTGAGGTGAGGTCAAGGAGTGGAGATGCATTTTGGTGTTTTTTTTAAAATTTTAACTCCAACCCTAAATTTTCGACCGCACACTTGCTCCATTTGTCCCTGGTGCCACACTTGCTCCCATTTTGTCCCCTTCTGAACTTGTCATCATTGTTATGCTAGCAATTGGCTGTTTGGATCGGGTTTGTTGACGACTGAACGACCTGAATGAAATTGGTTGCTTCAGTGGGGGCGTCTGCTACTTTCCCATTAGCATGGCATTGGACAACTGTTGATTTTTAGCTCAAAACGCCAATGCTTCTGTTTATGTTTGTTGTGGAGTGCAAAGTCGGATTCTAGCGGAGCCATCCAGCTCCGCTGCCTTAGTTTGGCTTTGAGAAAAAAGGTGCCAGGACTGTTAATTCTAATAGGGTTAGTGTTGTTAGTGGCAGCAAGTTTTGTTGGCAACGCTCGATGCGAAAATTTTGATCGTTTTTTCAGGAATGTTCTTGAAGGGAGTTATCGTTCCGACTTGCCTTGGTTGTAAAATTCATGATATCGTCCAAAAAAGACTCAACCTACTGGTCAGATAACTTGCTTGTCGTTGCAAAACTTTTACGAAATCTTTGCGGAAGCTCCAATGCTCCATTAAGGCTCTATTGGCTATTGGCTATTGGCAAGTGGCAAAAGTGGCAAGAGGCAAGAGGCAAGACCAGGAGAATAGAACAGAATATATACAACAAGAAGTCCATGAACGATGGAACCGATCGACAACCACCTAATAGAACCGGCCGACGCCAAGAGCAAACGCTTGGACATGTCGGATCTAGCCGAATCAGGTCACGTTAATGTGACGAACGACCAATATAAGGGGGAGGAAGCTAGCGAGCCTTCACCCAGCAGTGCTGGAAGGGGCTTTGCCTGGCTTCATCCAAAACTGAAAACGAAATCCGACGATGGATTTGCAGTCGTAAAAGACAACAATAATAATGACTCGAGCTCAGCTGTTACTTCCAACTTGTCCATGCATAGTGATCGAACTATGCTTCAAATGAAGCGGCTGTTTCGGTTGGCTTTGCTTGCCAATTCTCTCTTTTTGCTGGGATCGTGTTTGCAAGTTTTGGTGGCACACGAGGATTTAAAATGGAGTTATTCTATCCAAGGATACCCCGTATCCGTGTTGCAAGCTGAAGATGAAGCTACGTGGCAAGCTTATCAGCGTACTCAGCACTACCAGAAAGCAAGCACCATTGCCACTGGGCAACATGATAGAGAAAGGAGGGGTCTCCAAGAAACCAATATTGTTCAATATGAAGAAGAAGATAGAAAGGTTCCAGAAAACAGCTATTGGAATGTCGCACCAGACGCAAAGCTGGCATCCAACAGTATCAGCATCAGCACTCCTGAAACTACTGTGGCACCGGCCGAAATGGACATTATTATGCGGTTGCACGAAGTGAAGTGGAAAAAACTACCCGAAGACATTCAAGCAGCGCTTACAGCACTTGGGTATGACCGCCAGATTTGGGAATTTGGAGGATCCGTGTCGTCGGATACTCTATTCTGGTATGAGCTGACTCCAAGTGAAAAATCCTCGGCCACGCTCCTTGGCTACACCGAAACCACGTGGAACCAAATGAAACGGGCACAGCATCGAGAAGAGCACATGCAAATGGTCCATCAAGTTGAACCTTTGCAGACTGCATCCCCGGTGACTCACGAGAAAGTGAACTGGCCAGTGCAAGAGCTACTTACAAATGCTCCAGTAGCAGCACCGACGGCCAGCGAGCCATCTGCTGAATCATACTTTGACTCGCTGGTGGAATCATATTACGACGAAAAACTTGCGGAGGATCCTACGACTTTGGCCCCAACGTTTGAGGCAACGACGCTGGAGCCCACGACTTCCAGCCCTACCCAACCACCCACTCAACCTCCACAAGCGTCTTCGAAAGCGACGACGACAAGTACGCCAGTTGTCAGTGATGCCGATACTAAAGAAACAAAGCCACCCAGCAAGCCCGCGTCGGACAAGACCACACAGACCCCATTAACTACAATAGCCCCCACGCCACAATCCAGCACGACCAAAAACGAAAATTCGGCAGTGATGGCGAGTAGTGAAACGGACGAAATATATCCCTCGAAGGAGGAAGTTTTGGGGGAAGAGGCTTTGTTTTCAGTGGGTCCAGCAAGTGTATCCCTTGAGGATATCGTTGGAATTGTTGCGGCGCTATGTTTTCTGGTGGTGGGAGTGCTGAATTGGAGCCGTGAAGAACAAGTCTTTCATATTTGGTTGGTACAAGGATCGGTCAGCATGATGCTGAGCATCGCTTGCACAAGCTTTAGTGAGACTTCGTCCATGCTCTTTCGTACCTTGGCCTTTCACTGTTATCTTATCGAAGGTGCATTTATGCTACGATTACGATACTCGATCCGGCCCCTCCATGGGCTTCAAACACTTTCCTATTCTCTTTGGGCTGCCGATTGCTTGTTTGGATCCAGCACTGTGGTCAGCGTCGCGGTCTCGTATTGGCAGCTGTTTGACGCCGACGCCAAATTTGCCCTCAGTCTTGCGTTCTGTAAAATTGTGTCCGCTTGGCTATGGCTCTTTGCTGCCGTGATTTACTTGCTTGGAGCTTTGGTTCTCGCCAGAAAAGGGACGGATCACTGCGTCGCGCAATAATTGAAGATGAGGGAGCCCGTGTCATGAAAAGGGTTCTGGCCCAAGCGGTGGTCTATTCTCATTTGCTGTCTGAAGCTTGGTGTCCTTGCTAGTACGCTAAATAGAGACCATGAGATGAATTCAACCACATCTATCCTTGCTGTTTAACTATCAAAACTAATATTATGGTTCACAAAGCCTATTTAGATAGTGGAGGAGCTATGTAGACTTCATATAATTTTATAGTTATAGAAAACTTTGTTAATTTCTGACTGCTGTCCACATTTTTCAAAAATAAGGAGACGGGCAAGAATCTTTCTCGACTTTACAACTCACGCCAAAGACAGATGTAAGTACCAGTGCTTAAAAGCATTTTGTGCGGCACGAACTCCGGGATCCACACGCATCGCAGAATTCCATATTCACTCCTCCTCCGTTGCTGCTACCTTCTGTAATAGTCGCAGCACTAACATCCAGTAGACTTGGCCCTCCAGCACAGTCCACCGACAACTCTTCCAAATCCGGCCAAATGTTGCTTTTTTCTTCCGCGCACTCCCAGATACCTGACAGTTCGTTTCCTTGCAATTCCAGTTGTTGCAACTTGTTCCAATCTCTACCAAAAGCTGTTGGTATTGTGCCGCTTAACTTGTTGTTTTGCAGCCACAATGCTTCTAGTTGCAAGCTATTGCTGCGATCTAAAAATATTGCCGTAAAGTCCTGGTTGTCTTCCTCCTCTCTCCAAGGCGGTAGCGGCAACGTACCCGACAACGTGTTGTTGTCCAGATACAAATGCTTCAATGTCGGGACGGAGTACAGCAGGGAGGCGGGGATGGTACCCGAGAGCTTATTAATCGAAATGTCGACGAATTCCAATCTGGTATCCGCAGTCCAATCGTCCGGTATGGTTCCAGTCCACTCGTTGTCTTTGACACTCAACACTTTCAAACTTGGAAGTTGCGTCCACCACTGCGGTATTTCTCCCGACAATTGATTCTCCCATAGCCATATTGCTTCCAGGTCGACGGACGGATCCGAGGGGAGTTCATTAGGTATCGTCCCATTGAAACGATTGCTACTGAGATATGCGAACCGTAGGGATGATAGCGTCCAGACAGATTCTGGTATTTGGCCCTCAAACTGATTGTCCGACAAATCAAGGAGGTAGAGATATTGCAACTGAATTGGTAACAAGTCTGGGATGGAGCCCTCCAGCTTATTTCCGTGTATGCTTAACTCTCGCAGCTCCGTCAAGTAGCCCAATTCAAAAGGCACGGTTCCAACCAGATCGGCGTGGGAAGCATTCAGGTAGACAATTTGAGCATTATCATCCACTTGATTGTTAGCATCTTGCGGCGAATCGTAGTATGTGTCCACACTGTCCTCCTGGCCACAGGCATTGGGTATCCAAAAGCATTCGTGCATATTTGGATCAATAGAGAATTGCGAATATCCTTCTTGGAGTTTTCTTTGTCCTCTCAGAGCACGACTTCCTTGTGTGTCCACCGTTGCAAAATAAAAGACGAGCATAATGTAGCGTTGTATAATTCGCTCCAGCTTGACGGCAGGTTCGCTCGAAGGACAGTCCTTGAACTCCTCGATTACGGACTGCAACACTTTATCTTCGTTCAATAGCCACTCTCTTGCCTTGTAACGAGGAGACGACTGCTCCGAAAAAATTTCCATTGTCATGGAGGTAATTACATTGCGTTCCGGAATATCCGATGTGTACAACATGCTTACGGCTTCATCCATAAGATTAAAGAGGTTTGCATTCTCTCCACAACCTTCAGGCACGCTGAGGAGGTCGTGGTCATCATCGAAAAAGAATAGAGGATCTGTGGACATGACAGACTCGGCCTGAGATGGAGCCACCGTAGGTTCTCCGTCGATGGTAATGTTGCTGGCATTTCTCACCGGTTCTATGACACTTGAGGGAGCTGCACTTGAAGCAGAAGACGAAGACGAACCGTCACCCGTTTCGTCCAGTTTTTTAACAATAAATACCAGCCCAATGATCACTCCAATCACGAGAATCACCGCCAAGGAGCATACGACACCCACTTTTTTCTTGTTGGCTGGATCCGTAATGCTGTGTCTTCGCTTGAGCTTCTTCTTGATACCATGACCAGTGCCGCCACCCGTCGTCCTGTGAGCTCCTCCTTTGCCGCTACTGCCAGCGTCATCTCCTGCCAGGGCAGCTGTGTTGGACTCATCCATTCCAGGACCGACCGAGCTGCTGCCTCCCAGCGCCGCCACGAGACTCAGATCCCTATTATTATTATTGGTGCTATTATGATTGGCAGACGAGGCTAGAGCTGCCGCACCCGCCACCTGCGGAGCTGTTTCGGGACGCACCTCATGGCCTGCTTCTACCGCTCGGGTACTCGACGCCACGGACGGAGGGGATTGCGGAATGTTGGTCAAGGGTTTCAACAGAGCGGGCCAAACACCACCACCGCCGGACGCATTCATGTTGTTGTTGTTGTTATTCCCGCCCGCAGGAGGCGACAAGGCCGCCAACGCAGCAGGGTTTAGGGTTGGCGTGCTGCCAGAAGCAGCAGCGACATCACTGCTGTCGCCTTCTGGGATCGTGTGCAAAAAGACGGCGCTGCTGGGGCCAATCAATAAATTATCGTCATACTCACGATCGATTTGTTGTTGGTGTTGTTCATGGCTTACTTCCAGCCCCAGCTGATCGACACGCGGTTGCTGTTTTCCTTTTCGTCGCGGAAGAACCATGATTCTAGTATGATGTAGTAGTAGTGCGATGCCTCTTTGTGTTTCGGTCGTGCGTTTTTTCCTAACTATTTAATTTTTGTGCAAACACGGTGACAAACAAAATCGAATGAAACCAAAGGCTCTCTTTGCGTTCCCTCTCTTCTCCGTCTACTTTCTTTCTGTCGCCACTGACTGCCTTGGCTATCTTTATATTATAGCAAAGCTAGCTGCCGCAAAAGTTGCCACTGAGATTACTTTCTTTGTTGCTGCCGCTGGTTGCTGGGTAGTCTTCACTGTACTGTAGGGTGCTTTTCTTGATTTTCTTCTGCATTCATTGCAAGTGCGGTGTACTAGTAGCTAGCTACATGTAGTAGTACAGTTGCAGTGCTATCATCCGCACCACGCAAAAGAGCTGTAAATGTTGTGTACTGCTAAACACGCGCACTTACATGTACTAAATAATTCAACTCTGAGGAAACACATGAAATTCATCAAAAATGCTTTCAGTAACGAGTACCGCGAGGTACTCTTACTATTATAACGGAATGAATCCCGAACTGAGTACCGGGTCGTACCAAACAGACAAATCGAGAAATCGTCAACGCCGAGTCCTTTACTGTACTTTTCACTGACTGTGAGATTTAGTACTATTGTTTGTGTTGGATGCCACACGTAAGTAATGCGTAGCCTCTACTACACGTGTCTTTGAGAAGCCCGAAATGCTTGCCCCGCTTTTTCCCGACCAATAATTTCAATCGTTTCAAATAAAATAGCCTACGTTACTTCAAAATATTGGATATCTTTGAAACCTGTCTCTTATACACATCTCCGAGCCCACGAGACTAAGGCGAATCTCGTATGCCGTCTTCTGCTTGA
>ENA-ORBV01012083-ORBV01012083.1-microbial-mat-metagenome-genome-assembly--contig:-NODE-12083-length-13398-cov-22.344118_pt1 | contig 13398 bp, 10 predicted proteins | sample MGYA00237777_ERZ505514 | MGnify/ENA primary metagenome ERZ505514 (study PRJEB26160, sample SAMN06269048) | microbial mat metagenome | isolation source: Oligotrophic lake microbial mat | place...
AGAAGACGGCATACGAGATTCGCCTTAGTCTCGTGGGCTCGGAGATGTGTATAAGAGACAGTGTCAACCCCAGCCCATACCCCGCCAGCGCCAGCCCGACGTACCCGCCCACGCGCCACGTCCCGGCGAACATCCCAAGCCGCATCAGCCCCATCCCGATCAGCATCTGCCCGAGGCTGCGCCACAGCGTGAACTCAACGCCAGCGATGAAGTGCCACGCCGTGTTCAGGTGAGCCCGCCACCAGAACAGGTCCAGCCATACGCCGCGGTACGCCGCCTCCTCGGTCCGGATCGCCTCCGCGAAGATCTGCCGCCCAAGACTGGGCGCCCGCGCCGGCGTGGGCGTTCCGGGGTCGCGCACCAACATGTCCCACCAGCCCGGCCCCACGCGCCACCACACCGTCACCAGCAGGCACAGCACGCCCACGCCGATCAGCACGCCCGGCCTCAGTCGTCGCAGCGGCCAGATCACCAGCCCGCACAGCGCGTAGGTGTTCAGAATGTCCCCTTGCCACAGCAGGTACGCGTGCAGCAGCCCGATCACCAGCAGCCAGAACATGCGGCGGTAGTGCGGGATTGTCGAGCGCCAAACCGAGCCCAGCGCGGACCCATCCGCCACCCCGCGCTCCCGCGCCTCGCGGGCCGCCCGATCGATCCGATCCCCAAACACCACAACCCCGGCCCCGAACAGCAGGCCGAAGATCGTGATCATCTTGTCCTCGAACAACGCGTTGGTCACGACCCACGTCCAGAAGTCCGCGGGCGCCAGCGTCGTCGCGACGCCCTCCGCCGCCGCGCCGCGGGGCCAGCGGGGGTTGTCGAACTCCCCAAGGGGCAGCGCGAAGTTGCGGATGTTCATCGCCTGGATGCCCAGAACCGCCACGCCGCGGATCGTGTCGAGCGAACCAAGCCGCTCGGCATCGGGCAGCGGAACCACGGACCACTGGGGATCGGTGCTCACGACGGACGTACCGAGGGATCGGCCCGAAGTTGAGCACGCCTTCCCGGCGACCCTTGCAGGATCGTGCGACCACCCGCTTCGCCGTGCCACCGAGTCAGCCTGGCTTTGCGGGCTTACTCGGTGCGAACGTCGACCGACGCCCGAGCCCGCGCCACACGAACACGCACCCGCACCGAGTCACGCCGCAGCGCCGGCGTGGCTCGGTGGCACATCAGAACACAAACCGGAGATCAAGCCCCACCGCCACCTCAACCTCCGGCCTGTGGTCAACCTCCGCCAGAATCGGGATCTGCACCGTTGCCTCGAGCGCCCACGTGCGGGCCTCGATCAGCACGCCCGGTGAGAGCATCACCTCGTTGTCGCCGTTGGTCTCGTACATGCCGTTGAGTTCGAGCACCGCGTACCACGCGGCCTTTGTCTCGGCCGTGTACGCGGCGGGCTCGAAGCGGAACGCGTACGCCGTGTCGTACCGCAGCAGGTCGGCCTTGCCTCCGCCCGCCCGCCACGGGTCCTCGATCGTGCCCGTGTTCAACTGATACACGAGCGACTGCGTGAGCCCGTGCCGACCGGTGATCAGCATGAACACCCCGCCGAAGATCGGGTCCCACGAGTGGCTCGACAGGTCGCCCGTGCCGGTGGGTGCCTGCACGCCGCCGATGATGGCCGCCCGCATCGTGTCCACCGGCCCCAGGTCCTTCTGGAAGAACCGGTACTTGGCCGTCAGCGAGAAGTCGCCCAGGCCGAACTGGTCCTCGTCGTTCTGATCGCTCTCGCGCTCGTTGCGCCAGACGACCGGCGCGTCGAGGCTCAGTGACCAGTTGCGGGTGAGCCCATAGGTGATGGTGGTCAGGGCCGCGAGTTCGTCGCCCTCGCGCTCCCGCCCGGTCGGGTCATCCCCCAGGCTGGTCCACACCACCCGCTCGCGGACCGCGAAATGCCCGACCGACGGCTGTGTGGCGGAGGGGGTGAAGAAGGTCTCCTGGGCCGCGGCGGGGAGCGCGACGAGCGCCGTGGCAAGCAGCCCCGCCCCCCGTGCCACGAGCCGCGGCTCTGAGCGGCTGGTGGTCTTGGCATTCACATCCCGAACGCCGATCGTGCCAAGCCGCGATCGGTGGCACGCCGCTCCTCGCCCTTCGGGCGAAGCGCAACGCACATAGACCGTTCCCCTCTGACACCTCCAACTCACTGCCCCACCTCGATCCGCGTCAGTGTGAACCCGCTGTCGTGGATCGCCCGCGCCAGCATCGCGCGGCTCGGGCGCACGCTCCCGCCCAGCGTCAGGTCCACCGTGCCGTCACCCAGATCGACCGCGACGAACTTCACGCCTTGCACGTCCATCAACTGGTGGTCGACGTTGGTCGCGCAGGCCGGGCACGACAGACCCTCGACGTGCAGAGTCGCCTTCTCCGCGGCGATGGGCGTCTCGTCCAGGAGGCCAAGGTCGATCGTCTCGCCGGCGGGTGTCGGCACGTCGGCCCGTGATTGCACGCCGCCGGATGAGGCACCCGAAGAGGCGCACGAGGCGAGCAGGATCGCGCTCCCGGCCAGGCCGGCGGGAATGAGGCGGGCGCACACGGCGGTCAGCAAGTCAGACTTCATGGTCAGGCTCCTTCGGCGGGCCGAGCGGCGGCGCCGACAATCAGTGTGTCGGTCGGCGTGCGCCGCGCCCGAGGGAAGCGGGTTCCCCGGCGGACGGTCGCAGGCCAACAGTGTGTTTCAACGTCGATTCGGCGAAGCAATGGTGGAGAAGGGACGCCCGAGCCCGCGGTCGGACACAAGGTCACGACGACGGCTCCGGGGGCGCGCAGCGACAGCGCACCCAACCCCTCAACTTCGCCAGACACACAAGAACGACTGCACCGAGTCATACGACCAGAACGGCCCCTGGACTCCTCGCACCGCGCCGGCCAGTCGTATACGGTGCGGCATCGACACAAACCCGCGCTGCACCCCGGGCATCGCGAGGATCGTCGGTTTCGAATCCCGACCCGCGGGAACCGCCGGGGCATCCTCGATCGGCACCGGGGCCGCGGGCTTGAGCTCGCACCCGCACGCGGGCATGGCGCACTGGCCCCCGCACCCGCAGCTTGGCTTTCCCGTCGCACCGCAGGCATCGCGCTGGGCCAGAGCGGGCACGCCCGCGGCGTGCAACCGCGACTCGCTGGCAGAATCCTGGCGCGCCACCGCTCCCAGCCATACCGGCATTGAGGCCAACAGGATCAGCAGGGCTCGCCACGCCATCACCAGCAGAATACCACGCCACCGGGTCGGTATTCCAGGATTCCTGAAGAACCCGTGGACGCCAAGCTGCCCTTTGGACGCCGGCTCCGAGGCTCTGCGAAGGTCCGGGTTCATGCTCGGTTGACGTGCCCCGTACCCGGGCCCTCGCAAGGCCTCAGGTCCGGCGTCCATCACCCGCCCCGCCACATCCCTAACGAGCGCCGCGCTCCCGCGCGAGGTCCCGCAGGTACTTCTTCGCCTCGCCGACCAGGTAGAACGATCCGCAAACGACGATGATGTCGTCCTTGCCGACCCCTTTGGCCGCGCTCGTGAGCGAGTCTTTGAGGGTCGGGATCGCCTGGGTCATCTTGGTCTCGCCGTCCCTCTCGCGGAAGCGCCGCTGGAGTTCCTGGGGGTCCATCGCGCGCGGGCTGCCGGCGGCCTGCGTGAAGATGATCTTGTCGGCCCCGAGAGCCACCTTGCCCAGCATCCCCTCGATGTTCTTGTCGCTCGAGCACCCGAAGATCATCACCATCGAGTCGTACCGCATGTGGGCGCCCAGCGACTTGACCAGGCACTCGATGCTCTCGGGCGTGTGCGCGCCATCCAGGATGATCGTCGGCCTCTGCCAGACTTTCTCCATCCGGCCCGCCGTCAGCGTCCGCGCCAGGCCCACCGCCACCTCGCGCTCCGGGCAGTCGAATCCGCGCTCCCGCAGCGTGTCCAGGATCGCCAGCGCCAGGCCGCAGTTCTTCGCCTGGTGCTCGCCCTTCAGCGGGACCGCCATGTGCTCGTAGTTGCTCCTTCGCGTCACCACCGACACCCGCGCGTGGGGGCCGAGTTCCGGCGACGACTCGAACCGGTACGAGTAGTCCACGTCCTTGCCCAGCACCTTCAGCGGGCACACCACCTCTTCTGAAACCTGGCGGAACGCCTCCAGCACCTCGGGCTTCTGCGGGACCGTCAGCGCGGGCACGCCGGGCTTGAAGATCCCGGCCTTCTCCCGCGCGATCTTGCCCAGCGTGTCGCCCAGGATCTCGGTGTGCTCGAGCTGGATCTCGGTGATGGCCGAAACTTCCGGCGTGATGACGTTGGTCGAGTCCAGCCGACCGCCCAGCCCGACCTCGATCACCGCCACGTCCACGGCCTGCTCGGCGAAGTACGCCAGGCCCAGGGCCGTCATCACCTCGAAGTACGTCGCGTCGCCCTCGCGCCGCTTGACGGCCTCGACCGCCTTGGCCACCGGACCCATCATGGCCGCGAAGTCAGCCGGGTCGATCGGGGTGCTGTTGATCCGGACCCGCTCCCGCACGTCGATCAGGTGCGGGCTGGTGAACACGCCCACCGCGTATCCACACCCGGCCAGCATCGACGCGGTCATCTCGACCGTGCTGCCCTTGCCCTTGCTGCCGGCCACATGCACGAACTTGCAGCCCAGCTGCGGGTCGCCCAGCTCCCTCAAGAGGGCGGCGGTGCGGTCGAGCTTGAAATCCGGCCCCGCCTTGGGGCGAGACCGCTCGAAGTTCGGTCGGCTGTTGAGGAACTCAAGTGCGTCGTCGTACCCGGGGAACATCGGGGATTTCGCCGCGCGACCGGTTGATGTTCGGGCGGCTTTCCGAGTCCCCGACGGAGAAATCGCTTTGGGCATGGCTCCCAGATTCTAAGCCCCCGGCCTCGCGGCTCAAGGCCTGTCTGAACACAAGGCACACACAACCGGGAGAATCGGCCCTGAATGCCCATTATCGGGGATCAGATTCACCCGAAGTAGCACCCTTGATCCGGGGGGTAGATTCCCAGTTTCCGATTTTGTGAAGTTTGCGCGGAGTGGAGTTACTGTCCGCCAACTTGTGGTAGGGTACCCCTCCGCGAGCTGGAGGTTTGATCGTGCCTAAACCCAATCTGAGCGTGCCCTTGACGCTGATCACACTCGGTCTATGCGCGGGAGCGGCTGCACCGGCCCCAGCCCAGACCGCGCCGAGCGTCCTGGATGGCCCGGTCGACTTGGGCGCGCTGATGGAAGACGCCGCCGAGCGGCCCGCGTTTTCCTACCCCGTCGAGCCCAACTTCAACATCCCGGGGCTGGACGGCAACTCGAATCTGCGGATCTACGGGTACTCCCAGTTCCGATACGTCGCCAACACCCGCGACACGCAAGCGGAGGACAACGACTTCACCCACGGCTTCGGGTTCCGGGAGGTTCGCCTGGGCGCCCGCGGCAATCTGATGACCAAGAACCTGACGTACTACCTCCAGGCCGCGTTCGACTCGGGTACCTCTCGACTCACCGACGCGTGGCTCCGCTACGACCTGAAGGAGCAGCTCGGGCCGGGCTGGGCGATCCGGTTCGGATCGTTCAAGTCGCCGTTCCTGTACGAGGAGCTGTCGTCGGCGACCAAGCAGTTGCTGTCGGAGCGGTCGGTGGTCGATTCGTATTTTCAGCAGGGGCGAGCCCAGCAGATCGAGCTGCAGTGGAAGAACGACCACTTCGACGCGTTCCTCTCCTTCAACGACGGCTGGCGGAACAACCTCGACAACCGCTACGGGAACGCGTGGGGCGTGACGGCCCGAGCCGGCTGGCTGCCGATCGGCACCTGGAAGCAGCACGAGGACATGCAGGCCTGGCGCGGCGAAGAGATGATGCTGGCCTTCGGCATCGCCGGGCACGTTCAAGATGGGAACCCCGCGTTCATCTCCGCCACCGAGGAGCGCAACCGCTTCCTGAACGACACGCGGCTCGCGGCGTGGACGGTTGACGCGCACTTCGAGGTTCAGGGCTGGTCGGTCTATGCCGCGATTATGGGTGAGCACGACCGCCCGCCCGAGAGCCAGGGCGGCGGCTCACGGGATGGGATCGGCGCGATGGTTCAGACCGGACTGTTCGTGACCGACAACCTGCAGCTGGTCGGGCGGGCCGAGTGGGCGACCACCGACGGCGACATCGGGCGGCCCAGCGGCCTCGAGAGCAGCCAGGATGAGTTCGCCGCCGTCACCTTTGGCGCCGCCTACTACTTCTGGGGCAACAACTGCAAGGTCATCGCGGACGTGATCGTGCCGCTGGACGAGGTCGGGGATGTATGGACGTTCACGGCCCGCGGCACGCTGACCGACGACGCTGGCGAGTCGGGCCAGGCGGCGCTCCGTGTGATGTGGCAGTGGGTGTTCTAGGAAGGCGTTTGGGAAGGCTGCTGTCGCTCCGGCGCGTCGTGCGCGGTGGTCACGGCAGGATCACGCCCAGCAGCATGACGCTGGCGATGCCCGCGAGGGCGACCACGGCTCCCACGAGCAGGAACTGGCGGGTCGTGACCAGGCCGGCCCGGGCAACCAGCGCGTTGGCGGGCGTCGAGACCGGCAGGAACATCGCGTTGCCCGCGCCCATCGCGATGGCGAGGCCGACCGACGTGATGAGCGAGCCCTCGGGCATCTCAGGCGAGTCGTTGCCGGTTGAGGGCGGCGATTCCATGGCCGACGCCACCGCCAGCCCGATCGGGCACAGCAGGGTGGCGGTCGCGGTGTTGGACATGAAGGCCGAGAGGGCAAGTGCGGCCAGGGCCATGGTCGCCACCACCAGAAGCGGACTCATGGAATCGACCGGCAGCTGTGCCACCAGTTGCGCCGCCAGCCCCGAGTCCTCCATCGCCCGCCCGAGGACCAGCCCGCCCAAGATGAGCAGCAGCACGTCCCACTCCAGATGGGCGAAGTCGGCTGGTCGCACGATGCCGGCGACGGGGAAGACCGCCAGCGGCAGCAGCGCGACGACCGCAACGGGAATGCCGGTCCAGTGCCCGGTGATCCAGAGCATGATGGTGAGCACGAAGACGACGGCGGTGAGGCGGCGTGTCCAAGGCGGGGCGGAGTGTTCATCGTCGGGCGGGCGCGACAGGCCGCGAAGATCGATCGCCCCGGTCGTCCGGGGCCATCTGATGACCGCCCGCATCGCCACCCAACCCAACGCGAGGGCGAACACGGCGATGGGCACGCCCACCGCCATCCACTGCAGGAAGTTCATGGGGTGCCCAAGCTCGGCCAGGCGCTGGAAGACGATTGCGTTGGGCGGAGTGCCCACGGGCGAGCCCAGCCCGCCGATGTTCGCGCCCAGCGCGACGGCCATGAGAATCCCCGCGCGCACGCGTCGATCCAGGGAGTCATCGCTCCACAGGGGCCTTGTGATGGAGAGCATGAGGGCGGCGGTCGCGGTGTTGCTGGTCCACAGGCTGAGCCACGCGGAGGCAATGAGCACGCCCAGCACCAGGCGCGAGGCGCTGCCCGCGAAGGGGCGGAGGATGATCGAGCCGATCACGCGGTCCATGCCCGTGCGCCTTGCGGCCTCGGAGAGGATCACCGAGCCCAGCAGCAGGAGCATGACCGGATCGCCGGCGGGCGCGAGGAACTGGGTCCAGCCGGTGATGGCGTTGCCCCGCGTGGCCCACTGGTGCCCGAAGGACGCGGGCAGCCCGAGCAGGGCGACGATGAGCGCGATGGCGAGCAGCGCGGTCGCCACGCCTGAGATCGCCTCGGTGGCCCACAGAATCGCGGCCAGGAGCAGGATCGCCAGCGTGATCGTGGCGGCGGGTGACAGATCGGGCGTGCAGAGCGCACGGGCCACCATCGCCAGTCCAAGGGCCGCCAACGGCGCGAGGGCCAGTGTCCACATCCGCCAGCGGGGCGCGATCCGCCACGAGTACTCGAGCGAGGGCGGTGCCACCGGCGGTGGGGGGGGTATCAAGTCTGGCATGGGACGCGGCCAGCGATCCGGCACGAGAGCAATCTGACTCCACCGAACCCCCGGGCGGGCGCCCGAGGCGGGAATGGCAGGGTTGAGGCCATCACGGTACGCTGGTCGGCGTGCCCCCCCCGACGGGGGGCCGCTTCGGAGACGGAGCAACAGCCGCGCATGAAAGGGGTGGAGCATGGCCGGGCCGCACTGGATCATCACGAACCGTCGCGTTCTTCCCCGGGGCCAGGGCTTGCCGGAGCGGGTGGACGAGAGCATCCACGAAGCGTTGCCGGTGTTCCGGATCGCCCGGTTCGATCCGCCCGCCAGCGCCTCGCCCAGCAAGGACGAGCTGCTCGGCGCGGTCACGTTCGTGCCCGACGAGTTCGTGACCAACTACAAGGACGTTCACGTCGGCGACAATCCCGCCGATTTCAAGGGCAGCTCGCGGCTTTTCCTGTCGTTGTACCAGCAGATGGCTGGCGCGCCCACGGGCAAGGGCGACACGATGTTCCTGATGCACGGGTTCAACTACGCGTGGGTGGACGCCCTGCGCGAGCTGCACCGGGCCCAGCGGATCTATTGCGATCCGCCCGAGAGCCCGGTGTCGCAGATGCTGTATTTCTCGTGGCCCAGCCACGGCAGGCAGCTGGCGTACATGAGCGACCAGCAGATCGCGCAGCCCAGCGGCGCCCTGCTCGGGCGAGTGTTCGGCAAGGCGGTGCGCTTCCACAAGGAGTTCTTCGCGCCAACCAACGGCAGTCCGGCGTTCTGCGGGCGCAAGTTCCATATCGCGGCCCACTCGATGGGCAACCAGGTGCTCGAGGAGTTCATGCGGAGCATCCGCGAGTTCGAGTTCCTGCGTCGCGGCATCTTCGGCGAAGCACTGCTGCTCAACGCCGACGCCGACTGGACCGCGCTGGAGCCGCTGGCCCCGCTGCACGAGTTGCCGGAGTACGCCCAGCGGATTCACGTGTATAACCACTTCAGCGATGACGCGCTGGCGATCTCGGAGAACACGAAGAACTCCCGGAAGCGGCTGGGGCGTCACGGGCCGCGCGACCTGAACCTGATCCCGCCGCGGAACATCGTGGTGGACTGCTCGAAACTCGACGGGGCCAAGCCCGGGCTGACGGCCGATTCCAAGGATTTGGCGGCGGCGGCCCGGGTGCTGGGGCGTGCGAGCGTGAGCATGCGCGAGCGGATGTTCGACCACTGGGGATACCTGAACCGGGCCGAGGTGATCGCGGACATCTACGCGGTGCTGCGTGGCGAGTCGGCGATCGCGATCCCGCGGCGGGAGAAGCGGGATGAGAAGTTGTTCCGGCTGGTGGATGCGTGACCCAGTTCCGAGAAAACGCCCGCCTCGATCGGCGCCGCTTCAACCGATCCGTCGTCAATCGACGTCAATCGAGGACTGTCCGGCGTCCGACACCGAGATCGTGCCCGTCCACGCGCACTTGCACGTGCAGTCCTTGGTGAGCGCCTTCATGCCGCCGATCGTGGTAGCGGATGCACCCGGCGACCAGGGTGATGTGGTGACGGGGATGCACGGGGCGGGCGTGGGCGTGCCGCTGGCGGCGGCGGTGGCGGCGGCCACCGCCGGGTTGGCCGAGTTCGTCCCCTGGCACATCGCAAAGCTGGAGATGTTGACCACGGGGGCGAAGTCCATGACCGTCGCCGCGGGCGGACCCTCCCCGGTCGTCCGGTTGACGGGGAGAACAACGAGCGAGCCGGGGGCGGTTCCCTTGTCGCACTTCAGCGTCGCGCCCATCACAACGAGCTTTGCCATGAGGTTTTCTCCGTCCACAGCATACCGCGGGCCGGGCGGAGCGCCAACGCCAACCGCTGGCCCCGCTCGCGGGGCAAGTCAGGCAAGCGTTCGCACGCAGTGATCGACGCGAGCCAGCACCCGGGCCTGCCCGAGGATGCCCGCGACCTCGCCCAGGCCGGGGCTGACGGTGGTGCCTGTAAGCGCCACGCGCAGTGGCTGTGCGGCCTTGCCGAGGCCCAGGCCGCGGGACTCGGCGAAGGACTTGAGGGCCGAGTCGATGGCGGCGGGCGTGAAGGCGTTGCCCGGAATGCTGGCGAGCACGGGCCCGAGGTCGCGGAGGATGGCCAGGCCGGTGGGCTCGCCCTTCTTGAGGATCTTCTCAACGGCCACAAGGTCGAAGGCGATCGCGTCATCGGCGGTGAACGCGAAAGCGATCTGGGCCGTCGCATCCTTGAACGTGGCGGCCCGCTGCTGGGCCGCCCTGGCGGCGATGGCGAGGGTGGAATCGGGCAGCGCGTTGATGCGCGGCTCGTAGTGCGAGGCCCAGGCCCGCCAGCGATGGGCGAACACTTCGGGGGTGAGGGCGCGGAGCGCGTTTGCGTTGAACGCCCGCAGCTTGTCGCGGTCGAACTTCGAGTTGGTCTTGCCGATCCGGTCCACGTCGAACGCCGTGGCCATGAAGGCCAGGTCGAAGTGCTCGAGGTCGTTGCCCGGGTTCCAGCCCAGCAGCGCCAGGTAGTTGCACAGCACCTCGGGCAGGTAGCCGCTGCGCCGGAAGTCCTCGACCTCGATCTCGGGCAGGTCAAGATGCAGATGCTCGGCCAGGCGCGTCAGGGCCCGCGTGGGCAACTGCGATCGCTTGTCGTCCAGCCAGGTCTGGAACTGCTCGAACGACACCTCTTGGGCGATCACGCTGTGCAGCGCGGCATGTGAAGCGGCTGGGGTCTGAGGAGGGGTAGAAGCGGTCGGGGGTGTGGCTCGAAGAGCCGGCCCACCTTTGGCCGCCTCGCGCCCGGCCTTGTCCTTGTCCCGCTTGCTCATCTTCGACCCATCTGGATTGAAGATCAGCGGCAGGTGCGCATACACGGGCGTCCGGAACGCCTCGCCGTTGTCCAGGCGTCGCAGCGATTTCTGCAGCGCGACGTGGCGGGGTGTGTTGTTCAGGTGCTCCTGCCCGCGCAGGATGTGCGTCACGCCCATGAGCTCATCATCGATCACCACGGCGAAGTGGTACGTCGGGAACCCGTCGGCCTTGCGCAGCACGAAGTCGTCGGTGTGCTCGGGCTCGAACTTGATCTCACCGAGAACGCTGTCGGAGACATGCACGGGCGTGTCCGGATTCTTGAACCGGATCACGCACGACTCGCCGGCGTTCATGCGGGCCAGCATGGCCGCCCGGTCATAGCCCGCGTCGCGCTTGTAGCGGTAGGTCTCCTTCCTCGAGGCCGCCGCCTTCCGCTTGGCGTCCGTCTCCTGGGCGGTGTCGAACGCCGGGTACGCCAGGTCGCGTTCGAGCATCCACGCCAAGTATGCGTTGTAGATGTCCAGCCGCTTGGCCTGGAAGAACGGGCCGATGCGGCGCGGGTCGCCGCCGATGCTCGGGGTGGCACGGGTTTGCAACCCGTGGTCGCCGCGCGGCGGTGAGTCGGACGACGGCTGCGCCGTCGGCACAGGCTCCAAGCCCGTACCACCAAATGCCGGCCCCTCATCCCACACGATCCCCAGCCACGCCAGGTCCTCCAGAATCCCCGCGACCGCCTGCTCGCTCGATCGCGCCTGATCCGTGTCCTCGACGCGGAGCAGGAACCGAGCCTCGGCCCCGCCGGCGCGGCGCGCCGCCTCCGCCCGCGCAAAGGCCCAGCAGAACATCGCCGTTCTGGCCCCGCCGATGTGCAGGTGCCCGGTGGGGGATGGAGCGAACCGCGTCACGACGGCATGGGGGGACAGCGTCATAGGACGCAAGCGTATGTGGACAGGCTTTGGCGGAGAGTTCACGCCATGTGAACGCTTGATGCCCATCGACCGCCCTATCTTCCCGCGTCATCGGGTGCGGGGACCGACCGCCTCGCCCAAACCCCCGAACACGAGGGTGAGTGGACCGTCGTTGATGCGGGACGTGTGATGTCCCGCGGTTGAAGCGGACACCATGTGCTCCCGCATGTGGCTCTGAAGAAGTCCTCCTATCGGGCGGCCCGCGGCGATTCCCAACCCACGCCGCGGGCCGTCTTTTTTTTGCCGGCTCCCTCGGGCGAGGCGGGCGGCGCAAGCCCCCCCACGAATGCCCCTCGGGGTGTAGACGCCGTCACTCATCCCGGCGGGGGCTCGCGCCGCCCGCCTCGTCGTCGATCAGCATCCGGGCGCTCGCCTCACGCCCTCCGCCGCCTGGCCGTCAGAAGTCCGCCCGCCGTCAGGAGCGCGATTGTTCCCGGCGCCGGCACGGCCTTGGTGTAGACGCGGATCTGCGTGAAGTCGTTCACCGGAGAGATGGTGTCGATCTTGAACGTCAGCACGTTGCCGTTGATGTCGATGAAATCGTTGAGGAACGGCAAGCTGAACGCCCCCCGCGTCGCGTTGGATGTTGGATACGCCGTGCCCAGCGAACCCGTCACCGCGTCGGAGACATCCAGCGAGGTGTCGATGTACGCCACGCCCACGATGGACAAGGCGAACGTCACCGTCCCGTTCGCCTGTCCAAAGTGGTCGTAGTGGATGAAGTGCGAGTCGAGCAGCCCCGACACCAGCCCAGACGTCGGGGAGCCAGTGTTCGAGGGGTTGATCGACAGCTCCACCGGCAGCCCCGTCACGGTCACACCCTGCTGCTCGTCCCACACAAAGACCTGGTTGCCCGTGGGCAGGATGGTCGGCAGGCACGACACGGGCGATCCGATCTGGAACGCCGACCCGGTGAAGCCCGTGATGGCCGCGGCCGCGCCGCTCGCCAGACAGGCCACACCCACAACGCCGACGGACAGGGCAAGAGCAGTACGCATGGTGAACCCCTTGGTGCTGGTGGAATCCAGCCTCGCAGGGGTCTCGCATCCCCGTGCCGGGCTGGGCACGTCACAAGCGACGCCCCGCCCGAACCCTCACGCGCCTCGCCCCCAGCCCTCCAGGTTCACGTTCCCGACGCCCGCCCATTGATCACCCGCACGTTCTTCCGCCCATCCACCCGCCGCCCGGGCAGGACCCGTCGCACCCACAACCACCCATACAGCACCAGTCCCACCGGCACCGCCAGCACCAGAGCCACGATGGCCACCACAAGCACGATCAGCAGGATCGCCAGCGTGAGCCCGAGGAACGCCACGGTCTGGAGGAACGGCCGCGGCCGGCGCATGGCGGCCACATGGGCCGACCACCGGGCCGACATCTGGTCGCGAAACACGCTGGAGACATCCACAGGCACGCCCAAGAGTATTCGGACGCGTGGGAGGGGTATTCCAGACCTGCGAGCCCCGGGGCAAGGGGGGTTGAGGTCGCAGGGCTTTCCCACCGATCGCACGCTGGATTGCCGGCGGGGGAATGGAAACACCCCCGCGGCCAGAACGTGCCAGCCGGGGGGCGTGGAAAGTGGGCAATGTCTGCGGGCTGTGAGGCCCCGCGATGAATCTCGGCTTAACATGCCACACAAACCGGGCTTTGGTAGCAATCCAGCGATTTCTTTCGACGAACCCAGTGCGATTCCGGGTCCGTAGCGCGGAACGTGCCCGATCCCCCGCTCCTCCCCAACCC
>ENA-ORBV01012084-ORBV01012084.1-microbial-mat-metagenome-genome-assembly--contig:-NODE-12084-length-13397-cov-10.707207_pt1 | contig 13397 bp, 14 predicted proteins | sample MGYA00237777_ERZ505514 | MGnify/ENA primary metagenome ERZ505514 (study PRJEB26160, sample SAMN06269048) | microbial mat metagenome | isolation source: Oligotrophic lake microbial mat | place...
GTCTACCGGCTCCGCACCCCGCCGCGGCGTGCAACCCGATCAAAAGCTGAATTCCTTTCCTCACACCCGGCGACGCTATCGCACCGATGAGCCCATCTGGGAGATCGGCAGAACCAGGCCCGCGGCGACAAATCCCACCACGACCGCCATCAAAAGCAGAAGCAGCGGCTCGACCAGCTTGAGCGCAACCTGCAGCATCCGCTCGATGCGGGACTCCAGCGTCTGAGCGACCGTCAGCAGAACCTCATCCAAGTTGTTGGCCTGCTCCCCCACGGTGATCATCTCCACGATGTCCGGCGCAAAGAGCCCGCTCTCGGCCAGCGGCGGCGCCAAGGGCTGCCCCTGACGCACGGCCTCCGTCGCCTTCACGATGGCATCCTCCAGCACGGCGTTGCCCGCCGCCTCCCGGGCGATCTGCATGGCCGCGAGCATGGGAATCGAGTTCCCCAACATCGTGCCCAGGATCCGGCAGAACCGGGCGATCGCCAGTGCGCCTACGAGCGGCCCGATGATCGGGACCTTCAGCGTGATCGCGTCGATTTTCCGCGCGGTCTCCGGCTTGCGGACCAGCCGCCAGAACGCGATCAGCCCCACAACCAGCACGGCCGCGATCACCGGTCCCCATGCCGAGACCAAGTCGCCCAATCCAAGCACCGCGTGCGTGAGGCCAGGAAGGTTGCCCTCTTCATCCATCTTCGAGAACATCGGCCTGAACTTCGGCACAAACACGCCGAACACAATGCCCAGTACGGCGACGCCGACAAACACCAGCACCGCCGGGTAGATGAGCGAGCCGATCACCCGCGCCCGAAGATCCGCCTGTGCCTGCAAGAACGTCCCCAGCCGGGCCAGAACCTGATCCAGGAACCCGCCCTTCTCTCCCGCTCGAACCATGGCCACGTGGATGCGCGGGAAAACATCCGGCCGCGCGGCCATCGCTTCCGCCAACTCGGTGCCCTCCGCCACCGCATCCCCTACTTCTGAAAATACCGCCGCCAGCCGCGGGCTCGACTTGCTCGCCCCCAGCAGCCGCAAGCCCCGCATCAGCGAGACCCCGGCGCGGAGCAGATCAGCAAGCTGCGTGTACGCCGTCGCAAGCTGCCGCGTCCCGACACGCTTGCCAAATAGCGATGCGCGTTCCTCGTGCTCGGCCACCTGCACCGGCGTCAATCGGCGCGTTTCAAGCTCGGCGAGCACCGCCTGCTCGCTCGCGCCCGCAAGCACGCCGACCACCCGCTCCCCACCCGAAGTCAGTGCAATGTACCGGTAGTTCGCCATCTGCACTCAAGCCGCCCCGAAGTCACTTCTTCTCGGTGTCCTTCTTCGGCTCTCGTGCGGCGGGATCGCCAGTCGCCTTTCCCCCAACCAGCACTTCCACCTTCTTGACCAGCTCCGGCTCCAGCTCCTTGCTCCGGACATACTTCCTGTCCGCATCAAATCTCGCGACCACCTTGCCCTCGCGATCGATCACAAACTTGGTGAAGTTCCACTTTGGCTCGCCACCGAGCGGTGCCGGCTGCGAGGTCAACACCTTGTACAACGGATGCATCCCCTCACCCTTCACCGACACCTTCTCAAACATCGGGAAGGTGACGTTGAACTTGCTGGCGCAGAACTCGGCAATCTCGAGATTCGTCCCAGGCTCCTGCCCGTTGAAGTCATTGGCGGGGAAGCCCAGCACCACCAGCCCCGCATCCTTGTGCTTCTCGTACAGCGCCTGCAAGCCGGCATACTGCTCCGTGAAGCCGCACCTGCTCGCCACGTTCACGATGACGACGACCTTGCCCTTGTACTGAGCGAGATCGCTTTCCTTGCCGTCGATCGTCTGAACCTTGACATCCAGCGGGCTCTTCGCCGCGGGCTTCTTGTCTTTGTCATTTTCCACCGCAGGCTTCTCCGTCGGAGGGGCCATCTTCCCTGGCTCCTTTCCCGGTGCCGTCGCAGCAGGTGGCTTCTTCGAATCGTCGGCCTGGCCAGCGCCAACCGCCGCGATCAGCATCGCTGCGCCCGCGGCAACTCCAATGAGCGCCCACCCCATTCCAGAAGACGAACCCTTGTTCGTCCCACAGCAACCGCCGCAGCATGCCATCTTCAATACTCCTGCCCGCCCCGTCGCCATCAATGGTACCGCCCGCGATCCCCCCCGCTTCAACCGGTCACTCTACCCTCCTGTCATGGTGTGCCTCACACGTTCCGTCCGCTTCAGCGTGAACCAGCCGGATGCTTTGCGCGAGTCGGCACACCCCTCCGACAACACGTTCGCGGCGTTCCCCTCGATGCTCGGTATCGGTCGCCACTACGAACTCGATATCCACTGCCGCGGCGAGATCGATCCCTCTACCGGCTATTTCCTCAACATCAAAGAAATTGATCGTGCCGTGCGCGCAACCATGATCCCGGTTATCACCACCGCAGCGCACACCCCGAGCGCCGACCCCGCCGCCACACTCCGCGATTCGCTCCCCTCCCTCAATGCGGAGCTCGGCGGAAGCGTCACCTCAGTCCGGTGGCAACTCAGTCCGTACTATTCGATTGAAATGTCCCCAACACCCGCCACTGCTCGCCCCGTCGCCGTTGCCCTCCTGCGCCAGCAGTTTGAGTTTGCCGCGGCACATCGCCTGCACGTCGCCACGCTCTCCGACGCTGAGAATCGGGAACTCTTCGGCAAGTGCAACAACCCTCGCGGCCACGGTCACAACTATCGCATCGAGCCGTGCGTTGAGGTCTCCGTCCCCACCACCGGCACGAGTCCATTCAATCTCCTTGATCTTGAACGCCTCACGGCCGAGGTCATCATCGCCCGCTACGACCACAAGCACCTCAACGAAGACACTCAGGAGTTTGGATCTGGACCCGGCGGCCTCAACCCATCGGTCGAGAACATCTCCAAAGTCTGCTTCGATCTGCTCGCGCCCGCCATCGCAGCCGCGGGCGCGGTGCTCCGCTCAGTAACGGTGTGGGAGACCGATAAGACCAGTTCCACCTACCCCGGATGACTATTCCAGCCCTCGCATCCAAGTCTCCCCGCAACGCGCCTGTGAGCCGTCTGTACGACCAACAGACCCCGCGATCCGTTCGCTGCCAGGCATTCGCCAAGTTCGAGAGGCCTTTTTGCTTCCGGACCCGCCCCACCGTTCGATAGCATTCCCACTATGGGCATCGGCACACTCCTGCTCGAACGCGGCCTCATCAGCCGCGAGCAACTCGAAGAGGCCCTCGCGCAGCAGCGGGCCTCCGGTGATCGCCTCGACCGCATTCTCGTGAAGATGGGTCTGGTCGATGCCGACAACGTCCTTTCGGTCGTCGGCAACCAGTTTCACATGCCTGTGATCGATCTCTCGACGGTCGACGTTTCCGCCGAGGTCCTTCAATCGCTCCCCGCCAAACTCGTCTATCGCCAGAACTGCGTCCCCATCGCTCGCGAGAACGGGGTCCTCACCGTCGCCACCAGCGATCCTTTTGAGCTCTCCGGCCTCGATGAGCTGCGCATCCTCACCGGATGCTCGATCGAAGTCGTCCTCGCTGACGATGAAGAGCTCCGCAAGTTCACCCGCGAGCACTACGGCGTCGGCTCCGACACCCTCGATGAGATGTCCGCGGGTCTTGATGCCAAGGTCGCCGGCATGGACCCGGCCGCGGCGGAAGTCGAGCAGGCCCAGGAAGCCTCCGTCATCAAGCTCGTGAACGATGTCCTCGCAGAGGCCGTCACCGAGCGCGCCACCGACGTCCACATCGAGCCCTACGAGCACGAACTGATCGTCCGCTATCGCATCGACGGTGTGCTCCAGCGGGCCAACGTTCCTCCCAGCATCAATCGCTTCGCCGCCGCGATCATCTCCCGCCTCAAGATCATGGCGAGCCTGAACATCGCCGAGAAGCGCAAGCCGCAGGACGGCCGAATCACCATCAAGGTCAAGGGCAAGGAGTTTGACCTCCGAGTCTCGGTCATCCCCATGCTCTTTGGCGAGGGCGTGGTGCTGCGTGTGCTCAGCAAGTCCGCCGCGCTCATCAGCCTGCCTGATCTTGGCATGCCCCGCCACGTTCTGGACATCTGGGAGAAGATGATCCAGCGTCCCCACGGCATCCTTCTGGTCACCGGCCCGACAGGCTCGGGCAAGAGCACCACCCTCTACGCCTCGCTCAACTCCATCGTCTCCGACGAGATCAAGGCGATCACGGTCGAAGATCCGGTTGAGTACCACGTCCCCGGCGTGAACCAGATTCAGGTAAATACCAAGGTCGGCCTGAGCTTCGCCGACGGCCTTCGCGCGGTGCTCCGCCACGACCCAGACGTCGTGATGATCGGCGAAATCCGCGACAAGGAAACCGCCGACACCGCCGTCCAGGCATCGCTCACGGGCCACCTCGTGTTCTCCACGCTCCACACCAATGATGCCGCGGGCGCAACCACGCGCCTCCTCGACATGGGCGTCGAGCCCTTCCTCGTCGCGTCGAGCGTGGAGTGCATCCTCGCGCAGCGACTGGTCCGGCGTGTGTGTTCCGAATGCGCTGAGTCCTACGCCCCGGACCTCGCCGAACTCCCCAAGGACCTTCCGATCGCGCAGGGGCAGACGCTCGTCAAGGGCCGGGGCACAAGCTGTCGCAACTGCCGCGGCACCGGCTATCGCGGCCGAATCGGCATTTACGAAGTGCTCCGTGCATCGGATGAGATCCGGGAACTGGTCATGCAGCGCGTCAACGCCCACCGCATCGCCACCACCGCCGAAGCCAGCCACGATCTCTTCCGCCTCCGGCAGGATGGATATGCCAAAGCCCTCGCCGGCCTGACGACGGTCGAGGAAGTGGCCATGGCGCTGGCGACCTGACATCGACGCCGTAGCAGAGTCATCGAAGCCCCGGGTTGTCAGCTGCGCTGTTCACGATCACTCCGCCAGAAATGCCTCAAACCGCACCTTGAACTTCGCGCCCAGCGCTCTCGCGTGCGCGATGGTCAGGGATCGCTCGCCCTTAAGAAGCTTCGAGCCCATGCTCGCGTGCACTCCCAGAATCTTCGCAATCGCCACGGCGGTCAATCCATTCTCGACCGCCAGATGATTCAGAAGTCCTACCCCTTTGAAACGCCGGGTATCGATTGCGTGGTGCGTGCACTCGTACACCTGCACCAGTTGAACAAGGGTCTCAAGGTAGAGTTCCTGTCCCTTCGTCAGCTTTCCGCGAGCCATCAGGCGATCAATCATCTCAACCGCATTGTCGTGGCTGGAATCATCCACGATCGCCTGAGGCGGCATCTCGCGAACGAGTTCTTCAAACCGCCCCGGAAGCTTCGACAGGTCATTTCTGATTGTCGCCATGTTCATTCCCTCCAGTTCCCACGGTCATACTCCGGGTGCGTGAGCACGGCACGGACATTCACGAGCCAGTACTCATACCTGATTCTGACAATCAGCCGGTACTTGTTCCCACAGATGTTGAACACCGTCAATATCTCATCGTTTCCAGTCCGTACTCCGTCAGCGCTCCGAAGCGTCCTGCGAACATCCTGGAGGCTGGCCCACTGAGCAGACAGTGCCGTGGCATACCACGCCCGCAGAGCCGCCTGGGCATCTGGATGTCGGTCCCAGAACTCTTTCAGAAGCTTGAGGCTGATGACTCGCACATAGACATTTTGTCTATTCTACAGCGGATGTCAAGCCCATCATCGACTTTTTGTCGATTACGACTCTCCCCCCGCTTCTCCCCTCCCTCACGGCCCCGTCCGCATCTCCGGCGCCCACTTGAGCCATGCGTCCTCCGGCACATCGGCAAGCTCAAACCGCGCCCCGGCATCCACCTGCACACCCGGCTTGAGCGGCGTTGCAAATGCGATCCCGCCCGCCAGAACGCTCTCCAGCGAGCCCGCGCGCAGCTTCAACCCGCCGATCCCCAGATCCAGCCCGATCCCCGATACGTTCCAGAACCGCGTGTTGTCGCGAACCAGATGCGCATACACAGGCTCGATCCGTACCGAGATCTCGACCGCCTTCGCATCCGCGGCAAGCTCGACTCCCACCACCGTCCCGACCCGGAGCTCCCGATACACCACCGGCGAGCCCGCCGTCACCGAGCCGAGCCGCGCAGCGCTCAGCACCAGATCCAGCCCCGCCCCCGTGCCGGGGGAACCTGGGGACACGCCCCGCGGCGGCGTTCTCAGCCCCTCAAACTTTCGCGCCGCCGCCGCGCCACCCGCCGCGCCCGGGCCCGGTTCCGCTTCGATGTACCGCGGCCCCAGCAGCGTCTCCAGCCCCGAGACTCGCGTCAGGCTCAACTCCGGCCGAACCACCCAGAACCTCGTCCCCGCAACCGCGAGCCCCGCGGCGTCCTTGTTCAGCTCCACCCGCGCAGTCACCGAAGCAAGATCGGGCGCAAGTGCAACCTCTCGCACCTTGCCCACCTGCACGCCCCGATAGCTGACCGGGTCGCCCGCACGCAGGCCATCCCCATTGGCAAAGGTGATTTCAATCCACGGCCCACGCTGCGAGTATGCCTGAAAGAACAGCACACCCACCAAGGCCACAGCCAGCACCGGCACAAACCACAGCGCGGAGATGCCTCCCGCCTTCGCCCGCGCGCCCGCAAGCCCAGTCGCCTCCACTTTCGCCGTCGGCAGTTCGCTCACGCTACTTCCTCCCAGATCTGTGACGGATCGAAGACCGCCGAGGCAAGCATGCTCAGCACCACCACCGCCCCGAACGCCGCCGCGCCGGGCCCGGGCTGCACATTCACCCACGTACCGAGCTTCACCGCTGCCACCAGCACCGCCACCAGCAGCACATCCACCATTCCCCATCTCCCCAGCCACTCGATCGCGTGATAGGCCGCGGCCCGGTGATGCTGCTCAAACCACTCCAGCCGAGTGCACAGCAGCAGGATGCCGATCAGCTTGATCGCGGGAATGATGATCGAGCAAACCAGAACGATGATTCCCACCCCCACCGAGCCCTCCTTGAGCAGTTCCAGCGCGCCCGACCAGATTGTCGCCTCGCTCCGGTGACCGAGCCGCTCGAGCTGCAGCACCGGCATCACCATCGCCGCGGGATACATGATCAGCGCCGCCGTCGCCAGTGCAATGACGCGACTCCGCGCCTTGGGGTCGTGACCCCGCGCTACAACCGTCCGGCACTGCACACAGCACGCACGCTGTCCACGCGCGATGGGTGGGATGTGCTGCGCCAGCCCGCAGCAGGGGCAGACTCGTGGAAACTCGGAGGTGTCCATGCCGCCAGTGTATTGGGATCAGCACCCGAGCCCTTACTTTCTCCGCCTTTCGCATCCATCCGTTCATCCGGATAAACGGCTACACTGATTCCGCAACTCCTTTGGCACCTTTCTCCCGATACCTTTCGCAGCCCACCATGCACGCACAGGACCTCTTCGACCGCCAGCGAACGACCTTCTCGTTCGAGTTCTTCCCGCCGCGAACCCCCGAGACCGCGGAGCAGCTCTACTCCGCCATCGCCGACCTCGAATCTCTCAAGCCCACGTTCGTCTCGATCACCTACGGCGCAGGCGGCTCCACCCGCGAGCTCACGCACGACCTCGTCCTCCGCATCCGCAATCAATCGTCCCTCCTCCCCATCCCCCACCTCACCTGCGTCGGACACTCGGAGTCCGAGATCCGCGCGATTCTCGAGCGCTACGCCGCGGCAGGGATTTCCAACATCGTCGCACTCGGCGGCGACCTCCCAAAGGGAATGGAATCCCACGACCGCTCACACGATGCCTTCCGCCATGCCACGGGCCTGGTGCGCTTCATTACGAAGTTCAATGAAGAAGGCAGCCACCCCGACCCCCGCGGCTTTGGCATCTGTGTCGCTGGCTACCCAGAGGGCCACGCCGCGACGCCCAACCGTGTGAAGGAGATGGACTACCTCAAGGCCAAGGTCGATGCTGGTGCCGATTGGATCTGCACGCAGCTCTTCTTCGACAACCGCGACTTCTATGACTTCCGCGACCGCTGCGGACTCTCGGGCATCAACGTTCCCATCATCGCCGGCATCATGCCCGTCACCTCCGGCCCCGGCATGGGCCGCATGGCCGAACTCGCCCTCGGCACGCGCTTCCCCGCGCCGCTCGTGCGCTCCGTCAACCGCGCTCAGGGCGACCCTGATGGAATCCGTCGCGTTGGCATTCACTGGGCCACCGAGCAGTGCCGCGACCTGCTTGACCATCAGGTCCGCGGCATCCACTTCTACACGCTCAACCGCTCCACCGCGACACGCGAGGTCTTCCTGAACCTCGGCGTCAAGGACAGCCACGCGCTGACCACTTTCCGAAGCTGATACCAGGTTGGCGTGGAAGCATCGCACCGCTTGGTGATAAGCGTTCTGAGCACCGTGCTCACGAAGCCGCTGCTGGGGATCTCTTCGCGTCCGCACTGGGTGTGGGCAGCGGAGTTGACAAACAGCCAAGAAGAGCGGCGACAAAGACGGTACGCCGCGGCGGTGTGGGTATCGTTTGCATGAAACGCGAAGTTCCGGCGGGACCACGATATCATGCTTCATGCCGCGAATACTGAAGATCTGCGCCGTGATCGGGCTGGTGTTGTTCCTGATGACCACCTGGGCGATTGTGCGATTGGCGCAGGTGCGTGCGGCAGATGCGGGAGGGGGCGGGCCACGGATGGCGATGCGCACAGACGAAGGATCGGGTGTTGCGGCAGAAGATGCGGCGGGCAACCTCGGGCTTGCGATTCCGGAGTTCTCGCTCATCGATCAGAACGGCGATGCGTTCTCACGGGAGAAACTCAGGGGGAACATCACGATTGTGAACTTCGTGTTCACGCACTGCCCGTTTGTCTGCCCGACACTGATGGAAAAGATGGTGGGGCTGAGCGTTGCGCTCAAGAACGAGCCGGTGCAGTTCCTCTCGATCAGCGTGGACCCGGCGCACGACACGCCGGAAGTGCTCCGCGAGTTTGCGAAGCTTCATGGGGCAGATAAGCCGAACTGGACACTGCTGACTGGGGAGAAGGCGGAGGTCGATCGGGTCATCAAGGACGGGATGAAGTTTGCGTTGACGGAGGACCCGTCGAACCCTATCCAGCTTGGGGACGGGAAGGTAATGAACAACATCCTGCACCCGTCGTGGTTCCTGCTGCTGGGCCCGGATGTCGAAGTGCTCAGCCTGTACCGTTCCGACGATCCGGTGAACATGCAAGTCCTGCTGAACGATGTGCGGCGGCTGGCGAAGGATCTACCCAAGCGGTAGCGGACATCTCGCCGCGTCATCGCTTCATCGCGGCTTCGACATCCTCGATGGTCTTGGGGATCGCGCTGGTAAGATTGGCGTTGCCGGACTTGGTGATGAGGATGTCATCCTCGATACGGATTCCGACGCGGCGATCCGGCAGGTAGACGCCGGGCTCGATGGTGATGACCATGCCGGGCTTGAGCGCGCCATCGGGGGTGGCATCGTGGACTTCGAGGCCGAGTTGATGGCCGATTCCGTGGATGTAAGCATCACCCAGACCGGCTTTCTCGATGATGTCGCGGGCGGCCTTATCGACCTGCCACATCAGCGCGCCGGGCCTGGCGGCCTTGATCGCGGCGAGCTGGGCCTTGAGCACGATGGTGTAGAGATCGCGCTGTTCTTTGGCGAACTTGCCGCTGACTGGGAGGGTGCGGGTGACATCGCAGGCGTAGCCGCAGAACTGCGCGCCCGAGTCGATGACGAGCAGGTCGCCATCGCGGCACTCGCCGTCGTTATCGACGTAGTGGAGCACGGTGCCGTTGAGTCCGGAGCCGACGATGGAGCCGTAGGCAACACCTTCGGCACCTGCATCGATGTACGCACGCTCCATGGCGTGCTGCACATCGCGTTCGTTGACGCCGGGTCGGAGGGCGGAGAACGCAGCCCGGTACCCCATGGATGTGGCCGCGGCGGCACGCTTCATGAGTTCGATCTCGGCCGGGCTCTTGATGGCGCGGAGCTCGGGGAGGAGCAAGGTGCGGTCCTCGGTGGAAATGCCGGGGATCTTCTCCTGGAGCTTGCGGAAGACGGCCAGGTCGGGGCTGACGGATGAGGAAGTGTGAGAGGCGAAGGGATGTAGGCAGGCGAGCTTTTTGGCGCGGCGGGCAGCGATGCCCAGGAATCGCGGGAGGGAGGCGGTGCGCATCACCGCGGAGAAGCCGGTGCGCTGGCGGAGGGGCTCGCCGATCATTTCGCGATAGCCGTCCCAGCGGTCAAGCTCAGGGTCGATGGGCCGGAGGAAGAGCGTGATGCGGCGCTTGGGGTCCTCGGCGGAAGGATCAAAGAGCAGGGCGGCGCCTAGCTCGCTCGTGAGGCCGGTGAGATAGGTGAAGCTGGACTCGCTCTTGTACTTGCCGATCGCAGGGGGCGGGCCATCGCCGGAAAAGACGATAGCCACGGAACCGTTCAGTGCTTTGAAGACGCGCTGGCGGCGGTCGGCGTATTCCTGAGTGGTGATGAGCGGCTTGCTGGGCTTGGTGGGCATGGGCGAAGAATAGCGAAAAGTCGGCCCAGGGTCCTGAACTGCCAGCTCCGGATTTCAGGCTGTGTGATCCTGCACCGCCGCGCGGAGGCGGTTGGCGGAGTCCTCGGAGCCGGCGACTTTTTTGCCGAAGCCGGGCCGGGCCCCAAGCGCCTCGGCCTCGGCGAGCGCTTCGGGGAAGTTGCTGATGAGCAGCGTCGGGGGAGAAGCGTTGGCGAAAGAGCGGATGATGGAGAAACCGGCCTCATCGGCGAACTCGCCATCGAGCACGCGATTGACGACCAGCAGGGCCGCGCCGGGGGCGTGGGCCTTGAGTTCGGCATCGGTATTGGCACGGACGACGTTCGCGTTGGGAATGGCCTTCTCGATCACGCCTTTGAGCATGAACGAATCCGGCACGCAGTGCCCCACCAGCACGACCTTCCTGGTTGCGTTGTTGCTCATCGCGATCTCCTTGGGGCAATTGTGACCACCCGGGCGGTGACTTCCACTCGGATGGGGCCGATTTCAAAACGGCGTGGCTCGGTGGAAGAATCTCGTATGGCGCGTGTGATCGGTGCGATGGCGCGTGCGGCCATGCGGTCGGCACCCTTCGCCGCGCTGAAGTGTTCGGCGGCGAGTCGCAAGAACTCGCCAAGGAGCGGTGGAGGGTGCGGAATAAGCCTCGCGCGGGGCCATGTCGCGCTGCGACTATGGACTTCACCGAGCTTGAAGATGGTGCGTGCGCGGCTCTGGAGCAGGGATGCGGCGAGATGCATGGTGCGTGCGGTTTCGACGGCGTGCCGCGGCGCGGCGGGACGCAGCGCTCGCATGAGCGGGACGATCTGGTGGCGAACTGCCGAGCGGAGGCGAGACTCGTCGGCGTTGGTCGCATCGACGGCCCACTCCCAGCCTGCGGCGCGGCAGATGCGCTCGGAATCGTCGCGAGTAGTGTGCGCATCAACCATGGGACGGATGAGGAACGTGGGGCTCGTGCGGGTTGCCGCGGGACCGGGGTCGAGCCGTCGGCGGATGGCGACGCCGCGAAGCCCACGCGGTCCGGAGCCTCGCATGAGTGCCATGAGGAGGGTCTCAAGCTGATCGTCGGCGTGGTGGGCCGTGGCGATGAACGAGAGCTTGTGGCGATGCGCGAGCTTGAGCAATGCGCAATAGCGGGCGGATCGGGCGTTGGCCTCGGGGTTGCCGCGAGCATCGCGGATGCGGACCTGCGCGGTGAGGAAGCGGGCTCCGACGAGCTTGGCGAGCTTGCGGGCGGCCTCGCGGTCTGCGAGGGCTTCGCGTCGGGGGCGAAGGTCGTGGAGGATGTGGGCGACGCAGATGGATGTGGCGGGGGACTGTGCAACGGCGAGCGCGAGGACGAGCGCGCTGGAATCGGCACCACCGGAGCAGGCGATCAGGGTGGGTCCACCGGGGCCAGCGCGGCGCTCTCGGGGGCCGGTGGTGAGGCGTCGCCAGGATTCAAGAATGCGGCGGGCGGCGGGGTCCTGCCCGACGGCGGTGCGCCAAGCAGCAGGGCGGGGAGGACCTGCGGCCGGGGGCTTGGCGTTGCGTGAAGTGGTTGGTTTCATCCGCATCGCCGATCCATGCCGATAGACTCCGTACCCATGCTCATGCTACCCGCGATCGTCGCCAATCTTCAGCCCGGGACCGCCGCGACAGCGGGGATCCCGCGTTCGCAGCATGGCGGCGGCGGCCAGCGATGCGGCTACTGCCAGCCACGCTGCGGCTACTGCCAGCCACGCTGCGGCGGCGTCGTCGGAGGCGTTGGCAGCGCGCGACAGCGCCGGCGACGCGCCATTGCACGTCGCCATCCGACACCATCAAGTGGCGGCGGTGGCCGCGCTGGTGCGCGCGCCTGGCGCGCGCGCCGACATCCACGCCCGCTGCGGCGCGCCCCCGCACGACACGGCGTTGCACCTCGCCGTGCGTGGTGCCATCGCCCGCCGCGACCGGAATAGGATATTCGCCGCCCGCAAGAAACTTCGCTTCTTGTCCCGACAACGCCGTCAGGTTGGGTTCGGCGAGCGTCCGGACGACGCCCTTGGACTCCAGAGCCTCGGCAGGTGGCGGGTTGAGCTTGCCGCTGATGGCTGCCAGCTCGGCCTTCACCAGCGCGGCATGCGCGAACATCGGGTTTTACTTCTCGGTCGTTTGCGCCACTGCGCTCGGGTAGCAGCGCATTTCCAAAGCCATCCAGAACTCGGACTGCGCCCGATTGGCATGTTGTGCGATGATTGTGAAACCTCGAAAGTTAACGAGGTTCCGGTTATTGGCCTGATCGCTGATCTGGTTGAGCAAGTAGAAGAGCAAAATGTCAGCCGGGTTATCATCTGCTCGTCGATGGCGGACGAAGCATTGATCACTGAGGTGTTCAATCGCTTACACCTGACGTCGGTGATCATCCAGTTTGCGCCCGATCTATCAGCCTTTTCCACCTTTCCCTTCCAGGTTGGCGATTACGCCGGCCAGCCAATGTTCAACTTATCGGCGAGTCCGCTCAGCGGCGCGGCCATCCTGGTCAAATGGTTGGAAGACAAAATCCTGGCTTTGGCCATTGTGATCATGATCAGTCCGGTGCTTTTGGCCGTCGCTGCATTAGTACGTATGACCAGTCCGGGACCTGCACTTTTCGTGCAACCCCGCCATGGACAGTACGGTCGACCGATTCGCGTATTCAAATTTCGCACCATGCATGCGTCGCCTAAACCGAAGCGGGCAAAGAGCCAGGTCGTGCGATCAATCCACGACACCACCGTTACCTTTTTCAATCTCAAGCCGTCGCTAGCGCTTGCTGCGGGCATAGAAAACCCACGTGGAGTTGCTGGTCAGCAGGCTTCGGCTAAGGATCTTGCCTACGCGTTTACCAATACTCCGCGTTCCGTTCGTGAGCATGCTTTGCAAGCCATGACGGCTACGACGGCGCTGCCATCAGCCGGCGACCGCGCTC
>ENA-ORBV01012087-ORBV01012087.1-microbial-mat-metagenome-genome-assembly--contig:-NODE-12087-length-13393-cov-6.221613_pt1 | contig 13393 bp, 9 predicted proteins | sample MGYA00237777_ERZ505514 | MGnify/ENA primary metagenome ERZ505514 (study PRJEB26160, sample SAMN06269048) | microbial mat metagenome | isolation source: Oligotrophic lake microbial mat | place...
CTCTTCTACGGGCCAACCGAGAACACCCAAGGCTACCCTTGCGGCGACGCCCTCAGCTTCGTAGATCCCTTCACCGGCTCCGGCCAGCTCTGCGCGATAGCATCAGGCCAACTCGCCGCCCGCTCCATAGCAAACGGTCTCACCTCAACCCAGCACATAGAAGCCTGCAGGCAACTCCTCCAGCCAGCCTTCCGCTGGTCCACCCTGATCCGCAAATCTCTAACCTGGCCCCTGGTCCCCTACCTTGCCCAGCTCATCCCCGGCCAACTCCTCTACCGCTACAGCCGCCCCAGCCCTCGCTATTGAATGCAAGATGCCTAATCCATCGGCCTGAGTTCCGGTGTTGAATTGCTCACCGCCATGATCCACCGCGTTGCTCACCATGGCCACTACCGCCACATTCGCCCCACGGGCGATTCCAAAAGCGAAAAGAGACGCTGCCTGCATTTCAACGGCCAGAACTCCTTCGGCGCTCCAATATCGAATGGCCGATTCTGTCTCGCGGTACGGAGCGTCTGTGGTCCATACTCGACCGCGTCTGACTGTCCATCCTGTTGACGCCAATTCTCTCTCCAGGCAATCGAGAATCTTAGTAGGACACTCCACATCCACGCTTGGCGCAAGATAGTGCAAAGAGGTGCCTTCATCCCGCACCGCCGACGATGCGATAACCAGGCAAGGCAGCGGTAGTTCCTGCGCGATTCTCCCGGCAGAGGTAAGCCCCACAATCAGCCTCACACCCGCCGCATGTAATTGCTCGGCGACAAGGACGGCATAGGGCCCGCCGATGGTCCGGGCAATCACTCCAACCCTCACGCCTCCGCAATCCACTTCGTACATCGTCGTGTGGAAGCAAGCCCACCCAGGCACTTTCGTCGCCAGTCCTTGCGATACAAGCGAGTCGGTCAAGTCACCGTCAAATTCAAGGATGCAAATCTCTGGCAACGCCATGGGCTGAATCCCCTGCAGACTCCTCACCGACTCCATCAGTCGACTGGCGGTAAACGCCGACTCTTCGTTCAGTTCGTGATTCAACAGCGGCAAATTCAACTCTTCGGGCATTTCAACCAATCCTACTTTAATGTCGGCCGTGGAGCCTATCGCCAAGGCTTCGCCGTCCTACTCTGAATCCTCACCAGACCCGTCGATCACCGAGTCCCCAAACAAACCAATCCGACTATACATCTCCGAAACTTCATTCTTTCTCAATTTCAAAAACTGGATAGTAGCCAGCAAGTGATGCATAAACCGCGTCAGTTGCCTGCTAGTGATGCCCTTCCCCTAATGAACCTGATCAATCGGCCGCCAGGAATAATGCGCGGGCCCATCCAGCGCCGCCGAGAAAAATTCAAGCTACATCTCCCGAAGCTTCTCCATCGGCACATGCCGAAAGTACGGCTAAAGTTAAGTATCCTTGAGCACCCAGTCGTAAAACCGGATCACCAACATCGCAATTGCAATTTCCCCGCCCACGCGGTCGTAAAGTGTCTTCGGATTGGAATTCATCGCAGTCATTATTTCTTGCATCTTAACTTCCAGACCAATACACTTCAATATTGCCGCAAAATCACGATCACCTCTACGTCCAACTGCGCAATTTCATCCAATGAACTGGGGAATTTCCCCATTATTGAGTTATCCTAATCAAATGCCCGAACTGACCACGCTCATGTGGATGGTCTTCTTCTTCGGATACGCCCTCATCGCACTTGCCGAGACGATTCACATCAACAAGGCGGCCACGAGTTTGGCTATGGGCGGTTCCCTGCTCTTCATGGCCGCAACCCGGCCAGGGGCCCACTTCGCTGAAGAACTCACACACATGGCCTCCGAAATCATGGGTATTGTCGGGTTCTTGCTCTGCGCCATGACACTGGTTGAGATTCTTGTCGACTTTCAATTTTTCGATTGGTTACGATATCGCCTGATAAAGCTTGGCCTCGGCAATCGTGGCCAATTTTTCGCTATAACTCTTTGCACCTTCTTTTTTTCTGCAGCACTCGACAACTTGACCACCTCGATTGTTATGCTCCGCATCGCGGCGATGTTTTTCAGAGGCAAATCTCTCTTCTTCACCGCCTGCGCCATAATTTCGGCAGCCAACTCGGGCGGCGCATGGTCCCCCATTGGTGACATCACAACGTTTATGTTGTGGGCCGCGAAGAAGTTCACGGTAGAACAGGTGATACAGACAACCTTGCTACCTTCTTTGGTGTCCTTTGCCGTAGTCGCTCTTTGGCTGAGTCGCGGAATCGAGAAAGTCAACGATGACGAAAACTCCGACCTGCTCGCTTCGATGCATTGGTCTCAGTGGATCATCATAACCCTCTGCCTCGCCTCCTTTACCGGCCCCTTCTTCGCTGTACAGGCGGGGCTCCCGGCCTTTACCGGCCTCATGATGGGGCTTGGAATTGTTTGGATGATTCAGGAAATGTTCCGTAAGGTCCTAAAACACGAAGTCAGTCTGATGGACAAGAAAATCGAAGCCCTCATCGAGAAGATCGATATTCCATCCCTGCAATTCTTCATCGGCATCCTCTCTGCAGTTACCGCACTGCACATGGTCGGCTCCCTCCAGGCGATGACCCAAATCCTCTACGGCGAAGGCGACCAGCGCACCATCCTCGGCCACGTCATCCTCGGCATCTTATCAGCCATCTTCGACAACGTCCCCCTTACGGCCATCGCAATCCAAAGCCTTAGTGGCACCGACGGGATTCTTTGGTCTCTGCTTGCCTTCACCGTCGGAACCGGCGGTAGCATCCTCGTCATCGGGTCCGCCGCAGGCGTGGTGGCCATCGGAATCATTGACAAACTCCGCGAAGAATTTGGCAAAGATTCCGTAGACGCCCTCTCCTTCGGTGCCTACGCAAAACACGCTGCCCTTCCGAACCTGATCGGCTTTTTCGCCGGTATTGGCACTTGGTGGCTGATGCATCGCTAGAACCACCCCTCGCGTGTAGACAATAACAGACCATGTCGCCTTACCCGTCAAGCGCTCAGCCCCCAATGAAGCAGGGCCTTCTCACCCTGCTCGTGATTGCAGTCTTCGTCAATTACATTGATCGCGGCAACTTGAGTGTCTCCGCCGCTGTGATGGGCCAACTCTCCTCGGCGTTCTTCTGGGCCTACTCGCTCTGGCAGGTCCCCGCCGGCTGGCTCATCCAGCGTAACGATGTCCACCGAGTCTTTGCCATCGGCAATCTCAAGCCGGCAGATCGACTACCGTAGCGAGTAAAGGACGTAAGTTCCGATGGCGTAGACGACGGCTATACCCAACGAATCCCACGCCAGGAATAACCGCTTCTGTTCCGCTCTGTAGCTCAATCCGATCAATGCAATCGAAGTCATGACGATGGCCGAGATGGCCGAGATAAGATGGGTCGGCGTCACGTGCGAGAGCAGTGGACCCTTACGGTACAGCAGATCGTCCAACCCGAGAATCCAAATATTGAATACGTTGCTGCCTAGCAGGTTCCCGACGGCCAGGTCTATGGCGCCCATCTTGACAGCCGCTACGGAGACAACGATTTCGGGCAGGGACGTAGCGATCGCGATGAAGAATGTTCCCACAAAGGTGCGGCCGAGGCCGGTGCTCTCGGCGATCCGCTCACCAATACTGGGCAGATAGGTAGCTGCGGCGATGACCAGGGCGGCATTCAAAGCGTATAGCGTGAAGGCCCGGGACTTTGAAATCTCTCCATATTGAGCTTGCTCGGCAACTTCGTGGATGATCCGCCTTCGCTCATCCAGATAGATAGTCCGCATGGCGACGAAGTAGATCACGATAAAAAGGACGCTCGATGCGCCAAACCACCCAATTTGGGGTACGGCGCTTGGTGCCGCCAGACTTAGTGACGCAATCCCGAGCAGCAGCACGCCAAAAGCAGCCGTAACGACGTGGCCGCGATGGGCCCTGGTTGAAAGTGGTATCGAGTAGCCGGTGTGCACGTCGAGCATGGCCAGGATCAGCAGGTTAAACATGCAACTTCCGAGAACATCGCCCACGGCGATGTTCGGAACGTCGAAGAGGATGACGGAACTCGCGCCTGTGATCAACTCGGGCAGCGAAGTAACCGCAGCCATCAGCAGCACCCCGATCCAGGTTCGTCCCAATCCCGTCTTCTCGGCGATGACATCGCCATAGCGGGAGAGACGAATGCCGGCAAATACGATAATTGCCGCAGCGAGGGCGAATTCCAACCAAAGCTCGAGGGCCTCAGGCATCATGATTTGGGTTCTCCCCCCTTTCGACTTCGTGTCTGGTACTGAGCATGTAAGCTGCTATCAAGCCAGGAGCAATCCCGAGTCACGCTGCCATCCTTGTCTTCTTGCGGAAAAGAGAAAGTTCCTGAATTGAGAATGACGGCCGTGCGCAAGGCGAATTGGAGCCAAATCACCTGCGGGACTCCGATCGGGCTGCCGTGACAGCCATTTCTCAAACTCAACGGCCAAAAACACTACAAGACTCAGAACAATCGCCAAGCCCAGATCCTTTGCTGACAATGGAGTTGTCTTGAAAAACGATTGCAGAAATGGCACATAAATTAGGGCCAATTGAAGAGCAAACGTAAGAGCAACGGCACCAGACAAGGCCTTGTTCGACAACAAGCCGACTCGAAACAGGGACTGATGCTCGGACCGAATCGCCATCACATGCGTCATCTGAGAGAACGTAAGCGTGGTGAAGAGCATGGTCTGCCAGTTCGGATCGCCGAGACTCCAGTACTGATATCCGACGCCAAGACAGAGGATTCCCATTAATAAACCCACCCAGATTACGTGCCGCCCGAGGCCACGGGAGAAAATGTTCTCGCCTGGAGAATAGGGCGGGCGTTGCATCACATTGTCCTCTGCCGGCTCGATTCCTAAGGCAAGCGCTGGTAGGCCGTCTGTTACTAAATTCATCCAAAGGATTTGCAGTGGCAACAGTGGAAGTGGCATACCGGCGAGAGGAGCCACTAGCATAACCCAAATCTCACCCGAGTTGGTGGTCAGGATGTATTTGATGAACTTGCGGACGTTGTCGTATATGACGCGACCTTCCTCGACTGCGGCTACAATAGTGGCGAAATTGTCATCGAGCAGAACCATGTCGGCTGCTTCTTTAGCTACATCTGTTCCAGTGATGCCCATGGCGACGCCGATGTCCGCCCTCTTGAGAGCGGGAGCGTCGTTCACGCCGTCACCCGTCATCGCGACGATGTGGCCACGGCGCTGCAGGCCTTCGATGATCTGGAGCTTATGTTCTGGCGAAACCCTCGCGTAGACACTCGTCGATTCAGCCAACAGCTCCATGTCGCCCACTGGCATGCGTTCGAGTTGCGGACCTGTCAGGATTGAGCCTTCACCTGTAATTCCGAGTTGACCGGCTACGTAGGTGGCGGTGAGAGGATGATCGCCGGTGATCATCACGGCGCGAATCCCAGCCTTTTGGCAGGTGGCGACCGCTGCTGCGGCCTCTGGCCTCGGCGGATCGATGATGCCGACCATGCCAACCAATGTAAGTTCACGTTCCAAAGTCTGGTCGATGCGGCCAAGGGTAGAATCCAGGCGGCGGTAGGCTAAGCCCAGGACACGCATTCCCTTCTTGGCAAGTTCTTCATTGGCTTTAATCATACGCTCACGCCATGTCTCGTCTAATGGCTCTTCCCTCCCATCTACCCAGACGGAAGTCGAAATGCCAAGGAGGCCGTCAACCGCCCCTTTTGTGAACGCGAGCAGTGACGAAGGAGCACCGTTAAGGGGTGCCATGACTGCGAACGGTGCCTGGGCGAAATCGGAGGGCAATCGGTGAACTGTGGTCATTCGCTTTCTACCGGAATCAAAAGGAAGTTCGGCAATGCGGGGCATGCTTCGCTCTAGCTCATCTTTCCTCAGACCGAACCTCGCTGCGGCGACGGCTAAAGCAACTTCAGTAGGGTCGCCCAAGACGGGGGAATCGGACTGCACTCTAGTTGCCGGCACGACGGCGTCGTTGCAGAGTGCGCCGCCGACCATTAGCAGCGTCGCCCCATGAGGCAGTTCCGCGCCGGACTCCACGGAATGGACACTGTCCGTGATATCCAAAGCATGACCGGCGACCTGCAGAGTGGCCGCCGTCATTCGATTCTCAGTAAGTGTTCCGGTCTTGTCAGAGCAAATCACGGTTACCGAGCCGAGAGTCTCCACGGCCGACAACCTCCGCACCAGAACACGACGCTTAAGCATTCGCTGTGCGCCGAGCGTAAGGGCGATGGTGACGACAGCGGGAAGTCCCTCAGGGACTGCCGCAACTCCAATACTGACTGCCGTCAGGAACATCAGCTTAAGGTCCTCTCCGCGCAGGAGTCCCAGAGTGAAGATGACCGCGACAATAGACAAGGCCGTAGCCGCCAAACCCTTCCCCAGCTGCGCTAGCCGGCGCTGGAGAGGTGTCGCTTCCTGATCAACCGTCTGGATCAGCGTAGCGATTCGCCCGAGTTCAGACCGCATGCCGGTCTCAGTAACTACGGCGATTCCGCGGCCGGCGGTAACGAACGTACCTCTGTAAATCATGTTGACGCGGTCGCCCAGCGGAAGGTCAGGTTTGTCGATGGCGGCTGTGCCCTTGAGAATGGGCTCTGACTCACCGGTCAATGCGGCTTCATGAGCCTGGAGATCCGCGCTTTCGAGGACACGGCCATCGGCCGCCACGAAGTTGCCCGCCTCGAGGAATACAATGTCCCCGGGAACCAAGTCCAGCGAGGACACTTCCAGCACATTCCCTCCACGCCGAACACGGGAGGACGGAACCGAGAGCTTTTTGAGTGCGGCCATAGCTTTCTCGGCACGATATTCCTGGCTGAATCCGAGCAATGCATTGAGAATCACGATGGCCCCGATAGCGACAGCATCTTTGTAATCGGCGAGTAGGGCAGAGACCACTGCTGCGGCGATCAAAATAACCACCATCAGCCCCCTCAACTGATCCCAGAGAATTGCCCAGGCGCTTCGGATCCCAGCTCCCGTCAACTCATTTCGACCGTATTGCGCAATTCGCTGGGCAACCGTTAATTCGTCTAGGCCGGTGGCAGCGTCAGTTTCAAGCTGCCGTTGCACTGCCGACGAATCCATCGCATGCCATTTCATGAGCGGTTCCGCCTCCATTCAATGCCTACTTGCCCGACGCCGATTACAGTTTGCCAAGTCGATTGAAAAACATGGCCGAGCGCCCGGCTGGAGCGTTGCCGAACCTGTTCACTCGAATTTCGCCCGTCAATTGTATTCGGCGTCATTCTGATGTCCGGTGCCGAGTGCCCAGTTCTGTCCATTTTTTAACTGTAGTGGAAGTAAGGGGAGTTGAGGCAATTTGATGGCCATGCCGCACACTCTTCCCAACGCGGTTCTGGCCCGTTCCTTGCTTAATTCCAACCCGCTCGGCTTATTCCCAGGCGTCGCCACATTCCGTGGAGCTCTTATCACCCAACTTGCGGCCAAGCCAGGGTCGAGTAACAAGCCTCCAATGCAAATCTAATAACTGGGCGAAGGTGCTAACCAGCGATTGCAATCGAAAAAACTGCGACCGTCCGTGCAATCGAGCACGGTGACTCACCGGAATTTCCACGATGCGTGTTCCAGTCTGCTCAATCTTCTTCACCAGTTCAACGCAGATCGTCCCGCTCGTGCTACTCAACTGAATTCGCTCGAGCGTAGCTCGCCGAATCAACCTGAAATCACAGTCAATATCTTTAAGCGAAATCCCAAACATGCTTCGCGCAAATAGATTGTAGATGCTGCCGATCCAGATTCTGTGCAGCGGGTCGTGGCGTTTCGCCTTGATCCCGTTCACCAGTCCCACTTCTGGCCCGCTCAACTGAAGAAGCTTCGGCAACTCCCCAACATCATATTGACCATCGCCGTCTGTATAGAAAACGAAATCTTTCCTGGCCCCACGAAACCCGCTCTGCAGGGCCCCGCCATATCCTCGATTTTCGGTATGGCGAATCACTCGCAGCCGTTCTCCGTATTGGGCCTGCAATTCCCGCAGCACAGCTGCTGTGTTGTCCGAGCTCCCGTCATTGACCACAATCACTTCGTAATCCTCTACGTGGTCGCGCAAAACGCGAAAGGTAGTGGCAAGCAGCCCGGGCAACGAGGGGGCATCGTTGTATGCCGGAAAGAACACAGTGAGGCTGTGCGGGAAGCGGTAAAGCTTTACCTTTTCTCTAGGGTTTCGATGGGTCACAGTAAGGTCGAGCCTCCACTTTCTCTAAAACATCGTTAGGGCCAAGGACGAAATTCAGTGGCATGCCAAGCCGGATCACCGCCGCATACCGGAACACCTCATACCCATAGGGAGCGCAATGGATTTGAATCGGCACCTGGTTGGGTCCCTCCGCAAAGCGCAGAAATTTCTCGGTTGGCTCCACACGCCTCTCGTACTGATCCAGCTTCTTCGTCCACAAATAGTAAACGCTTTGGGCACAAATCGCCGCAGCCAGTGTCCAGGCCAGAACCTGTTGCCGCTGCCCCGTCCCAAGCCTGAGCCTCCAGAAGGCGGCTCCAATCACCAAAGCCAACCCAGCGCTAGCCAGGTACGTGTGGCGGCTCGGCACGCGGTCCATATACGTCAGAAATGAGTAGGGCAAAAGGGTAATTCCGATCCAACTCATGCTCATGGCCAGAATTGGGCGGTTCTCTTGTCGCCCCAGCACAAGCAGGATCGCAACAGATACCCAGCCCCACGGCATGAACATTCTCAAGGTACTGTTCGCCAGCACAATCAGAAATGGGGCACGGAGATTGAAAGTTCCATCATTCAAATGAAGATGAGAAGCACTGGCTTCAAAGATTCCAAATGCGTAGAACCCACCCACAAGCGCCATCACACCGATGGGCACGATGGGAGCTTTCCACTCCTTCGCTTCCCACCACCACAGGCACGCACAAAGTGCGGCAAGCACTATCCCTGATTCCTTCGACAAAAGCGCCAGCAGATAACAGCCTGTAGTTACAGCCATCCACCAATAACTGCGAACCTCGAGTGCGCGCAGCCAGGCAAGAAGCCCGAGCATCACGAAGAGGAATACCAGAATTTCTGGCAGAGCGGCAGACCAGATCACCGCCTCTTGATGAACTTCACATATCCCGAAGAAAGCGGCTCCAGGTATCGCAAGCCCGAAGCCAATCCGCTTCCAAAAACCCAAGCTGGCTACCAGCAAGGAATTTAGGCAATGCAAAAACAAATTTACGCACCTATGTATCGTTGGGTCTGGCCCTGCAATCAGATCCACCACGTACGTCACAACGAGCGATGTGGCCCGGCATCGATAGAGAACATCGGCAGCCAACTGATTCCAGTACTCCATCGGCCCATACCTGCGGCCCAGATAAACCTGCAGATAGGAATCTGACAGAAAAGGCAGTTCCATGAAAGGCAAATACGCGACTACCGCACCCAGCACGATCAGCAGCGCAGCCGTCCATAGCCGTATTGTGCGGCGGAACGAAGCAGCTTTCGCGAACCTGATAACTTGAGTGCGGTCAGGAGTACGTATTACCAACCCGCAAGGTTACAAGACTGCCGCGACAAAAGACGTTATCTTTCGGTCATCTGAATGCTATCGTTTGGCCATTTCTTTAGCGCCGACCCCAATTGAATGCGCTGAGCCTAATGAAATATGGAACCATAACGGGAGTAGAGAACTTCGAATCAAGCAATATGACCGAATCTCCCACTCAATCAGGACGGCTGCAAAACTTCCAGGTAGGAATCATACTCCTGGCCCTGAGTCTCTTCGCCGGAGTCGCTTGGCTTCATTGGCGGTTTCCTTATATTCCGCTCGGCTTTTTGTATCTTTTCCCTATGCTTGCCGGCGCTATTGTACTGAATCGCTGGCAAGTGATCCTCTTCGGTCTGGCAATGGCGGCCACGCGCTCATCGATCCTCCCGGCTGAAGAAGCCGGAGCCTCCATTTTTCGCTTCCTGCTTGCGCTAATTGCATACTGGTCAGCCGGTTTGCTTGTCATCGAAATCTCAAGCAACCGTCTACTCCGTCGAAAATACACTGATGACCTATCCGAGAAGCAAGGGCTCCTCCAACAAGCTCAGGCAGACCTCGAAACGCTGGCTGAAAGCAGCCCTGCCGCGATCTTCACACTCGATGCTCAAGCCAGGTTTGTATCTGGAAACCGGGCCGCTGCAAATCTGGTCGGGCTTTCGCCAGAAGCTTTGGTGGGCCACCCTGCCAGCCTGTCTCTCCCTGTGCTTGCGGCAGCTCTCAAGTTTTCGTCTGGCACAGTAACATTCCGTACTGCGGCGCAATGCCAGGGCCTGCGCAACGATGGGGAGCGCTTCGTTGCCCAAACCTGGTTTTCCACCTACGACACCCCGGCAGGCCGACGCCTGGCTGCAATCGCCGTCGATGTTTCGGAGGAAATCCGCGAGCGCGAAGAGCAAAACCTCCGGCAACTGCTCGCCAACAATCGCATTGTTGCCGCCGCCGTTTCCCACGAAATTCGTAACATCTGCAGCGCCATAGCTCTGGTGCATTCCCGCATTCAAATATCATCCCCTCCTGAAAACGAATCCGACTTTGAGGCCCTCGGCTCCCTGGTCCACGCGCTGGGCCGCGTCGCCGCTCTCGACCTCCAGGTCCGCGCACGCTCGGCGATGGAAACCGTAGACCTCGTCGAGATCCTCGATCAGTTGCGCATCATCATCGGTCCAGACTGGAAGGAAGCCGAAGCCGCGTTGCATTTCAATATTCCTCGCACGCTTCCCCGAGTTTTCGGCGAAGGCTACGGGGTACTCCAGGTCCTGATGAACCTCTCAATGAACAGCCTCCGCGCCATGGAGAATTGCGCTGAACGCCATTTTGAACTCTCGATTTCGGCAACGCCTCAAACCCTCCTCCTCCGTGTTGCGGATTCCGGCCAGGGAGTCGCTGATCCATCAACGCTCTTTGAACCATTCAAAAGTGAAACCGGCCACACCGGCATCGGTCTCTATATCTCCCGCGCTATCTTGCGCAGCTACGGCGGAAATTTGAAATACGAACCTTCAGAACGTGGCGCAACTTTTATCCTCGAGCTGGCACTTGCGGTGCCTGCCGGACACCCAACATGACCACTACCCAAACCATTCGCCTCCTCCTCGTGGACGACCACGCCCTTTTCCTTGGAAGCCTCAGCCATCTTCTATCGGCCCAGCCAGACTTTCAGGTCCTGGGCTGCGCAAGTAACGCCACGGACGGCCTCAACTTATTCCTCGAATTCAATCCCGACCTCTTACTCCTCGATGTAGACCTGGGAGGAGACCGCGCCATCGACTTACTGCGAAAAATATCCGCAACCGGCACCGTCGTCCCCAATGTCCTCGTTGTCACTGCCGGCATCAGCGAATTCGAAGCGATTCAACTGGTCCACGCCGGAGCCAAAGGTATCTTTCACAAGCACAATCCCCCATCGGAACTCTGCGCCGCCGTGCGCCGCATAGCCAGCGGTGATGTAGTGCTGGAACCGCAATACCTCAAAGCTCTCTTCGCCGCGGTAGACCCTAAATCTTCCGATTCTCGCCCTGCCCTATCTACTCGCGAGATCGCTCTGCTTCGATACCTGCTGCAGGGCCTAGCCAACAAGGAAATCGCCATTGAGCTGAACCTTTCCGAAAGCTCGGTCAAAGCGATTCTGCGCGGCTTGTTTGACCGGCTTGGAGTGCGCAGCCGCAGTCAGATTGTCAAAGTCGCTCTAAACGAGTACCGGGATCTTCTATGACGGCACAGCCACCAATGAGGGCCCAAAATTGATTCGATTCTGGATCAGACTTCGTTCGGCGCTCACCCTCAAACCAGGCCTCCCGGCATCACATGAGTCAGAAGACCGCGTTCTGCTTGTTTTAACTCTCCTGATCGCAGTCTTAACCAGCCTCACCATCGTCGGCTTTGTGGCAATCACCGAACGTCTCGGTGCCAATCTCCTTGCAGCGGGTCCGCTGCTGCGCTTCCTGAGCCCTCTGCTTGGTTCACTTCTTTCCGGCTTTCTGCTCTTTCGATTCTTTCCTGAAGCCCGCGGTAGCGGCATTCCCCAGACACGCGTCGCACTGCTATTTGGCAAGGGCTTTATCAGCTTGCGCACTGTAATTGGCAAATTCCTCTGCTCTTCTATATCGCTCGGTAGCGGTATCGCTCTCGGCCGCGAAGGGCCGTCAGTCCACCTCGGCGCAGGTCTCGCCTCTGTCATCGGCCGGAACCTCGGCGTCAGCGAGCAAGGCGTTCGCGCATTGATCCCCGTTGGCACTGCCGCCGCCGTCGCCGCTGCTTTCAACACTCCCCTCGCTGCCGTCCTGTTTACGCTTGAAGAGATCCTCGCCGATCTCCATGCACGTCTAATAGGTTCTGTTGTCCTTGCAGCAGCCACCTCCTGGATGATCCTCCACTTGCTCCTCGGCGACGAACCGATTTTTCACGTGCCGGCATATCGTCTGGTGCACCCCTTGGAATTTTTGATCTATCTCATCCTCGGCCTCACCTGCGGCCTCGTGTCTACCCTTTTCGTCAAAGGCCTGCTTTGGCTTCGAGGCCACTTCCTCAAGACGCCAGCTCGATGGATGCCCTTTGCCCCCGCAGCTGGCGGCCTGGTGGTGGGCACTCTTGCCATTGCCTTTCCCGGCGTTTTGGGTGTCGGCTATCACCTGGTCAGCGAAGCTCTCAACGGCCAACTTGGCCTCAAAGCGATGCTGCTCCTGCTCCTGCTCAAACTCATCGCTACTACTTCCAGCTACAGCTCAGGCAACGCAGGCGGTGTCTTTGGCCCCAGCCTCTTTATAGGAGCCATGACCGGCGGGGTCATAGGTCAGGCGGCTCATCTCCTCTTACCCGACCTCACCGCAAGCGCGGGGGCCTACGCCCTCGTTGGGATGGGTGCCTGTTTTGCCGGCATCATCCGCACTCCAATGACCAGCGTCATCATGATTTTTGAAATCACACGCGACTACACGATCATCGTCCCGCTAATGATTGCAAACCTACTGAGCTACCTCGTATCGCGGCGCCTCCAGCCACTCCCGCTCTACGAAGCGCTTCTTGCCCAGACCGACATCCGCATGCCCTCGCCTTCGCACAGGCCCGAGCCACTCACAGTCGACAATGCCATGCGAAAATCTTCATTGGCGTCCTTACCTTCTAATTCAGAAGGCCAAAACCGCATCCACCCGGACGATTCCCTCGATATGGCCCTCCAGTTCATGGGCAAAACCGGCAATAGACATCTGCCAGTCTGGAGCCGCATGGGCAACCAAATCCTCGGATCCATTCATTACGACGATTGCATCGCCGCATATCTCTCTGCCCCTGCTCCAACAACTACGAAACAACCGGCTCACAAGAATTGGCTTCCCGTCCTCGCACTCAGCACTTTTGCGGCGCTTGTACTC
>ENA-ORBV01012088-ORBV01012088.1-microbial-mat-metagenome-genome-assembly--contig:-NODE-12088-length-13392-cov-4.844461_pt1 | contig 13392 bp, 7 predicted proteins | sample MGYA00237777_ERZ505514 | MGnify/ENA primary metagenome ERZ505514 (study PRJEB26160, sample SAMN06269048) | microbial mat metagenome | isolation source: Oligotrophic lake microbial mat | place...
AGTTGGTAATGCTGCAAGCATCACTTGGCATTAGTTGGTAATGCATTAGCGGGACATTAGCGGTACCAAACACTACCTACAACGATCTGCCGCGAGCTCTAATTGAATTGGGAGTCAATACAGTATGTTTGATCTTCTTTTAACCCCCCATAAAGGAGACGCCTTCCTTTGCTTTTGTCGGAAGTGAAAAAGTGAGATTCGCAAAACTCAAAAACGGTCGTTGTCACGACGGGCACTTACTTACGTACGCTCGCTCTGGTTGTCTTAACCTGCCCGGATGGATGACGACGGCGTCTGCAGCTGTCAAAAAGATTCGAACTATTGATCAAAAAGATTCGCGAGACGAACCTCGCTTGTTCCAAATTACCAGGTGCTCTGGATGTGAGCACTGGTGCCAAAGAGCGGAATGCCAACAGTGCGGAAGAGGGGACGACAAATTGTTGCGCGGGAAACAAAAAGCGCCGGCTGGTGGTTGCTTCAGAGGCTTGTTGCGGCAACCACTCCATCCGTCTGTCGACTTGTCGTTTCTGGAACTGCCACCTGTGTCATGCTGCAATCGACACGGCACTGGTTGTCGCTCACTTTTTGCTCAGTCTGTTGGCTTTCCCACCGTAAAGTGAGCTTCATGTTGGGCACAACGATGCGACTCAGAATCATTCGTCAGGCTGGCAAACGAAATGGTCCACGATGCGTTAAGAAATTGGGCAGGTGCTTGATCGTAGACAGAGCCAAATCACTGGTACAGTACATACACCATACCCGTGAGCCATGATCATGGGGAAAGCAAAAAAACAATGATCCGTTCCAACGTATGTATGAAACTGTACGCGAGCAGCTCCAAAAATGTGTGTAGATCTGGTGTGCCCTGGTGAAGACAGATGAATGCCAGCTTCAAAGACAGGGGCAGCTCCTCCCTCCATTGTCGCCCATTCCCTGGCTGGTACGACGACACACCACGAGGCGGCCAAGTCACTCCATTCGACTGTTCCTGAGCGAAGGAGGCACAGCATGCTCGAACGAGCTCCGGGGCGCAAGCCAGCAACACCTCTCGCCCCCCGCGGCCGGCGGTCTGGTACCGACAATTGTAGGAAACTCTGTGCAACGATGAGCGGATGGGTGTGTGTAATTAGCAAGAATCGAATGGTGACACTCGGCACAGATCGTCGTGGAGCCCTCACTTGCAAAGCCAAAGCACACCAAAGTTTCCAGACATGCTTCCTCAAAGACCGGCGGGGCCAACAAACGATTTGGAGCGGCATGCATGTGTTGGCTTACTATCATTGTTATAAACTTACGAAGTGTTAACCACTAATAGAGTCATGCTGTTTAAACAGGCATTGCAGGCTAGACAATGTGGTTCTGTAGAATGTATCGTAGCGGTTGCACCCGGCCGTCCGAGTCTGAATGTTGGCTCTCAACGAGAGAACTGGCAGGTGTCTAGTTGTGCTTTCTGAAATAGCGTGACATAAACGGGAAACTCAAAACCACAACTGTGGTTGGTTCTAAGAACCGAAATGCCATTCGATGGAACAGCGGCACTTTGTTGCTGCTCTAAAGACTACCATTGCTATTCAGGAGATCCGAAATTCACCATGCCGAAGACAAAATGATACAAAGTGTTAACGCACATTAACTCCAAGATACCGACCTCTATGTGCGCGCTACGACGAAACATAATACTTTACTGCAGAGTATTTGTGCGTCTCTATCGAATCGTGTCAAACCAAATTACTTGTCATATGTGCGTCATTTGTTTTTGAAATATTCGTTCAACGTGCCAAAAATGTGTGCTTTTAATCTTGAAAAAAGGAGATCGACATACGCGCAGCTGTTAAATTTTCTTCAAAATCTTGACTGTAGCACGTGCATCAGCACAGATAAAAATCCATAAAGGTTGCAAGAGAACCTCCAACAACCAAACCTCGATCGACTTCGTGAACCTGTAAACCGATCGATGAATAAATGACGGTCGACACAGAAATGACAAAGAAGAAAACACCGCCGGGTAGCAGTAGCGACCGGGGGATATGGCGGGAGCATTGGAGAACGGGGCTCTTCGTATTCCTGTTTATAGGTGGAACGATCTTCCAGCTTCGTAGTTACCGATGCTTGGAACGAATATTCAATCAAACGGGGCCACAACAACAACAATGGAAGATTGTGAGCAGCAGCAGCAGCAGCAGCAGTGCCACCAAAGACGGCGCTGCTATTAGTGGCCCTCCAATGGTGGAAAGTAGCCAGGGATACATTTCCAAAATGGGCATTGATCACTGTCGTTTCACCACCAATTATGATGATAGTTCTTATTACTTTCCACTCAAGTCGGGCAACAGTTATATCGGACAGGGCACATGGCGAAGTGCCGCCAAGTTGGATCGTGGTGCCGACGATGGCGCCACGACAGAAAGGCGTATTCAGCATCGCTTGAGATCGCAACGTCACGAACAACGCGAGTATCCCGACCTCCCCAAACCGAAACGGAATATGACCTTTGTTCATATCGGCAAGGCTGGTGGCAGTACCATTACGTGTGCCCTGGGAATACCCTCGGATCACTGCAATGAAGATGATGCTCGGGAAAATAATGTCACATTGGCAAATTCTACTGCCGTTGATTCAACTTCTGCGGATGATTCGGAAGAATACGACATTGGTGCCCTTACGCATAATGTCATTTGTTCGACCCATTGGGCGTGGGACTTGAAATGTTATTTCAATGATTACATTGAAAATCTCGCTTTTCTAGTCAATGTCCGGAATCCCCTCGACCGAATGGCATCCTGGTTTATTTATGAGCATTCGGAAAATCACAACGTCGTCTATGATGATCGAGATCATCACTGTGGACAATTGATTTTGAACTCGTGTTATCGCAATTGGGAGGATATGATCACCATCGGACTCAGTGGACCCCGACCACACACCACCCAACCCCTCCGTGTGGGATGGGATTTGACCGCCACGGAATGCTCGCACTGGGCGTGGGCTGCCGTCCAAGGCAACATTCCTGCCGATTATCACAATTCCTTCAACTATGATTGGTACGCACATTATATGTTTCTAGAAAAGAATCACGATGGTACCGCCAAGGAAATATACGTGCTACGAGTGGAGCATCTAGAACAAGATTGGTCCACTGTGGACCGTTTAATGGGTGGGACAGGCGCCATTCCATCGGCTCTGCTGGCCAACAAGAATACGGCTGCCAAAAAGCCTCTGCAGGTCAAAAACAGCATGAAAAATACAACTGCTATTGGAATCCAAAACTTATGCCGGGCGCTCTGTCATGAGATTCAAGCTTACAAAACCATTTTACGTAAATCCGTGAATCTAAATTCTGCAGACCTGGAAGTCAGTATGGCCGAACTACGACAACGGTGTCCCGAGGAAGCGGATATCAACTCGTGGACTTGTCGGGACGACGACAAAGAGATTGCTAACTAATGGACCGACCGACGTGAACTTCATAACATACATACATGACTGTAAAAGTTTCATAACATTAAATAATTGATTTTTCCCCTTCTGCAACACGCCGGTGACATTGTAAAAATACAAATAGTTAACCACTTGGATGGACAAAAGCAAACAGCGGACATGCTGCTACTGCTTGCATCTTGACCCTCGCTATCTTGCTGTCATGGTGGCCTTCACAAAGCCTCAAGGACTGACAGCTAACTACTAGCTAGCTACTCGGTAGTTGGTGCGGAAGCTACCATCACCACCAATCGTCGGCCACAAACCTCCCTTGGCAACTCAACTACTGTACTAACGCACCTCGATCGTAGTTTATTGGCACCTCCATAGTTTGGTGACCTAATTTTTGGTGCTGTCAATTTCAGAATTTCACGGCACCTAAAAATCCGAGTTAGGCAAGTTCGTCGGAGTTTCATTTAAATTTCACGGCACCCAAAAATCCGAGTTGGGCAAGTTCGTCGGAGGGCTTACGAAAGACAAACATGTTTGTGCGCTTTTTCGTATGAACGACTGAGTTAGTCACGGATCTGCCATTACCGAGTAAGACCATTTTGGCATGACGAATTTCGACTTCCTGGGGCAAAACTCCTAATTACTTACTTCACTGAAAAACGCCTGGTTCACTGCAACCGGTTGCTAGCAGACCCTGGAACAAGTAACTTCTGACACGCAGATGGCACGTTTGTCCATACATAATTATTGAGTTCCCGGGGCAGCTTTCGATTTTGTACCGGCAAGGCACACTGGGTTCCATGAACTACCTAGTAGAGTTGGACTACTCGTAGCTATAGCAACGGACGACCGATGAGTGATGACTTACCATGAAACTCTATGGAAAGAATCCAGGAACGAGAGTAGTACGTACACAGCGTACCAAATTAAACCTGCGAACTTCCTGGACCGACACTCTACGTTATGAGGGGCGTGCAATCGTAATTAGGATTAAAAAGGGTTCTTCGTCGATTGCCTGATTCGATTGGAAAGACAGTAGAACAGTAAGCCTCTGCTAGTACAGTATGTAGGTTCTAGTAGGCGTGCGTATCCGCAACTACCGGCAAAAATTGATTCAAGATAGTGGGCTATTGACTGGGAGCGAAAAAACTCTCGAGTACGATCACGCACTTCCCTGGAGCACTATTTCCAATTAACTCGGTCTTATTTAGCTGGCACGAATGCCTGGGGCATTCCTGGATGACAAATGCTCATAAGTATATTTATGTGTGACTGCTAATTTCGTTAAATAACAACATTTGTTAATGTCTTTTGTCGGTCGATAATTCATTACTTCCTTCGATAATACGTAGTAGCTAGTTGCCGTACGATTCCGATTGAAGTTGAAGCTCGGCGGAAGCATGGCTTTTTTCAGCAGAATTTCAAGCTGGTTTAAATTTTTGGGAAAACACAACATCATCGTCCTCTTTGAAGATCTCACAAAACGAAGAACTCAGACTTTGCTTTCTCTCTCACCTCGCACCCTTTAAAAATCAAACGAAAAAGTAAAATCAAACATGGCCAACTGCGTACTCATCAGCAATCAAGAAGGAGGACCCGCTGGTTTCAAGTCGGAATGTGGTGTCGATGCCCGCGCCAGGGTCAGCATCAAGGATGTGGAAAAAGCGTCTCACAGGATTGATCCCAATCTCCTCTACGACATTCCTCTCGTCCCAGTCGATTGCGCTTTTAGTGTGATCAAAGAATGCCCCGAACAAACCAAGCCTCTGAAGAAAGTCATTAAAGAAAAGGCCAAGGCCAATGGAAACTGCAAGGCGACGGTCCTCTTTGCCATTCGCCGTCCTGGATGCGGTAACTGTCGGGAACATGGACAACAGCTGACGCAGCTGGACAATGAACCTCGGTTCAATGACGTTGCCTTTGTGGGTGCCATGAAGCACGGAGGCGGCGTCGATGATGCGGCCTTGTTGGATTTCTATCAAAACTATTATCGCTTTCCCTTGTTTAAAGACGAGGATTGGAAAATCTACAAGGCCATGGGTGGCCGGCAATTATCCTTTTGGACGGCGATTACTTCGATTCCTCGTTTGGAAGCCCGCTATAAATCAAAGGGGATCCCCAATATTCCCTTTGGAGGTGATATCTGGACGCAGGGTGGCGTCTTGATTTTCGATCGCAAGGGCAAGTTATGTCATACCATTTACGAAATCTACGGGGAAGAGTTGGATCTGGAGGAGATTCGTATGAAAATTGACGATGCCCGCCGTAACAAAGACTAAAAACGCAAAAGAAAGGAAGGAATGGTATATACAGGAGCAACTATACTTAAAACGTTTGTAAATTATTGGTTACATCTTTGACAACGAAACACAGTTCTAGTACGTTAGAATCAGCGGACGCGTATGGCGTAAAGGATACCTATTGTTTAGAGAATCTATTCATGGTTTACATCCGTTGCCATTACTACAGCTTCGTGTCTATATCTTCACAACTGAACGCCGAATCCCTGCCGTAAGGACCGTCGCATGGAATTCAGGCCAGAAGAACGCTCGTTGGCCGTCACGAATAGGACTAGACTACAACGAAATCATTAACGACAAAACTAAACGCTATAATGATATTACGCTACTTCTTGGCGGTCGCCGCCTTTTTCGGCCGAGCATTCGACTGTCCAGGATAGTGGCCAATAGTTAAGTACTACATTGGCCACCTCATACTTCAGGTGCCTCACACTCTACAAGCGCCCAATAGGAGATCACCCTCTCTCCTCTCGGACACTACCATCGACTGCGGCGCTTGCGGCGGGGGCTGCCTCGGGGGCTACGTCCATACCACTCGGAATATGTACTGGTATCTCGGTCCGATGATTGCCCTTGCAGACGGCCAAGATTGGCATATCCTTCCGGCGATGACGCGACTCCCTTCCGATTGCGGATGCTGTCGTCCTGCCAATGGGATCGACAATTGGGACATGTCACTGCTCCCCTGCCGCAATGTTGTTGTTTCCAGGTGTCCATACAACTGGCGTGAAAATTCGCACCGCACATGGCCTTGCAGTAGACAAGTTTTTCATCGGCGAGGGCGTCAAAACAAATGGGACAATCTTCTCCTTCTGTTGGCTTTCGCTGAACTCCATCATCATTATCCTCGTCGTCATCATCAGCAGCAGCGTGGCACTTTGGTTTCTTGGGTGGTGATTTCAAGTCACTGTATGCCTTTTGCACCCGAGCATTCGCCATGACACTGCTACTACTACTACCTCGACCGACGGCGGCCATCCGGCATTCCAATCTTCCGAAAATATCTTGCAATTCCGTCGTCAAGAGTGCGGATTGATAAATGAGGGGGCAGGTGGCCGACAGTCCAATGACTTTCAAGTATATAAACAAAATATGCTTGCACACGTTTCCTTTTAAATGATCGGGACAAGAGCATGTGATCAAGTTTCCAATGCAAACGGTGTAGATATTGCCGGTGGATCCCATGACGGCAAATTCCATTTGGATGGTACTCCTAGATTCGGCATTCGCAGTATCATTATCATTTGCAGTAGTCGTCGTCTTGGGAGGTTCTACCAAATAAAGACGTTGGGTCCGAGCTCGGCTGATTCGTTGCTGAACCGCACTCGAACACGTGCTTCGATAACGTTTGAGGCGCTTTTCCTTTGCTGGTGTCGTCATTTTGGCAGCCGCGCGCTTCTTTTTGGCAGATGACTTTGGAGTAGGACCGTGAGAAGACGGCAAGGAGGATGCCGTTGCTGACGCTGATGTTGGAGTTGCTGCAAACTTCTTCTTGGTGTCTGCTGTTGGTGCTGCAGCATTTTTTGGGCGGTCGTCTTTTCTTGCAACAAGCTTAACGTTGGGCGGAAACCCAAGTTCTTGACAACGAAGATCCAGATACGCTTGCTGAAGATTGGCCATGGTCATGGCCCCACTTAACTCAGGACGACGAAAATGACGATACGTAGGACTCATTAATTTCATGACGTAGGCTACCAACTCGGCTCGGCTTTTCTGTTGAACTTCTTGCTGGAGCTGCAGCTCAAGAGTTGCTAATGATGCGTTTGGCGGGTCTGTCATTCTGTCTTATTTTATTTTCTGTAGACTCTTGAGGTTTAATTCTGGTTCCTACTTTGCTAGTCGACGATACTAGTGAAGCTGCTTCTTTGCTTGTGGGCCTCAAGTAGACTCAATAGCTGGTTAGTACTATTGGCACGTCGTACCCGATAAATCGTGGTAGCACTCGTTGTTGTCATTTGATTGGGTTGTGCTGTCGGCTTGTGGCGCGCGGGTGCGAAATAAGATCTTTTGCGGGACCCTCGTGCGTTCAAGTCTGTTGTTTGTGTACTACTGGAGTAGTTAGGTACGTCGTAGCTATTAGCTACCAGGTGACGGTAGATAGTAGTAGTAGTAGCTAGCTAGCTAGCTAGCTAGATAGCTACTATTACTTTAGTAGGGGTGCTCTGATATGCGTACTAGCTACTAGCTAGCTAGCTACGACGACGTAGTACTTGAGAACGATCAGATATGCGTCGAACATTATTATGATGAATAATTAGAGCTAGGGTTATTGAGTCAAGGCCAAAGCAAGACTGAAATAATGGCGCGCAAACATTTTTCCTGTCATGGCCCGCCAGATAAAGAGTACGAGTAGAACGTGCACTCAACGGATGCATCCAGCGAGGTCGCCTTCCCAAAGTATTGTTAGACTATCTCGACTATGTACCTACTGTACATTCATTTTAGCGCTTTGGCAAATTCATCAATCGCTTTGTGGGCGAAATTCCTCCATTCATTCATTGATCTACTCTAGCTAGCTAGTATCAATTTGGAGACTGCACATTACTCAAGAAAATAGAAGAAGCAAAAGAAGATGGGTCTCTCGTCGTTGTTGTGTTGCAAGAAGAGGAAAAAGAAGGTCGCCATGGAGGAGACCAAGGACCTACTACTCGATCGAGACCGTCTGCCTCTGATTCTCGAGCCACAAGTGGAATTTCTAAAAGTGCCGCTGCTGGCTAGTAGTAGTACGGATGGAAGCGCAACGACCAGCAACCGTCATGGTGGAACCGATGTTCACGCCTGTTCGAGTGCCACGTGTGCGACATGCCGAACCAACGCCGAGAATAAAAGTGTCACCTTTTTTGCCAGCTATGATCGAACCGAGGCCAACAAGCGACATGAGCAGTATCAAGAATATTTTCAAACCAAGGCATTTAAGACACATTTGAGAAGCTATCAGCAATAATCTTGGAATACAAACTTTTGATGTAGGAAGAGTGTCCATGCGAATGAAATCCATCGTGCATATATTTCAAACAAGAGACGTGTTTTCATTTATGTGGGATACAGCACTGCTTCTTCAAAGGTTGTCTTCGACACGAGCGGGCTCCAAGCAATTGGTTCCGTAGCGAAAAGCAGTCAATCAACCAACCACAAGACAAATAACACCCAATAATTATTTATACACAGTAATTCGAGCCCCCATAAAGGCAACCCCCACCAAACTATCAACTAGACTAACAAAGTAGCAACTTGAATGAAACATCCAAAATCTCTAACATCCAAAATCTCTATGTAGAAAGGGAAAATAAAATAAGGTGACACCCTCCAAAAAAAACATTCACCCACAATGGCTTACTCAAAATTGGCTGCTCAAATTCTTTGAATTAGATTCACGAACAGAAAATGAAAACAGGAATTTTATCTTCGTAGAGCTTCATTTTTGTCTCTGTGCCATCAAGGATGTGCTTATTATGGTGTGCAAAACACTTTTGGCTGGCTATCAGATAAGTCAGGGAAGAGTGGTGCTTTTTGTTCCTGCAACGTCTGTTGTAGCTACTAAGAATTGTGGCAAGCTTCAGCACGTCTTCTTCTTCTACGTTTTTGGCTTCTAAGAATTGTGGCTAGCTTCAGCACTTCTAGTCTTAGACAGTTGTCGTTGTAGCCTTGCCTGTCTGTTTACCTGCCAACAGCAGCAGTAGCAGCAGCAGACAACAGCAGAGATATGCCAACGGGCCGCTAGCTAAATCGCCACAGGCTAGTAGTGCACCATGCTTCAGGGTCGACGCCAATCATGATATTCGAAGGGGTTCTCGATTCATTACTCACAGCTAGCTAGGAAAACAGATAACAAGACCTGAGCTATTTCTCAGTGCTCTGTCCATCGCAACTCGCCTGCTAAGTAGTTTAGTAGATTTGGTGGTTCTAGTAAGTATTAAAGAAAACAAAGATTGTAGCATTAACCCAATTCCGAAAATGAAGCAGAACGGGGAATCAAAGGATCCTGCTCGCCTTGGCTAAGCTTGCCCGCCTGTAAGAGCCTTCCAGAAGGAGACATGACAACTTGTACCTGCGGCAACGCCGACTTGGTATTGTATAATTTTGCAATGGAACTTCGCTTGACCTTCTTCGCTTTCTTTTTCTCGAGAGAAGGACCTGCACGCATCGAACCATTGCGATTGAGAACTGGACCAGTTCCGTACTTGAGATACGCTTGGTGGCGCTTTGCTCGCAAGAGAGGAGACATTTCTTCTTTCTTCATGTCCGAAAAGTCCCATGAGTCCATTCGCTTGTGTCTTTGTGGTCTTGACATCTTGGGCGTTTTCACCATTTCCGCGGCTGCTTCTTCCACGCCTTCCACAAATCTACGGACCGAAGGAAGGAGATTCAATACAATACCAAAACAAGCAATCACGAACAACACCAAAAAATATTTCCAGACATGAGCCTCCGCGTACTCATGCAGACGGCTGATGGAGGCAACACCCTCTGCGTTTTGAAACCACTTTTTACATGCACTATATAGAAAGATGCAAATATAATTTGGCAGACCACCGACGCAGAACAAATTCACGGCACTCGCCAAGGCCTTCTTTTCCGGAGGCGACGCCGAGAAGGCAACTTCGTAGGCCGCAGAGACCGCAAAAATCTCTCCGACGCCAATGAGAATGTACGCCATGGCTTGCCACATGATGCTGATTTTTTCTCCCGTCTCATTGTAGTTATAATGGATCATGTACTCCACGGCAATGGCCCATCCAATCGCCGCTGCACCAAGACAGGAACCAATGGCAAATTTATACGTTGTCGGTATTTTGATTCCTTTGGCCGCCAGCCAAGGATACATCTTCTGGCCAATAACGTATCCAAAAAACAAGACACTAATGGCATCGGCATTGTTCATACAGGCGGCATCAATAAAGCCAATCTTCTGCATGACCGTTCCTTGCACAATGAATGTCGTCGCCATTTGCGAGTACGCAATGTTAAAGGGAACGATCAGGACGACTATTTTTAGAATCGTCCACAAACTCCCCTTCTGAGAAAGGTCCGAATTTGATCGAAGGATTGCCACTTTTTTCTTTTTGCCAAAGACGCCTCCTCCCACCGGCTTGGAAATATTGTAACGTTTCGTGCCGGCTAGGAAACAGAGGACCGCCGAGCCCAACATGACCACTGGCAAAAAGTAAGCTTCCGTGACGTTGACTTGCGCCAAGAAAGGAACCATGACTCCTCCGACGAGAGCTCCAATATTAATGCACATGTAGAAACTCACATAATACGATTCAATCAGAGACGATTGGAGCAAGGGATGAAACTGTTTGGCACCAAAGACATTGACAATGGATTTGACAATTCCAGTTCCCATGGGCCAGAGAAAAATCAAGCCAAACGCTAGGGCCTTGCCATTGAATTCTGTCCCTAACAAACCTGGAATTGTGGTGAGGGCAATCAAACACAAGCCAGGCAGGTACAAGGCCAAGGACCCGACCAACAAGGAGTAATAATCTCCAAACATGGAATCGGCCAAAAAGGCCCCCAAAAAGGGTGATGTATAGGCCACCGCCACGGAAATGGAAACGTACGACGAGGCCTCCACGGCCGACATGTTGGCATTCCAATTCGCATCGTACACGCCCGTCAAATACGCCGTTTGGGTGTAGTTGACTCCGTAAAAACAAAATCGTTCCAGCAACTCCACTAACAAAATGAATCCTACAGAATACGTCATGGGCGTCAACGAGTAATGAAAGACATTGTCGTCTTCGTCGACGTGCCGGAGTGGCCGCTCCTTGTCACCAGAAAGACACTCTGGCGGTAAATCGCCCAGTTGCTCAGTGGTCGTCACGTTGGTGGGTAGCTCATCATCTTGCGGAAGAAGGCTATTTTGCCGTTGTTGTTGTCCTGGGCCGGCAGGACTATTCGTGGTCGAAGCGGCGGGTGTCGTGTTGGCAATCAAAGAGTACGTCTTGTTGGCATTGTCTTCCGACATGATCGATTCTGGTTGTTGCTATTCAATGGTACGTTATGCTGTAGCCCTACGACTAGATATTTGCAGTACTCGCTTGCCTTGTTACTGGATCTCCGAGCTTATGGAGCAGGATTGTCCTCTACTGGCTACTAGTTATTACTACTAGCTAGCTAGCTACCTATTAGATTCAAAGTGTCGTGTAGTCAACTCGATGTATGTGGAGCTGGGAAGGTAACTTTGGTTACTAGCTAGTCTACGATCGAGTAATGCGACATGCAATGCATGGATTCGGAAGTAGCATCAAGCGGTGCGTGCAATGACGGAAGTGCTGTACAAGCTAGTACTAGCCAGCTCTAGCTACTAGCTAGCTAGTAGTAGTAAGACTTGCGATGGATGGATGAAATTGCTTTTGAGTTGTACTATCTTAGTGTATTGATTGAGGCCGAATCTTATGACGTGCCGGTGTTTACGAAGTACGTACATACATCCTTAACCCTAAACAATTCATTCATGATTTTGTGCTAGCTAGCTAGCTAGCTAGGTGCAGCTCTGACTGCCCTGGAACAAACAGCAAGCTGCATGTTGATGTGCTTACAGCTCCCCCAGGACCATGCGGTAGTACAGTTTCACTATAGAATATTTTGAAACCACAGTAAAAATCATCGGAGTCTAAATAAGGCTTCCGTTTAAAACGTCGGAACGACACTCCGACAACTAGGGAACGTCGGAACGGTGCTCGAACGATCAATGATAAAAGGTCCTGCGCATGTGATCGTCGGAATGACACGTGTTAATTCTCCCGTAAACTGTGCAATCGCCGTATTTATGATCCGACAAATTTCAAAACTTCGTCGGATGTTTCCGATCGTCGGATTTAGAGTGCGATGATTTCAAACAATCGGATAAGAAACGTCGGAATGCTCCAATCATTTGAGAAACATCGGAATTTTAAAATTTCCACACTGAAACAGCACTCGCTACCGTATGGTCCAGTGGAACCTTGCTCCCACTGCTATGGATTTAGACTAGGTAGGATAGGTTGGCATTAAAGGGGAATTGCTACTAGTAGGTCAGGCACCAGAGGATCATTGCCTCCTCCGGGGAGGGTCAGAGAATGAAAACAATCAAATTCCCTTTTTGTTGGGCAAAACAAAGTTAGCAAAAGAAGAATCAAAATGAAATTGATTTTGACTTTCAGCCTCCTTGAGTAGGGAAATGCAGTGGTGTTGTTCTAAGGTGAACAGTGCAGTCTACATGTCCCGGCAGCAGTGCTGACAATCATCTCTTGCAGAGTCAGTCTTCAATGCAGTTGATTTGTTCGTTTCATTCTTGTCCTTAGAAATGACTCCTTCCAAGAGCTTCTGCCAAATGCTGAGAAAGTCATTTCTGTACCCATGGTAGCCCTTCCAGCAATCTGCAACCTAAGATGATGTTTCCGGTGAGTTCAGAGCAGCAACTCAAAACTGTGCAGCCAGCCAGCTGTCAATGCAGATCTGTTGCCATGTGCTGCTGCACTGCTGCTGCCGCTGCTGCAGGAGACCAATCAACAGAAAGGCAAAAGCTAGAACAGAGCAATCTACTTAGTTCAGCAGCTGGTTGCACTGTGTAGATGCTAAAAATTGCAAATGAAAAAGACATTGCGTAGATCAATGGACCACTTTGATCAGTTTGCATGGGTTTGTCTAACATTCAACCACAATTTGTTTTTTATGC
>ENA-ORBV01012089-ORBV01012089.1-microbial-mat-metagenome-genome-assembly--contig:-NODE-12089-length-13391-cov-11.005483_pt1 | contig 13391 bp, 12 predicted proteins | sample MGYA00237777_ERZ505514 | MGnify/ENA primary metagenome ERZ505514 (study PRJEB26160, sample SAMN06269048) | microbial mat metagenome | isolation source: Oligotrophic lake microbial mat | place...
GTCAACTTGCTCTCTTGGCTGCTCACTTGGCTGCTCACTTGGCTGCTCTCCTGGCTGCTCACTTGGCTGCTCACTTGGCTGCTCACTTGGCTGCACGATCCCCTGGTTCCACATGGCTTTGCTTGGCTCTTCTTGACTCTTGGATCGGCACGGTTCTTTTCTTCTTGTTGTTGTGGCTTGTTCACAGACGAGGTCTTGGTCTTCCTCTTCAATGCCTGGGACACACTCAACGGGCCTTCATTCGTTCAAGTCACCTTCTTCTCTTGTTCGTTGACCGACACTCGTCACAGCCGCATCAGTCTTCTTCTTCTTGTCAGAACGACCTATGTTCCTCTTGCTCGTTTCTTCACTTGATCCAACACACACAGATCGCCTTGTTCTTGCGGAGACACACACATGTCACATCCTTCACTCGGCCTTTGATCGGCACGAAGCCGATCCCTTCTTTGAGCCCCACGTCAGGCTTGCTCTCGAAACTTCGATCGTTCTCCGACTTCGATCGCTCTTCGTTAACCAAACGAATGAACCCACGTTCACTTCGTTTCCATCGTCCTCCGCATCAGTCATCGACACGTTCCATCCATTGGCACTCAGTCAATCTTCCTTCCATTGGCACGCAGCCGATCCTTCATGGACCATCTGTCACCCGGCACCATGGTCATTGATTCGCTTCTTCTTTCCGGGGACAGTTTCTAGCAAGCGTTGGATGATTGAAGAGACCTGCTCATTTGATGAAACAGTTCAGTTTGCTAGAAATTGTGAGCACTGCAGTGCTGCTAGCTAATGTTGTTGTTGTTGTTGTAGATCTTCTAGAGCCTTCCATGTCATTGACTCAGCTGCACTTCAAGCTACCCACAGGTGCACACCTGCTCCTTGTGGAATGCTAGCCACACCGGCTGCACTTCCAACACACTCCTTCGGAGATGTGGATCCATGTTTGGATTCAGATCTTCAGACTCTATGTTAGATGCAGATTGGTGCTACAATGACAGTCTTGCTGCTCCACTGTTTGCAAGGTTGCGTCAGCTCCACTCCTTCAAACAAAGATTGCTCTCTCACCTGGAGCATTGCCCAAACTCCATGGACTCTACCATCAACATCGCCACCCAATCAAGGGACTCTTGTCAGTGTTGTTGACTCACCACTTCCTAGTGATGGATGTTGATTGTTATTTGACCTGCACATCGGTCATCCCCACAATCATTTGGTTTGTTGTTTTGGCTCTTGGCCTGTTCAATCACCATTCCACATCTGTGATCGTCTCACAGATGGACTTCCACATGCACTCTCACGCGCACTCCTTCTTTTCCATGCTCGTCCATGGAAACACCTTCCACAGTTGCGGCACTCCTTCTGTTCTAAGGGTCCCACTCCTTCTCTTTCAGTAGGTTAATTGTTATTTGGTTGCTCTCTTGGCTGTTCACTTGGCTGCTCACTTGGCTGCTCACTTGGCTGCTCTCCTGGCTGCTCACTTGGCTGCTCACTTGGCTGCTCACTAGACTGCTCTCTTGGCTGCACGATCCCATGGTTCTGCATGGCTCTACCTGGCTCGTCCTGACTCTTGGATCGGCTGCACAATCCCCTGGTTCTTCATGGCTCTTCCTGGCTCTTCTTGACTCTTGGATTGGCACGGTTCTTTTCTTCTTCTTGTTAAATAAATGTTTGTTGTTGTGGCTTGTTTATAGACGAGGTCTTCGTCTTCTTCTTCCTTTCAATGCTTCGTACTCAACATGGCACGATCATTTTCTTCTGCTGTTGCCGGTGCACACTCACGGCGCTCTTGTTAACTTCTTCTTTCCGTTCGTTAACCTTGTCGATCCAATCTTGTTAACTTCTTCTTTCCGTTCGTTAACCTTGTCGATCCAATCGACGTCTTCTTGCATCACTTCGCACTCAATCGATCCGCTCCTTCGTTCTTCGGCATCGATCCGCATCGATCACCATTCTTCCATCGGCACACAGCCGATCTTCCGTCGACATGCAGCCGATCCCTTCGTTAAGCCCTTCGGCATCGTCGCAGCCGAATGCTCCTTCGACTCGCACTCGATCGGAACGAACCCACGTTCACTTCGTTTCCATCCATCGTCATGCAGCAGCCGATCTTCCTTCGGCTTGGACCCATGTCCATCGCCGTCCCTTCCTTCGGTGACACACGCCGATCCGTTGTGGCTCTCTGTCACCCGGTGTTGCTGTCATCTTCGTTTCCGGGGACAATTTCTATGCAATGTTGGATGATCAAGAGATCTGTTTGTTTGTTGAAACAGATCAGTTGCATAGAAATTGTAAGCACTGCAGTGCTGCTAGCTGTTGTTGTGGAATCTTCCAGAGTCTTCCATGTTGTTGGCTAAGCTGCACTTCAAGCCACCCACAGGTGCACACATGCCCCTCATGGAATGCTAGCTGCACTTCCAACACTAACCACATCAGTGGCATCCAGTTTGTCCACTTGTTTTTGAGAGGTGGGTCTGCCTTTGATGACATTGGGGGGAAGCAAGAGAGGAGGGGGGCGTTTTCTTCTTTAGCATAGTCTTGTGTACCCCCGGGGGCCGGGGGGCTTCATAGATGGTGCAGTTAACCACAAAAGTCATTACAGTTTACCCATCAGGTGTGGTGCAACAACGTTGTGAAAAAGTAGCACAGTTGCGCCAATCCCAACATTTAAGTCCCGTCAAAACTTGCTGCCAAAATTTTGAGCACGAATTATTGTTCCGTTGGCTGTTCCGTGCTTCTTTCGAGAATCTTCAATCCTATTACGAAGACCTTCAGCCAGCGACCTTGAAGGCAGGATCGATATTCATATGATTATATCATCTTTACTCCTAGACTGTACAATAGAGAAGCACCACAACACTATGGATCCTACGTCTCCACCAGAGGTGGTATCATCGGGCGACTTGGGAGTGGCTGCAACTTTGCCAGAAGTGGTATCATCGGGCGACCTGGCTACGTCTCCACCAGAAGTGGTATCATCGGGTGACCAGCTGGTGGCTGTGACTCCACCAGAAGTGTCATCATCGGGTGAGCTGGGAGTGGCTGCGTTACCACCAGAAGTGGTATCAATGGGCGACCTGGGAGTGGCTGCTTCTCTACCAGAAGTCAAAGCATCTGGCGACAAAAAGAAATCGGCCAAAAAGCCGAAAGCCAAGAAGAAGGCTCAACCAACAAGGAAGAATCATCCTCATGATGGCCGTCTCATGGGTTTTGGGAAGCATCGGAATCTCACATACCAGCAAGTCAAAGGCGACTACCCTGGCTACTGCAGTTGGGTCATGGACAAATGCACGCAGACGACTAGCCCCGAAATGATTTCATTCCTACATTATCTCGGTGTTCAGAACATTAGTGCTGCTACCAGCAGAAGTGATCCCTCCACTTACCGTCTGGGCTTTGGCAAGCACGCTGGGGAAACCTACGAGGACGTCTTGCGCAACGATCCTGGCTACTGCCAATGGGCGATTCAGAAATTTAAGCAAGGCGGGGTTTCGGGAGGGCTTGCGAGATTTGCCAGGTGGGCATTGACACAGCATTGACCCACCTTTCTGCGGACATGAATGAAAGGCGCCATCGAGATTCTTTGACCCGGAGGAGGAGGAGGGTGGTTTTGTATATGAAGACGAACACCCTTACCCTCGTCATATGTATCCCTTTTGTCCCTGGCTTCTGGATAAGGATAATCTTTGAAAAATAGTAAGGGGCAAACAAAATTTGAAGCATCTTGATGCCAAACAGCTTAAGGGAGCATCTAACTTATATAGTGGTTAACTGGTTCCGTCCATTTCAGATGGAACGAATTATGTGTGTGCAAGATTAGCGAGGTAGTTGGGCTTATTTTAATGGTAGTAGATTGTAAGGTTCCGTGTATTGAGAGAGGTGGTCTGATTGAAATTACACATGACAAAGCCCCGCACCCGGTAAGCATGTTGAAACTGAGGGTAAGCAACCCATGAAGACTACGTGTTGGGGTCAAGTACAAGGGAGATATCACCATACATATCGCGTTTGCTGGGTTGGCAGTGATCATCCTTATGGCAATTTTGGCCGTGGTCTATGCCATGCAACTTGCTCCCAACGAAAGACTGTTATGGTGGTGGTCTGCTCCGTTGTGGTGCTGCTGATATTCTGTTCCGGTATCTTCAATTATTACTGACGAGGTGGTGGGGTTTTCAGCTGTTACGCCCTGTCGCTCAAACAACCCCGCCCTTGATGACGGTTACTTGATCAACGAAAGCAATACGAGAAGTTCCGCAGGAGGTAGTGAGAGTTTTACTACCTAGAGGAATGTAAGGTCCGGGCCAGAAGCAATGAGTGGCAACAAAATCCACCCCACGGCCAACAGAAGCACTCAAGAGAAAGCCGCCCCCCAATATCCAATTTGCACGCGACCAGGACCAGGGAAGAAACGCCCTGCGACGAATAGTGTCCCGGTGGCCCCACATTCCCACTCGCAACAAATTGATCAGGCACGTCGCCGTTCAAACGCTATAGTAGCACCCGACCATCAGGATTGGCACGAAAGGATTACGCAGGCAGCGATTCTGTGACTCACATCTCCAGGTCAAACGTACCTTCGGACCAGGCCTCTCATTGTCGCGAGGGAGGATATGAGTCGCGGTCAGTAGTAGATGAGGATCACCAAATTGAGTAGCTGCCATTCAGGAAGCCCTCTACCAGCGTTATAGCCTCCACAAAACAGCACAAAGCTACATCCTCGATGGATCAAAATGCCAGCCAAAACAATCTGAGTTTTAGTACTGCCAATGGGAACGACTTCAGCCAAAACTTCAACAAACAGTCAAAGTGCAACTATAAGTTGGAGGATGATACCAAGAAACCAAGTGATTCTGGAGTTGGGCGCTGCCCAGAAAAGAAGCCGGCAACAGCGGACCCGCGAGCTGGAAAAAAACACAGTACGACTTTGAGGGCTCCGAGAGCGTTCCCAGTCAGACAAGGCTTGAATTCATCAATATTTCTCACAGAGGCGTCGGGGATGGCAAGCTTGCATTGCTAAACGGTCCTGAAAAGGGAATAATCTACTATCCCCTCCTGACAATAGTCGCGGTCACAAATTGGAGCATAGTTGGGCATCTCTCCCAGAAATTAGAAGGACCCAACCTGCGGCAAGCCTTGAAAGTGACCACCGAACGAGGTGTGTCCTATCAATTTCAGGTTCACTCTCGATCCGAAGCAGAGGAAATTCATGCAATTGTCCACAAACTTAGGAAGGGTGCACGTGAAACAATGTAGGCCAGGGTGTCAACGAGTCGAGTCGAACGCCGAGTGGTGTGTTGTTCACAGAAAAGAAACCTCGGCCCACGCGCCGAGGCAGCGTTCATACTATTGTATTTTGGCATCCCACAATTCATTTGTGCAAAGTTATCGTCTGTCGTGCTTTATTCGGGTTGTCTCTGAGAATGTTTTGGCGAGAAGCGAGACCCAGTTTCTTCGAGAACGATTCATTGAAACGATCACAAAAATAGCTGTGCTTTAAACTACTTCTACAGTTAGCTACATTGGACTAATGTGCAATCCGAGGCCGGATTTTAATCAGGGAGAGAATGCAGATAACGATAGACTATTCATATGTTATCTTTCGATAGCAACTTGTGGAGTTATCAAAGCATTAGCTTCAACTTTGAGCTCCGGGGCGTTGCTTTGAGCTCAGGCGCCAGCACAAATTCTACAGGAATTGCAGTGCGAAGAAGAATTGGACGAGCACATCCTCGAGAAATCTTTCTCATTAATTTTGTTCTTTTGTTTGTTTGATCGACGCAGGATGCTGGTACCAGCCAGCACCATGATACGACACTTTCCCAAAGAGAAAGAACGTGGAACGCAAAGTATGTCGAATTCTTGACGGGTCCAATGTGTTGATGATCCGTTGCGGCTGCTGCTGGCCACACGCGCGGATGTTGTTGGGTACCTTCTTGACCACGGCGCCGCTGCAAACGGTAATCGAACCATGTTGTCTCGTGTGCGGAAATGAACCATATGAGACAACCAGAGTCTTGCTGTGCGTCTCAAGTTCTACTGTCCACATATATAGTTTCGCTTCTGATCACAAGGAGGTGCTGATGCATACAGCGCAATGAGGTTAGGCGAAATCCCTTGCTGTCGATCCACCTGCTTTGGACAAGTCGCAATCATCAAGACCTTATTGGAAAGCATGCAGCGCGACGATCCAACGCACTCGGTGCGAGCAGCTATGGACATGGAGAAGCCGCAAAGATTTTGCTTGGCTATTTGGCTAGGTAGCATAAGTTTGAAAAATAGATGTTGCCAAGCACCGATGCATTGTTTTGTGAACAGCTTCCATTGAACTTCCCAATCTATCGATCGAGGGAGGAGCAGACACTCACATACTAGTACAAGCATATCTTGGCCAAACTCCTTTATAGTATGCAATTTCCTGGTACAGCTAACACCGCCGATTTTTCTGATGGAACATGTAACAGATGTGACGATTAGGAACTGTCAAGATTCCGGTCGATACGGCGAACGATGTTCGCCCCGACGAACATACAAAAAAGTCCAAAGGTCTGCAATTGACCTATTATTGAGAAGGATCGTATGTCTCGATGTCCTCCCCTTGATAGACTTGCACAGCCAAAATAGGCACAAGGAGCTGCATCTCCAACGGACCACCATGCAGCGCATTTCCAAATAGCTTCTGCCGTTCGGATCCAGCCAGCGCAAATCTTGTGTCTCTTTTTTTTTGTCGTGGTCGGGTGTCTGTCTTCTTTGCGGCAACAGGGAGGACCCTTGGGATTCCTTCTGTGTAGCTGGATCTGGAGGACGAGCATGTGGGCTGCTTTCGTATGGATCCGATCAAAAAAGTAATGCACCACGAGGGCCGCCTCTCATCATAAGACGCCTTGAAAATGAGGAGCTTTCACAACGTCGCCATCATTCCATGATGATGATGGACGGATGGCTTGGGATGTTCTCGTCATTGTCCCACGGCAGCCGGCAAGTCGCTGGAATATTTTTTTGCCTCCTCGAGGTTGTGATTCCTATGGTTGACATGCATCTGGACTGGTTCGATACATCTCGAATATGGGAGATGTAATTATGTATAGTATATTGTTTTTTAATACTCATTAAATGTTGTAAAAAATAAAGATTTAAAAACACAAGATTTTCACTCCCTGTGCCTTTCGTTGCATCCATACAATAAATGGGGGATTGGGAGGTCCCCAACTCTTTGCGGTGCCGGTGTACTGTAGATTGATTTTGTCATTTTGGTTTCTCAAAGAAGTGGTCCTTCGCCATTCCTCTCTATAACATATAACATATCTAGACATGATTATGAGGTTCATGGGCCATTTTCATAACCTGTTCGACCAAATGTTCATCGTTGCAATTATCTTCCAAGAGTTGGACGGCTTTTTCAATGGCCTTGTCAAAATCGGCCTTGATGCGGGTTTCCCCCTTGAAATAGGCTTCGCGGTTCATCCAATCGCGTTGCAATTGTCGATTTTGACGATGAAATTGTCCCGTCATGTCTTCAATTTGACTGGAGGCACTCATGTCGAGCATGGCTTCGGCTTCTTCTTGTTTGGTCAAATCCATGTCTTGATTGGTCGCATCTTCCAAGGTATCCAATACAACGCGAGCACGACCAATGCATCCTTCATTCAAGGCGTACACATCCTGCACAATTTGATTCACCTTGTTCTTGTCTTTGCCTTGTTTGTTGGATTTCATCCGCCATTCACTTTCGGCAATCACGAGGTAAATTTTGCTCATGGTCCTTTGGCACATGAGTCTTTCTTCGGCCAAAGCCAGGTACTTGTCTTGGGCGGCTTGCGTTTTTTCTCTTAATTCTTCATTCTTCTTGACTTCGGCATTGTATTTTTCGCGCAACAAGTAGGACTGACTAGGTCCTCCGGCAGACGATCTTCGTTGGGTAGGTCCTCCTGACGATCGACGACGGGCATGATCTTTTTCGGTAGCGCTGGTGCGAGTAGTATTGGTGGTAGTGGCGGTGGCGGACATGCTGGACGGAAAGGAATTCAGAAAGGGAGAAGAAAGATCAACGCTGTTGTGGATTGTTGGAGGTAGATGTCTTTTAGTGGTTCAAGGGACTACCAACTTGTGCGGAAGGTGATGAGACAAAATAATGAGGCGTCAAAGTAGGCGAGAAGACTACGATAGCTAATTGCACGGTGGGTCGATGGAGGGAAGAGGAAGAACCAGCAATGGATACATGTATGGATGCAATCACGTCAAATAGTACGGGTACAATACCGGTAGTTCGTGGTACGTACCAGTACCGTACTAGTACCGCGCAAGCAAAAACGGATCCCCTCACTTGCTCATTTTCTCACTGGCAGGTTTCACTGGCCCATTTGAATTGAATGCATCGTGGTACAATTGTAACTATCGTGGCGCAGTCTTGGATAATGGCGTCTTCTCTAAGTCCTTGGAAGAGTTGCCAGCCGTTAATTACAGAAATTCAAAAAGCAGCTCGGGACAGGCAGCCTCTCACTTTTTCAAGCCTCTCACTTTTTCAATCCTTTCATTCTTCATTCCCAGTCATGAACACATCGTCACATGCAACCCTCATTTTTTCTGTACTAGTAGTAGTTTGCGAACCGAACTGAAAGACTGAGATTCTTATTCGAATGATTACATCATCAGCATCACGTGATGGTTCCATTCGTATTTGGCTGTGTGTTGTGTCAGCTAGCTACAACAGTTTGGCACAGTACTGGATGCACGGGCTATTTCAGATGTTCTTTCCAAAGAGATCTTTGCCCAACAAAACGAGGGTTCTTCTCGATCTATCGTCAAACTACTACGTTTGACGAAGGACGCTGCTCCATCTCTTGATTCTCGTTATGAACATAATCCATTCAACTGCAAACAAGTTACTACTAGCAACCAAAGAAGAAAATCAAACCACGTCCAATTGAATTAATAAATAAGCAAGGCCGTCCATCCAACCATGCCGGAAAAGAAGAATTTGCAAAACCACATGACGGGCAATCTCTTGATTGATGAACCGCCTTCTTCTCCCAAGGAGTCTTCTCCCAAAGAAGAGTCCACATCGCCCGAACCCAAGGTTTCGCTGCGCAAACGAGTGACGGAAAGGCTGTTGGCACCTGCACCCGACATTGAAGAACCCGATCGAGAAATTCTCGATATTTAACTTGGATGGATTCGGCAATCCGTTGCAAGCAATTGGTGGATGCCCGTGTTGACCGAGTCAATCGCTTGCTGCTTCACGTTATTTCTCGTGGGTGGAAGATGGATGGAAGGATATTGCTTGCTTCCTCCCATCGGCATGTCTGTATGCATACAACGAATACACAAACAAAAACCAAGGTGTCGACGAAAGAGCAAAGAAAAATGACAAGACAGTGAACATTGGAGCAACACATTTCTGACTCCATTTCTCATTGTGGGTAGTATCGGACATCACCATTTTCATATTTATTTTATCAAATTGCGTCCAGGAATCGAATGGATACGACTATATCATATATAAGATAAAAGTAAATCTTCATTTTTATGAGCCAATCCACGACTTTTCCCCCAGAGTTTGAGGCTGATATTTAGGACTCAAAACGCTGACTGTGATCGGTCGTTTCGTTTGTGACACCGGCAACCAAAGGGGCGAATGGTACAGGTTCCATGCTAACTTCTGGCTTCAAAGCAATAGAGGAACAGAAGGCACCTGTGACGACTGTTGTGAACGTCCGGTCACCTGCCTTCGCTTGCCGGTGGCGTCGTTCCTTCCCGCGAGCAAGAATGCTTCGTCTTCTCTCTGGCTAGCGTGCATAATTGACCCCAATACTACATCCCGGTTTCGGTGCTACTGTAGTGCCATTTCCTTTGGCAGGTGTGTACTGCAGCCCAGTGTGCTGCAATGTATCTTGCACGTGATAACTTCTAATGGTGCCGCCTGCTTGCGACAGCACTCAGCTTGGGCGTGCATTGACTGCAAGTGAGCGCCAGAACAGATAGGATGTACTACACAAAGTGAGTCATTTTCATCGGCCGCTGCATGACGAATCTGTGACGCTGAGTTCAGCATGCTAGAATGAAACTGAAGTCTTTGCATTTAATGCCGCACAGACGCCCACCATCACCTTTTACTAGTGTTGTGCAGCCTCAACATCACGCACAAAGCTTGTCACTTGCAACAAGTGGTTGTCAGTGGTGGTGGCATGGCACATCAAAATTCTAATGACAAAGTTCTTGATGAGCAGACCAGAATGGCTTACTAGCAGATCAATTTTGTGTGATTGATCAAGACTGAGCAAAAACGCCACATCTGTCACAGGTCAAAGAAATTCCTCAAATGTCACAGTTTGAAATGCACAATGAATGAGCTCAGATGATCTCAATCTTGGTTGTATTTCCTTCAAAAAGTTCTTTCTATTCTCCATTTCTCTTTCTTCAAGTTGTTGGACCAGCTTCAGTTCTGATCTTCCTTCTTCCTTTGGGAAAATGAAGTAGCATGACTTAGCTAATTTTCCTCCACTTCCTTTTCTCTAAGAAGTTTGATTCAGATCTGGAAAAACTTATCCCTCACCCGAATGACTGCTGCTGCTTCTGCCGCTGCCCCTTCTCCTGCGGATGTGTTGACAACAGCATCAACAGTCCTGCTGGTGCTCGTGTTGGTGCTGATGTCACTGCTGATCTTGATGGCAATGCTGCTGCTGCTCTCATGGACAATGTCAATAAAAAAACATTTCTGTTCCTGTTGCGGTTGCTGTGCTGCTTCTGTTGTTGCATCAGTTGCTGCTTTGTTGTTGCACGCTTCTGTTGCTTCTGTTGTTGCGGCTGTGGCTGCATCAATTAAGCCGGCGGACTTGGCAGTTGCATGCTTTTCACAAAAACACAGCATTGACAAACAAAACAATTTGAAGCAAGGTCAGTGAATTTGTTGGCAATGACAAAAACATGAATGCACCGGAATTGACTCAGCAGACCACTCACATTTCAAGCAAGAATCACTGCAATTTGGCCATGATGAACAATCATCTGTCACCCCCCTTCTCATGGCCCAATTTGAAATGAACGTCGCACATGTGTGTCGCTTGCTCAACGAATCCCGGGCCAAGTCCTCAAGCAGTGTGCGACTCACTCAGCAGTCAAACGTGCCATCGTCGCTTCCACTCCAAGCCAGCCTGACCCAGCGCAGCGGGGCGAGCTCTTCATGGCGTGCATGATTTCTTGCTGATTCGATGGTGAAAACCCATGTGCACACGGGAATCGAACCAACACCCTTGTCTGAGAGAGTCGCAACGGATGACCAATTCCACCGTCATGTGCCAAAATTTCAGTTAACCAGCAGACCACTTGCATCACAAGTGGAAATCACTGCAATTTGGCCACAATGATCAATCATCTGTCAGCAAAGTGACAAGTCAATGGTGGCATCTGTTTGTGTCATTGCAGACTGCCAACTCATCAACTTGAAAAGAGAAGTTTGCAACAGCTCCAGAAAGACTGGCAACTTTGTCGGTCAACATGAAAAAGCAGCAGTTTGTTTGGTTTTCTTTTTCCACCACTTTTGCAAAAGAAGACAAAATTAGGAAAAGGCAAAGCAAGACAGGAACAACAGAAAACCCATTTTTTTCTTCTTTTTGGCCCACACGGGACCAAGAAGACCAAAATGAATCACTGCCAATTGCATTCTGCAGAATCTGATGCTTGTGCACACTAATTGTCAGTTCCTGCCAAATTTTGGGCTGACAACGTCCACCACAATTTCTCACCAAAACATTTTTCACAAGTGCGTTGTTCAGCAAAAGAAAAAACTCTCCAATTGGGAGCTTGGCTGCCTAAGCCAACATTGATTGCTGGAGCAGAAACAGCAAACATCAGCCTTTCTGTGACCACCACTGACAACATCTCAACCACAATGATCCACTCTTGCAATTTGAAAACTGAGACCACCCAATTTGGGTTGTCATGGGACATGTAGCTCTGCTAAATCTCGTGATGACAACTTCTCATTTCAATTCCAGGTGTTGGAAGATGTGTGCATCTGCAACTGTGGTGTCTTTGAAGTTCCCACTTCAAGATCCACTGCAAGGAGTGGCAACAACCACACAACCACAATTTCTAGCAAACTGAACTGTTTCATCACAAGCAGGTCTCTTAACCAACATTTGCTAGAAATTGTCCCCGGCGAGTGCAACTGGGTGATCAAGACGGTGGTTGACGTCGACAGGATCGACGATCATCAAGGAAGAAGCAAGCCGCGATGTCGATTCGCGATGAAAGATCGCAACGTGGGTTGTTGATCAAGCGAGAGATCGATTCGGAGATCGATTCGGAGATCGGAGATTGTCGATCAAGAGAGAGACGATTCGAAGTTTTGAGAGCAAGCCTGTCGACAGGATCGACAGAAGACTGGTTTGAGCTTGGAAGCTTGCCGGCAAAGAAGAATCTGTCACGGGGACGACAGGGATTGACAAGGATGTCGATTGGATTGACGGTCCAAGAACAAGAAGAGTGTCGATTGGATCGACACAACACGCAAGAAGAATGCGTCGATTGGATCGACAAGTCAATGAAGAATCTGTCGCCGGGACGACAGGAATTAACGAGACACGACATGAGCTGTCGATTGGATTGACACGAAGAAGAAAAGAACGTCAATGGGATTGACAAGCAGGACATCAGTTGGATCGACGAGTTAAACAAGGAAGACAACAAGCTAAAGAACAGGTTGAAAGTGCAGGAGTGCAGTGAGAGTGTGAGTGCCAGTGTTAGCAGCAACACAAGCTTTGGCAGCAGGAGAAGCGCTGGAAACAGCAGGAGTGATGGGAGGTCAAATTGCAGGAGTGACTGGGCCAGTTCACCAAATGAGTTTCATGGGATCAAGTTTGTGTTTGGAAGACCAGAACAGGTGCCAATCTGCCTTCAGTCCATGAAGAAGTTGGCTGACTGTGCTGGTGCCAAAACAAACAACAACATGTGCAAATTGGCGAAGAAGAAGGTGGAGACCACGTTCCCAAAACCCAAGGCCTCAGGCAAGGATCCTGCCAAGCATGTGGTGGATGAGAACAGGGAACTCATGAAGAGGAAGTTGGACAAAGAGGATGAGCACAATGAAGATGAGGCCAAGTTGTTTAGGATCATCATGTCCCAATGTTCGCCCGAGATGAAGGACAAACTGGAAGCACAGTCAACTGAACTTGAGAAACTTGAAGATGACAATGATGTCATCGGGCTGTTAGACATGATCAAGGAACTTGTCTACAATGCTGGTGGAGTCCAGAACAAGTTTGTTATTATGCAGTCGCTGAACAGGACTTTGTACAGCATGGAAGAGGCAACATGCAGAGACCCAATGAAAGTCTCAATGAGTATGGTAAGAGGTTCCTACAACAAGTTGAAGTCGTTGAAGCTGTGTGGGGAAAGCTTGTTCC
>ENA-ORBV01012090-ORBV01012090.1-microbial-mat-metagenome-genome-assembly--contig:-NODE-12090-length-13391-cov-4.692053_pt1 | contig 13391 bp, 11 predicted proteins | sample MGYA00237777_ERZ505514 | MGnify/ENA primary metagenome ERZ505514 (study PRJEB26160, sample SAMN06269048) | microbial mat metagenome | isolation source: Oligotrophic lake microbial mat | place...
TTTCAAGCAGAAGACGGCATACGAGATTCGCCTTAGTCTCGTGGGCTCGGAGATGTGTATAAGAGACAGGAGAAATGTCAACTCTTGTGGAGACACACACACCAGCTGTGCACATTGATGCATGCAGGCACAAATTGCAGGTGCAGTGGTCAATTGCATGTTGTTGCCCATTGCCAGGGTCTCTCAATCATGATTGTGCATCCACTGAAATAACAAAACAACATGTTCCAACCCTGCTTCTACCTTTCTTTGTATTTCTAGATAAAAACATAGGGATTAAAATAAATTAAAGTGAAAAAACACTTGAATTGTTTGGAGGAAATGGCATCTGGTTGGGAGGAGGGTTGCCATGACTGTCTTTTGAATCAAATGATTCTATGTCAACAAACAAAGCCTGTGGTTCTCCAACTGAATCAAAACTTGCTTTGAAGTTGAACTTGTGTTTATCTACATCAAAGCTTGCAACTGCATGCACAGTACATATTTTTAAAACCAGGCCCACAGTGCTCTTTTTGTTCATTTGTTCCTTTTGCCCATTTTGTGACCATTGAAACAACAATTGCAAACTGATCTAACAAACACATCGTGTCCTTCCTTCATGCTTTTTGCTCACTTTGAATTGCTTTTGCAACCATTGTGAGTTATTTCTCCCTTGCAGATCTACTGTAGTTCTTATTATTAGCACAGCCATTAGTAGTAGCACCTACTAGCTAGCTAGAGCATAGCCATTGACTCATCCACCATTCATCATTTCCTATTTGTGTTCCATTGTTTTTGGCTGACCCCTTTTTTTGACACAAACCCTGTGGAGTCAGTGAAAATCGTCTGTCTGTCGTACGTCTTTGATACTGTCCACCAAGAATGCCCCCACCGACCTCACTCTTTGTTGTTACTTGTTATTTTGCGGTGCAGCTACATACCGTATTGCAGCCAGTTTAGAGCACTAGCTAGCTAGCCATTAGCTACTTGTTAGCTCATTTGCCAGTGCAGCAGCATGGTTGCTTACTGCTGTTAATTTTTGTAGATTTAAATTTCTATCGAAGCTGGTGTCCCTCCTTTATTGGCTGTGGATGGATTGCAGCGTGTTCACCGTGAGCGTGTGACAACAACACCAATAACAAGAACGGAAGCAACGGAAGTAACTGCCCCGCCAAACCTATAATGACAGACATCATGGTGGAGAAAGAGTCGTTCAACAAGAAGCGATCTTCCGAAGAAGTAGAAGCAGAAGCAACAACTGCTGAAACCGCCAACGAACCGCTAGTACAAGAAGAGGACCAATTATCACAAGACAGCCAAGAAGTCGACGATGACGTCCAACCACCGTGTGTCAAAAAGCCCAAATTGAGCAGGAAAGAGCTCTTGGAACAAGCCAAGGCTCGTTTGAAAGAGGCCCAAGAAAAGCAAAAATCTCTACTGGAACGACTGGAAGAAGAAAAGACGAAACCGCCGGACGAGCAGCAATCTCAAGCAGGAGAAGACGAAGCCAGCGGCGAGTACGATCAAGAAGACTACGATCCCGACTACGACGAATACGACGACTATTATTATGGCTATGAATATCATGTCCCTCCCGTCACGGGCGCTCGAGAAAGTCTGTTATTGACCAATTTGGAGAGGACTGGACCTGCGGACAAGGTTCGATTTATTACTCTTCCTCCCGACAGCAATAATAAACCTCAACTGTCTTGTATTGAGGCGGTCCTTCAAGTCATCAATGGTCGAAGACGAGCTCTCTCACCTATGAATGGTGCCGCACAGGAAACCAATAGTCAGGACGGGGAAAAGGACAAGCATCAGAAAGATGACACAGCAAATGGTGAGAGCAAGATGCACCAGCCACAACACACAGATGGAAAAAAGGACCTCCCGCCAGAACCACCTCAACCCAAAAATGGCGGACCTGCAGCAGCAGAATCACCACCAAAAACAAGGGATCTAGACTTGAAACGAAAACGCAACGAAGCAATCATGAACTCGGCATTGCAAAGCAAGCGTGGAAGCGACTACCCACCACTACAACAACGGGTCCTGAGAGGAGCGAAACCTCCGCCGCATCCACCGCCCTCCTCCGCGTCCAGTGCTGCTTCTGCTTCGGGTAGCCCTAGTAAAGATTCTCAGCCACCGCTTCGTGCGTGCATAAACCCGGTCCACAGCAACAACTCACTACCACGACAACCACGAACAGTACCATCCACAGCAAATGCATCACTGTCAACCTCCTCCTCTGCAGCACCCAAACCACCACCCTGGAAACGATGCTTGGCGCAAATCACGGGGAAAACACTGGATTGTGTGTTGGAATTACCTTCCAAGACCACCTATATGATTCGAACCCAAGATCAAGGTGTCGTGGCGCATGTTCAATTCTTTTCCATGCCCAACAATCCCACGCTATTAGAACATCATCCTTCCAAACGTGCCCTGGTTGATCATTTTCAACCCGTATCACGGCTTCCATCTTGTAACACTACTTCCACAAACAACACTAACAACTCTAACACCAGACAACAGCAAAATCAACAACAGGCATGGAAAGGACAAGAAGTCTTGTCCTTCCTCAAGCATCAAGATGAAAGACGGACCACCTATCAACCACCAGCACGGCGGAATTTACCTCTTACCCACTGGGCCGTGTTGGAAATGATCGATGGACCCCTCCTCAAACCTCCTGACTCGTTGGGATATTTTACCGCTACACCCGCTGCTGACAACAGTATAACTAAGAACAGCAAGAATGACAAGAGTGACGACAAAAGCGACGATAGCAATATTGGTTTTGCTGGCAAGCTGGTTTGGAACTTTGGTGGTGAACCACCGTTGTCTCGCAGTCGAAATGTGAAACAAAGCAAGGTGAACAAATGGGGTGAAATTGTCACGGCCGTCACCACGACGGGCATTCAAAACAGTCCCTTGATTGCTACCATACAAGGCTTTTACGAAGGTCCTCATCCTCCTCCAAATTCAAGTAGCGCAGGGGACGACCCCCACATGCCACCATCGCTGCGAGCCCGCAAAGTGATTCTACCCAAATCGAGAACCATTGGCATTATTATTGGAGCATCGTCCGCATCGGATATGGCTCACATTAAGCCCAACAACAATAACAATGCCGCAAACAATAATAACGCCAAAACGCAACAACAACAATTCTCGGGATGTTGTCAAGTCTTATTCCCGAATGGCATGGCCAGTGGACCATTCTCGGTGCGAGCCTTGGAGGGAGCCAGGGCCATTTTATACGATTGAACAATCGCTTGGATTTGACGGAAGCTTTTCTCAAGTAGGTACATCTATTCTGGGTGAGTAAGAAATAGCTTGGATCGGATTGGATGATGCATTTATTCAAATGGTACGTATCTCTGCTGTGCTGATGTTTGTTTCATGGAACAGTCTCATCCCTTTGCGGGGCACATGGCTCCGTCTCTTTTCTTTCTCTTTCAAACACAAAAGATACAAGGCGTTTTCCAAATGGTAACACGTTGGACGAGCTAACCAAAAACAGCGCTTGAATTCTTTGGTAAAGGGGTTGCTTTGCTCCCCCCCAAAGAGTTTGTATTCATGACCTATATCCGTTCATCATCATCTCGATTTTGATGTGCTTGTGAATATTACGCACCGACAGCTCCCTTGAAAGATTTAGGTACGTTGGATCCTTTGCTTTCCGATAAATGCTTGTTGGAAGAGTCTTAGATTTGGTTGCGTCTCTATGCCAGGTCCTGGTGGAAGGAATGGTATGGTGTGGCATGGTAGGCGAGGCCATCTCTTGTGCCGCCCTTGGCATAGAAGCGAAGGGAAAGGCGCGAAGATTGTATATGCGGTATGGTTCCTGGGGGGGGGGGGCATAATGTCGTGCTGAACAAATCTATTAGCTACTCATGATGTATCGGATGAAGGGAAGAGTGCTATAGAGTGTGAAAAGTGAGAGATATTGGAAAGAGCTAAAAGGATGGAGACGGGAGGAAAGGAATGAACGAAGCATGCGGAAGGAGTAGACAAAAACTTATTTTGGTCTATTGCCAGATAATGTAGACCGGAAAGCAACTGACTGTTGCATTTCATGCCTTCTATCATTCAGTAGTTGGTTATAGCTAGTGCTTTTATTGTACATAGTTGTAGACTCGTGTGGTTTCATGTAGATACGTTGTTCTATAGTTAAATGCAGATCAAGTTATAAGTTTCTATGGTCGGTCCCGAGAAAGGAAATCGACAGTTGGATGGTTCCAACAACTTCGTCAGTGGTGGGCTTGTACTTTACAGTGTGTACAAGTTTGGCTTGTGTGTTCCACAGTTGTGTCTAGCCTCGCCCATTTGGAGACGATGCTTTTCAAGAGCATCAAGACGTTACACACGTTCTTGATGCTGATGAAAACTTCGTGTTGGCTTCGTTTAATGTCCGTCTTTTGTGTGTGCCTGGTGTGCTTAAAAGGAGGTGGTGGAGCTGTCCAAGTCCATGTCCAGAACTGGTGGAGCTTGGTCATTCGTCACACTGGGCATACGATCGGGCTTGCGGGGACTCAAACTATCACGACGATCGGATTCATCGCCCCATCGGTTTTCTTTTTCGACAATGGTGGGCAAGATGTTGCTGCTCGACCCCCTCTTCTTGGGCTTGTAAGCGGGATGGGATTGGGCGCGTCTGGCAGCTGCCTTTCCGTTCTTGCCAAACCAGCCGCAACGTCCTTGGACGCGGGAGACAGATCTTTGAGTTGCTTCTTCCATGGTCATCATGTTTGCGTATATGAATAATTAGTTGTAAGAGATGGGTGTTGATTTTGTGTGTGCGTGTGTGTGTGTGTGTGTGTGTGTGTGTTTTGCTTTTGAGCTGTCTTAGAATTTATGAGGAGAGTGTGTTGGTGGTTGCTAAATATTGTGAGGGAGATTTACCGGAAATATACTGGTTTAGTACTAGTAATGGCCTGGCGGTGGCGACGAACGACCTTGAATGGCCAACGTATGCATGGGGAACCCACACTCAGGGGAACAACTCCGAGGAACATCGTTATTATTACCTGGTGTAATAATTAATGTTGTCGTCCTCACTCGTCAGTTACCGGTAAGCCCCAGCACGATAGCATCCGCAAAGAACAGTTCACTTCGATTCAGCGTTCGAAGTCACTATGTCTGTTGTTAATTGAAAGGAGATCCAACACATAAATAATAAGGCTTCATTCGCGCCAAAAATAGGCTTCTCTAAGGAAGACATCACGTCTCGACTGCCAAATTTTACTGATGTTCGTATAGTGAACTGTGTTTGAATGTTGGGATCGCATTTCTACGGCCATTCCTGTTTTCAATCGACAGCCTTCGAACTGTTCGAAGAGAACCTTCAATTCTATTTAAAGGCTCAGCAGCTTACTTGCGACAATAGAGAATTCGGTAAGAGCTACGACTGTAGCGTCTTACGACTACTCCGAGTATGTGTTCATGCATTGTTTCGCCGCCATTGTTCGTGGCGACAAAATTCAGAGGGAAGCGAACTATTGCTGTATGCATGAAGAATCAAGTTGAGCTGGCTCAAATTTACTATCTACTCCGGGTCCTGCTACTACTAGCTACTAGCTAGTAGCTGAAGGGAGGGAAGGGACCTAATGACCTATGCTGCACGAAGAATGAAGTTGAGCTGGCGCTATATTCGGACGGATAATAAAAGACCCAGGACAATCGTGAGTGTTAAAACTCCAAAAAGAAGCATACCAGAGTATCGTACTGCAATATTGAACTTTACTTTTATTAAGCAACCGTTACAGAGCCAAGGAACCAGGCTTCCGCACATGGAGCATTCCTGATGCCTAGTAGCTAGCCAGTAGCTCGCTACTCAAAGTAGACTACTGTAATTCTTTATTGTTTCAACAACTGGCCAAATGAATGCCCGACTCAGTGACAGCTTACTGTAGCTAGAGCTACTACTGTACCTGATCAGGGGCACAGAATCTGCCAATGCTACTACTAGTCATCTAACTATCAGCGTTTCGTTGATGCTGACTGGTAACAGGAAGCTGGTACCTGGTACCGTGGATGGGGCATAATGGTACTGAAGTTTTCGGAGTAAAATTTGTGTTACCCAGTCTTCAGGTGGCGACGGGAGGAGGGGTCGATGTTACGTAAGGTGTTTGTTCTCTGAACGTTGTACGACAGGCTTCCCTGTTTCTTTGTTTAAAAGAAACCCGAAGGGTTTTTCCCGGCGGCGAGACTGGCAATGAAACCTCTTACAGCTGTAGATTTGTTCATGTACTAGCTGAGCCAGCACTGTCTATTAGGATGTCCTAATTGGCTAGTCTACTAGCTAGAAGTGCCAACATGTGTTAGTTAGGTGACTGGGTTTACGGTTCACTCTAGCAGCAACCAGCAAACAGGATGTCAACGGCAGTTAGCTACCTAGTAGATAGCTTCTAGCACCAACCAACCGACTTCCGGGCAAACCACCTGACCAGGAATCAGCTTGAAGACATGTCTTGCCTGGGGGAATCATGAATGGATGGATCAGCAGCTGCAAGGCATATGTCCCTATGTTGTTCTTTTTTAAAGCAAGTTTTTTTTGTGTGGCGGCAACCGCACCATTCGCTTCGGTTTCTTTGGCCATTGATCTCGGTGTGTGCTCTACTGGGTTATGCTTTTGGCGACACATATGACCTTGCCGGCAAGGGCGCTCACTGCAACCATTTTGGCAATTCATGGCTTGGCTCAAGGTAGTCAACCGACTTGTGCTTTGGCCACACTCATCTGACCTTTGCCAAGGGTTCCGCCTCACTGAGTTACTTTGGCCATTGGTCATGCCTTGGCTCACTCAAAGTAGCCCACTGGCTTGAGTGCTCTGGGTACACCCATGTGCGCTTTGCCCAGGTGCTAGCTCACTGCGGCGAGCTCATTGCCATTTGAATCGGAGACCTTCGCTTTGGCACCTGCTTGCTTCGGGACCACACGTGCACGCGCGACGAAGTTGGTGTGGAGCCGGCATACTATAATTGGAGACGTGATGATGGATTCCTACTTGTAGTAAAGACAGAAGATCCACACGGTGGGCACTCACACAAGCATAATGTTACATCAAACAATAACAGAGAGCGTAGACAGATTCTATTGATGGATTCTTTATTCATAGTTACTGGAATTTGGTATTACACACGTAGCTTTATTTCGCAGATCAGGCGTAATAATGGATGGATATCGTAGCAGCGGCATGTCGCCATCCTTGTTTCGCCCCAACCTTAGGGTTTTTGGGTCTGGAGCCGGCGAGGGACTTTGTTTCCAGAAATCGGAGCAGCTCCAGTAAAAAAAAGAGCTATGGTACACAGTAACCGTACAGTTGTACGGTACAGCAACCGCAAGACGCCTTCCACAATTGTACAGATCGCTCCAACAATAGAGTGCAGCAACGCCAATACCAAAATGGACAGTCCCCACTTTTGGTGCTGTGCTCTGGTCGGGGCTCCCTTTGGATGCAACCACAAACAAGTCACAGAATTCCACAACTTGTGCAGCGTAGTGATGCGGTGCAAGACCCAATCCAGTACATTTTGCCGCCAGCAGAAAGAGCAAGGTACAGACGCACTGGCCCATCTTTCTTGCATAGTTTTACACAACCCATCTTGCTCTCTGCTAATAGAGACTTACGATGTAACCCATGCTCGTACAGTATGAACTTGTGGAAAGGATTTTTGAACCACAGTGTGCACATAGTCATTCAAATGGTGATTGTCGGCCACATATTCCGCAACTTGTCGTGTTGTAATGGCTGGAGTGGTGGTTTTGTCGTCGTCGGGCACCACCATCGTTAGTGTCAAGGTAAAGTTGAGAAACATATCGCTGCTACTGTCCGTAACACTACTCATATCACAAGCATCCTCATCACTAGCCGAAATGGATGCTGGACCAGTAGCAAGATCCGTCATGCTGGCATCCATCAAATGAGGGATGTATTGGCGCAACAAGAGTCCCAAAAAGGTATTGGTATCTTCTATCAAGGATAGCATACTTTCTGTATTGGAAAGCGACGGTTGTGGTTCTTTTTTGTCTTCTTCTGCATTGTCGCTTATAGCAGTGCCTGCAGATGACGAAGATGAAAGACGGGAGCACGACAACAATTTGAACTTGGGATGTACCACAATTTGAATGGTTTCCGTCGATGATTGCTTTTGCGTTTTGATACTTTCTTTACTGGTGGGTGCTTCATCCCGACTATCCACCCTGCCAAATCCGCCACTGCCACCACGGAGGCTCGTACTCATATCTGTAGTAGTAGGAGAACTTGTAGGAGTGCTGTTGGATTCCAATGGATCGTCTTCTTCTTCTTCTTCCGCAGGAATCAAAAACGTTGCTTCCAAAGATGGCGCCATTGAAATATTGCCACCATCATTCATTGCTGTATTATTTGAAGACGTGTTGTTGCTGTCTGTAGCGTTTGTAGGCAATTGCGTTTCCGGGGGCGTTGTGAATGGCTGCTGCAGAGCTGGATGTTGACATCGAGTTTCATTGTAGGCCAGTTGAAAATACTGCGGGTTGCCCTCTACTTGTTTGTCCTTGACCACGTTTATAGCTTGTGGCCCAATGGGAAAAACACCTGGAATGTTGCTGCAGTCATTCAACGTCACGGCGCGATAATCACCTTCTTGGCCTTGACTCGAACATTGTGCGCACTCCTGACCATTCACTTTGACATAACACGTCCTATTGCATGCCGCATTCGCCGCTCGGACACTGACTCTGTAGTATTCTTGGTAGGGATAGTCCGTGTCGATGCCTCCCATGTAATAGTAGTAGGTAGCCAAGGTTTCTCGACAGCCGTCTCGAAAGGCATATCGACACAAGGACGAATCGACAGCATAACATTCGTCGTCGCGACCAGTAGTGGGTATGCCTTGACTAAAGGTATCGTCACACCCCAGCCATGGTGGAAAGGATCTTTGGGCTTGTACAACAACTACCGTTGATAGTAGTGCTAGCAAGAGGAAGAGCAAGGAGAAACGTTGTGCTGGTGGGAAGAAGACCGAGAGGGGAGACAACATAGTTTGGTGCATGGAGGATGAATTTGCTCGCAACGAGCAAGTTACCTTCTTTTTCGTGTCACTCTCCTCTGCTAGCTGTGCATGCACATGCAGTTACAAGGACAAGCTAGCTAGCTAGTAGAGGACGGGGCTGCTTTTACTTTGAAACAGGGCGTGCCGTCATGGTGTCGGTTCACCACGCAATTCGCGCGATAGAAACAACAGAGTCTTGGTTTGATCGTGGTTGACGGTGACAGCGATGGCGATAGGTGCTAGACCCACACTTGCTCTTGATGTCACCGAAATTACTAAGGAATCAGGTCTGACTTTTTGGCTAGCATGGGTACAAGTAGTGCTAGATTTTGGATGAACCACTTTCTGTCACCCTTGCTGTGTTTCAAATACACAGTGCTAGTCACATCATTCTTGGAGACATCCTGTGACCACAACCAACAAGTGTCTGTGCTGACAGTCAAGATGGTCATTGCATGAGTGTCAGTTGTGATCACAGTTTGGACACAAAGACATGGATCAAAGTGTTGCTCTGACAAGACGCAAGCTGTGCATCTTGAAAAAGTGATTTGTTGTGCATTTGTTGTTTGATGCTCAAGTGAAAAGAAAACATGATCATGCAAAGTGCGCAACTTCAGAGAAGAATTGATAAAAAATTGAAAATGATCATCAATGATGAACACAATTGTTAAAATGATGACAATGGTGGTGGCACAGCCATCCCTATTTTTTCTTTCTAGTCACTCTGTTGCTGACAAATGAAGCAACTTTTATGTGAAAGCAAAAGTCCGTTGAATTGTTCAAGCATCAATGTTCAAAGAACCAAATTGAAGACTGTCACAACAACATTCAGTGTCAATTGTTAAATGATTGTTTCCAACCAAACATCATTTGAGATGTTGTTAACCATGTTCAAAGAAAGCATGTTGCTCTTTCATTTGTTCAAAAACAAAATCTGGTCCATTGACAAATGTTTTGAAGATGCGTGCAAACAATTTTGTCTGCATTTGGGCGAGTCACCCAAAACTGAAAAATGATCATTTCAACTGACACGTTGATGTCATTTTTGTTCATGTCTTTGTTAGGTAAGCTTTGGCTCTCAATGACAAATGGAAGACCCATTGATCACCAAGAAATGATCAAATGGAAATGGATGTCTGTTTTGACATGTCACAATCAAAGCTTGATCTGTGTCACGAGTTTGAAAGGGAGCCGCATGTGACGTCAAAGATTGAAACAACATCGAACTAACAACTGAAACAAAAACATTGACAGACATCTGAGAGAAACAACATTGCTGTTTGCTGTTTCAAATGCAAGTTGCTCAAGTGATCATTTTGAAACAAAACAGAGAAAGCCCAACAAGAAACTGACATTCCAAGCTGATGATTTGGTGGTGTTGGTGCAACCATGTCAATTTTAATGAAAGATTGCTGAAGGTCCTTTGCTAGAAGCATTAAAAATTTATGTGACATGCTGTGCTGGGATGCATCACTAACATACCAGACAAGGCATGATGGGTGTTGCTCAGGAGTGGGGCAGGGCACTGGTGCTAACTTAGTGGGACCGCCCAGGTGGTGGTGCAGTGCTGGGAGAGGAAAACGACAAGGTCATTTAATTTCAGGCGACTGCACTGACTGGGGGGGGGAAGCTAAGTAGCCTTATACTACGATTGAACCAGTTGCACATGCCGGCCGGTAGATTTACAAGCAATTCTGCAAACCACGACTGACAACGCAAAATTTCGATTCAACCCAGCGCATACTCACGAAATATTCGCAGTCCTGCCGCGGCATAGTAACCATGTCAGTCCTCTGCGGGACATCCAGCGACTGAACCAATGAAATCAACGAATTGCAAGAAATGTGAGACACTGCCGAACTGAGACTGAACCGATTGCATACATTGTAGGACAGTCGACATTCCATGCATGTGTTGAACCGGAACAAACAGTTCAATGAATCGGTCAAGGGACCGTTAGATGGACCGATTCGAGTATGATATGAGAACAATGTTTCGTCTGGTACGACTAGCGTTCCGCTGGAGAGTCATTGGTGCTGGGCAACACCATGTAACTGCTGTCAAGATCATTTTTTTGTATGAAGCGAAGGTCTCATAAAAACAACATTCGAGCCATCTTTAAATCTACATCTTACCACTAGAGCTTGTCACAACCCATCATACCTACTTAAGCAAGACAACCCCAATTATCGTCAATGTTGCTTTATCGGCCCAAGCGGGTTCTCGTCGAAGACGGGAAAAATGGATTGGCACGGTTTCTTCTCGGCACGGCTGACCTAGTCATGGATCTCCTTGGTGAGCCAGAGGGAACTCTTTTTGACGACGATGACGACAATGCATGCTGCAATCCATTGCCGTCAGAAAGTTGCCTTGTATCTGATGACGAAACGAGCCATGCTAGCAGCAGCGACGAACCAGATTCCGAGAGCACTCGATCTTTATTAGGGTGCCCCGCGGAAGCCAGTCTCCCCACAAGTGTACCCGTTAAGGAAATCCAAGTGGCAACAACAAGCGCAAGCCCCAAGAAAAAAGCTGCGCTCGACTATCTGACCGAAAAAATGTTCCACATTGCCGGTCTGTTGTTCGCTACCTGTATATCAATCATGCTGCGATACTTTCTCCAGACCATAGGGACCGATACTGGTATAGCCCTTTGGGAGGAATTCCGAGACGGTCTACAAATTATGTTCCTTCACAATCATGGCATTCCCTTCATGGGAATGCTCGGGTTCATGAAAGTGTCCCAATACGTCGTCAATACTTATATTTACCCGCTGGTTCTGAAGCACATTTATGATGGCACCAATGAAAAATACACCGGCTACTACTGCGACTGGCTTTTGGAGGCCAGCAAGAAGACCATCATGTTTTCCATTGGTGTGTACGTTGCTTTTGGCTCGGACTGGGTGCCACTGCCATCCTTGGGAACTTGGTATTGGATACCCAAGCAAGGTGGTACCATCTTTAATACCAACGGGGATATTGTACCAACCTGTGCCATTGCCCTTGAAACGATTGGGCACTTAGAGGCGTTGGATGACTTCGTGTCACTGATCGTCTTGCTATACGACAGACTTGTGGAATGGTGGGGTACGGGCGACGACGACGGAGACGAAGAACCAAAGAAGGCGGCCACGAGCACGACCTCCTTTGCCGAAGACTTTGTCCATCATACTGGGGTTGTGATTGCCGCCTTTTTCATTTACGTTGTTGCCAAGGACAATTGCAATGCCGTAGCAGTCATCGTCCTGTTGGCGCAAGTCAGCGATTTCTTTGAATACTCGATATTGGTTCTCGGTATTTGCAAGAATTGGTTCTTGGAGCGCGTCGTGACACCCATTGTCATGTTTTTATGGACGATTGCTGTTCTTTACGTTTGGCCGGCCGTGACGATTCCCATTGCCTTAGAGCCGATACCGATCGAACATAGTTTTGACCAACATCTTGTCCTTTCTTTGACCATGTACCAAATCGCTTGTGTGTTGATTTCGCTCTTGTTTTGGGCCATGCATGTGGTGTGGCTGTACAAGAGCTTTGTCTTTCTGTACAAGTATCATCATGGTGTTTACAGCAAGTCGAAGTCTGTCTCAGCTGTTTCCCATGAAAGCAAGCCAAAAAAGGCTGACTCAGTTTCCCGTGAATTCATGCGATGAATAATCTTGTAACACCGCCGAATCAATCAGTGATGGCTTTGCTTTATGGCGCGGATCCATTCGTATTGTAAATGGAATGTTTTTCTGTTTTGTTCTTACTGGCGTCCCTATGTGCTCTATGTTACTGCTTGAAATAACCTAAATAGATATCCTGCTAAACACTAATAAAGTCCCACAATGTGGCATCTGATTTTCCTTGGCAGAAGGTGGTCAGTGCCAAATGATTTTTTTGGGATCTGTGCATTTCCCACAATTGATCACACTATCTTGACCTAGACCATGTTGGTCAAATCCTTTGCCTGGAGGGCAGTAAATGGGTATCAAACATCGGGCCCTTCAGGAGGAGCTGAATTGAAAGAGCACAGGAGGATTCCACGTCCGGGAAGTAGAAAAAAATACATAGCAGAAAATCTACCAAACAGGGATTCGAACCCGCCACCTCAACTAAAGAACAGGATGAAATAAAAAACAAATAGCTCGTGTCTTCGCTACATAGTACGATCGTACTAGCTACTGTACAGTAGTACCGTGCGTGTCTCAACGGGGAAGATCTTCGGCTGGCTGACGACGACAACCTCATTTTCTTATTCTTTTGGTTTACACACCCCGATCGCCATGCAACATCACAAGGACGAAGCCCAAGGGTATATTACTATAGTACCGTACCTCCTGTCTCTTATACACATCTGACGCTGCCGACGAATAGAGAGGTGTAGATCTC
>ENA-ORBV01012091-ORBV01012091.1-microbial-mat-metagenome-genome-assembly--contig:-NODE-12091-length-13390-cov-5.310749_pt1 | contig 13390 bp, 11 predicted proteins | sample MGYA00237777_ERZ505514 | MGnify/ENA primary metagenome ERZ505514 (study PRJEB26160, sample SAMN06269048) | microbial mat metagenome | isolation source: Oligotrophic lake microbial mat | place...
TAGCTTTTAATTTTGCAGAGTATAATCAATTTTTACCCGGAGTTGCAGATCACTCTCACCGGTACTGTAGTCTAGGCCTACACTGTAAACTTTTTTGTAACGCCCAGAGAAAAGGAAAGTCCTGACATTTCTTTCGCAACAACGTTAAGACTCCTCCTACCATACTATGTAACTCGCACACTTACATTTCCACCGAAGCAGTCTTTTCAAATGAATCATTCTTGCGAACTTTTTTGACACGATACATCGGGTCTGCCCCATTCTCTTCACGGAATACAAACCTACCAGCGGAATCGTGTGATTACTATTACTAGCTAGTAGTAGTAGTCGATTACGGACCGGCGGTATTGTACTCGTCCTGGCACGACCGACACGATACATACAGTACAAAGCGTTCACAAAAAGGCCTCCTTTCTTTGCTGGTTGCGTCCGCTACTCCAGTGCTACTGCAGTAGCAGTACATAGTAGTGGTAAGCTCTTGTACTTTCGATAGCCAGCGACGTACCACTTAGAGGCAGCTTGAAGGTTGTGGTTTCCGCACCACGTCCCACGCGCACGATGCGGAAGTGATCCTTGACATCAGGTTGGGCAAGACCAAAGCTGTTTTTGTGGATGCATGCACTGGGCCAAAGTGTCCACTTTGTGCAAAAGGTTCTTGAACCAGACCAATTCCGGGCACATGAATCTGGGTGCTGCATTCTCCCCCATGCGTCATGTGACTGACTGAAGAAGGCGCCAATTGGTCAGCGCACTTGTCAGTTGCCAGAACTTGTGGATGCTCAAAGGCGTGGTGGGTGGGTTTCAAATTTTTGTGAGCAACAATTCTTCGTGACAAGTTTCACTGATGTTTCGCTGTGCGGTCGAGACAGCCTCATCTGGGGGATGCATCAGTGCTTCTTCCCCCCAACGCGAAGTGCCCAGAGAGAGCACTTGTGACTGGCAACAATCATTGAGCGTTGGTGGGATGGAGCAGATTGTGTGTGACATTGCACCCTTTCTGGTGTGATCCATCGTGTGAAATTGCTGCAAATTGCGCTGATTCGCTGCAGAACAACTGTCACTTTGGAGTGCAGTCAGAGCAGACTGAGAAGTCGGAGCATGCCACACTCTGCGACACGTGCATGTCTGGTGTGCACGCGGTTTGCCAGACCATGTGTCACGACCGTCAGTCATCAGAATCGTCCGTTTCGACTGTGTGGACAGTCATGTGACTTTGACACTTGGCTGCAGCGGAACGTGTTGATCGTTTCACAGGGAAGATTTGCGTGGTCTCAGCGCGCCTTGTCTGCTGACACTGAGGGCTTGCTTGTTCTCTGCTGGCGTTGAGGGCTGACTTTGCAGTGACTGCATTTGACCATTGAGGTTCGAACCAATGATGCACCGCTCTGTCACAACGTTGTGATGCGCTGCGCCAAAGTGTCCACTTTGCACAAAAGGTTCTTGAACTGGACCCATTCCCGGGGTGTGAATCTGGGTGCTGCATGCATCCATGCAACACGCTTGGAGTTTGAAAGCAACAGATTGTTCTTCAAGATCAATCAAACCCTGAAGAGAAATGCATGCCCCAAACGACCTGTGCACTCACATCAATCTCCCCATTCACAGAATCAAGTCATGTCAAAGTGAAATTCCGAATGTGGCTGGCTGGTGACTTCATCCAAACTTGTCACAAAATTGCCTCACAAGTTTGGAGCTCCAATTTGTGTCAGTGCCACTTTCATGCACACCAGTGAGCTCAGAGTGGTTGTCATCAAATGATTGCACTTCATTTGTTCCTTCTTTTTGTGATTGCTGCATGTTTCATTGATTTGTCAATTTGCACCAGATGTCCATTTCACATCTCCTTGCAGCTTGTGCATTTTCACTTTGAAGTGAGGATTGCAACACACAACGCGCACTGACACTGAATGAGGGGGGATCATGGTCATGACCACAACCGAATGACAAAAGAGCAAGTGCTCAAAACAGAAAACAAAAGTGAATGCAGAGTTCAAGAAGTCGACTTTTCATTCTGAGAGATCCTGAAAGGAACACAATTTGTAAGAATGGAATGGCAGAGACAAATGAATCTGGACATTTGATCGTGGAAATGGAATGGGGAGATTGGTGCAGCAAGGCAATGGATGCAGTCAACAACAGAGCATGAACAACATGCTTGTTCAATGCATTGAGAGATGTGTTGCTCAATTGGCCCTAAAAACGATGATTGCATGCATGTTGGAAGGCATGCCATCATGCCTCATGGACTTGTGTTGGCACATGGACAGAAACAGAATGTGTCTTGAAGCAAACAGTCTCCAACATCATGATGATGCTTCTTTCTTCGCAATTGATTGGCTGGGCTCATCGACGCCGTGGGGCTTCGCATCGGTTGCTAATGAGGCTACTCAGAGCATGTAAAGCTATCTAATCACATCAACACTGGGTGGGGTTACTTCATAGGACTGGGTGACATTGGCCTACAAATAGCTCCTACAACAGTGCTGGACAGGACCTGGGTCAGTGCTGGTCAGAGGACTTTGGTTACATCCAGTTGTGCGCGCTACACACTTCGTGCTTTACTAATAGATATGTGGGCCGGGTGGATCTTACAGTTTGCCTTGGTCGCATGCACGATCTGATATCGCCCAGCTAGAGCATACACCGTTTCCGCTTTTTATGCCCAGCCCCCTGGGATGAAGCGCACCAAAGCGCGACGGACTCTTGGAGTAGGTCATACACGATACCGACGCTTTCTGCGTCTACACCATTGCTCCAGAGATTTGACGTCTTTTGAGGCATCGAATACAGGCAACCCAACAACTCGGCACTGCTGTTTGCAGTATCGGAATGTTCCGCGGCAAGCTCGACAATTTTTCGACGCTCAGACTGCTGGTTTTCGTTGCCCATCCCGACTTGAGCAAGCAAATCGACGAGCTCAAGAATAGTGAAGCCGTTCTTGCTTTGTACCTTCCCGCGTCCTGCCTTATTCAATGACAGCAAGTACTTCAGCTGGAGAGCTTTCTCAAAACTCTCATAGGTGTGCCGGCCACGCCCATAATGGTTTCGTTGCCACTCTGAGCGATACATGATTGTGCAGTAAAATTTGTCGCTACAAATTTCAAGCTCCTGCAATGTGCTATTGTTGGACCTATCCAGCGCATTTAAGAAGCGTCCTGTAACTGACATTGTCTCGGGGGTTGGGTCAAAGCTCACACCCAAAAGTCGCAACGTCTGGAGAGACTTGTTCCGCTTCAAGCTTTCACTCAAATGGTGCGCTTGAACTTCGTAGGCTGGGCCAACAATATTCCAATCATTATCTTCATTCATACCTTGTACGTGGAGAATCTTTAAAGTCGCCTGGTCTAGGATGGCAACGAAATCGTTAGTAAAATCTCTCTTGCAATAATCCAATACAGGTCCAATGAGCTGAAATTCAACAAGCGAAGGCATAGTTGAAATGCTAGATAGCACCGTCGACACACCAAAACGATCGGCACAGTTTGGAAACAATTGAATAGTCTCCACCCGCTTCAATTTAGAAATTGACTTCCAAACTGCTTCCCAATGGCTAGTAGGGTTGTTGCAGCAACGAATGTTAAGCAGTCCAATAGGAGCCGTGCTCAAATAGGACATCTGGCTCCTGTAAGGACGCGCAAATTCAAGCCCTACTTCGATTTTTCGAAACATGTCAATGTCGGCCTCGAACAAGGCTGGTCCAATTTCGTTCAATACCTCCAATCGGAGCTCCTGTAGACGCCAACTGAGGGGGGCTGCCTTTTGACCAAGCGAAGCGCATCTGCCAATGTTTTCATGAATAGTAGTTCGGCGTCGCCGTCATTGCTATTGGCATTCAGTACTAGTTGCTGCAATGAGACGGGTTTGTTAGTGACAAGCTTCTTTAGTGATTCCAGCAATGCAGGATTTGCTTGGAAGAGGTCCACCGGGAGATCGAGTGTCAGATTCCCAAGAACTCCGGACTCCGACAGGGCCGGTACCAGCTTCAAAAAACCTTCTTCTGTCCAGCAAGGGGGATTGCACACAAATTTCTTGAGTTGAGGGATCAGTTGTCGAAGCCAAGAGGCTCGGCCGTTATCCAGCACACATGGCAGAAATCCATTCTGCAAAGAAAAACCTGTTGCTTCTATCTCGAAGCTCTCGATTTTGATGGATTTTGCACTTCCAGTGAGTCTGGGATATGACCCGAATCGGAATACCTCCTCCAAGACACTATGTTCTCCATATCGAGTCTTGTATACCAGTAGTTCAGGGACATTGCTGAACATCGCTTCGATGACACTATCAGGCACGTACCCCGGCCGTAGCGGATTTGCTGCACGACGATGCTCGCACTTGATCCGCAATAGCTCGTGTAACGCACCCCTCATCTCGTCCAAAGAAAAGAGTGGCTGTTTCGAACACCCAGTACCTTGCTTCCCCACGCATCGCAAAGTCCGCTAAAAAGCAGAATGAAGTAGGGATGCCAATTTGCTTTCTTGTTGCCCAGGCCAGTATCACATTTGAATTTTTCTGCCGCCAGCTGAGGATAGTCTTCCAAAATTGGTAGCGCCCCCTTTGCGATCTTGAAGTATCGAATATGATTTTCCCAGGACTTGAAATCCCAAGGACACGTCTTTCGAAATATGTGAGTTAAGCATTGGCGCGCAAAGTCGAGGGACCGACCCTCGAGGTTTTCAGGAACCCAGCTCAAATAATTCATCAATTTTTTATCGTCGCGGCATCTCCAATAAAAATAAAGTTCCTCCAACACTTGAGCAGATATGGCACACTGGCGATTGACAAATGTTTCTGCGTTGTCGGCATTAGTCTCTTGGCCCCTCTTTGCTTTCATCGAAAATTTACCTTGGACGCTGGAAATCCGCGCCAACAGAGAATCCCCACCATAAAACAAAACGTAATCTGCTACTGTTTCGATGTGGGAAGATAGCGAGTCAACTTTTTCGAAAACTGGAAAGTCATCCAGTTCTTCCCAACAAGAGCACTCCTCCAACGTTTTCAAGTCCTCCAACGTTTTGACTTTTGTGCTCCAGAAGAACTCCACCAACTGCTGTTCGTAGTCTTTGTGTTCTTCCTCGTCACTGGCAGTGGCATCCTTGTCATCAATGACATTGCCGATGCCATTCTCGTCGATGGAAATTTCCTCCTGTGTTGCTCCGAGTGAACCATTTGTCTCGTTCTTGGGCAATAAAATGTCCAGGACGGGCCGGAAAATTGCCGTCAATCGCGCCGCTTCCTCCTCGCTGAGCGACACGCCGCTCGAAGAAGAGCTGATGCTGTCACTCTCGTTCTCTTGGTGATTGGTCGTCTCCTCCATGTTGATGTTCTCTTGAAAGAAAGTAAAAAGGAAGCTAATCCAAAGTTGTCTTTGTGTTTTGCACCTGCTCCTTGTCGTGTGTCAAAGACTCAATCAGCAATCAAATTAAAGGTCGTTTGAATTGGTCAAAATCGTTATATCTTTGAATACCGTGTGTTACTTAGTCGCACATTTGCTTCGCGTTATTCAAATCTGGCTTTTCTCGATCGGCCGAGCTACGAACTCGAACAACGTTAACCACAGCACCATTCGCTTTCCTCTTTCCTTCTCCACTATTGCTCTTTCGCCAAGACGAGAGACGACTTCATTCCGTATACTTTGGTCAGCAGCTCTTGTGTGCCTACCCGCTTTCGTTTGCCCACCGACTTCAATCGCCCACATTCAATTCTCGAAGCTTGTTCCATAGTCGCCGCCTTGCCTCGTATCACATGATGGGGCCTTTCTTTCTTCCCTGCCGCTGCATCGGCATTCTTTTGACGATGCCGGTTCTTCTCTTGTCTTCGCCTTGTGTTCATTGCAAGCCCGGCAAAGAAAAGTTTCAGCAAAAGGGCGACGCAGTCACGGGACTGGGATCGAGCTTTGGGATCTCGGTGCGTTTCTCCGGCAATGGCAAACGCCTTGTCGTTGGCGAAGACCGATACGACAACAAGGGGCGCGTCAAAGCTTATGAGTGGAACGACGATGAAAGCACATGGGACCAGATCGGTCAGACCATTGTGGATTCGACAAAGTATTCATACTTCGGTCAAAGCGTTGATATTGACAACGCTGGCTCTCGGATTGTTGTGTCATCTCATCCCCACAATGACGACACGCCGCATGAGCTCAAAGGACTCGTTCAAGTGTATGATTTTGATGACATTGATTTGCAGTGGGTGAAGAGTGGCCAAAGTATCACAGGGAAGGAGAAGTTTGATTACCTTGGAACAACTGTGGCAATCTCGGGCGATGGAACTCGCATTGCTGCCAGCGCGAAGAAGACCGCCCTCAACCAGCACGGACGTATACGCGTGTTTGACCTCGTCCAGAATGGCAAAGGAGGGGCACAGTGGGAGCAGATCGTTCCCGATATCCAAATTGATGACGCGGAAGCAGGTGACCGATTTGGGACGAACATGGCCATGTCGCGGGATGGAACTCATATTGTCGCTGGTGACGGATACAGTTACATGAGCGAAAAAAACAAGATTGGATATGCCCTGACATTTCGTATAAATGCAACGGCTTGGGAAAGAATTGGGCACCCTCTAATCGGTGAAGCACTTGGTGACCATCTTGGCGAGGGCCTTGGAATATCCGATGATGGGTCTCGTATTGCGATTGGTGCCCCCAACCACGATTTGTCAACGGGCGAGGAAGATGCTGGCTACGTCCTAATCTATGAGTGGGATAGCGTCCGCGAGGAGTACGTTAGTATGGGGACAATTAATGGTGAAAAAGCCGAGGATCACTTGGGCCAGGATCTTGCTCTTTCTGGCGATGGAAATCGCGTCCTTTGTGGTGGGAATGGGTTTGTAAGAGTGTTTCATTTTTACCCTACTGATCAAGTCTGGAACGAGGTAGGGGAGGACTTCGGTCTATCACGATTCGCTCCTCGCGTGGCAATGTCCGGAGACGGATGGAGAGCGGCAATCGGGAACCCATTTGGCGACGGATCGAAGGTGACTGTGTTTGCGAGCGTTTTCGTCACCAGCGTACCAAGCGCCCTCCCCTCAGCGATTCCAAGCTCTGGACCCAGTGGAAGTCGATCCCTTGAGCCGACGATATTCCTTGAGGTGTACAATCTCGACTCCCCTTCTGATGTACCAAGCGAGAAACTGTCTCAATCTCAAGCACCAATCGCTGGACCCAGTGGAACTCCATCCCTTTCGCCGACGATATTTCTTGAGGTTTACAATCTCGACTCTCCTTCTGATGTACCAAGCGACAAACCGTCCCGATCTCAAGCTCCAAGCGCTGAACTAAGTGCTACTCCGTCCTTTTCACCGACCATATTCCTGGAGGTACACAATCTCGACTCTGCGCCGAGCGACGAACCTTCTCAAGCACCAAGTGATGCGCCAACTAATTACGCACCATCTCTTACGCCGCCTGGGTTGCAAACTCTCAGCCCGAGCTCCAACCCAGCCACGCCATTGCCACCCCCATCCGAAAATATGGGACGACATGCTTCATCGAGTCACCACACTCTTGGCTCTTCATTCTTTGTCTACTTTGCGGCCGTGTGCATTCATTTTATCTTCGTGTAAAGATTTTCTATTGACCCCGAAGAAAGGGTCGCTATACATACATGATTTGATGGCTGGACGTGGAGGATCAAGCCAGCTATTAGCTACGAAATAGCTAATAGCAAACCAAGTAATCTTTCCAAAAAAGAACTAGCCAATGTGTTCCAAAGTACTATAAAATAGTCACTAGCTAGCTAGATAGCAATTACACTGTCATCAGCAGCGCAATGTTTGTGACCGATGTAGTAAAATAGAAATTCTTTGGCAAGAGTGTTGAAACAGAAACTCCTTTTTCAACGTTGACCGAGCCCCCAAGCTTAAAGTTTCCCCCCAAATCATTCGAAACCATCACTCATGGCACACACAAATGTTTACCAAGTGAAATAAACCATCCCTATTCCTCTATGTAAAGTATGCAGGTGAAGGCGCAGAAGTTGACAAAGCTCTAGACTAGCTGAAGTGGTACTGTGGATGTTAGACCAGCCCGTATGAGATTGCTATGTTCGAACGCACACTTGCACCTTGAGGCTGTGACTCGCCCGCTGAGTCAGTCCGCAATGCTTCGCAGCAATCTCCTGAAGATCACGATCCTTCTCAGTTCTTTCTTTGATCCAAACCATTCATTCATTGCATGGCAGCTGCTTTCTCATCAAATAATTCTATTGCATCAGAGCATTAAAGAGGAGGAAGAAGACAACGTCGTTTTGGTTCGTCTCTCAAATTGTATAACACAATAAGACGACAGTTGAGTAGTGCTTTACTCACCAAGAAAAATGATCTGCTGCTCTCGTCCGTTGGCCCGGTTCGCCATGGACGGCCTGATCCGTACAAGAACGGTTGCAGCCTTTACAACAACACCATCATGGTCGACGAATAAAATGTTTGTTACTTCTAGTCCAGTTCTTTCCATCTCCCCCAAACGCTACAACAGTTCTGCTGCAAGTAGCAGTAGTGACAGTACTTCCACTAACAATAATATCTGTGTGGTGGATTTGCGCAGCGCTGGTTGGTCCTTGCTGGAACGATTATGTCTCGAAGAATTCTTGGCGCAAACCAAAACACAAGTCGCGTGGTTGATTATTGGAATGCACGAGCCGACTGAACATCGTCATTTGGATGTGTCCAAACAAAAAGCACCGGCCTACATGCAAAAGTCCATAGTGACGGCCGATGGAGGAGAAGATTTTTCCCCCTACAATCCGGGCTGTGCCATTCTGGTTCATAATACTACTAGCGAGACGAACTATGCCGATCTGAATATTCCTGGCATTGAACGAGATGGAGTCTTGTGTTTGGAACATTCCAATCCCAACTGTGGTTCCTTGGGAGAATCCATAGTCTTGGATCATTCGGCCATTTTAACCACACTGATTACCACCGACGTGTCGTCCTTTTCGGCCAAGACTTTCATGACGAATCAATTGTGGCAACCAACCTTTGAAGCGTTGGAACAATTGCGTCTTCAAGATGCTTCCAACAAAGGTTCCGCCAAGAGTCCAATCACCATGATTCTAGACAGCAAATCGTGTGGGAAAAATGATACGGGTGGGAAAATGATTTCCTACGACGATTTGGGAATCAAAGCTGAAACAACACAGCCACAATCATCTCCTGCCGCTGACCAACCGTTGTCATTTTTCTTGAAACCACCGCACGTGTACAAATTGGGAGACTTTCCCATTGGCATGGTCCACGAGGATGATGAAAACGAAACAGCATCGATTGTCCGCAGTGTCTTTTGGTGGAACTATGACATGGAATATTTCAAATCCTACTTGGCACATGCATCGCCGCAAGAAGCTACCAACAACAACACGTCCACCACCACCAACTCTATTTTGAAACTACAACATGTCTATCCTCAATTATCCAGTCCTGCCAAAGTGATGGACATTATGCAACAAGTCCTAAAACAACACTACAACGAGGTTACTGTCAAAACCCCACGAGATATGATCCGATTAATGGGTCAAGAGAAAACAAGTTTGCAAGATTGGTGGGGTCGTGGTCGGTCGTCGTGGAAGATTGTACAACAATTTGGAACGTAAACCCTGCTACTATACAGCGCACATGATTAAACATGAAAATCGTAATGGACAGAGCCTTCCATGTGCAGTACTCCATGTTGCTCGCTCGTTGTATTGTTGGATGATCCAGTTAGTAACCGTCTGACCAGGTGCATAGCATGTGTTGTCCCCTCACTGTTTGCGTATCCCATAAATACAAGATTTCTCTTGACTCTCGACGAGGTCTTGTTCGTGATCTTTTTGTGTTTGGGGCGTGCACACTTCGACGGTTGTGGGTGCGTCGGTCATCGATTTCAATTCTGCTCTCTACATTCCCCCCTCCTGTCAAAAGTTTGTTTGCACCATGTGCTGTAGCCGCTCTCGTTGTAAAGTCATGGCTTGCAGCGCGCCATTCTTCTTGATTCACTTGGCACCTTTCAAAAACCTAGAAAAAGTACTACTAACATAATGACATGCAACGGACCCCTATGTAAACATTTAGCTAATTAAGTATGAGCCATGCAATAGGCTTGCGACTCTCCACATTGCTGATTTCTTTTCATTTTTCTTGTCCATTTTCCACTTCGTCCACTCTATGTATGTACCACTCACTTCACTCCAAGGAATTAATATTTTGAGAATCTCGATTTGTTTTGCTTTGCTCAAGCTTTTTAATATTTCACCATTCTCTTTTGTTGTTGCTGTTGTTTCTGATGATGTCCCAATATCATTGCCTTGACAATGGTTCCAATCTTTTCTTTGATCATCATCATGAGGGCCGCACTCATGACACCACGTGTCAATTCCGGTCCCAATCCTTGAAACCACGATGCCATGCCACCTTTGCTGTACATGGTTGCCAACATACTGGGAATGGTTGGATTCTTATTGGTATCACCAGAAGCTTCTCCTGCGCTAGTACTACCTTCCGCATTGGCACTATTCGATTTGGCGGTCTGCAGCATGACCTTGGCACGAATATAAGGAAATACCACAATGGTGGCAAAGGTACGAGCTACCATGCCCAACAAAAAGGCTTCGGCCGCACTCAATGTTTTGTGGACGCGTCCTGCCACGACGGCGGTTTTCACTTGTTCAAAAATCGTATATTGCAAGGCTGGTTTCAAACACAAGACCGTATAGGCCTGAATGCCCTTGTACATTTTGGAAGGACCGGCCGCCAACAAGTTGCACAATAAAATCATGGGTTTTTCGTTGGTGGTTTGAATTTGCGTCGTCCAACAATCCAATGGCAGCGTAATGGGCAAATGCGCCCATTCAGCAGCACAGCCCAAAATCAAATTGGAAAAGCCGTCGAGTTTGGAAGATCCCGTAAAGGCCGTGTGCATTTCTTTGAGCGCCGTATAGGCAAAAAAATACAGCGCCTTTTCCGTTGCACTTTGAAAAGCGGAGGTTTCCATGCCATGAAAAAAGACCGAAGCGCCTTCCTTTTCGTACAATTGTTGGGCATATTGAATCATGGAAGGGGCCGGTTTTTTGGGTGCCTTTTTCTTTTTGGTACTATTGTTTTCGGCGTCGTCTTCGTCTTCGTCGTCATCGTCAGGTTCGGCTTGCATTTTGGTTTTCAAAACTTCCAGTGGGTACAAGACCGAGGCCGAAATGGCACCACCAAGAGAAGCGGAAATCACTTCCGACGCAATCGTTTCTTCTTCCGACATGATTATTTTGAATGGTGGTAATGGAGATTGGTTGGTGTTTGTTGTTGTTGGTTTGGGTGCAGTGTAGTCAATTCGTTTGTGATGGAGTTCTCACTTTTGCCTCAATCAATCAATGACTCGGTACTAATCTTTCCTTTCTCTTTTTGAAAGATGCGTCTGGCTATAAGCCAATCAGTTACTACTAACACTTACTATTAGTGCTCCTCTTAGCTTTGTGATAGCTATTAGCTATTACTGTCTAACGCTGATCAGAGTGATGTACTAGTAACTATAAAGGTGTTGCCTTGCTCCAGAATAAATCACATTGATGACCCGCCTAATTCTCACCCCGATAATTCTTTAGCGTCATTATGAAGTTCCCTGCCCACCCGGTAAGGCAATATACTAAAAGACGCACATCTGCCATATTCATCTATGACGTACCTCCAAAGACGACGAAAACGAAACAACCAGAATGCAAATAAATTATAAATCGCCCATCATCCACATGATATCCTATTGTTGACTCATCATTGTGTCGTCTCCAGCTACAAAAAATACTACTACATACACTGTAGCCAGTATTGAAGGCAAAGTAGAAACTGGGTATCATTGTATCTCATTTCTTCTTCTTCTTCCAATCCATTCCAAAATGAGTTTGTTTTCGGATCTTTCCAAGAGTTTGTTGGTGGTGCCCACCAGCTATTCTGAGATACGACCACATCAGTTGGTCTTGGCAGCAGGGATCTGGCATGTCCTCACTTCGACGTCCATCTATCGCAAAGTCGCCACCAAAATATTGGCCGTGCTGTCCGAAGCTTCCCAAAGTATCGGTGTTCCCTTGGTCATGGCAGGATTGGTTCCCGACTTTTTCATTCGCCATGGCATTCGGATCCAATTGCGCGATCGACTCAACTCTTTGAGGACCGAATCTGTGGAAGAAGAGTTACAAGCCAAAATGGCCATTGTCGAAGAATTGCACACCATGCCCATTGCCATTGAAACCGACAAGGCCAATGATCAACACTACGAAGTACCCGCCAAATTTTATGATTTGACGCTCGGGCCTGCCAAGAAGTATTCGTCGGGATTGTGGTACGTTGTTCCAAAACTAAAATACTACTGTACGATTGGAGCTGAGAATCATTGACGTTTCTGGAATTTTAGTTGTTTTTGTTTTTCTCGTGAATCCAAAACCTTGTTTTGTATTCGAATCGATTCATTGCTACGTTCCTCACCACCGCTCTATTTCTTTCACGATATTATTTGAACTGTTGACACAACACGACGACGAAACAACAACAACAACAAAAATTAATAGGCCAACACCCAATACAACCTTTGCCGAGAGTGAAGTCCACATGTTGGATTTGTATTGCGTCCGTGCCGGTGTCAAGGATGGCATGAGCATTGTCGATTTGGGATGTGGTTGGGGATCGTTGACCTTGCATTTGGCCCAAAAATATCCCAATGCCAAATTGACGGCCATTTCCAATTCGGCTTCCCAACGCGATTACATCCTCTCGACTGCCACAAGTCGAGGCTTGAATGTCAACAATATTACCGTCATTACGTGCAATGTCGCCGACGATCAAGGCGCCTTGTCCAAAGTCAAGAATCAAGATTTGGTCATGACGGTGGAAATGTTTGAACACATGAAGAATTATCACGTCTTGCTCCAAAAGATTTGTGGCTTTCTCAAACCCAAAACCGGCAAATTGTTTGTGCACATTTTTTCCCACAAGAATTTTGTCTATCACTTCGAAGATGGTTGGATGTCGCAAAACTTTTTTACCGGTGGGACCATGCCGAGTGATGACTTGTTGTTGTATTTTGCTCGTGATTTTTGTGTCAAGAATCATTGGCGGGTCAGTGGTACCCATTATGAAAAGACCAGCAATGGATGGTTGAAGATTATGGATGAGAATTGGAAAAAGGGGGACCTGCAACCCGTATTGAAAGAAGCCTACGGGGAAGGCAAGGAACGAGAGTGGTATGTCAATTGGAGATTGTTCTTTATGGCATGTGCCGAGTTATTTGGACTCGATGGTGGCGATGAATGGATTGTATCGCATTATTTGTTTGAGAGGAGGTAATCCGTTTTTTGGGTGTACACCTGTCTCTTATACACATCTCCGAGCCCACGAGACTAAGGCGAATCTCGTATGCCGTCTTCTGCTTGAA
>ENA-ORBV01012093-ORBV01012093.1-microbial-mat-metagenome-genome-assembly--contig:-NODE-12093-length-13390-cov-4.870953_pt1 | contig 13390 bp, 12 predicted proteins | sample MGYA00237777_ERZ505514 | MGnify/ENA primary metagenome ERZ505514 (study PRJEB26160, sample SAMN06269048) | microbial mat metagenome | isolation source: Oligotrophic lake microbial mat | place...
ACCCTCGGATGCTGGCTGGTCGGGCCGATGAACAGGCCCGAGAACAGGTACGAGAGCGAGGGATGGTTGATCCAGTAGCCCAACAGGCTCTTCAGCAGGTCGGGCCGGCGCAGCATCGGCGAATCGGGCGCCGAAGGACCACCCAGCACGAAGTGATTGCCGCCGCCGGTGCCGGTGTGTCGGCCGTCGATCATGAATTTCTGCGCGCCGAGCCTGGTCGTGCGCGCCTCCTCGTAGACGATCTCGGTGCGCTCCACGAGTTCGGGCCAGCTCGCCGAGGGATGGATGTTGACCTCGATCACGCCGGGGTCGGGTGTGACGCTGAAGTTCAGCAGCCGCGAATCGCTGCCGGGCGGCGGATAGCCTTCGATGAAGACCGGCTGGCCCAGTTCCTCGGCGGTGTCCTCCACTGCCGCCACCAGGTCGAGATAATCCTCGGTGCGCTCGACCGGCGGCATGAAGACGAAGAGATGCCCATCGCGTGTCTCGAACGACATGGCGGTGCGCACGATGGCGCCGGCCGAGGCGCCGACGCCGGGCCGGGCCGCGAGATCGGGCGCCAGCGCGCGGCGCCAGGCCTCGCGGCGGGCGTCGCCCTCGCCGTTGGTGTCGCCATTGGGATGGGGGGCGATGCCGCGTTCCTGGCGGCGCAGCACCGGGGCGCGGCGGGATGTGTCGAGCGGCGGCAGGTCGGGATAGGGCGCCATCGGGTCGGGATCGGCGAGGAAGCTGGCGTCGGCCGGGGTCGCCCACGGCAGGGAATCGAGCGGCAGGCGATAGCCGAGCGCGGAATCGCCGGGGATCAGGTAGCACTTCTCCGCGCGCAGGAACCACGGCCCGCTGCGCCAGCGCCCCCCATGTCCGTTGCCGTGCCCGTTGCCGTGGCCGTTTGCCCGCCCGTTTTGTTCGCGGGTGATCGGCAGGACGTAGCCCGCGGGACTTTCCAGGCCCTTCTCGAAGACCCGAGCCAGCCGCTCCCGCTCCAGCGGGTCCTTCAGCTTGGCGGCATCGACCGCGACGTTGCTGGGCAGGCGCCGCTCGCGCCACAGGTAGTACCAGGTGTCTTCGTAGGCTCCGAAGAGATAACCGGGATTGAGTTGTAGCCGTTCGGCGATGGCGAGTGCGAAGCGCTGCGCCGCTTCGGGTGTGGCACCGACGGGCTTGGATTCGACGGCGGTGAGGTGCGGGTCGCGCCAGATCGGCTGGCCGTCCTTGCGCCAGAAGCAGCCCAGCGCCCAGCGCGGCAGCTGCTCGCCGGGATACCATTTGCCCTGGCCGAAATGCAGCAGCGGCTTCGCAGCGAACCGATCCGCGAGCTTGCGGAACAGCACGCCGGCCAGCCGGCGCTTCTCCGGCCCCAGCGCCAGCGTGTTCCATTCCGCGCCGTCCATGTCATCGATCGACACGAAGGTCGGCTCGCCGCCCATGGTGAGCCGGACGTCGCCCTTGGCGATATCGCCTTCGATCGCCTCGCCGACCTTGAGCAGCGTCGCCCATTGCGCCTCGGTGTAGGGCTTGGTCGTGCGCGGCGTCTCGCGCACGCGCACCACGGTCATCTCGTGCTCAAACTCGACTTCGGATTTCTCGACCGCGCCCTCGATCGGCGCCGCGCTCGACGGCTCGGGTGTGCAAGCCAGCGGAATGTGGCCCTCGCCCGTCAGCAGGCCCGAGGTCGGGTCGAGCCCGATCCAGCCGGCGCCCGGCAGATAGATCTCGCACCAGGCATGGAGGTCGGTGAAATCGCCGGTCGGGCCTTCGGGTCCGTCGAGTGGCTTCTCGTCGGGCTTGAGCTGGATCAGGTAGCCCGAGGCGAAGCGCGCGGCGAAACCCAGATGGCGCATGATGGTGACCAGCAGCCAGCCGGTGTCGCGGCAGGAGCCCTTGGTGAGCGATAGCGTCTCCTCGCAGGTCTGCACGCCAGGCTCCATCCGCACGATGTAGCCGATCTCCTTTTGCAGCCGCGCATTGAGGCCGACGATGAAATCGACGGTGCGCATTTTCTTGGTATCGACCTTGGCCAGCCATGCCTTGAGCAGCGGCCCCGGCGGCTCCAGCTTGCGGAACGGCGCGATCTCCTCGGCCAGCGCGGGATCGTAGGTGAAGGGCCAGGTCTCGGCCTCGGGCTCGAGGAAGAAGCCGAAGGGGTTGATGACCGACATGTCGGCCACGAGATCGACCACGATCTCGAAGGTTTCGGTCTTCTCCGCGAACACCAGCCGCGCCAGGTGGTTGCCCTGCGGGTCCTGCTGCCAGTTGATGAAATGGTCGGCCGGCGTGACTTTCAGCGAATACGACAGGACGGGGGTGCGCGAATGCGGCGCCGGACGCAGCCGGACGACCTGCGGCCCCAGCGTGACCGGCCGGTCGTAGCGGTAGGTCGTTCGATGATGCAGCGCGACGTGGATGCTCATTACGACCGTCTTGTTTCGCTCCCGAGTACCTTAAGCAAGGCACATGCCAGCCGCCAGTGCGTCCCGCCCGGGGCCTTTCCGACATGAAACAGTCATGACGCCGTGATTGATGCCGGAATCAAGGAAACGGTTCCTGGAGGGTCTCTTGGTGACGGCCACGAAAGAGTTGTCGGGCGAGGCGGCGTTGCCCCTCGTCGTGCGGCCGTCGGTGGAAAGCGACGTGCTGGCCATGCTGGCCATCTACGAGCATCATGTCCGCGACGGCCAGTCGGACCTCGATGCCGAGTTCATGGCGCCCGATCCCTTGCGCGACGATGACATCAAGCGCCGCCGCAAGAACATGCTGCGCCGCCGCCTGCCCCATCTCGTCGCCGAACGCGGCGGTACCGTCGTCGGCTATGCCTACGCCGTGCCCTTCCGGAAGCGGCCGGCCTATCGATATGCCGTGAAGCATTCGATCTACGTCCATCCCGACCATCTCCACTCGGGCATAGGCCGCGCGCTGCTGCCGATGCTGGTCGAGGCCTGCACGCAGGAGGGCTTCCGCCAGATGTTCGCCTACATCGATGCAACCAACGTCGCATCGCGGAACCTCCACGAGGCCTTCGGCTTCAGGCTGGTCGGCGTCCTCGAAGGCGTCGGGCTAAAATTCGGGCGCTGGACCGACAGTGTGCTGATGCAGCGTGCTCTCGGTCCGGGCGCCGGCGAACCGCCGGCCTATTCGCGGACCACGTAGGTGTGGAACCGGACGGTGCCGTTTTTGTCCGTCTCGCGATAGATGCCCTGGATCTCGACATCGAAGCCGGGAAAGAGATTGGCACTCCGCTCGAACATTTTCAGATAATCGAGCATCGGCCGCGCCCGCTCGTCGAGCCGCTCGCCGGGCACGATGCTGGCGATGCCGGGCGGGTAGACGACGAACAGGGTGGTGGCGATCCGGCCCTGCGCTTCGTCGATCGGCACATAGTCCACGTCGTTGCGGACAAGCCGTCGCACCGCCTCGTGCGGCGCCAACACCGGCTCCGGCAGGTGTTCAGGAGCGAATTGCGCGCGCTGCAGCGTGCTCACCGCGCTGTCCCGAAAGAAGGCATGCATCTCCGCGCAAAGGTCGCGCAGCCGCAGGCCGGCATAGCGGGCCGGCCGTCTTCGCACGAACTCGCCGATCACATCGTCGAGGCGCGCATTGTCGTCGTGCAGCTTCTTGAAGGCGACGAGCGCGCTCAGCAGCGTGCCGGCCTTGCTCGACTCCACGCCCGGCGTCAGCAGGAACAGGAGCGAATTGAGGTCGTTCTTCTCCGGCACGACCTGGTTTTCGCGCAGATACTGCGCGACCACCGGCGCCGGGATGCCGTGGTCGGCGTACGCTCCCGTTTCGCGGTCGAAGCCCGGTGTCAGCACGATCAGCTTGTTGGGGTCGGTGATGGCGTAGCCGGGCGCCAGGTGGCGGAACCCGTGCCAGCGCGCGTCGGGCGCCAGCTCCCAGTGCCGGACGTCTCGCGCCAGCTCGTCGGTCGGCACGTCCTCCCAGGCCACCTCGCGCCCACCCGAGATGGCACGGTCGGGGACGAACGGCTCGAAGAACCAGCGACGGGCGAGGTCGCTCTCCTTGTCCTCGAACTCGCGGCGGATGGCGCGCATCTTCTTGCGGATCTCGATTCCCAGGCGGATCGTGTCGTCCCACAGCACTTCGCCCGACTTGCCCTTCATCATCTGCGCGCCGACGTCGAGCGAGGCGAACAGCGGATAGAAGGGCGAGGTCGAGGCGTGCAGCATGAAGAATTCGTTGAAGCGCCGGTGTTCGATTCGCCGCCGCTGGCCCGCGATATGGCTATCCCTGACATGGATCTGAGAGGCCTGGCTGAAGCTCGCGAGCTGCTTGTGCGCCGACTGCGTGGCGAAGATGCCCGGACTGTCCGGCCCCAGCCCTTCAAGGCCCATGGCGAAGCGGCCGGCATAGAGCGGATGGAACTTCATGAAGCCCGCCCAGGCCTCGTCGAACAGGATGTAGTCGCAGAGGTGGCCGATCTTCTCGACGATCAGGCGGGCGTCGTTGATCGTGCCGTCATAGGTGCACTGCTCGATCACCGCGACGCGGAAGGGCCGTTCGCGCTTAAATGCTTCCTTGTCCTCGATCAGCGGGTGCGTCCGGATCTTCTCGCGAATGCGCGCCTCGTCGAACGCCTCGTGGAAGATCGGCCCGATCAGCCCATGCGCGTTGCGATCGGTTTCGAGGTACACCGGCGTGCCGCGACCCAGGAACAGCGCGCCATGATGGGCGGCCTTGTGGTTGTTGCGGTCGAACAGCACGAGGTCGTCTTCCGCCACCAGCGCCTGCAGGACGATCTTGTTCGACGAAGACGTGCCGTTCAGCACGAAATAGGTCTTCTCCGCGCCGAAGATCTGCGCCGCCTCCTGTTGGGCTTTCAGCGCCGGGCCCTCGTGGACCAGCAGGTCGCCGAGATCGAGGACCGAGTTGTCGAGGTCGTCGCGGAACACCGCCTCGCCGAGATGCTCCACGAAAATCCGGCCGATCGGGCTTCTGTTGTAGAAGATGCCGCCGTTATGGCCCGGGCAGGTCCAGAGCTGGTTGCCCTCCTCGGCATAGTCGACCAGGGCGCCGAAGAACGGCGTCTTCAGCGTTTCGGCATACTGCTTCAGGCGGCTCACCAGGTTCCTGGCGATGAAATCCGGCGTCTCCTCGGAGAGGAAGATGTAGCCGTCGATGTAGTCCATCACCTCGACTGGAATATCCTCCAGCCGCTTGCGGCGGACCAGGATGACGATCGGCATCTCGAGGCCACGCCGGCGCATCAGGTTGATCAGCGCCGCCGACTTGCCGTCGAGACCCTTCTTGCCCCAGTCGACCACCATGCAGCCGATGGCTGCGTCGGTCTGCACCACGATCTCCGCATCCTCGACGCGCCGGGCCCGCACGACCTGGAAGCCGAGCTTCTCGATGGACGTCGTTATCTCGCTGAGGCGATGGCCTTCGAGATCGTCGGCGTCGAAGGCCGGCGCGCAGATCAGGATGGTGAAGCGTCTGAAGAAATCCATTGTGTGGCCTGTCTCAAAAGACGCTGGGAACGTGCAGTTCGGCCGGCACGGGCCTGCGCAGGTAGTCCGGCTTGCGCGCCCGCGCGGGCAAAGCAATGGGGTCCTGCTCGACGTCGCTGTAGGGGATCTGCTGCAGCAGGTGATGGATGCAGTTGAGCCGCGCCCGCTTCTTGTCGTTGCCCTCGATCACCCACCAGCGCGCCTCGGGAATGTGCGTGTGCTCCAGCATCTCCTCCTTGGCCTTGGTGTACTCTTCCCATCGCCGCCGCGATTCGAGATCCATGGGAGAGAGCTTCCACTGCTTCAGCGGGTCGTGGATGCGCATCAGGAACCGGAGGTTCTGCTGCTCGTCGGTGATCGAAAACCAGTATTTTATGAGGATGATCCCCGACCGCACCAGCATGCGCTCGAACTCGGGTGCCGCCCGGAAGAATTCCTGGACGTCGTCTTCCGTGCAGAAGCCCATCACCCGCTCGACGCCGGCACGATTGTACCAGCTTCGGTCGAACAGCACGATCTCGCCGGCTCCCGGCAGGTGCGCGGCATAGCGCTGGAAATACCACTGCGTGCGCTCGCGCTCAGTGGGTGCCGACAGGGCCACGGTGCGGCAGATGCGCGGATTGAGCCGCTGCGCCACGCGCTTGATGACGCCGCCCTTGCCGGCGGCATCCCGCCCCTCGAACAGGATGACGACCTTCAGGCCTTTGTGAACCACCCAGTTCTGCAGCTTCACCAGCTCGCGCTGCAGGCGCAGCAGCTCCGAGAAGTAACGGCGGCGGTCGATAGGTGGGGTCGTGTCGACCGGGAAGGTCTCGTCGGCGATGCCCGGCGGCAGGCGGGACAGAAATTCGTCGCCGATCTCCAGTTCCAGCTCCTCGTCGATGCTGTCGATCATCTCGTCGTGGAGCAGGTCCTGGAGGCTCTGGCGCTCGGGTCCGGTGGCCATCCGTTTCTCCTCGGTCAGGGCGCTGGGGGGCGCAGGGGGCGCGAAAGTGGCGTGCACATGTGACAAACGCGCGACAGGGCGGTAGGTGGCGTGCAGGTGCGGACCGGAGAGGCGTTTCGGATCGCGAGCCCGCCGCGTTCCCGGCATATGGGCCTCGGGCCAGCCAGTCCGGTATGATGCGGCCATGAGCAGCACCTACTTCGACCTCACGGGCAAGGTCGCCCTCGTCACGGGCGGCAGCCGGGGGCTGGGCTATCAGATGGTGAAGGCCTTTGCCGCCCACGGCGCCGATATCTTCATCACCAGCCGCAAACTGGACGCCTGCGACAAGGCCGCCGCCGAGGTGCGGGCGCTGGGGCGCAAGGCGGCGACCCATGCCTGCAATGTCGCCAACTGGCAGGAGCTGGAGGGCCTGGTCGATGCGGCCTACGCCGCCTTCGGCAAGGTCGACATCCTGGTGAACAATGCGGGCTCCTCGCCGCTCGCGCCCTCGTCGCTGGAAACCTCCGAGCAGCTCTTCGATCGCATCGTGTCGCTCAACTTCAAGGCGCCGTTCCGGCTGATGTCGCTGGTCGGCAGCCGCATGGCAGCGGGCGACGGTGGCTCGATCATCAACATTTCCAGCGCCGGCGCGCTCCGCCCCCGGCCGCAGATCGCACCCTATGCCGGCGCCAAGGCCGCGCTCAACGCGCTGACCGAAGCCTTCGCCTTCGAATATGGCCCCAAGGTCCGCGTGAACACCATTTCGCCCGGCCGCTTCCTCACCGACGTCTCCAAGGCCTGGCCCGAAGAGCACAAGGCCAACCCGACGGCCGCGCTCAAGCGCAGCGGCCAGCCGGAAGAGATCGTGACGGCCGCGCTCTATCTCGCCTCGAGCAAATCGAGCTTCACCACCGGATCGCTGGTCCGGGTCGACGGAGGAATCTCATAATGAAAATGAAAGCCGGCGTTCTCACCACCTGCGGCGCGCCCCGCCCCTTCGCCAAGTCGAAGCCCATCCATGTCGTGGAAGTCGATCTCGATCCGCCCGGCGAGGGCGAGGTGCTGGTCAAGGTGGGTGGCGCCGGCCTCTGCCATTCCGACTTGTCCCTCATCAATGGCGATCGGCCGCGGCCGGTGCCGATCGTGCTGGGCCACGAGGGCGCAGGCGAGATCGTCGAACTGGGCAAGGGCGTGCACGACGTGAAGGTGGGCGACCATGTCTGCTTCACCTTCAACGTGAGCTGCGGCCGCTGCCGGCGCTGCCTGGAAGGCCGGCCCTATATCTGCGAGCGTTCGGTGACGCCGCGCGCCGCGGGCCAGCTCCTCTCGGGCCACCATCGCCTCCACATGGACGGCAAGCCGGTGAACCATCAGTCCGGCGTCTCCTGCTACGCCGAATATGCCGTGGTCGACCGCGGTTCGATCGTGGTGATCGACAAGACCTTGCCGCTCGACGTGGCGGCCCTGTTCGGTTGCGCCGTGGTGACCGGCGTCGGCGCGGTGATCAACACCGCCCAGATCCAGCCCGGCAGCTCAGTGGCGGTCGTCGGCCTGGGCGGCGTGGGCCTCAGCGGCCTGATGGGCGCGGTGCTGGCGGGTGCGGGCCGCATCGTCGCCATCGACCTCTCCGACGACAAGCTCGGCCTCGCGCGCCAGCTCGGCGCCACCGATACGGTGAATGCCAAAGATACCGATCATGTGAAGCAAGTGCGCGACCTCACCAACGGCGGCGTCGACTATGCCTTCGACCTCGCCGGCACCATCAAGGCGATGGAGACGGCCTATCTGGTGACGCGCTGGGGCGGCACGACGGTGACAGCCGGCCTCTCGCCCATCGCCGCCGATTTCTCGTTCAAGCAGAGCGCGCTCGTGAGCGAGGAGAAGACCATCAAGGGCAGCTACATGGGAAGCTGCGTGCCGGTGCGCGACATCCCGCGCTTCATCGCGCTCTACCAGCAGGGCAAGCTGCCGGTCGACCGCATGGTCAGCCAGCGCATCGGCTTCGACGAGCTGAACCTGGGCTTCGACCGGCTGCAGGACGTGGCGACGGTGCGGCAGATCCTGGTGCCGCACGGCTGAGCCGCGACGCCAAGCTTGCGTATTGTACCATAGAGTGGTACTCTATCCCATAGTAGGAGTGTCTGCTTGATCCTGGATTTTCGGGATGAATGGCTTCGGGCCTTCTTTGTCGATGACGTGCGGTCGCGGAAGATTCCCCCGGACCTCGAAGACCGTTTGTTCCGCAAGCTCCAGATGATCGACGATGCGACGACCGATCAGGATTTGCGCGTGCCGCCCAGCAATCACTTCGAGAAGCTGCGCGGCAATCTGGCGGGGTTCCATTCGATCCGCGTCAACAGGCAATGGCGGCTGGTGTTCCGGTGGAACAGCGGCAAGGGCGAGGCGGTCGACCTATATCTCGATGACCACAGCTACAGGTGACGCGAGGCAAACATGCTGATGACGAGGCGCAAGCCGACCACGGTCGGTGAGATTCTCATCGAAGAGTTCATGCAACCGCTGGGGCTGACCCAAGGCGCGCTCGCCAAGGCGATGGGCGTTCAGCGCAAGCACGTCAACGAATTGTGCAACGACCGTCGCAACGTGACGGCGTCGACTGCCCTCATCCTGGCCCGCGTGTTTGGCAACACGGCGGATTTCTGGTTGAACGTCCAGCGCCGCACCGACTTGTGGAGCGCGCTGCATAGTCCGCGTGAGCGGGACAGGATCGATCGTGCGCGACCTTTGAAAGTCGCCGCCTAGATTCTCACCGTGCGGCAGGTGCTGGTGCCGCACGGCCAGATCTCGAAATCGCTAGTCCGACGAAGGACTCGTCGGCAGCGACTTGGTCTCCCGGGGACGCTCGGTGGCGGCTCCCACGGCGAAGGCTCGTGCTTCCAGTTCGCGCGCTTTTTCGCGCTCGATGGCGACCGCGAGCAAGGCGATCGCCCGTCGGTATTCCGACCTGAGCAGCATGCTCAGACCGACAGTGTCGCCGCGCCCTGCTTGATCGGCTCGTGCAGGGCGCTCGCGCCGACGATGGTGACGCCGTCGATCAGGTCGGCCTGCACGTAGCCGCGCGACTTCACGCACGGCGGGCACGCCCAGATCTCGCCGCCGCGCTTTTGGAAGTCCTGGATCAGGGCGGCGAGCGGCTGCAGCGGTGCGACGTGCGTCAGTTCGTGGCCGCGCTTGCGGACGAGGTCGATGGCGGTGCTGGTCAGGAAAATCGAGACCTTGAGACCGGCGGTGAGGCCACCGTTGGCGATAGTGAAGGCGACCGAGGAGAGTCCCGAATCGATACCCTTGGTGGCGACGATCAGGAGCTTGTCAGTTCCGGCTTGCATTGGATAACCTCCGTTGGCGTTGAAAAGCGCGCGGCATTTACGCCGGGAGGGGAGCGCCGTCTTTGGCCAGGCTGCCGAAAAACATCGCCGCGAATCCGGGCCGAGAACGATGCCTTGTCGGACGTGCTGCGCGGGATCCGGCTCACCGGCACGCTGCAGTTCTGCTTCATGCCATCGGGCGCCTGGCAGACCGACGGCAAGCCGCGCCTTGCCGCCCTGGCAGCGGGTGCCACGCCCACCATCCCGTTCCACATCCTGGTCGACGGCAGTTGCTGGCTCAGGATGGACGGCGAGGAGTTTGCCGTCGCGGCGGGAGATGTCATGGCGTTCCCGCACGCCACGGCACACTCGTTGGGCGCCGGCCGCGGTGGCATGACCGTCACGCCGGTGCTCGACCTGCCGCTCAAGCCGTGGCGGGCGTTGCCGATCCTGCGCTACGGCGACAGTGGGCCCCGGTCCGCCTGCTGTGCGGCTACCTTCAGTGCGAGGCGCTCAATTTCGGCCCGCTGCGGCCGGCCTTACGCTCAGCCAGATCGTCGAGGAGGTCGACCGGCCCAATGCCGGCGGGCTCTCCATGCTGGAGCGGCTGACCGAGATCACCTTCATCGAGCTGCTGCGCCACGAGATCCTCGCCGCCGATCCGGGTTCGGCCGGCTGGCTGGCGGCGCTGGCCGATCCCTCGCTCGGCCGTTGCCTGGCGCGCATTCACGACGATCCATACCGCAACTGGACGGTGCAGGGCCTGGCCGCGGTCTCGGGCCTGTCGCGCAGCACGTTCGCCGGACGTTTCGAGGAGGTGCTCGAGACGTCGCCGATGCGCTACGTCCGCGACTGGCGCCTCTATCTCGCGAGCGTTGCGCTCGGCACCACACGAAAACCGGTCGCCGCCGTGGCGCACGAGGCCGGCTATGAAAGCGAAGCCGCCTTCAGCCGCGCTTTCTCGCGGGCCTATGGCGTGCCGCCGGCGACATGGCGACAACGCAGCCGGAAGGGATGACGATGAGCCTCACCATCGCCGTCAAATCGCCGTTGCAGGACGAGGTCCGCACGCTCGTGGCCGAGCTGAATGCCGTCCTGATCGAGCTGACGCCACCCGAGCACTGCCACCACCTGACGGCGGAGCAGATGGCCGACGCCAGCACCACGGTCTTCATCGCCCGCGACGGTGGCACGGCCATCGCCTGCGGGGCGCTGAAGCGGCACGCCGACGGGATCGGCGAGGTCAAGCGCATGTACACGCGGCCCTCGCACCGTGGCCGCAAGATCGGCGAGCAGATCGTGGCGCGCATCGAGGCGATGGCGCGGTCCGAGGGATTGAAGCGACTCGTCCTGGAAACCGGCGATCGCCACCACGCCGCCTGGAAAGTCTACGAGCGCGCCGGTTTTACGCGCTGCGGGCCGGTGCTCGATTATGCCGACGTGACATGGTCGGTGTTCTACGACAAGTGTTTGATGAAATGAGAGTTGACATTGCAGCAGGTTGTAGCCTATATTTCTGTCAGGTTGGCGGGGATTGCGCCGGCCTCTTTTTTTGTTTGTTTCCGGCAAGACCGGCCCGCGGCCGCCCGCGGGTTTGCGCAGCTTAAGCGCTCGGTGCAGCCGCCCCAGGTCCTGACCTGGGGAAAGACACAGTCCAAATCAGCCCCCGGGTTTCGTACTGGGGGCTTCGTGCTGGCAGTGCCAGCGCCAACAAGGAAAGAGCCACGCCGCGAACCGTGGACAGACAAGCTGCGCCGGGTCGGGAGACAGATCCGGGCACACTTAAGGGCACAACACACTAGCGTTTCAGGTGGGCCCGATGAGTTGGGAAAAAGCCCGGATATATTGGCTTTCCGGCGTGCGGAGAGCCTGATTTCTGTATGTCGTGTTGGGCCAGAATCGCAAAGGTGGGCCCAGCCGTAGCGCTAGCGGATCTCGAAGCCGAGCTTCTTCAGAGAGGCGCGGATCGTCTCGCGGCCGTTCATCGACTTGATCGGGCCGAGGCGGTTCAGCACGCGCTGCGTCCAGGTCGCGGCCTGCAGCTCGTGACGGGCCGAGAATTTCGTCATTTCCGCATCGTAGGTGGCGCGGAGCGCGGTTTCCCGCGCGGCGTCGTAGCGCTCCTGGTGCAGGACGATCGACTGCGGCAGGCGTGGCTTCACCTCGCCCGCGGCCTTGCCGTCGGCATAGCCGACGCAGAGGCCGAACACGACGAACGACTGCGGCGGCAGGCCGAGCAGCTCGGCGACCTTGATCGGGTCGTTGCGCATGGCGCCGATATAGACCGTGCTGAGGCCGATCGACTGGGCGGCCACCACGGCGTTCTGGGCGGCCAGCGCCGCATCGATGCAGGCGACCATGAAGGTTTCCAGCCAGGGCATGGTCTCGAAGTCGGTGGTCGTGGCCTCCGAGATGCGCTGATTGCGCGACATGTCGGCCACCCAGCAGATGAAGAGTGGGCACTGCTCGATGTGCTTCTGGTTGCCCGCGATCTCGGCCAGCACCTTCTTCTTCGCGGGATTGGTGATGGCGATGGCCGACCACCATTGCATGTTGGAGCTGGTGGCGGCCGACTGGGCGGCAGCGATCAAGCTTTCGAGCGCGCCCTGAGGCAGCGGGTCGGGCTTGTAGCCGCGCACCGAGCGGTGGTCGAGCATGACCGCGATGGTCTCGTTCCACGGCCCGGCGGGCGGGAGCGCCTCGGCGCCGTAGCGCCTGGCCAGGGCGTCGGCCTTCTTGTTGGTGGCGGGCGCTAGCGAGTCCATGAGGCGGTTCCCTGTGGTTTGGCACGGGTGATCGCGGTCACCAGCGCCAGAAGAATGAAGCCGACGACGATCATGAAGATGGCGCGCGGCTCGCCGCGGTCCATCAGCCAGCCGAAGAGCAGGGGCGAGACCATGCCGCCGAGGTTAAAGCCGGTGCTGACGAAGCCGAACACCTTGCCGAACGAGCCGGGCGGCGTGACGGCCCGCACCATCATGTCGCGCGACGGCTGGATCATGCCGTTCAGCAGCCCGCCCAGCGACATCACGCCGACCAGTACGACTGCCGGCATGTTCACCCAGGCCATCAGGATCGCCATGGTCGAGGTGAAGGCGAAGCCCACGGCCGCCACACGCTCGTGGTGAGGCGTGCGGTCGGCGATGATGCCGCCCAGCAGCACGCCGAAGGCACTGCACAGCAGGAAGCCGGAGAGCGCCACGTTGGCGGCCGAGAAGGTCGTGCCGTGAATGGCTTCGAGGCCGACCACCGTAAAAGTCTGGATGCCGCTGTTGGCCATGGCGAGGCAGAAGAAGAACAGAAGGTTGCGCAGGATCGGCGCGCTCAGCAGCAGGTCGAGCCCGACCTTGGTCTCGCCTTTTGCGGGCTGCTGGCCGGGCTTGTGCACGACGCGGGGCAGGATGCTGCCGGCCACGATCACCAGCAGGGCGACCGCAAAGGAGAGCCCTGATGCAAACAGGAAACCGCCACGCCAGCCCCAGACCGCCGCGCAGCCCAGCACCAGGGCGGGCGTGACGCCCGAGCCCAGGTAGCCCGCGAAAGTGTGGATCGAGAAGGCCTTGCCGATCCGCCTATGGTCGACGGTGGCCGACAGGATCGTGTAGTCGGCCGGGTGGTAGACGGTGTTGGCGACACCGAGGAATGCGTAGGCGATGACGAAGAACCAGTAG